>Ga0080004_1159912_pt1 | contig 22679 bp, 24 predicted proteins | sample WasSprMetagenome_FD_69207 | JGI IMG/M metagenome (GOLD analysis project Ga0080004, IMG submission 69207) | Sulfidic aquatic microbial communities from Washburn Spring, Yellowstone National Park, USA - WS (SPADES assembly) (version 2) | ecosystem: Environmental > Aquatic > Thermal springs > Hot...
ACCTGAGAGAAATAAAAAAAATAAAAGAAAGAATTTTAAAGGAAATTGGGATTTAAGTCATGAGAGAATTTATCCTTTTCACTCATAAAGCTGTAACCTCTGATTTTAGCCTTAATGATTTGCCCTCAGCAGGAAGAATGGATTTAGTTTGCCGCTGTATTTCAAGTGCACTTTTTATTTCAGAAGCAATAAGAAAAGATACTTCAATTCATGTTGTTTTAAATGGTCCACCTTCTCCTCCAAAAACTATTAGTTTTTTTGGAGATGAAATAAGAAACCTTTATCCAGATGAAAGAACAATTGCTTCTTTCATTAAAATCGCGTTAAGAAAAAGTATTAATTTAAAGGAGAAGGAGGAAATTCTTGCACTTCCTGGCTTAAAAATTTCAAGGAAAAGTTTTGAGGATTTAATAAAAGAAAGAAATGAAAGGCAAATCATTTACTTGCACAAAGATGGAAAAGATTTTAGAGAATTTGAATTTAAAGAAAATCCTGTAATAATCTTAGGGGATCATAAAGGTTTGGATAAAAAATTAGAAAAATTTTTAGATCGTTTTAAAGCTGAAAAAGTCAGTTTAGGAAAAGTTGAGTATTTAGCTTCTTCTTGTATAAGTATTATTCATAATGAGCTTGATAGGCGTGGCCTATGAATTTAACTGAAAAAATTTGCAAGGTTTTGGAAAAAAACTATTTGTGTAACAACTGTTTGGGAAGAGTTTGTGCAAATTTACTTTCTGGTTATTCCAACGAAGAGAGGGGAAAAATAATAAGAAATTATCTTGCTTTTTTAGTTGACTCTGGAGAAAAATTAAACATTGAGCCAAGCAACTTTTATGGCATCAAATTTAGAAACGTTAAAATTGAAGCTAAAAAACCAGAGAAATGTTTTCTTTGCCAAAACTTCTTTGAGGGAAAAATTGATGAAATAGCAAAAAAAATTTTAGAGAAAATCAAAGAAGAAAAGATTGAATTTGAAACTTTTCTTATAGGAAGTATACCGACCCAAGAAATGCTTAAAGCTGAAAACAAAATTTTTGAGATTTTTGGAATTGAATTTGTTGAGAGTATAAAAGCTGAAATAAATCGCGAACTAGGGAAAAGACTGAAAAAATTGACTGGAAAAAAAGTTGACTTTAAACTTCCTGACTTAAGTATTTTAGTTGACCTTAATACAGAAAGCATAAGAATCCAAGTTAGAAGCTTATACATTTTTGGAAAATATCAAAAACTTGTTCGCGGAATTCCACAATCAAAATGGATTTGCCCAAAATGTAAAGGAAAAGGTTGTATTGCATGCGAAGGAAAAGGAAAACTTTATCCAACTTCTGTTCAAGAAATAATAGAAAAGCCATTGTTGAAAGTAACAAGAGCTAAAAAATCGAGATTTTCTGCGCAAGGACGCGAAGATATTGATGCTCGCTGCCTGGACTTTAGACCATTTGTTATTGAATTAGTAAAACCATTAAAGAGAAAGTTTGATCTCAAAAAGATACAAAAGGAAATTAACAAATCAAAAAAAGTAAAAGTTAAAGGATTAAAATTTGTTCAAAAACAAAAAATAAGAGAGATAAAAGCAGAAAAAGTCGATAAAACTTATTTAGTTGAAGTTGAATTTGAAAAAGATATAGATAAAAGTTTACTGAAAAAAATTAAAGAGATCGTTAATCAACCAATCCTTCAAAAAACTCCACTAAGAGTTGTTCATAGAAGGGCTGAAAAAGTTAGAAAAAGGCTTGTTAAAAAGATTTCCTATAAGTTAGTTGGAAAAAGGAAATTAATTTTAAAGATAAGGGCTCAAGCTGGCTTATATATTAAAGAGCTAATAACTGGAGATGAAGGAAGGACAAATCCAAATATAGCTAATCAAATTCAAAATAAGCCAAAAAAAATTCTTCTGGATGTTATTAAAATTCATTCAAAATAACTTACTTGCACTTTTTCTTTTTCTTCGCCATTCTAAATATAAATAAATAAAGAGTAAACTTAAAAAAATATGTATGGTAAAGAAGTCACATGGTCCAAGAGCAAGAACTAGAAAAAAACTTAGGCAAAAATTAAGAAGAAAAGGGATAACAATGTTTTTAAAAGAATTTAAAGAAGGAGAAAGAGTTATAATTTTGCCAGAACCTAGTAGTCAGAAAGGAATGCCATTTCCACGTTTTAAAGGAATGAGTGGAAAAATAATAGGAAAGAGAGGGAAAAGCTATATTGTTGAAATAGTGGATGGAAATAAGTTAAAAAAGGTTATTGCAAGACCTGAGCATTTAAGGGCGATTTAATGGAAATAAAGGATGAAAAAGTTATAACTGATGCGGAAGCAAAAGAAATACTCGAAGCTAGAGAAAAGAGGGGAGAACTTAAATATGAGCAGGCAAATGCCCTTAAGCACTTGAGAAAATTTTGTTCGCTATCAAAAGAAAAAGCCTTAAAATTGGTTGAGGAATTAAAAAAAATTGAAAAATTGAGAGATAAGCAAATTGTTGCAATTGTAAATTTTTTACCTGAGGATAAGGAAGATTTAAAAGTTGTCCTGCATAAAGATTATTCTTCTTTCACAGAAGATGAGATTACACTTATTCTTGAAGCTGTGAAAAAAGTTTAAAGTGAAGATTATGGTTGCAAAAGACGATTATATAATAGTGTTAGATTTTCTTCCGTATGGAAAGCCTGGAGGAAAATCTGAGCCATTAGTGCAAGGTATAGGGGATAAATATTTCCATATTTTGGAAGTTGTCCTTAAAGATAATCAAACAGCAAAAGTAAAGGAGAGAATTTACATCGGAGAAGGAAAAAGGGATAAAGTAGAATATATAAAAGGAAGGATAAGCTATGATCAGCTTACTTCTTATGCAAAATCTGTACTTGAAGAAGTTCTTTCAGAAATAATTGAAAAAAATGAAAAAAAGTTTGTTGAAGTTTTCAACAAAGCTGGCCCGCTTACAACAAGGATGCATTCTCTAGAGCTTCTACCAGGAATAGGAAAAAAGCATCTATGGAACATAATAAACGAGAGAAAAAACAAAAAATTTGAAAGTTTTGAAGAATTAAAAAAGAGAATTGCAATGTTGCCTGATCCAAAAAGAATGATTATAAAAAGGATAATAGCAGAATTAGAAGGTAAAGATAGACATAGACTTTTTGTTGGATCAACCTTTTTAGAATCATAAAGTTCTTGTAATTTCAACAACTTCAACTTGACTAATTGAATTTATAGTATTGAGCTTTTCTTCAATTTTTTGAATTTCCCCTTCTTGATCCTCAACAAGCTTGCTCGCTTTTAAAGCAATTAACCCAAAAGCAATTGGCTCTCTTTCAATTTTTTCTGGAAAGATTGAATTAACAATTTCCTCTTCAAGCTCGCTTAAATCAGCATCCTCTTTTGGTAAAATCCTAAATACAACCAAAACTTTTGCCATGTTAAGGACCTGTAAACCCGCACTTTTTACAAGTATATTTATTGCTCAAAGCCTTACAAGTATAGCAACGAACAATAATTTCCTCTCCACAATTTGGACAGGGAAATTTAACAAAATTTTTCTTAGCTAATACGTTAGTATTGCAACTTGTACATTTCAACATATTTTATTTAAATTAGCGTAAAACTTCTTATATATTGCCCCTATGGTGTAACCAGGATAGCACGAAAGCTTGCGGATTAAGTAAAAAGCTTTTGGTCCGGGTTCAAATCCCGGTAGGGGCATACTATTTCAATTTTATTCTCATTAAATCGTAAGCGACTTTTGTATTTGGAAAAATCTTTTTCGCTTCTTTTTCTAATTCTTCAGGAACTTGATACCTTCTGCTAATATGTGTTAATATAAGCTGCTTAACATTTGCACTTTTTGCAATCTTTGCAGCTTGCCTAACATCAGCATGAGCTTTTCCTTCTTCCTCTTCCAAAAAAGTTGCATCATGAATCAATAAATCCGCACTATCAGAAATTTTCAAAATATTTTCACAAGGTAAAGTATCACCAGAATAAACCACTTTTAAACCCTTCTTTAAATTTGCTACATCCTCAATCTTTATTTCCTTTCCCTTATATTTCCAAACTTTAGCTTCCTTAAGTTTTTCAAGCCATCTCCCTCTTTTAAGTTTTAACTCTTTCAATTTTTTTGGATCTATGCTCCATTTATCTTTCTCTTTAAAGCAATAAGCTACTGAAGGAACAGTATGTAAAACAGGAATTGAAAAGACTTGCCACTCTTCCTCCTCTTCTATTAAGCTCATCTCATTTCCTTCAAAACGAACGTTGATTGCTTCGACAGGAAATCTTAAACCAAAATAGCCAAGGTCAACAATATTTGAAACAAACTTTTCTGCCTCAGGCCCAAAAATTTTTAATTTTCTCTTCCTGCCTTCTAAACTCATCGTTTGAATCAAACCTATTAAACCAGCAAAATGGTCGGCATGCCAATGAGTTATGAAAATTCTATCAATATCCATAAAGCTTATACCAGAAAGCATCAATTGTTTTTGAGTTCCTTCTCCGCAATCAAAAAGGAGAGTGTCTTTTTTCTTCCCATAATATTCGAGGACAATAGCTGGATGATTTCTTTCTTTACTAGGGATTCCTGAAACTGTGCCCAAAAAAGTTATTTCTATCATATTAGCTTCTCCTTTTCAAAATATTTTCTGAGAAAAATTCCAAAATTCTCATCTTTTTCAACAAGCTTAAAAATTTTCTCATTTTCAGAAAAAACCTCAAAACCTTTAGCTAAACTGTCTGCAATTAAATTCGGTATTCCCTTTGCCTTCAAAATTTCTGAAGGTTTATTTAAACTGTCAAAAATTTTATCTTCCACTCTCAAAAATCTTCTTCTTACTTCAGCAACCCAAAATTTATCTTCAACATAAGGACCTGCTAGAGCATTTTTATGTTTTTCCAAAAACCTCTCAGAATCATCTAAATCAAAAACTAAAGGCCCTATCATTTTTTGAATTGCTGGCAAGCTAGAAATTTCCATTTCAAGTAAAACAACAGCTAAATCTTTTTCATTTGTGTAAACATCTTTACCAAAAACTTTAAATTCATATTTCCTTTCTTCAAGAATGTTTTGTAAGCGGGTTGCAAATTTTCTAAGTTGAGGCCAAAGTATGTCTGGGACAACTTTTGGAGGTGAAAAAACGACAAAAACAAAATTTGTTCCTCTCTCTTCCTTTTTTTTAACGAACTCTTCAAAGCTCATTGGTTGTAATTTCTTTTCTTCAAAAAAGGATTTTGATGGATTTTTCAAGAAATCATTAGCAAGCTTCTTAAATTTAAAGAAATTGTAGATTGATAAAGCTGCTGCTGTATTTCGATTTTTATCTGTCGGATCAATAACTATCAATGGTTGATTTTTAAACTTTTTTCGTAAGATAGGATAATCCTTTTCTTCATAAAACTTTTCCAAATCAATTATTTCTCCTGGCTTCCAGTTTACAGCTTGTTTAAGTAAATTTAAAAAACTTTTGAACTTAATAATCAAAAGCTCGCATGTGTAACCAGAAAAACCTTCTGTTTTTAAATCTGCCCCATAAAGCGAATTTGCATCAAGAAATTTTTTCAGAAGTCTAACTTCTTTTGAAAGTTTAGATGAAAATTTCTTCTCCAGATATTTGACATGAAAAGGAGTTCTATCAACAGCTGACTTAATCTTTTTCAAACTCTTTAAAGCGTAACAAGGAACTATATCAATATCAATGTTATCAACTAAACCAGAAACATAAGGATGTTCAGCATATTCAATTTTAAATTCTCCATTAAGCTCTTCTATAACTTTTTTCCCAATTTCTAAACCAGCTTTTTCCATCTCTTCCTCTTTCATCTCTTCAGGAAAAAGAATAAAAACATCGAACTCTTTTTTCCCTGGAAGCCAAGTATCTCTAGTTATACTTCCTGCCAGAATAGCTTTTGCTCCATAATTTTTTGCAAATTTTTTTGCCAATTTAAGAGTTTTTTCAGCCAATTTCATAAGTCTTTCTTTTTCTTCCTTTTTTGGTGTAATCTCTTTCAAAACTTCTTGCAAGATTTTTTCCATAATATTAAATTAATTGTAAATAACTTATCCTATATTTTTAATTTACTATTTGTCAGTAGCGAAATATTTATATATAACTACTGATTAATGGTAAATATGAAAGACATAATTAAAGAAATAATTAATGATCCTGAATTCATTAGAGAAGAACTACTCAGAACTCAACAAGCATTATTTAATGCAAAATCAGTAAGAGAAATTAAATTTTTGCAAAAAAAGATTGATTATTTGAAAGCAAGAATAAAAGAAATGAAGCAATAGTCAATCTAAAGAGAATTGAATGTATTCCAGAATATAAAAATTTATTAATTTAACTTTACAATATTTGAGTGGGCTTTGCTCAAAGCAATTTTGATGCTTGAGGATGGCTCAACTTTTCTTGGTAAAGGCTTTGGCTATCCTTGTGAGGTTTCCGGTGAAGTTGTTTTTAACACAGGAATGGTTGGCTATACAGAAAGCTTAACAGATCCTTCGTATTATGGACAAATACTAGTTCAAACTTATCCTTTAATTGGAAATTATGGTGTTGCTCCTTATTCAATAGTTGATAATTTTGGAATTCCAATCCATTTTGAATCAAATAAAATTCAAGTTAGAGGTTATGTTGTTTCTGAACTAGAAGAAAATCCAAGTCATTGGGCTTTAACAAAATCAATAAACGAATGGCTATTTGAGCAAAAAATTCCTTGTTTAAGCGGAATAGATACAAGAGAGCTAACAAAAAAATTAAGAACTAAAGGCACAATGTTAGGAATTCTTAAAGTCTCGAAAAGTATTGATGTAAAGGAAATTGAGAGAAAAATTAAAAAAATTGAAGATCCTAACAAAAAGAATCTTGTTAAGGAGATAACAATTGAAAAACCAATTTTTTATCAAAGCGGAAAAAGTTTAAAAGTTGTTGTTATTGATTGTGGAGTAAAATTTGGAATAATAAGGAGTTTACTTGAAAGAGGACTAGATGTCATAAGAGTTCCTTATGATTATTCTGCAGAAAAAATTCTTGAGTTTGAGCCAAAAGGGATTGTAATTTCAAACGGCCCTGGAGATCCGAAAAAATGCGAAAAAACTATAGAAACTACAAAAAAACTTTTAGAATGCGATTTGCCGATTATGGGAATTTGTTTGGGTAATCAAATTCTTGCTTTGGCTGCTGGAGCAAACACTTATAAACTTAAGTTTGGACATAGGGGACAAAATCATCCGTGCATTGATTTATTCACAAAAAAATGTTACATAACAAGTCAAAATCATGGTTATGCTATTGAAGAGGAAAGTCTAAAAAATACTGATTTCGATGTTTATTTCATAAACGCAAACGACAAAACTGTTGAAGGAATTAAGCATAAAAGCAAACCGATTTTTGGAGTTCAGTTTCATCCTGAAGCTTCACCTGGTCCAGTTGAAACAAAGTTTTTGTTTGATAAATTTTTTGAAGAGGTAAAAGCATGCCGAAGTTAGAATGGATAAAAAAAGTTTTGCTTTTGGGTAGTGGAGCTATAAAAATTGGAGAAGCTGGAGAATTTGATTATTCAGGAGCACAGGCAATTAAAGCTTTAAAAGAGGAAGGAATAGAAGTTGTCCTCGTAAATCCGAATATAGCAACAATACAAACCGATAAAAAGCTTGTTGATAAAGTTTATTTTCTTCCAATTTTACCAGAATTTGTTGAAAAAGTTATAGAAAAAGAAAGGCCTGATGGAATTCTTTTGGGATTTGGAGGTCAAACAGCTTTGAATTGTGGAGTTGAGCTTGCTGAAAGAGGAATATTAGAAAAATATGATGTAAAGGTTTTGGGAACTGGTATTGAAGCAATAAAAATTGCAGATGATAGAGGCTTATTTAAAAAAGTTTTGAGTGAAAATAAAATACCAATTCCAAAAAGTAGAGAAGCAAATAGTATTGAAGAAGCTTTAGAAGCTGTTGATGAAATAGGATATCCTGTAATGATTAGAGTTGCTTATACTTTAGGTGGTCAAGGCTCAGGTATTGCGTATAATGAAAAAGAATTGAGAGAAATAGTTGCAAGAGGCTTAGCTCATAGCAGAATTAAACAAGTTTTAATTGAAGAATATCTTGGAAAGTGGAAAGAGGTTGAATATGAAGTTATGCGTGACTCAGCTGATAACTGCACAATCGTTTGTAACATGGAAAATTTTGATCCTATGGGAATTCATACTGGAGAAAGTATTGTTGTCGCTCCTTCACAAACTTTAACAAATCGTGAATATCATACTCTTAGAGAAACTAGCTTCAAAGTAATAAGAATTTTGGGAATTATTGGGGAGTGTAATATTCAATATGCAGTTGATCCTAACAGCGAAAGATTTAGAGTTATAGAAGTAAATTCAAGACTTTCAAGAAGCTCTGCTCTTGCATCAAAGGCTACTGGCTATCCTATAGCTTATATTGCTGCAAAACTTGCAATAGGCTATACTTTACCAGAACTTATAAATAAAGTTACTGGCATAACTACAGCATGCTTTGAACCCTCTCTAGATTACATTGTTGTAAAAATTCCTAGATGGGATTTCCAGAAATTCAAGAATGTTTCTAGAAGAATTGGAACTCAAATGAAGTCTGTTGGTGAAGCAATGGCAATAGGAAGAAATTTTGAAGAAGCCTTACAAAAAGCAGTAAGAATGTTAGATATAAATAAAGAATTAACTGATGTTGAGGAATTAACTAACGATATAGAAAAAATTAAACAAGAATTAGAAAATCCAACTGATGAAAGATTGTTTTACATAGTTAAAGCATTAAAAGTTGGAATGGATGAAAAAGAAATTGCAAAGTTGACTGGAATTGATCTCTGGTTCTTAAGAAAAATAAAAAAAATCGTTAAAATAGAAGAAGAATTGAAAAAGGAGTTAACTAAAGAAAATCTTGAAAAGGCGAAAAAGCTTGGTTTTTCTGATAAGAAAATTGGTGAACTAACAGGAAAAAGTGAAGAAGAAATAAGAAAAATGAGAAAATCTTTTGGAATAATCCCTGTTGTGAAACAAATTGATACTTTAGCTGCTGAATGGCCTGCAGTAACAAATTATCTTTATTTAACTTACAATGGCTCAAAAGATGATATAGAATTTCGGGATAAGAAAAAAGTAATTGTTCTTGGTTCTGGTTGTTATAGAATTGGTTCAAGTGTTGAATTTGACTGGTGTTGTGTAAATCTTGCTTGGGCATTGAAAAAAGATGTAGAAGAAGTTATTATGATTAACTATAATCCAGAAACAGTATCAACAGATTACGATGTTTTAGATAAGCTTTATTTTGAGGAATTAACTGCAGAAAGAGTTTTAGATATAGCTGAAAAAGAATCACCACTAGGGGTTATAGTAAGTGTTGGCGGACAAATACCGAACAATTTGGCCTTAAAATTAGCTAATAATGGAATAAAAATTCTTGGCACATCTGCAGAAAATATTGATAGAGCTGAAGATAGAGCAAAATTTAGTGCAGTTCTTGATGGATTAGGAATTAAACAACCTGAATGGAACAAACTTGAAAGTATAGAGAAAGCAAAAGAATTTGCAAGAAAAATTGGCTTTCCTGTTCTGATTAGACCGTCTTATGTTCTTTCAGGATCTGCCATGAACGTTGCTTTTGATGAAAAACAATTAGAGAATTATTTGACAAAAGCCGCAAAAGTATCAAGAGAGTTTCCTGTTGTAATTTCAAAATTCATCCTAAATTCAAAAGAGGTTGAAGTTGATGGATTTTGTGATGGCGAAAACGTTTTCATTGGAGCAATTATCGAACATGTGGAAGAAGCTGGTGTTCATTCTGGTGATGCAACTATGTGCATTCCTCCTTTAACTATTGATGAAAAAATTAAGGAAAAAATTAAGGATTATACAAAAAAAATTGCTGTAAGCTTAAATATAAAAGGTCCGTTTAACATTCAATACTTAGTTAAAGATGATGTTTATGTCATTGAATGTAATGCAAGAGCTTCAAGAAGCATGCCATTTGTATCAAAAACTATAGGAATAAATTTGATGGAAATTGCTGCAAAAGCCATAATGGGTAAAAAAATTGAAAATGGGGAGGGAAAAGCAAAATTCTTTGGGGTAAAAGTACCACAATATTCTTTCATGAGGCTAGAGGGGGTAGATCCAGTAACCGGTGTAGAGATGGTTTCAACAGGCGAAGTTGCATGTTTTGGCAAAACCTTTGAAGAAGCTTTAATTAAAGCACTTATTGCTAGCGGTCTGCAAATTCCAAAGGAAAATGAAGAAATTTTGATCTCAATCGGTGAAAACAAAGAAAAAATAATACCTATTGCGAAAAAACTTTCAAAAAAATTTAAAATTTTTGCAACAGAGCACACTCATCAAGAACTTTTAAAGCATGGAATAAACTGTGAAGTTCTGCATAAAGTGAGTGAAAATAAAAAACCAAATATACTTGATTACATAACTGAAAAAAAGGTTAAAACTAGTTATAAACATAGTAAGTTTAAATTCTAGTGAGCAAAAAATTTTAGATGATGAATATTTGATAAGAAGAAAAGCTGTTGAATTTGGAATTCCAGTAATAACAAATCTTAAATTAGCAGAAGCAATAACTAATGCAATTGAAAAATATAATGGTGAGATTTTTGAGTTTGAAAAATAGAAGTATAATTTCGATAAGGGATTTGGAAAGAGAAGAAATTGAAATTATACTAAAAAAAGCTGAAGAAATGGAAAAAGTCCTAAGCGAAGGAAAAAATCTTGAAACAATGAAAGGAAAAGTTTTGGCAACGCTCTTCTTCGAACCAAGCACAAGAACAAGGCTTTCCTTTTCAACTGCTATGCAAAAGCTTGGTGGTAGTGTAATCGGCTTTGAAGGAACACAAGAAACTTCTATTGCAAAAGGTGAAAATTTAGCTGATACGATAAAAGTTGTTGAAAAGTATTGTGATGTCATTGTTATAAGACATCCTAAAGAGGGGGCAGCTAGATTTGCTTCTGAAATTTCCAAAAAGCCAATTATTAATGCAGGTGATGGAGCAAATCAACATCCAACACAAACTTTGCTTGATTTATATACGATAAGAAGACTTAAAGGGAGAATTGAAAATCTTAATGTTACTCTTCTTGGTGATTTAAAATACGGAAGAGTAATGAAATCTTTAGTTTATGCATTAGCTATGTTCAAGGCAAACTTAACTTTAGTATCCCCACCTAGCTTAGAAATGCCAGATGAGATTTTAGAGGAAATAAGAGAAAAATTTAATATAAAAATTTTCCAAACAAATGATATGTTAGCTGGAATAAGGAAGGCTGATGTTCTATACGTTTGTAGAATTCAAAAAGAAAGATTTCCAGATCCCTATGAGGCTGAAAAAATTCAGAGAAGTTTTAGGATAACAAAAGAAATGATAGAGCAAGCTAAAGAAGATATGATAATTCTTCATCCATTACCAAAAGTCACAGAAATTGATCAAAGTATTGATTTTAGCGAGCATGCAAAATATTTTGAGCAAGCTTTTTATGGTTTGCCAGTTAGAATGGCAATAATAAGTTTGGTGTGCGAATGAATGAAAAAGAGTTACTTGTAAGAAAAATTGAAAATGGAACTGTAATTGATCACATCCCTTCAGGTAAAGGTCTAAAAGTTGTTGAAATACTTAAAGTTGGAAAAGATCAAGATGGAAGTGTTATAGTTTTAATCAATGCTCCAAGCAAAAAACTTGGAAGAAAGGATGTAGTAAAAATTGAGAATAGAGAACTAACGAAAGAGGAAACAAATAAAATTGCATTAATTGCACCAAATGCCACAATAAACATAATAAAAGATTGGGAAGTTGTTGAAAAGAGAAAGGTGAGTTTACCAGAAATTTTAGAGGGAATAATTAAATGTCCAAATTCAAATTGCATAACAAATAGCAATGAACCAATAACTACAAAATTTGTTGTTGAAAAAAAGATACCTCTTAAGTTAAGATGTTGGTATTGCGAAAGAGTATTTAGCGAAAATGAAATAACAATATAGCCCCGGGGAGATTCGAACTCCCGTCACAAGCTTTCTTCCAAACGGCCAGAGGCTTCTACCCAATAGTTTGTATGCTTGACTTATAGGGTTATTCCTCGCTACACCACGGGGCTATCTGATTTAATTTTATTTTATGCTTAGGATTATTAAATCCTATTGTTTCATCAAATTTTTTTACATCACTTAACCTGGAAATGTATACTTGATTTATTATTATTTTTGATGGATGAAATCCTAGTTCTATCAAACTATTTCTAACATCTTCTAATAATCTTCTGTTATTACTTTTAAAACTTATGCGAGGATTATCGAAATCCTTTTTTGACATTCTAAAAACACTACCATCTGTATCAATTAATCCTCTTAAACATGCCTTCAATAAAGTTTTATCCTTTCTAATCCAGGAAGGTATAGAAACCTGATTTTTAATTTTATTTCCCTGAGCTAATCCTATTGAAAGAAGAAACTCTACCAAATTCCTATTTTCAATAGCAATAAACATTTCATTTTTAGTTTTATGAAACACCACTCTAGGAACTATTTTAAAAAGATCTGCTATAAGAGGCTTAATGAAATTCAGCATAAAATCCATTTCGCTCTGTGGATCACCAGCTATTCTTATTTGTGCAACATCTTTGTTTACGAAAATATTTCCATCACCTAGCATTATCCCTACAAACTCCGCTAATTTTCTATCCTTCGGTGGAATTCTAATTGATTTCCTATTTGACATTATATCACTATAACATTATTATGTTTTTAAGTTTAAATACTTTTCGGTCTTATATATTATTATGGTGGAGAAAAGAAGAGTCACAATCTATGTTCATGAAAATATTTGGAAAGAATTTTTAAAAAAATTAATTGAGAAAAGAGGAAAAGCTGCAGGTGGTGCTATTTCTGAAGAGGTTGAAAATGCAATAAAAAAGTGGTTAAGAGACTAATATAACTCCGCTAGACGCAGGGCTCTGAAAATATTTACTTAAGTCTGATAGTTTATAAATGCTTCATAGAAATTCTTGTGTTGCTAAAAATATTATTTAATAAAAACTCTAACTTTCCATACCTGTTTCTATCTAAATACTTTTTTCAACTCTTCAAGAGTAAGAAGTTTAGTCCCGTGTGTTCTTTCTCTCAATTCTTTTAAAGTATATTCATTTACCTCTTCTGCTGTTTTATCATCAAAATAGCTACTGGCTCCCCTCTTTCAGCATTAGATTTATCTGGTTTTATGCTATGTTGGGTATAAATGATCGGAATTTTTTCTTCCTACAAAATTCGATTAACCTTCTAACTTTTTCCACTAGACTGCGACAAACATGTCCACAGAATAAGGAGATGCATTTTTGCGGTTTCATAATTACGATATTTATTTAAATTTACTTCTCTAAATTATTTAAGATAAAGATGATTGGTGGGTGCCAAACACTGCGTTGAACTTACTTCTTTTTCTCTAATAAAGATAAATAGTAAACATAAAATTGTGAAATTATGAAAATACTTCAAACTCACTCAGATTGGATTGAATATGAGCCGATAGAAAAAGAGATTCCCCAAGCCGAGGAAGTTGAAAAAAAGGTCTATAAATATGAAAACATCTTAGTTGTTTTTACTGCTGTTGAATCTGGAGATGATGAAGAGGTTGGAAAAAAAGCAATAAATGAAATAAAAGATTTTCTGCAGAAAATTAAGCTTAACAAAATTTTAATTTATCCTTTCGTCCATTTAACCAATGATCCAGCTAACCCGCAAGATGCCTTAAGAATTTTAAAATTTATGGAAGCTTATGCCAAAGAACTTGGTATCGAAACTTATAGAGCACCTTTTGGTTGGAATAAAAGAATTACAAATGCTGTTAAAGGCTATCCTTTGGCAGAGCAATTCAAAACTTTTATTCCTGAAATGAAAAAGGAAAAGATTCCAGAAGCTTTAAAAGCTGAAGAAAAACTAAAGTCCTATTGGTTCATTTTAAAGCCGAATGGAAAATTGATTCCTGTTGAGAAATTCGATTTTTCAGATTTTGAAAATCTTAAAAAATTTGCAGATTATGAAATAGCAAAATCAAGAGCAGTTCAACAGATCCCACCTCATGCTATTTTAATGAGAAAACTTGAAATTGCTGATTTTGAACCTGGAAGCGATCCTGGAAATTTAAGATTCTATCCAAAAGGCAGATTAATTAAATCCTTAATTGAAGAATTTGTAACTCAGAAAGTTTTGGAGTATGGAGCAATAGAGGTAGAGACTCCTGTAATGTATGATTTCTTGCATCCAAGCCTTGCAAACTACTTGAACAGATTTCCTGCCAGACAATATGTTGTTAAATCTGATGATAAAGAATTTTTCTTAAGGTTTTCAGCTTGCTTTGGCCAATTTTTAATATTAAAAGATGCGCAAATTTCTTACAAGCAGCTTCCATTTAAGATTTATGAATTAGCCAAAAGCTATAGAAGAGAGAAAAGTGGTGAACTTGTTGCATTGAGAAGATTAAGAGCATTTACTATGCCGGATGTTCATGCAATTTGTTCTGACTTAGAGCAAGCGAAGAAAGAAAGTATAAAAAGATTTAAGCTTTCTCTAAATGTTTTGAAGGAATTGGGCTTGGATAAAAAAGATTTTGAACTAGCAATAAGATTCACTAAAGATTTTTATAAGAAGAATAAAAAATTCATCGTTTCATTAGTTAAACTATTCGGTAAACCTGCCCTAGTTGAAATGTGGGATAAAAGATTTTTCTATTTTACCTTAAAATGGGAATTTAACTTCGTCGATAATTTGAGCAAAGCTTCAGCACTTTCAACTGACCAAATTGATGTAGAAAATGCGGAAAGATATGGAATAACTTATATTGATAAGAAAGGAAAAAAGCAATATCCAATAATTTTGCATTGTTCACCAAGTGGAGCAATAGAAAGATGTATTTATGCCTTGCTTGAAAAAGCTTATGCTGACCAACAAAATAAAAAAGTTCCTTCTTTGCCTCTATGGCTTTCTCCAACTCAAGTTAGAGTAATTCCTTTGTCTGATAGGTACTTAAAAATTTCAGAAAAAGTTGCTGAAGAGATTGAAAAAAATAAAATAAGAGTTGATATTGATGATAGAAGAGAGACTGTTGAAAAAAAGATAAGGGATGCTGAATTAGAGTGGATTCCTTTCATAGTTGTTATCGGAAAAAAAGAAGTGAAGTCGAAAAGAATATCTGTAAGAATTAGAGAAACAGGAAAAATAAAGGAAATGAAAGTTGAAAAATTGATAGAAGTTATAAAAAACTTAACAAAAAATAAGCCTTTTAAGCCATTGCCTTTACCAAAATTGCTTTCAAAAAGACCAATTTTCGTTGGATAATTATTCTATAGCTTTTGAATGCTCCCACACAACTTTAAATAAAGGTTCAAAGATATTGCTTGCTACATGTTCGCTTTTGCTCCAAATTGCTAAATCTTGGGTTGCATGAACAGATTTTGTGTCAAGAAGACTGAAAATTATTTCCTTTCCATCAACCAAAAATACCTTCCCTTCTATAGGAATTTCCTTTTGATTAACACTTCTCAATTCTGCTATACTTGATAAAGCTTTAATTGCTTCGCTACAACCCTCGCTTCCTGAAGTTGCAATCTTTATTTCAACCCCCTTTTCACTAGCTTCTTTCAGAACATCAAAATGATTTTTATAAAGTAAATTTAAGCCTTCTGGTGTAGTAACTATGTTAATCTTCTTTAATGCTTTTTTAAACATTAAGCTTAGCTGTTGATTAATTGAGGTATTTCCTTTAAGTGCACCTGTAATTTCTTCTGGAGATATTAGCTTTAATCCTCTTTTATGAATATCTTTTAATTCTTGCATAACTTCAGAACTTTTAAGCATCTCAATCCTTTTAATGGCCTCTTTCATATCATCTTCAATTTTCTTTTTTGCTCTTTCTAAGGCCTCTTCTGGGGGAAGTGCTACATAGCGCAAGGGTTTTGCAGCCTGAACAACAACAAAACCTTTTTCAGCTAAACTTTGAAGAACATCGTAAGTTCTGCTTCTAGGAACATTTGCAATTTCTGAAAGTTCACCTGCAGTAGAAGAACCTTTTGCAAGTAAAGCAACCCATAATCTTCTTTCGTATAAATTAAGGCCAATTGTTTTTAATGCATCCATCAGCCTAGAGGAAGCCAACATCTTTATCCCAAACTAAATTATGTTTGTTAATTAAAGTTTTTATATTTAAGTTTTTTCTTCATTTTTGTTGAATCTTTAATCTAGGAGAGTTAAAAATTTAAAGTTAACCTGCCTTTCCTTGAGACTCATAAAGCTTCTTTAATCTATCTATAGAATCTGCCTCTTCAGGACCTTTATCCCCAACCCTTAATCTTATAAAACGTGGAAATCTTAAAGCAAATCCGGATTCATAATTTGGAGATTTTTGAATTTCCTGATAACCAACTTCAACAACTATCTGAGGCTTAACAATAACTTCTTTCCCTTTTTCAGAAATTATCAGCTCCTTCAAAAGTCTTGTCATTTCTTCATATTGCTCCTCAGTTAAACCTGTACTCATCATTCCACAACTCAAAAATTTTCCAGTATCTGGATCACGACATGCTAATAAATAACTTGTAAGCCATTTTGCTCTTGCACCCTCCCCCCAAGTTGCACCTATGACAACTAAGTCTAAAGTTTCCATTATCGGCTTTATCTTATACATTGTTTCCACATGTCTTCCGAAAACATATCGCGAAGTTGGAACCTTTAACATTAACCCCTCCTGCTTAGCATTTAAAGCTTCGTGATAAAATTCTTCCAATTTCTTTAAGTCGTCAGTAATAATTTCTTTTGCAAACTGGAATTTCCCTGGTATTTCTTTAAGAATTTTTTTCAGAATTTTTTCCCTTTCTATTAAAGGCTTGTTAAGCAACATTTTTCCATCAAGATAGACTATATCAAACAAGTTGACTTGGATTGGAATTTCCTTCACCATTTTTTCTATATCGTACTTTCTATGAATTCTCTGGCTTAAAACTTGAAAAGGTAGGGGATAACCAGTTTTTTTGTCTATACCTATAGCTTCCCCTTCAACAATACATTCTTCTGCCTTTAACCCTTCTTTTGAAAGTTCTACAATATCTGGAAATTGTTGTGTAACATTTTCAAGCCTGCGAGTAAAAATCCAAATTTTATCCCTTTTTTTATGAATTTGACAACGCGCACCATCGTATTTATACTGGGCAACAATTTTTCCAAATTTTTTAACAACTTCCTCTATACTTGGAGCTGCTAAACCAAGCATAACCTGAATTGGCCTACCAACTTGAATTTTCACGTTTTTTAAACCTTCTGCACCCTTCTCTCTTGCAATTTTCGCAACCTCTCCAAAATCTGATAAAATATTCCATGCATAATCTACAAGCTCTGTCATTTCCTCTTTTTTCTTCTCTCCTTCTTTGATTAGAAAAGCTTCAACGATAGCATCCCTTATCAAACCTTCTGCAACACCAACTCTTAATTCACCCAATATCGTTCTTACTATATAGCGGGCTTCTTCAGGTTTTGCTGAAACTAAGAGCTCAGTTATTAGTGCAAGTTTTTTATCTTGCGAGCCAGCACCAGTAACGAAAGCTAACTCTTGTAAATTTTTAAAAACTTTTTCTATTGTTAACTTTTTTGTAAAAAGAGTTACTTGCTTCCTTTCTTTCGTAAATTTTTCTGCAACTAATCCTAAATCACCAACCTTTGCAAACTCTTTCTCTATTTTATCAATAGAGACTCCTGTTGCTTTTGATATTGCTTTCATCATCATTTGTGTCGCAATTCCCAACTCATAACCTGTAAATTTAGGGAAAACTGCACCCTGGACTAAAAGAACAACTTTATCAAGCTCAGTCGAAGAGACTTCTTTAAAAAGTTTTGCCAAAATACGAGTTTTTTCAAGTTTAGCAGAAACTTCTTCAAGCTTTTTATAGTAATCTACTAAGACTAAATAGTCCATTCTCTCAATAAAGATTAATTTTTTGCTATGTATATTTATTTTATGAACTTTTTTGATGTTGTTTTTACTCGCTCAAGCGTAAGAAAATTCCAAAAAAAGGATATTGACGAAAGACTAATAGGATTAATTCTTTACTGCGCAACAAAAGCTCCTTCTTCAGGTAATGTCCAGGATTGGGAATTTGTTGTTGTAAAAGATGAAAAGATAAAGGAAAAAATTGCTATTGCATCGCTTCACCAAATGTTCATTAAAGAAGCTCCTGTTGTAATAGTTGTTTGCTCTGACTTAGAAAAAGTTAAATTAAGATATGGTGAAAGAGGAGAAAAACTTTATTCGATACAAAACACTGCAGCAGCAACAATGATAATTCTTTTAGCAGCAAAAGCTTTAGGACTTGGTTCATGCTGGGTTGGAGCTTTTGATGAAGATAGAATAAAAGAAATTTTAAACCTTCCGCCAAGAGTTAGGCCTGTAGCAATAATTCCAATAGGCTATCCTGAAGGTGAAGGATATAAAACTGAAAGAATACCTTTTGAAAATTTAACATGGTTAAACCAATATGGAAAAAAGTATGAAATTGAAATGAAAAATTTGGGCGAACTTTTAAAAAGTATTTTAAAAAAGAAAAATTTAAAGACAAAAAACAATTGATATTTAGTGAGTTAAATGAAAAAAACTATCTTAACATTTTTCACTATCCTTTTGCTTATACCATTTGTCTCTGCTCAGCTTGAAATCGATTTGTCAAAAAGTTATGTAGAAGTATTTAGTGAAGAAACTGAAACTATTGAGTTAACAATTAGAAATTTACAAACAAAAACAGATACCCTTTTGATTAACATACTTCCGCCTGTACCACAAGGGAAAGTTAGTGTTTATCCTCAACAAAATAGTATTGAGATAAATGCGAATTCTTCTGCATCAGTTAAAATTTACCTTTCTGCAGATCCTGCTGCTGAGCAAACAGGTTCTCCAATCCTCTTTAACTTAACTGTTAGCTCATTAACACAACCTTCAATTCAAGCTAGCAAAGAAATAAAAGTTCTTGTTTTAAGAAAAGCTCCAATTTTTATTAAAGAGATGAAAGTTGAAAAAAATGTTTATGATCCTTCTGAAACTGTTAGAATAATAACAACTATTCAAAACACAGCTGATAGACCTTGCGAAGAATATATACTTGAGACTATAATAGAAAAAGAGAAGGAGATAGTAAAAGCTTTTAGAGAAAGCGTTGTAAATATTCCTGCAAAATCTACTAAAGATTTTGTTTTTGAATATGTCTTAGGAAAATATGCTCCTTATGGTAATTATTCTGTTACTTCAACACTAAAAGATAAATTAAACGTTAAGCTTTATGAGAAAAGTTCTTCCTTTACAGTTCGTGCTATATCAAAAATTCCTTCTGAATATACAGAAAAAAAGACTGAAATTAAACTTTTAGCGGTTTATGTAACAATAAAAGTTAAAAATGAAGGGAATATAGCAACTGGTGAATTTTACATAACTGAAAAAATCCCAATTTTTGCAAAAGATTTCTTTGAGCCAGAAATTAAACCAACTAAACAAGAAATTGTTGAAAATAATGTAGCTTATAGCTGGTTAGTATCTTCGCTTGAACCAGGAGAAGAGATTGAAATAAAATATCAAATTGTGCTTTGGAAGGCTTATGTTCTACTTGCCTCAATTGTTATAATTGTTTATGTTGCATTTAAGTATGCTTTTGGAGTTTCGTTGATAAAAACCTTTCCAAAATCAGCAAAAAAAGAAGAAGAAATAACAATAAGTTTGGAAGTTAAAAATAAGGGATTAAAAGAAGTGAAAGATGTTTATGTTGCAGATTTCCTTCCATCAAACTTTAAACTTTTAAGTAAATTCGGGACTGTTAAGCCTTATTCTGTTAAGACAAAAGAAAAAGGAACTGCGTTAATGTGGAAATTTGATTTGCTTAAAGGAAGAGAAGAAGCTGTTTTGGTTTATACAGCAAAACCACTAGCAGATATTAAAAAGCTAGAACTCCCTAAAGCAAAAATGATGTATGTAAGTAAGGGAGAAAAGAAAATAATTCTATCAAGGAATTTCACAAAATAAATTTTTTAAGTTAATTTTCCAAATTATTTTTAACCCCCGCCTAGCTCAATTGGTAGAGCGACCGGCTGTAGGCGAGTGCTATAGCGCTTGCTTGAAGCTATCGCTCGGTTAGTACCGGTAGGTTGGGAGTTCAAATCTCCCGGCGGGGATTAAAAGATTTTTAAATTATTAAATCATATTTTATTTTGCTAGCGGACCAAAGCGGAGGGGAAACACACGTTCCCATTCCGAACACGGAAGTTAAGCCCTCCAGCGTAGTGGGTAGTACTTTGGCGTGATGCCAAGGGAAATCCACCACGTCCGCTAGCAATGCCCGGATCGTCTAGTGGCCTAGGATGAAAAATAGAATGCAGGTCTGTCACACCTGAGGTATATCCGGTGAACGACACGGGTTCAAATCCCGTTCCGGGCGTTATTACATGAAGAATTTAAACCTTGTTCTCCGGCTAAGTTAAAATTCATAATACTTGCATTACAAGCATAGACATCAAAAGTGTTTAAAAAGCTTTATGTACGTATACTATATTTAGTTTTTGTAATTATTTTTTCCTCTCTTTTCATCTTGCTTAAACATTCAACCAATTCATCAAGCGATGGCTCCAATCCAATATTTAATAGTTCGTTTGAAATTTCATTTAAGGAATATTCTTTTCCTACTTTCATAACTTTCAGTACAGCATCTTTTAAAGAAGTCGGCTTAAGATTTCTTAGCGTAGGAGTAGTATAAGTAATTTTTTTACCCTCAATAGAAGGATATGAAGGTATGTTTAGAAGAGATTTAAGATCTTCTACATCCCTTTCTATTCTAGCTATTTTAGCTGAAATTGCTTTTTTTATCCTTTTCATCTCCTTTTGTAAGTGCCTCTTTTACATTTCTGTAAAACCTTTCGCCCAACTCTGTAAGATTGTAAAGATTGTCTTTCGTTACTAAAAACCCTGCTTCTACCAATTTTTTTAAATGATAACCAAATTTACCAGCATGCCTATATTCCAAACCTACAGCAGCGCATAGTTCAACATATGATAGTGGCCCACGTGCAAAGATAGTTTCTACTATTCTAACTCTTATTTTATGACCCAGCGCGTCACATGCTTTGTATAAAGGAATTTCTTCAGTTGAAGTAAATAGCGCACTTGAATTCGGATAACCTTGAGGAATATCACGTAAATCTTCAGACATTCTTTTTAATTCTTTAAGGAAATTAACCATCTTCTCGAATTAAATATATCTAATAAGATTTAAAAATTTTAAATCTACTTTACTTAAGGCCACTTAAACCAGCATCCCTCTTTCAATCTCTCCAAAAATGATAAAAAATTTAAAATTTGCAAAAATGAAAAATATGGTATGTTAAACACGATTGTAAATTTTTTATCTTTAGGATGCCTAGCATTTTTACTTCCGCTTGATATTTGGCGCTTTCTATTTCATTCTACAATAACTGAGAAATTTATTGGAAAAAGATTAAGTAGTAAAGTTAAATATGCGTTAACTGCCTATTGGATTTATGCATATTGGATTTTGTTTGCCATTGCAATTGTTTTAAGTAGAGATTTAATTTTAAAATACAAAATCAATTCGAGTGAGTATACTCTCTATTTAGGATTTGCTCTATTTCTAATTGGGGTAAGTTTAGCAGTTTGGGCAGCAACTACTTTAAGCATTAAAGTCGCTAGGAGAATTCCAGAAGTTTCACCCTCCGAAAAAAACCAACTTATCATTAAAGAACCTTATCGAATTGTCAGACATCCAATCTACTTAGGAGAGTTTCTTGTAATATTGGGAGTTTTTCTTATCTCAGGGGTGATCGCTATATTAATTCAATTTATTTTAAAAGCTATTTTTATAAATTCGGTAATTGCTTGGGAAGAAAAAGAGATGAAGAATAGATTCGGAAAAAATATAAAGAATATCAAAAAATTCCCAAAACTCTTTCCAATTTTCTGGAAGCGAATAGGAGAGAACTGAAAAAGCAACTTAAATAGCTAACATAATACAAAATGAAGAGAATTCCTTATCTAAGAACGCAGGAAAAAAGTGAAGATGGATTCTACATAAAGAGAGGAAAACTTACTCTTAAAAACCTCAGATTTTTGGTGGGTTATTTTTTACTTCAGTAAAGCTCTACGTTTCTAGCTTATTCCTAGAAAAATTTTAAGTTAAATCATAAAATAGCTTATTAAATTTCACTAGATTATTCTGCAAGATTTTTCTTTTATTGTATCAATTTTTAAACATACTTCCATATATTCATCTTCAATTGCATCATAAATTTTAATATATTCCTTTTGAGAAGAATATTCTTTCAATTCATTAAGTAACCGTTTGAGTTCTTTCTTTACATTTTCCAATTCCATAATATCTCTACTCTTTTTAATAATCAATTTATATGATTCTATTTCCTTACATAAAGAATCCAAATTTAGCATAAAAAACAAATAACTTTTACTCATTTATTCTTTTCTGTTACCATGAATTTTATGTTATCTCCTTCTTCCTTAATAGAAATCAAGACCCAATTGCGCGCTCCTGTTCTTGCGTGTCAAAGCTCGTATGAAACATCTATCCCACCAATCTTTTACTAAGAGAAACCGTTAAGTTTAAGAATTCACAAATA
>Ga0080004_1082679_pt1 | contig 22658 bp, 23 predicted proteins | sample WasSprMetagenome_FD_69207 | JGI IMG/M metagenome (GOLD analysis project Ga0080004, IMG submission 69207) | Sulfidic aquatic microbial communities from Washburn Spring, Yellowstone National Park, USA - WS (SPADES assembly) (version 2) | ecosystem: Environmental > Aquatic > Thermal springs > Hot...
TGGAGGGAGTTACCCACCAGATGAAATGGTGGGATAATCATATCCTGCTATCACTGGTGGGCGGGTACTTCCTGACAGGGGCGGAGCAGAAGGCCTCCGATGAACTCGTGAGGGGGCTATATGAGGCTGTGAAGTCCAAGCTCTACTATGCATATGATAGGTATGCCGATGCGTACCTACCTGTGCCTACATAGAGCGAAACCCTCATGGAGGATGCATACATATCATCGAGGTATTTAGTCAGGGAGTTCGACGAAGAAGAGGCACAAACCCTCATAAAGCTCGCGAAGGAGATCATATATGGAAAGATACGCTGATCTCCTAGCAGAGAGAGCACGGATGGTAAAACACTGGAAGGATTACATGCCATCCATAGTCCGGGCTGCGAGAGCACTCATCCCGGGGGCGAGGATCTATGTCTTTGGTAGTGCGATCAAAGGCACCACTGTGGGTGGGAGCGATATAGACATCCTAATAACTTCTGGGAAAGTTCCAAGGAGCAACGCTGACAGGGCAAAGTTGAAGGTTGAGATCGAGGAGATTTCAGGGCTTCCGCCTTACCACCCATTTGAGTTCCACATAGCAGATGAAGATGAGGCTAAGTGGTACCTCCAAAGGATTAAGGAGATTAAAGAGTATACGCTTGATAAAAACCAAGGATGAATCGAACTTTTTATCCTCTACTTTATGCCTTGTTTGAGCGGCAAAATAAATGAGGAGCACGCACATCCTTTGGGTGATATCAGCTCAAAGGAAAGCGGCAGAGCAGATCGAAGTTTTGAGCAGATTCGGCACAAGATGAGGAAGCGAAGGCTATAGAAAAGGAATTCCAAAAACATTCACGTTGGTTGGACCTTCTCGCATGCGTTCGATGCGTTTTCCCCATGCGTGTCATTTGGTAATTATTTTCATCTTGACAGTTGACCATTAAACATGAAAAGGCTTCGCCCATCTATCAATCTCTGCCGAGGCATCTGTACGCTACCTCCAATGTCCTCAAACCCTCCTCGCCCGATGTCAAAGGTTCTTTGTCCTCTCTTATACATGAGATGAAGTGGGCTATCTCAGACTTGAGCGGTTCAAAATTCTCTATCTTTGGCTCCATCATCCATTCAGAGTTGTAAATTACGATGCTCTGTTTTATGTAGTCCATATAGGCTATTCCGTCTGTCCCGGTGACCACAGCCGTCCTGACTTTGTGCGGCGTGAACCAGTTTACCTCTATAGACGCGGCGCCATCCCCGAAGTCTAGAAGGATGAGGGCGTGATCTTCAAAGGGGTGCTTTATAGAGCCTACTTTTGAATAAGACTTCGACGGCTCCTTCCCGTAGAGGTAGCGGACCACGTCTATGTCGTGGGTCGCAAGATCAACCACTATCCCGACGTCAGTGACCTTGGGTGGGAATGGCCCGACCCTCCTTGTGCTAACTATGAGGATCTTGCCGAGGAGACCCTTTACAACGATCTCCTTCATCTTCCTAACGGCTGGGTTGTAGCGCTCGATGTGACCGACCATGAGCTTTACCCCCTTCTCCTCGGCGAGTTTGACTAGGCGCCTCCCCTCATCCAGAGTCTTGGCGATGGGCTTCTCGATGAGGCAGTGTATTCCATTCTCCAAGAAGAACGAAGCGACCTCATAATGGCAGGAGGTTGGAACGGCAATGCTAACGGCATCCACGCCCTCTCTCATCAGGTCTTTATGATTGGTGAAAGCCTTGGTCCCGTGCCTCTCGGCGACGGACTCTGCGAGCGCACGATCCAAGTCAACCACGCCGACCAGCTCACAGTCAGAGATCTCAGAGTACACCCTAGCGTGGTGCTGCCCCATATTTCCGACGCCGACGACGCCAACACGTATTCCCATAAAGATCACGGGTTAAAATCTAAAGTCAGTTATATATAAGGAGGTCGCAGTAGTAAGAGACCACGGAGCGCAGAGAACAATGAACCCAATCCTATTTCTCTCCCCATTGATTGCATTCGTCTGCACGTTCATTTTGACAAAGAGGTGGATACCGGTCGCCCATAGGGCAGGCTTGGTCGGGCATGACATGAATAAGCCGAATAGACCAAAGGTTGCAGAGATGGGAGGGATTCCGCTCTTGGGAGGGGTTTTGGGAGGGATATTATCTTATGTTGGGATAAACACATTCATTCTCGGGCAATCGACCATAAATCTGGCACTTTTTGCAGCCACTTCAACTGTATTGGTTATTGCATTTATAGGGGTTGTGGATGACTTGCTTGGCTGGAAGATTGGACTAAAACAGTGGCAGAAGCCCCTTCTCACGGTGCCTGCAGCCATCCCAATGATGGTTGCAAACCTTGGTAGGAGCGTCGTATCCCTCCCAGTTTTTGGGGATGTCAACCTGGGCTTGTTATACCCATTTTTAGCCGTACCAGTTGGTATAGTCGGGGCTTCTAATGGGTTCAATATGCTAGCAGGGTATAATGGACTAGAGGCGGGGATGGGGATAGTTATAATCAGCGCCATGACATTTGTGGCATATTACACAGGAAGCAGTTGGGTCGCGATGGTTGGAGCGGTGGCTGTAGCGTCTCTTCTGGCATTCCTGTACTTCAACTGGTACCCTGCAAAGATCTTCCCTGGAAATGCTTTCACATATATGGTTGGAACGATAATGGCCTGTATGGCTATATTGGGGAATATGGAAAAACTCGCGTTGGTTTTGTTCATTCCATATTATATGGATTTTTTATTGCCCCTCAGGAAAAAGATGAGGACCGAAGCGTTTGGAAAGGTTAATGAAGACGGAACCCTTGACAAGCCTTACGATAAGGTTTACGACTTGACACATCTGATGATAGTGCTTATCAAAAGAATAAAGGGAAAAGTCTATGAAAGAGAAGTGACCATTGGCATAATCTTTTTTGAGGCAATATTAGCTTTTATTGGTATAAAGTTATACATATAAGTTTTAACGGGGGTATTACATGAAGATCTTAGTCACCGGTGGGGCTGGTTTCATCGGAAGTCACATATCAGAATCGCTCGCCATTAAGGGGCATGAAGTGATAATCTACGATAACTTCTCTACAGGGAGTGAAGAAAATATCAGCAAACTCAGATCGATGGAAAATGTCCGCATAATAAATGGGGACGTTCTCGATTATGATAAGCTTTGCGCGTGTATGAAAAGTGTGGATGTTGTATCGCACCAAGCGGCGCAACTTGAGATAGGATCGGCGATCAGCGACTCCTTGACAGATGCTAGGTTAAATATAGAGGGCACATTGAACGTACTAGAGGCGGTTAAGAGGACTGGAGGTAATAAAATAAAAGTGATATACGCTTCTTCTGCAGGAATATACGGGGAAGCCATTAAAACCCCGCAGGACGAGGAACACCCAAAAAGACCTCAATGGCCCTATGGTGTTAGTAAGTATGCGGGCGAGCTTTACTGCCAACAGTATTCCATCCTATATGGGATGAGAGCGTGCGGACTACGATACTCGATAGTTTACGGTGAGAGAGAGTGGTACGGCAGGGTTCTCACAGAATTTATTAAGAGGGTGGCGCTCGAAGGAAAACCACCTGTTGTGTTTGGGGATGGAATGCAGAGAAGAGACTACATATACGTTGGGGATCTTGTGGACTTCCACAATCTAATGGTAGAGGAGGATTGGGACGGGTTCGAGGCCTTCAATTTGGGAGGAGGAGGATCTATTACAATAAAGGATCTTGCAAACCTCGTTATCGATGCGGCTGAAAGTGGAATGGAACCTCTCTTCGAGGATCCTCCTGAAGGAGGATATTCAAAGGTAACTGGCAGATGGAGGATCCCAAGGGAGCTTAAGGTGCTTGAGCTTGACATTAGGAAGGCAATGAGCAGAGGATGGAAACCTATGACAGAACTGAGAGATGGAATAAAGAAGGAAATTGACTGGATAAAGTCAAACCCGAAGAGATGGTCCGTGAAGCGCAGGGTATAATAATAGTTAATGATAAAAATGCATAATTAATTTGCATAAAATCTGAAGTGATCACCATGAAGAAAATCCTTGTGACCGGGGCAGGCGGACCTGCAGGTGTAAACTTCATAAAAAGTCTCAGGATATCCCCTGAGAAATTCTTCATAGTTGGTAGCGACATCAACAAGTTCTACCTCGAGTTGCCGGACGTTGACGTTAGGCAATTAGCCATACCATGTAATCACCCAAAATACCCTGAATTCCTGAACGATGTCATAGAAAGGTATGGGATAGAGATGGTCCACCCTCAGCCTGACGTTGAGGTCAGGGCGATATCGGAGAACAGAGATAAGTTAAGGGCGATCACATTCCTTCCCAAAAAGGAGACTATAAGGGTATGCCAAGACAAGCTTGAGTCTGCTAAGGTATGGTCTAAAGCAGGGATACCCGCAGCGAAGACCATGGAGATAGAGGATGAAGAGTCTTTAGTGGAGGCTGAGAGGGAGTTGGGAACGCCCTTCTGGATAAGGGCTACCACAGGGGCGGGTGGGAGAGGTTCTACACCGTGCCACAACGTCGAGACTGGAAAGGCTTGGATAAGGTACTGGAGGAGCAGGGGGGAGAGATGGAAATTCATAGCGCAGGAGTACCTGCCAGGAAGGAACCTGGCATTCCACAGCCTTTGGAAGGATGGGGAACTCGTGGTATCCCAGGTGAGGGAGAGACTAGAGTACATATACCCCTACTTGGCTCCTTCAGGGATCACCGGGACGCCGAGCGTTGCGGTCACCGTGGATAGACCTGATGTGGACAAAATCGCCACTGATTGCATTCTTGCGATAGATAAAAACCCCTCTGGCATATTCTGTGTGGATCTGAAGGAGAATAAGGAGGGGATCCCTGTCCCAACTGAGATCAATGCGGGGAGGTTCTTCACGACAAGCCTATTCTTCTCGGCTGCCGGATTGAATATGCCATACATATATGTGAAGTTAGCTTATGGTGAAAAGATCCCTGAAATGAAGAAGTATAATGCGCTGGGAGCAGGGTTATATTGGATAAGGCATATGGACTCAGGACCTGTACTACTTAAGGAAGGGGAATGGAGATCTGTGGGTCTATGGAGGCAGTACTCTTCGACCTAGATGGTACGCTTGTGAGGCTGCCCATAGACTATAGAGCCATGAGGGATGAACTCAAGTCAGTCGCTAGGAGGTATGGTCTGCATAGCGAATTCAAGCCCCTACTTGAAGAGATCAAAAGGCTTTCATACCTTCATCCCGATGGAGATAAGTTGAGAGAGGAGTGTCTAAGAGTCGTTAAGGCTTACGAGTTTGAAGGGGCGTCCAGGGCTCAACTGTTGAAGGGAGTCAAGGAGTGTCTGCACATGCTGAAAGAGAAAGGAATTAAGATAGCAGTAGTATCGAACAACTCAAAGGAGAGTGTAGAGAGGGCGCTCGAGGTTGCGGGAGTTAGGGATTTGGTTGATCTTTTGATAGGTAGGACGAACTTAACGGATGTCAAACCAGATCCGTCACTCATTGTAAAGGCACTAAATGGGCTTGGTGTTAAGGCTGACAATGTGGTCTTTGTGGGGGACAGTGAGAGCGACATGATCGCTGCAGGTAAAGCTGGCGTCAGGTTCATAAAAGTAGACAGTACCAGCAATTCAATCCAGAGAACTATTCAGATGCTTAACAAGAATTGAGGCTACCTCGTCCCATGTGGGCATTCTAACTGGTCTTCTCACTTGGTTTTTTAAGAGTTTACTGATGGTGAGAGCTATACTATTGGGATCCCATGGGCATGAGACTGCCCCATCCACATGTAGTGGAAGTGGAACCACTGTAGGTAGACCCATGGAGAGCCATTCGATTAGTTTCAGACTCTCGGTGTCGTATGCGTGTATCCCTACATCAGCTATGGTAACAATCTCAGGGACTTTTTCATGATCTATATAACCTTTAAATTTTACATTACACTTTTTCTCCTTTGCCTTCCTTTCCAACTCAGATCTAGATGGGCCATCCCCGTATACCCAAAATTCGGCATTGGGGTATTCTCTGTTTAATAAAGCTATAGCATCTATGACTGGGATTAGAAACTTCGCATACATAGGGGTTAGCTTCCCAATGTAAACTGCAAGAGGGAAATCAACTCCATATTTCCTCCTCAGTTCTTCTCGATTGTATTTGTTTGGGTCAAATATGGATTCGTCATAGCCATTCGGAACCAGAATTGCGTCAGGTCTTAGAGATTTTGCATGTTGGTAAGCGGATTCTCCAGCCGCAAAGACAATTTTGGCTCTCTTTATCATCAGCCTTTCCAGCCCATCTATCAGGGGGACGGCCCTTCTTTTAATGCCAGTCCAGTTATCTCTACACAGTTTACTTTTTACTTCCACAAAATCATATATCCACTCCAAACCGAAAAAGCCTAAGAAAAGACCTGCGAGCCCTGCCCTAAATCCGGAAAATACCTTGTTATCAACTCCACGATTTTTTAGCGCGTGTATAATTCCAAGTACGGGATTGTAACCGTCGCAAGCTAATGTTGAATAGCCAAGCTTTTTAAGTGCTCTCAATAGGTGGTCTGACCTCTGCGGGAAGGGCCCGCCTAGCCTTGATGAGCTTATGAGAAGGATCTTCGCTTTCGGCGCGTCCCCCAACGGAGCACTCTCCTGCGGCATCGCCATTGTAATAATACTCAGGAGCCTTTTAAGGTGATTCTTAAATTTATCCGTTTTTTGTGGTTGAAAAATTATTATAATGTGACCAAAAGTGTATTGGGCTCATCCTTTCAGCCAACCTGCAAAAAACTCCACATTCTCTTTCCACAGGATAAATGCAGTGGTTAATTTTCTGCTGAAAAAAACTGCGAAAGGCGCAAATATAAGACGTGCTAAGAAACGGCGCGACAACTGATATAAATTATAATGGGCATAACGTCTATAGGCAGCACCAATATCCACACCACTCTTTCTTTTACCAACGTGGATCACGCCTATATTGCCTATCACTTTCCATTTGTAGCCAAGACTTTCTACATGCTCTCTTAAGAACAGGTCTTCGCTCAAAAAAAGTGGTGGAGGGTTATAGTTCTTCATTACATTTTTCCGGATTAATACATTATTTATGTGTGGCGCTGTATCGATTTTTTGAAGCGGAAAAAATTTCGAAATAACAGTTTGATAAGCACGCAAATGTGGATCCACAGGCTCTGCAACACTTGAAATTGCACCCACATCATCATTTATATGTTTCAAAATCTCTTGAAAATAATTCTGCGGGATTATAACATCATCATCGAACATGGCTACCCATTCTGTGCTCGCTTTTAAACATGCATTTTTCCTAGCTATGCTTAGTGGTTTTTCTTCGGTGATGATTATTTTATTAACAAAAAAGTTGTTTGAGAGGGCCTTTAAAAGTTCGGACCTAATGCGATTTCTGCTGCGCGTGGGGATAACAACATCGATCTTCAAACTTTCACCCCATATATTTGATTTGAAGATATAAGCGTTTAGCACTACACAAAATAAATGAGGATTTCGAAAAAACTTAACCTTTGCTGATAATCCTTCGCCTCTCTCCCGTTTTGAGGCGCCCCCATGCTAGGCACACTCATTTTCCATCATCTCTTCTCTTCACTTTGTTTCCCTTTTTTCATCATTTCCTACCTTCTTCGAGATCCTACCCCTGTACCTGCCTTCGCATTGTGAACATCTGCATGAGATTGAAGCAGATGCAGGAGAACACGATCTTCACCTTCACCCTAGGTAAGGTCGTGACCATAACATGACCTGCCCCTGAAGACCCTCTTGAGCACGGCAAATACCCTCTCGATCGGTGCCCGCTTCCTTGACATTCGCGCGTTCCTTAGCCTTTCGAAGAGAGAGATGGGACCTGCTCTGGTACCGCGCTGCATCGTTGCGTCGTAACCATTAGCGGGTACGCCGGGGTGCCCCCTGTCCCTGTAGACGACCTCTCCTGGGAGGTCCACCTGCGAGTCATGCACAGAGGTCGTTGTTGCCCTGAAAGCCCTTATCAGCGCGTACTCGAGATCAGCCTTCACATGGAGTTTGTACCCGAAGTATGAACGTCTGCCCTTCTTCATCTTAGTCCAGGAACCGTCCCTCGACCTCCTCTTCCCTGCTGTGCTCCTTGGGCTGGAAGGATGCGAGGCTCCTGGGATCTGATGTTATGAATGTGGCGTCCTGGGCAGCCCTACCGACCCCCTCCTCTCCATCTGCCTCTGTAGCTCTGACCATACCTTCTCGTACTTCCCGTCCCTTATCGGCCTCTCTCTGAATAGCCAGACCGTTGTGTAGTCAGGGATCACTCCAGGGAAGCCTAGGAAGTGTTGGAACATCACGCCCTAGCTACCTGGCGCTCCAGCTCCGGATCAGACAAACCGTACCACTGCTGTAACACTAAGAGCTTCAGCATGACGATTGGATCGATGTTTGGACTCTCCTTCCTCTCTTCTCTGTGAGGTTGTTGTAGGATTAGGCTAGTGTGGACCGAAAGTATCCCAGTCTATCAGGGATGCTACCTTCGCCAATCTGTTGTCGTCCTTCAGGTACCTATTGTAGTACTCGTAGAGGATGTAACACTCGAAGGAGGGCATGAGAATAACTGTTGTGTCAATGATCTTTAAGCATTGCGCTCCTTTTGGGAAAGGTTATTGGCAGGTTTTTCGAAAATTTCAAGTTCTTATGGTAAACAAAGCATAAATTTATTGGAAAGATTTTCTTTTGATGGACCATCCAATCTTATAACTTTGACCACTTAAAGAGCGCATTATCATATCCAATCCTGGGGAGATCTGACCCATGCTATGCCTATTATTTTCATTTTTTAAACCTCATGCATAGTTATTGTAATAAAGGCCATTAGGAGAAAATAAATTTGATTTCTGTTGATGCGATTCTCTTCTTGCCAAAAGATTTACTTTCACATCCTATATGCTTTAACAATTGAAATTATAAGCGAATTAAATTCTCAAACAATTTTTAAAGGTTCCAATTAAGTTTGCCAAACGCATAGCGGGATAGTAAATAACTGCTCGATATTGTTTATATTTTCTTGCAATTAGAAAACCTCTCATCGGGCTAAATAAAAATCGTGGGATATTTTTATAAAAGGCACTACTCATAGTCCCATATCTATATTGGTGTATTAATTCTTCTTTTAACCCCCCCTTTCTGATGTGAAGAGAGACCGCATCCTTGACGACTTTCCAATTGTAACCTTTTGATTCAAGCTTTTCCTTTAACAAACTGTCTACAGCGTATGTGCTCTTTGGAAAACCCCCGAATGATTTTATAACTTCTGTGAGGTATATATTGTTGTCAATTGAAACGTATGGGATTTCCCTTTCAATGTAATATCTTTCAATAGCGGCAAGTACTGGATGTGAGGGCACCCTCACCCCTTGAACGACCGGAGTCTTTAGAGAGGGTAAATGGTTTTGCATAATTCTCCACCAATCCTCCGCTAGAAGAAGATCTTGCTCTATGCTAATGAAAAAGTTGGTGCTCACTTTTTTCAGGGCAGTATTTGCAGCAGCGCTTATTCCACGACCTTCATTTTCATAAACTCTCCAACCAAAACCTTTAGCGATCCTTACAGATTCGTCGCTACTATGATCGTCGACAAAGATCTTTTCTCTTATAATTTCACTTGGGATTACTTTTTCGATGCGATCTAATGTAAGTGGAAGAAGTTCTTGTCCATTCTTTACCCACATGACAACGTCGATTTTAATAACGTTCCCCCTAACGAGGTTCGGCACTTCAAACAAATAAAGTTGTCTAATTAGATCGGAGTCAATTGTTATTCTGTAATTAACGGGGCAAAATGATGGTTGAAATTAATAAATAATGCAAACTTTAAAATTGCATCGAGATGCAGATCACAATTTTAACTCGTAATATACCTTAATTTATAAAATAATGGTTTAAAAAAGAATTTCCATAAGAGGTTAGTCGGATACATTAAAGGGTACCGTTGACATAACTGGCGATATGCTTCTTTCGTTTTAGAGAATTCTGCATTACGTTGATGGGAGCCATGAATTCTGTAAAAATATATAGGCTCATGAACGTAAACGCCTTTCCATCCTGATAGAACAAGCCTTATGGCAAGATCCCAGTCCTCATAAGCTTTAAGTCGAGGATCAAATCCGCCTACCTGATCAAATGCTTTCCTCTTAATTAGCATCCCACCAAGCTGACCCCCAACAGGAATCAATACATTAAATCTATTTAACTGTTTAAATACAGAATAATCAACTTTAGTACATAGCCCAAAAAATTTTGTTGCTGTCCACACAAAACCAACTTTTTTATCGTGAAATTCTTTTAGACACCTTTCCACATAAGTTGGTGCTAGGATATCATCTGCACCGAGCGGCATAGTGAAATTGCCCCTACTTTTTTTTATGCCATTATTCATTGCTTTGGCTACTCCACTATGTTTTTGAAAAATATATCGAACGTTTCCAAATTTGTGAATATATTTTAACGCCATGGATGAGGTTGCATCGGTAGATCCATCATCTACAACAATAATTTCTATATTGGGATAAGTTTGATTTATAGCGCTTTCGATTGCCTCACCTAAGAATTTCCCATAATTATAACAAGGAATGATTATGCTCACTAAGGGGGCTGAACTCATAAATGTTTATACAATTTTTAAAAATATAAATGTTTATTAATGTTAGCTCGGATTAACAAAGTTACTATTATAAAATTAATTAGAAATAGTAAAGCATTATAATATATGGTAATTAAATCAATGTGGATATAAAAAAGGCTTAAAAGTTTTTAAAAATTCTATTGATTCGTTTTTCAGAGATCTGAGGCAGTATCGCATATTTTTTTTAATGAAGAACTCAGGTAAAAGCCCACTAATCATTGCAAAAGAAGTGGCGGATTTAATGCGATGTAATTCCTTATAGTTTTTATAAAGTTTATGTTTAAAAGTCAGAATCCGACGTTTTGGATGTTTATGGAAGTGCCAAGGAATCTCATAAAGCATTCCTTTATTTTTAAGTTCTTTGTATATTGGAGAGCCCAAAGAGGGGTAAAACTCATCAACACTAATAATATCAGGCTTTATGGTATGGACTAATTTTACTGAAGACAGGACATCGCCCCACTCTTCGTTAGGAATCCCTATCATAAAAAAAGCCTTCTTACTTAACGTTTCAAATTTATTTAAAATGTTAAATTTATTAATTATATCATTTATAGTTATGCCTTTATGAATAAAATCTAAACATTTTTGGCTACCCGATTCTACCCCTATTTCTGTTAACATAACACCTGCTTTAACAAGTTCGCGGTAAATATCCTCCTCAATTAAATCCACTCTGTCAAGGACTCTTAAATGTAATTTTAATTTTTTCTGTAACAACTTGTCTGCTAAACAAATGGCTATGTCGGCGTTTAAACTGATTTCGCTACCAAATAAAAAGATATCTCTCCGTTTTGTTAATTTAACAATTTGTTCAATTTCTTCTATAGTTTCATCTATTGGCTTTGGAAGATTGCCAGTGCCACTTCGGCAACACATAACACAATTAAAAGGACAAAGATCGTTTATATTGATCCTTAAATGATCATAAAGATTTAAATCTAAAAAAGAAAAATCTGCCCTCCCTCTCACTTCAGAATATTTTATGACCGAGTTTTTGGAAATTGGTAGTTCGTAAATTTTTATTAGTTCATTAAGATCAATATTAAATGGAGAAATAAAAAATTCAGTTTCACGGTGCCAGTCTACACAACTTATGTCGTTTGGAATTGAATATGCACTTAGAAAATAAGTGATTCTATCTGGATTTAACTTTTTAATTATATGTTTAACTAAATCGGTATTTAAATTGTTTGCTTGCGCGTCCAGTATAACAACTTTTTCTTTAAATTGATCCCTAAGTCGAGTTGCATAGCAAACAGCAGCATATGGATTATACGATTCATGATCGAACATTTGGTCTAAAGGTTCTCTAGTCACATAATAACCTTCATCTTTTGGAGGAATGATAATGATATGAAGCATATTGTGTTATCGCTTTCTAGTTTTAATTTTATAAAACTTACTACTCTCAAAAAGATTACCTAGTCACAAGTCATAGTCACCCAATAGATCATTCTGTTCCAGCTATAATCACAGGACTTAGAACTGACCCGGTTAAAAAATCAATTTGCAGAAAGTTCCATTTTTTAGGGGGAGAAGGTGCCAAGAGGGAGACAAGCACCTCCCTTATTTTACCTCTTACTTTTGAATTGAAGACGTTATTTTTTGTAATAGGAAAAGTATTAGAGGATTTCGAAAAAACTTAACCTTTGCTGATAATCCTTCGCCTCTCTCCCGTTTTGAGGCGCCCCCATGCTAGGCACACTCATTTTCCATCATCTCTTCTCTTCACTTTGTTTCCCTTTTTTCATCATTTCCTACCTTCTTCGAGATCCTACCCCTGTACCTGCCTTCGCATTGTGAACATCTGCATGAGATTGAAGCAGATGCAGGAGAACACGATCTTCACCTTCACCCTAGGTAAGGTCGTGACCATAACATGACCTGCCCCTGAAGACCCTCTTGAGCACGGCAAATACCCTCTCGATCGGTGCCCGCTTCCTTGACATTCGCGCGTTCCTTAGCCTTTCGAAGAGAGAGATGGGACCTGCTCTGGTACCGCGCTGCATCGTTGCGTCGTAACCATTAGCGGGTACGCCGGGGTGCCCCCTGTCCCTGTAGACGACCTCTCCTGGGAGGTCCACCTGCGAGTCATGCACAGAGGTCGTTGTTGCCCTGAAAGCCCTTATCAGCGCGTACTCGAGATCAGCCTTCACATGGAGTTTGTACCCGAAGTATGAACGTCTGCCCTTCTTCATCTTAGTCCAGGAACCGTCCCTCGACCTCCTCTTCCCTGCTGTGCTCCTTGGGCTGGAAGGATGCGAGGCTCCTGGGATCTGATGTTATGAATGTGGCGTCCTGGGCAGCCCTACCGACCCCCTCCTCTCCATCTGCCTCTGTAGCTCTGACCATACCTTCTCGTACTTCCCGTCCCTTATCGGCCTCTCTCTGAATAGCCAGACCGTTGTGTAGTCAGGGATCACTCCAGGGAAGCCTAGGAAGTGTTGGAACATCACGCCCTAGCTACCTGGCGCTCCAGCTCCGGATCAGACAAACCGTACCACTGCTGTAACACTAAGAGCTTCAGCATGACGATTGGATCGATGTTTGGACTCTCCTTCCTCTCTTCTCTGTGAGGTTGTTGTAGGATTAGGCTAGTGTGGACCGGAAACTCTCCTAGTCTATCTACTGTTCTATCCGGGAGAGCTTGTCTCCCAGCTTCAGGTAACTCTTGTAAGCCTCTCTAAGGATGAAGGTGTTGAAGGAGATCATGTGTATGTATTGTATTTCATGATCTTTAAGCTTTGTCGTCCATGAAGAGAGGTTGGTTTTTCGAAAACCTCATTAAATTATTTTAAGTACACCTCTAAACGGATTTGGTACCTGCAGGAGGCAAACTCAGACCAATTAGGATTAGGACCATATAATCTCGGATTATGAGTGGTTAACTATCAGTTGTTGATAAATCTTGCCACTGAAGGTTTATCTAAAAGACAATACTTAAAATGATAAAAACAATACTTTTAAGCATGAATGCTTTAGTTCTCAGTGGCGGTAAAGGAACAAGGCTCAGGCCCCTAACCTTTACCTTGGCAAAGCAATTGATCCCAATTGCAAATAAGCCTATTTTGGGCTATGTTCTCGATCAAATCTCTGAGACAGGAATAAAAGAGGTTGGTATAATAATAGCCCCTGATACGGGGCAATACGTGAGAGATTATGTGATGGACGGTTCTAGATGGGGTTTCAAGGTGACATACATTCCCCAAGAGCCCTTAGGGCTTGCCCACGCTGTAAAGACGGCAAAAACTTTTCTAGGCGAAGAGCCATTTGTGATGTGCCTCGGCGACAACCTATTGGGTCAAGGACTATCCACTCTGATCAAGAAGTTTGAGGAAGAATACCTTGATGCCCTCATACTTCTAAAAGAGGTTGATGATCCGGGCAGATTTGGAGTAGCCGTACTAGACAAGGACGGCAATGTGGTAAAGCTCGTGGAAAAGCCCAAGGAACCTCCCAGTAACCTCGCTGTTGTCGGCACGTACCTATTCTCTAACAGGGTTCATAGTGCTATAGAGAGGATAAAGCCATCATGGAGGGGTGAGCTGGAGATAACCGATGCCATACAAGAGATGATAAATATGGGCTGTAAAGTGAAGGCAGAGATTCTGAAGACATGGTGGATCGATACTGGAAAGAAGGACGACATCCTGACAGCGAATGCAAAGGTCCTAGACGAGTACATAGATAGGGATGTGAAAGGCGAAGTTGTGGAGAGCTCAATAGAGGGGAGGGTCAAAATAGAGATAGGGGCAAGGATAATAAACAGTACAGTAAGAGGGCCTTGCGCCATCGGCAAGGACGTACTGATAGAGAACTCATTCGTGGGACCTTATACAAGCATAGGAGACGGTGCAAAGATCCAAAATTCCAACATAGAATACTCTGTCATCATGGAGAACGCCACCATCAGAGACATAGACCGCTTGGAAGAGAGCCTCATAGGCAAAAATGCAAAAGTTATCAAAAACAACAGGAAAAATGCGCTCAAGCTTCATGTGGGCGACTATTCGGAAGTAGAAGTGTGATAGCAAGGTAATAAAAAATTATTCGGATTAAGTACACAATCAAACAAATATTGGGACGCTGCCTCAAAGTACAAAATCAGGGATAAGCATTTTTATAAAACAAAAATCAGACTATATCAAAGCCTCAAGGTGCGATATTATGAAAGAGTATACACTTAAAGGTGTAAGAGTCAAAGAGGTAGAGATCATACCAGATGAGAGGGGCTTCTTTGCAGAAGCCCTTAGGGAGGATTGGAAGGATTTTATAGAAGAAGATTGGATCGCTCAAGTCAACATGAGTTACAGCTATCCAAATGTGGTGAGGGCGTGGCACAAACATGAGAGAGGGCAGGTCGACTACTTTCTTGTCTTGGAGGGGGCTATGAAGATCTGTGCTTATGAGGAAGGGACTGGAAAGATGGTCGAGATAATCGCAAGCGGAAAGAAGCCATCGATCGTCAGAATACCCGGGAGATATTTGCATGGTACAAAAACGGTCAGCAGTACGCCCTCCCTGACTGTGTATTTCGTCACGAGGCTTTACGACTACAAGGCACCAGACGAGGTCCGGAGGCCTTGGAACGACCCAACGATAGTCCCCACAGAGATAAACGGTAAGAGAGAAGATCCAAGGGTTGGCAAACCATGGGACTGGTTCTACCCGCCGTACAAATAGGAGGGAGATTAAATGAAGGTTTTGGTTACGGGTGGGGCGGGTTACATAGGATCAATCCTTATGAGACTCCTTCTAGAAAAAGGTTACAATGTAACATGCCTAGACAGGTTCTTCTTTGGAACTGATCCTGTCAAAGAGATAGCAGATAGGATAAAGATGGTCAAGGATGACATCAGGTGGTTTGATCCCGAAATCCTGAAAGGAATAGACGTGGTAATAGATCTTGCATCCCTTTCTAACGATCCAAGCGGTGAGCTCGACCCCCAAAAGACCCTTGAGATAAATTACAAAGGGAGGGTGAGGGTGGCATCACTCTCGAAAAAATTTGGAGTTTCCCGATATATTTTAGCCAGCACCTGTAGTGTTTATGGTTTTCAGGACGGCATACTGAAGGAAGATGCAAAGCCAAATCCCCTCACCACTTATGCAAAAGCAAACGTATTAGCAGAGGGAGAGGTTCTACTATTAGCAGATAATTCCTTCACCGTGACTGTCTTAAGGCAAGCCACCGTTTACGGCTTTTCGCCAAGGATGAGGTTTGATTTAGCAATAAATGGAATGGTTCTAGGCTTATTCAAGAACGGCAAAATTCCAATAATGAGAGACGGAAGACAGTGGCGCCCTTTTGTGCACATTAAAGATACCGCAAATGCCTTCATTACAGTGCTCGAGGCGGACCGAGAAATTGTAAAAGGTCAGATCTTTAATGTTGGAAGCAATGATCAGAACGTTCAGATCTTCCATCTTGCAAAATTGGTGGCGAATTCCATCAATATGCCATTTGAGTATGAATGGTACGGTTCGCCAGACCATAGAAGCTACAAGGTAAGCTTCGATAAAATCAGAGAGAGATTAAATTTCAAGCCACAGCACACGCTAGAGGAGGGGGCAAGGGAGGTGTTTGATGCGCTCAAAGAAGGTCGGGTGAATCCTGATGATCCCAAGACAATTACAGTAAAATGGTACAAGCAGTTGCTTGATATGTACTCACTCATAAAGAATGTTGAAATTCGAGGAACGATACTATGAAAATTGTTGTTATAGGGGCAACCGGTCAACTTGGCACAGATCTCATAAAAGTATTGGGGCAAAATCATGATGTTATTGGTTTAACACATAAAGAGATAGAGATAACTGATTACAACAGTTGCCAAACAGTTAAAAGAGAGGCTGATGTCATCATTAACACCGCGGCATTTCACAAGACGGAGCAGTGTGAAGAAGAACCTATTAAAGCGTTCGCGGTGAATGCCATTGGTGCTCATAATATTGTTAAATTGTCTTTGGAAACGGGATCGGCAACATTATTCATAAGTACTGATTACGTATTCGACGGCTTAAAAGGAGGTTCATATACGGAAGATGATGTGCCCAACCCAATAAACACTTATGGGATCTCGAAGCTGGCTGGTGAGCTCTATACAAAACAGAACCCGAAGCATTACATCATTAGAGTGGCAAGCCTATTTGGAGTAGCTGGAGCGAGCGGAAAGGGCGGAAACTTCGTAGAGACAATGATTACAAAAGCGAAAAGAAATGAAAAAATAAGCGTTATTGATGATATGTGGATGAGCCCCACATACACAAAAGATGCTGCCGAGGCTATAAAAAGCATAATCGAATTGAAGGTCCCATATGGGATCTACCACGTGACAAACAGCGAATACTGTACATGGTTCCAGTTCGCTAAGGAGATCTTCAGATTGACGGGTTTAAACCCAAACCTTGAGCCAATAAAGACTTGCCAGTTGCTATCAAAAGTCAAAAGACCACAATTTTCGGCGCTCAAAAGCATAAAACTCCCAAAATATGGGATCAAGATGAGATCATGGAAAGAGGCGCTTCGGGATTATCTTGTGGAAAAAGGGCATATAGGATCAGAGTCGGTTTAAAAGATAAATGTTATAGAAATTGAAAAATGAAAAAGCTAAACCGGCGATAAGCAAAGCAAATATGAAAAGGTGAAAAAGATCATTGGGAGTGCCCGGCTGGAGTTCGGTTCTCGTGTATTATCTATCAGTAATTATGCATTTTTCTTACAATTATTTACTTAATTTTTTCCAGTTCAACATGGATCCTGTACGACCCGCATTTTGGGCATCTGACCTCTGTCCTTTGCCTATCCAACGCCGTTACGAGCACCTCTGTCCCCTCATAACCGCAGTCCCTGCATATGTAGGGCATGTGGGAGTCCCACAAGATCCAGTCTTGGTTCACGTTCACCGCCTCATTAAAGTATTAGTCAGAATCCCATATAAGCGAGAGTAAAATAAGCAAAACCACATCCACATAAAAATCAATCCACGCCAACCCAATTGAATCTAATCCTTTACAAAATAAAACGTTGAATTTTTACCGCATAAGAAAAGATCCAATTATTGGAATCTCCTCACCGCACCTTGGGCACTTTCTCTCGGGCGCGATCCTGTATCTGACGACCTCAAAACCGAACCTCTCTATAAGAAGTTCTCCGCACCTGGGGCAGTATGTGTTCTCGTACCTGTGCCCAGGCACGTTACCTATGTAGACGTACTTCAAGCCTTCTTCCCTGCCAATTCTCCACGCCTTCTCCAGAGTCTGAACCGGCGTCCTCCCCCTATACAGCCCGACCTCCACAGCCCTGTATGCAGGGTAGTACTGGGTCACGTGCCATGGTGTATCATCGTTAAGATCGCTCTTTATTCTCCTAGCTATGCCCCTCAAGCACTCCTCATCGTCGTTCAGTCCAGGAATTATAAGTGTCGTTATCTCCACCCATACCCCTAGCCTCTTTGCCTCCACGGCGTTCCTCCAGACCTTCTCCACATCAGCCCCGCAGAACTTCCTCACCGCCTCCCCGTCGCCCTTTATGTCGATGTTGGCTGCGTCGAGCCCGCTACCCCTCAAGAGCCTCAGGGCTTCTGAACTCATGTAGCCATTCGTCACGAATGTGTTGTAGTAGCCCCTATCTTTAGCCAGCCTGAATACTTCAATGGAGTACTCCAGTAGGAGTGTAGGCTCGTTGAATGACATGCTCGTCCCTTGGCACCCGTACCTCCCGACCATGCTGACGAACTCCTCAGGGCTCACGTACCTGCAGTTAAGGGGGTCTGGGAGGGACTTGCTCATTTGCCAGTTCTGGCACCAAGGGCATAGGAAGTTGCACGACCAGCTTCCGGCTGTCAAGGCGTAGCTCCCCGGGTAGAAGTGGAAGAAGGGCTTCTTCTCTATGGGGTTCGCAGCAATGAATGAACCCACGTCGCCGTACTCGAGAGTGTACAGAGTACCGTCAATGTTTACCCTCGTCCCGCAGATCCCCCTTTTGCCGGGCTGGATCTCGCAGAGGTGCTCGCATGTCTTGCACCTCACACTGCCCTCGAGCCTTTCGTAGAGGATAGCCTCCCTCACGCACGGGCTCTCCGCTACCCTCTCCACGGGCAACCCACTCTTCCTGTTTTTGTCTGGGTCAGTTTTCAATGCACCAGCACCCTTGCCAGAAAATGCCTAAAGGTGATCGTAGAACTCTCTAGGGCTCAGCTCCTTGAACCTTGCGGTCTTTTTGACAATGTGCCTCCTCAAATCGAGGCACAGGTGGCACTTTGAGACGTATCCCTCCTCCAGCTCCCTGTAGCCGAACTCCTCCACGCCCATCTCGTAGAGGGTCCTGATGTCATCGACCAGTGCTCCTAGGACAGGCCTCTCTTCAAGGTTCACGCCGGCGCATATCGAGTCCAGGTCCCTGGCGTCCCCCAGCGATAGACCGCCGCAGTAGCCCGCCATGTAGTTGCAGTAGTTGTCTATGTGGACGTGCCAGGGTCTCGTCAGCTCCTCGAGGCATGACTCCCCGAAGAAATCCTCCGCCCGCCTCCTCCCATAGAGCTTCCCTAATACCTCTTGTAGCCTGTAGACAGCCCTCCCCATTGGGATCAGTTCCACGTGGTAGAGGCTGCGGATGCCAGCCAGCCTCAAATACTCTTCGAATGGGAGCTTCCCCCTCAATTCCATCCTACTGAAGAGGTTGTAGAAGTACTCCTGGTAGACCAGAACGTTCTCCCCGAAGACCTCCCTGCCTATCCTGACAGCCCTCTCTATCCTCTCGAATGGCACGTGCTCGACGACAAACGGGTTTACGCTGACCAGCATTCCGTGGAGACCGGCGCCCTTCAGTAGAAGGAGTTTCTCCATAGCAGTCCTTTCGTCCACGCACCAGAAGGAGTTAGTCTCCACAAAGGTCGAAGGGAAGCGGTACTCCTTCAGTTTCCTTGTTGCCTTGAGGAGGAGGTCGAAGTTGAGGAACGGCTCGCCGCCGGTGAGATGGATGCCGTAATTTATACCTATTCCCATCCCACTCCCCATCTCCATGCTCACATCCGTCTCCGCAGTTCCCCCATACCAGGCTTCTGGGGGAGGACCTCTTATCCTGCCTGAGAGGTTCTTGAGGACCTTCTCGAGGTCGCCCTCAGAGATCCACCCGCCACCCCACTTCAGTGAGCATGCGTACATGCAGTGTTTGCATTCTCCGCTACATTTGTAGGAGAGTATTATGCCAGCCGACACCGGTTCTGGTACCTTGAGCATCATCCTACATTTAATTTAAAATGTGGGCATAAAGGTTTAACTGTAGCCGCAATGTATGCCCCTGCAAGTTACGATCTTCCCATCAAGCCATACCTTTTCCTTTCTCCTTCCTTCTTTCTTCTATCTTATTTCTTACTTCTCATTTCTCCTCTCGCCCTTTTCCTTTTTCCCTTTCCCTTCCTTCTTCTCTCTTCTTTCTTTTTTAGAGGATTGCACCTCTTTAATTTCCTCCTGTGGAATGAACCTCCTGTACCAGTTCTCGTAGAGTTCGCTAGTCACCACATGCAGCTCGACTGGTGCCTCAACATTCTTGTAAACCTTAACGATCATCCGGTACTTCTCATCGATCTTAGATGTTATCACCAGAATATCTATATCACTCGAGGCGGTGACCCTCCCACTGACAGCCGAGCCGAAGACGTAAACCTTTGCGTTGGGATCGATGGTTTGGACTATACTTTTAACGCGCTTAGCGACTTCTATGTAGTCTTTCAGCACCTCAAGACTGCTCACTGGTCACCAGCCCTCGACAGCGGGTTTGAATACCTCCAGGACGAATCTGTAGAGGCTCTTGACCTCGCTCTCCTCATAAGAATACGGGAGGTACCTCGATGCGATGTGAACCTCTTCAAGCCGGGCTATGTAGTGGAGGTACTTCTCATCTTCTACAAGCCTCAAAACTTCCCTCTTTATAGATCCTAATTCCCTGATGAGTGCTCTTAAGGAGTTCGTCCTGACGTACCCGCCTTTCTTCCATAATAGGAGATACTTGAGTATTAGTTTGCAGTACTGTTCTAAATTGAAGGCGGCGAGATCCCATTCTCGCTCTTGAATTAGCCTCTCCGAGTTCTTGAGGAAAGATTCCGCACGCTTCTTCAATATCTCTATTAATTCGTAAGACATAATCGCAAACTTCAACAAAGAATATGAATCAAATGATTTATAAAATGGTGCCCGAAAAGATTCTGGGCTATTATTGGCAACACAATTTTTTAGGTCATCAAGACGGGGCTTCCATCTTACTTTTTTTGCTGTTTTCAGCAAACCAGCGGTGAGCCACTACCCCTATCGAAGGGGGCTTGCTGCCGACGAAGTTTAAACCGATTTACACAATCGGCGTGGGTAGCCCGATCCGTGAACTGTGTGAGATTTTCACTCACAGTGTTAGTTGACACCCTCCACGGCTGAAGCTAGGAGATTCTTGCACATGGCCCCTTCAGCGCTCGGAGGCACATATGTTTAAGCATTCGCCCCTTCTTTGCTCAGGGGCTATCTGGAATGGGTGTTTACAGGCCACAGCCCAGTTAATACTACCTTTATGGAGGTAGCCTATATTTAATGGTTGTATCTCTTTACTGGAACCCCCGCCCAGTTCAGTCCGGAGCCTTATTCGAGCTTTTGGACATCCGGACCACACAAGAAAGTACTAGTAATTGTAAGAAAAATAAATCTAGTGGCGATTCATCCCACGGTTAGAACCGTGGGCTTTCTCGTCGAAAGATCTGTAAATATAATTTTTAGATGTTTTACGACGGAGCCTACGAGAGAAGAAAATCCACAAAAAAGTAACATAAAATCAGTAGAAGCACTTTGGTGGCAGAGCATTACTGGAAAAGTACTATTTTATGAATATTACATTTTTAAGTCCTTGGAAATGGGCATCCCCTGTAACTATCTCAGCTTTTTTTATTAGCCCTGTAGCGTAAACTATGGAATCGGCTAGCCCCCAACCTTCAACTCTCTTCTTCATACTTACGTCTATTTTTGCAGCTTTTATGGCAATTGATTCGTCTAATGGAGCCAGGGCACTTCTTTCCTTAATGAATTTTATCTGTCTGTCAGCCTGCTCCTCTCCTTCAACCTTGAGGGTTTTTGAGTAAACCTCGGCGAGGCAGATTGTGGGAGTTATTTTTTCTTCGAGACCCTCAATGATGGGCCTTACTACCTCCCCTGATTTGGTCCCCATGAAGTACTCTATCCAAGCATAAGAATCTATGATGTATCTCATGCCCTTTCCCTATGATCTCGTAGGTCGCTTATATCCGCGGTTTTCATTGTACCAAACATACTCTCTTTTTTGGAAAAGTATTCGACAAGAATTTTATTTATCAGGTTCGAAACATTTCTTCCACCGGCTTTTTCTTTAAGAGCTTGGTGCACATCATCTCTCAGAAGCACGGTCGTTTTTCTTACCATGTACACCACCGTATACATCTACATAAACATACTTATAAAATTTGTTAGGAACAGCCCAGACGTTTCTCAGAGCAGCAATCCACTCACCCCGCCATCTTTATGTTTATATTTAAACAGAATTGTGGAGAGAGCAAAATGGCATAAAGAACGAAATCCTGTGCACATTATGTCGCCGTAGTCAGAAGAGAAAATTTTTCGAGGGACGCCAATTGGGTCACGAAATGCTGACCTCATTGGGAAGGTCGTTTTAGTACGAAGGTATTCAGTGAGCTGCAGGCATTGCAGAAATGCACTCGGAATCAAGTTTAGCCTAGGTCTGGGCAGATAGGACCCTCCATGGCGGCGATGGGGCAGGGCTGCCTCTCCAACCTTCCGATTAGTTCATCGATTGAAGTCAAAGCACCTCGCCAGTTCAATAACCGGCGGCTTTTTTGGACATTTTGACACTCTCCACGACTAAGGTCGGGAGATTCTTGCACACAGCCCCTTCAGCGCTCAAGGACACATCTGTTTCAGCATTCATCCCTCACTGCTCAGGGGCTATCTGCAATGGGTGTGCCACCACCCAGTTATCCCTATCCT
>Ga0080004_1176010_pt1 | contig 22658 bp, 19 predicted proteins | sample WasSprMetagenome_FD_69207 | JGI IMG/M metagenome (GOLD analysis project Ga0080004, IMG submission 69207) | Sulfidic aquatic microbial communities from Washburn Spring, Yellowstone National Park, USA - WS (SPADES assembly) (version 2) | ecosystem: Environmental > Aquatic > Thermal springs > Hot...
TGCATAAACTCTTATTTATTTTAATATTTTCTTTTACTTTCATAAGTTTTTCTATAAATTTTTTCTTGCAGATAAAACAAGAACAAACCAAAATCCCCCTAAATCCTCCTTTGATAAAGGGGGAACAAAGAGGAGGATTTGATAAGTAAGATGTGGGTAAGATGTGGTGAGGAAGTAAGAGATTAGAAACGATAAAATACCCTTGTGTCTCCCTCGACGTAACTTCGGGAGGGAATTTAAGAGGGATTCTTTGTAGAGCAAGGCTTTAGCCTTGCTTTTAAAAACTTACCTTTTCCTTTCCACCTTTAACAAAATCCCTCTCGTCTCCCCCGACGTTACGTCGGAGGGAATTTGAAGGGGGATTTATTATTTTGACTAATTGAAATATTTTTGGGGACATAATTTTAATCTATCCAGATTATCCTCAGGACAAAAATTATGATTCAATGCGCATTCTTGACTTATTTGTTTTTTATTTTATATAATTTACTTACTGGTAGGTAAGTTATGAGAAAGGCTAAGGTTACAAAAGAAAAAATAACTGAAAAAGCAATTGAACTTTTTTCATACAAAGGGATAGATGCCGTTTCAATGAATGAAATTGCCTCTTCACTTAAAATCACAAAACCAGTTCTTTATTATTATTTTAAAAATAAAGATGAGATGATAAAATACGCATTTTCTTTGAGAGCAAAGGAAATTTCTAATATATTTGGTACTCTTGAAAACATAGATGATCTGGAAAAACTTATAAAGGTTCTAATACAAAAACATTATGATTTTTTTTCAAAAAAGGATTCTAATATAAGGTGCTTTTTTAAAATAATTGATTCTGATAATCGTGGATATTTACTTAATATGGCAAATGAAATGATTAAAAAAAACAGAAGTTATATAAAAGAAAAAGTTGAAGAAATAAAAAGAAAAGATTTGAAATATAAAGATGTTGATACAAATTTAGTAGTAGGATTTGTATCTTCAGTAATATCATATCTTTTAATGGAGAGAAAGATGAAAAGAAAAATAGATTTGAATCTTTTGTACAAAATGGTTAATGTTCTTTTAAAAGGACTTGTAGTGGTAATGATATTCGTTTTATCAGTTGTCTCTGCTGAGTATAGTTTTACAATAGATGAAGCAATAAATACTGCCTTTGAAAAAAATATATCTGTTCTAAATGCTTATACCTCTGAAAAAATTTATCGTGAAAAAATAAATGAGTATTATGGGGGAGTATATCCACAAATTTCACTTTCTGCAGGATATACAAGAAACATAGATAAACCGCTTGCTTTTTTTGGACAGGGAAAGGTAGAAATGGGTAAGGATAATTCATATTCAATGAGTATAGATATGTCTCAGATACTTTGGGCTGGAGGTAAAATTGATACTGGAATCCAAATGGCAAAAATATACAAAGATGTTTCAGAGGAAAACACAAAACTTACAAAAAATCTTATAAAAAAATCTGTTAAATCATTGTTTTATTCTATACTTTATACTAAAGAACTTGTAAACATAAATAAAGAGGTTGTTGATCTTGCGAAAAAACACTTACAGACAACCCAGGAGAGATATAAAGAAGGTCTTTCAAGCGATCTTAATGTTTTAAGACAAAAAGTTGAGGTCTCAAATTCAGAACCACAATTAATAAAAGCAGAAAATCTCTATAGAACTGGTCTTTTAAATCTTAAAAATCTTTTAGGTTTGAATTTTGATGATGATATAAAAATTATTGGGGATTTTAATTGCGGGAGTAATAATTATAATTTTGATGAACTTTATAAAAAAGCACTTCTTAATAGACCTGATTATCGACTTTCTGTTTTAAATAAAAAGATGAGTGAAAAACAAGTTCAACTTGAATCATCAGCACACTGGCCAACTGTTTCAGCATTTGCAACAAAACAATTTTCAGGTGTAAGTGATTCTGGATTTCCGGATGAAAAATGGAGAGGATGGAGTTTTTTAGCAGGAATTAAGTTGTCAATGCCTGTTTTTAATGGATTTTCTGTTGTTTCCAGAGTCAAACAAGCAAGATACAATCTTGAAATTGCTGAAAGAAATATTGATGATATATCAAGAAAAATTAAAATAGAATTACAACAATCTCTTTTTGATATAGAAGAAGCATCAAAAAGAATTGAGAGTCAAAAGACATCGGTTGAAAATGCTAAGAAAATGCTTGAAACAACTGAAGTTAGGTTTAAAGAAGGTTTGAGTTCTCAATTAGAATTAAACGATGCAACTCTTGCTTATAATTCTGCAAGATTAAATTATACTCAGGCGCTTTATGATTTTTGTATCGCTAATGTTAATTTAGAGTATATTGTAGGAGGAGAAAAATGAAAAAGATTTTAGTAATAATTATTTCTGGGCTTTTATTATATGGATGTCAGACTAAAAAAGAAGTAGTTAGTGATGATGTCTTTTATGTTCAAACACAGAAAGTAAAAAGAAAAGATTTAAAAAATGAAATTATTATTGCTGGAATTTTTAAAGCAATGGATGAAGTAGTTATTTATCCAAGAACGAACGGTAAACTGATAAAAAATCTTGTAAAAGAAGGGGATAGAGTTAAAAAAGATGATCCAGTTGCTTTAATTAAAAAGGATGAAGTTGGAGTTGTTTATGAACCAGCACCAGTTTATTCTACACTTGATGGATATATTGGAAGGGTTTATCAAGATGTTGGTGCTGATGTAAATCCTCAAACTCCTATTGTTCTTGTTGTAAATCAAGATTATATAAGGTTGCAGGCAGATATACCTGAAAAATATTTAGGTAGCATAACTCTTGGACAGAAAATATATGTTAAAGTTGAGGCATATCCCAATAAAATTTTCTGGGGAAAAATAGATAAAATAAGCCCTGTTGTAGATAAGGTATCTAGAACCTTTCTAGTAGAAGCGGTTTTCGATAATAAGGAAAATATTTTAAAATCAGGGATGACAGCTGAGACACATATAATTTTAAGCGAAGTTAAAAATGCTCTTAGTATTCCAATATCGGCTGTTGTCTATAAGGATAATAAACCATACGTTTATCTTGCTGATAGAGAGAAAAATATAGCTATTGAAAAACAGGTTGTTTTAGGACTTAAAAATACTGATTGCATAGAAGTTAAGAATTTAAAAGAAGGAAGCGAAATTATTGTGGTTGGCTTATACGGAATAAAAGATAAAGCCAAAATAAAAATAGTAAATAGTGAAATGTAAGAGGTAAAAAAGTGAGAAGTAAGGTGGAGAAGTAAAGAAGTGAGAAACGACTCACCTCTCCTCTTTCACTTTTCACTTATATTAATTAAGGAGAAGTTATGAAACTTTCAGAATTTTCAATCAAAAGACCTGTTTTTACCACAATGATGGCGACTGCAATATTAGTTTTGGGAATATTTTCTTTCATTCGTCTTGGAGTTGACCTTTACCCGAATGTGGAATTTCCTTTTGTAACAGTTCAGACAACCTTAAAAGGCGCAAGTCCTGAAGAGATTGAATCATCAGTTACCAAAGTTATAGAAGAAGCGGTTAATTCGGTCAGCGGTATAGAAGAAGTGACATCTACAAGCTATGAAGGTTTAAGCGTTGTTATGATTAAATTTGTACTGGAAAAAAACCCCGATGTCGCCGCTCAGGAAGTAAGAGATAAAGTAAATACCATACTTGCTAAACTTCCACAAGGCACTGATCCGCCGGTAGTAAGCAAAGTAGATTTTGGCGCTATGCCTGTTATGTCTATTGCGGTTGCAAGCGATAGAGATATAGTTTCTCTTACAGAAATTACAAAGAAAAAGATAAAAGAGGTTATAGAGACGGTAAATGGAGTTGGCTCTGTGGATATTATAGGCGGAAGAGAAAGAGAAGTTCATATAGTTGTAAATCCTTTAAAGATGCAGGCATATAATATTTCTACAAGGCAATTAACTGACGCTTTAAGACAACAGAATATAGAAATACCTGGAGGAAATGTAGAACAGAAAGATGTCGATTATGTTTTGAGAACAATGGGGAGAATTCAAAAAGTTAGTGATTTTAACGATATAGTTATAGCAAATTATAATGGAAAACTGATAAGGGTATCTGATGTAGCAAGAGTTGAAGATACAGGACAGGATGTTGAAAGTATATCATATTTCAACGGGAAACCTGCTGTCACTCTTGTAGTCAAAAAACAATCTGGAACAAATACGGTTGAGGTAATAGATAAAGTAAAAGAAAAATTAAATGAGATAAAGAAAACCCTTGATAATGATATAGTTGTAGATATTGTTGGAGATCAGAGCATATTTATTAAAGGATCTGTTCATGCTGTAGAAGAACATCTAATTCTTGGCGCTATACTTGCATCTATCGTTATTTTATTGTTTATAGGAGATTTGAGAAGCACCATAATATCTGCTATAGCCATACCTATTTCTGTAATAGGAAGTTTTTCTCTTATGGAAGCAAGCGGTTTTACTTTAAACAATATATCACTACTTGCTCTGGTAGTTGGTGTTGGGCTTGTTATAGATGACGCCATAGTTATGATTGAAAATATACACAGACATTTAGAACATGAAAATATCACATCTGTTGATGCCGCTATAACTGGCTCAAGAGAAATTGGTTTTGCTGTTCTTGCTATATCCATATCTCTACTTGCGATCTTTGTTCCACTTGCTTATATGTCAGGGATGGTTGGAAGATTTATGAAGCAATTTGGGCTTACGCTTGCTTATGCAGTTGCGATAAGCACATTTATCGCTTTAACCATAACTCCAACATATTCGGGCGTTTTTTTAAGGAAATTAAAAGAGACAAAATTCTTAAAATTTGTGGATAAACTCAATAATTTTATCGCCGATTATTACATAAAAATTTTAAAATTTGCCATAACCCATATTAAACTTATGGTAATTTCGGCTATTTTACTTATGATTTCGACAATTCCTTTGATTATGTTTATAGGTAAGGACTTTCTGCCCGTTGATGATACTTCTATGTTTCAGGTTAATATAAAGGCAAAAGAAGGTACAAATCTCGAGATGATGAAAAAGATAACATCTCAGATAGAAGAAGAGATAAAAACAGAAATACCTTATGTAACAAAAACCTTAAAAAGCATTGGCGTTTCTCAAAGTGGTGTGTCAAGCAAAAATGAGTCGTATATATTTTTTGAAATTGTTCCTTCAGAAAAAAGAGATATGAAATTACCAGAGATAATGATGAAGGTAAGAAAAATGCTATCTAAATATGATGGATTAAAAACTTCGGTTGTAGTGGGAGGTCAGGGAAGCATTGGCGGAATGAAAAACTATGATATGGAGTATGTTATAACTGGACCAGATCTTAATGTTTTAAATGATTACGCTTCAAAAATTATTGCTGAGTTAAAAAAAATTCCCGGTGCTGTTGATCTTGATACAAGTTTTGCTAATGCAAAGCCGGAGTATAGAGTTATTATTGATAGAGATAAAGCTCATCAATTAGGCGTTAAGGTGGAAGATATAGCAATGAGTTTAAGAACTCTTGTTTCCGGAAAGGACTCAATAACCAAGTATAAAGAGGGAGATGAATTGTATGAGGTTAGAGTAAGAGCTGATGAAAAATGGAGAAATAATCCTGAAGTTATAAAGGCAATGCCGGTTCCAAGAGGACAAAATGGCGGAGTGGTAAGACTTGATAGCGTTGCTAATATCGTGGAATCTTTTGGACCAACTCAGATAGACAGATATAATAGACAGAGAAAGATATCTATATATTCCAATATAGAAGGTAAAGCATCATTGTCAAAACTTTTAAATATCTGCGATAATACATTTAAAAATATTAATTCTCTTCCTCAGTATTCATCATCGCCTGTTGGAAAGGCAAAAGAATTTGGAAGAATGTTAAAAAGTTTTTTGATGGCTTTTATATTTGCCTTCCTTTTTGTTTATATAGTTCTTGCCGCACAGTTTGAAAGTTTTACATATCCAATTTCAATTATAATAATACTTCCTTTAACACTTCCATTTGCTTTGATTTCACTTTATTTAACTGGAACAAAACTTACTATATTCGGTCTTATGGGTATGTTTATGTTATTTGGTATAGTTAAGAAAAATTCTATACTTCAAGTCGATTATACCAATACATTGAGGGAAAGAGGAATGGAAAAATTCGAAGCGATACTTGAGGCAAATAGAACAAGATTGAGACCTATACTTATGACGACGATAACCCTTGTTTTCGCAATGATACCAACTGCGCTTGGAACTGCTCCTGGCTCTTCTATGAGAAGAGCTCTTGCAAGCGTTATAATAGGTGGTCAGGTTTTATCCCTTTTAATTACTCTTTTAATGACTCCAGTAACATATATTATTATGGATAATATCCAGGAAAAACTCAAAAAAAGATTTAATAAATAAGTGTTATTGAAAAAACTATTTGAGCAAAAAATAGTATTTTCTATTAATCTAACTTATTTTGTTAGAGTTGTTTAGGGAGCACAAAATAATCATTGACAAGTCAAGTGTATGGTCTTGACAAATAAATATTATCTGCTATAATATAATTGTAACATCTTTGTAAGGCAAATTTAATGTGTTTGTAATTTGAATATAGTACGATAATAGCAAACCCCGATGTAAATCGGGGGGCGCAAAGCCAAAAGACTCCGGCTATATGTCGGAGGGTTAGGCTGCCGAAACTATGAAGAGATTATTTTTATATATATTAAGACCGTTATATATACATCTATTAGGTGTATGTATAACGGTTTTTTCATTTTATGGAAATTCTTTTTCTCAAGCAGGAGGACAGCCTGGAGCTTTTATGAGTTATGGTGTTGGGGCAAGAGCGCTTGGTATGGGTGGGGCATTTTTTGCGATAAGTGATGATGCAACAGCAAGCTACTGGAACCCAGCAGGACTTACACTTATTGAAAAAAAAGAACTTTCTTTTATGCAAGCTCAGATGTTTGAGCAAACATCTCTAAATTTTATAGGAATTGCTCTTCCAACAGCATCAAGAGGCACATTTGGAATTTTTATGGATCAGATGACAAGTTCTGGTTTTGAAAAAGTTTCAATAGAAGTTGATCCAAATACTAATGAAATTATAAACCTAAAATCTCTTGGAAGTTTTAATGTTAGTGAGAGAGCGATAGGACTTTCTTGGGGTAGAATGGTATCACAAAAGCTTGCTTTTGGAGTTGGCATAAGAAATATTACAAGGATGGTTGATGTATCACAAGACTCTTTTAAGACAATTGATCTTGCGATGAATTTTAATGTATCAAAGGTTTATAGACTTGCTTTTGGTGTTCAAAATATTTTTTCAATGAAAAATGGTGATACGGATGATGAGTTTCCTATTATTTTTAAATTAGGACAATCATTTAGCTTATTTAAAGGAAGCTTGATTTTTGATCTTGATCTTACAAAAACTCAGGGTGGTGGGCAGAATATAAGATTTGGTGGAGAGTACTGGCCACTTTATTGGGCAAGTTTTAGATTTGGAATACTTGCAACACCACAAATTCAAGAGGCAAGTTTTGGAATAGGTCTTAAGTATAAAGGACTAAATCTTGATATAGCTCAAGGTATACATACACTTGGAAATACAACTAAATTTTCAGTAGGCTTTAGATTTGGGGAATCAACTAAAGCACGACAAGACACAGAGATAAGAAACATAATAAGACAAGCAATGCAGTATTTCAAATCAGGTTATTTCTCAAAGGCAGTTGAAAAACTAAAAGCAGCTCTTGATGCAGATCCCGGAAATACTGAAATAAGAAATATGCTTGATAAACTTACCAATGCAATAACTTATGTTCCAAATGCTACAGGAAATGATGAGATACAGACGCTTATAAGAAGAGGTATTGTTGCTTATGTTGATGGCAAGGATCTAAGATCTGCAGTAAATCTCTTGAGACATGCTTATAATAAAAATCCAAAGGATGATAAACTCCTTTCATTACTTAATATGATTGAAAAAGAAGCTGGTGTAAGTGAACTTACAAGAAGACCTGAAGGGCCTGAAATGTTTACTCTTATCGATCAAAAGATTTATGATGCAAGACAAGCAATATATGAAGGTAAATATGATGTTGCATTAAGAAGAGCACAGGATATACTTGATCTTGAGCCAAATAATGAAACTGCTCTTGAGATTATGGGGAGTGCATTCTATCTTATGGATCAAAAAGCAAAAGCAAAGACTGTTTGGGAAAAAGTTCTTGAGATAAATCCAAATAATAAGATGGTAAAACAATTCCTTGAACAGATTAAATAACATTTATGCAATTATTTTGTAATGGATAATAATATAAAATTATATTATGGTATATCTTTTGGTTTTAATTGCTTCTTTGGCATTTTGCCAAGATAAAACACCTGATAAAGATATTAGTCTTTTTCTTCTTGAAAAACAAAATGAATTTCGAAGAGAAATAGAAAATAAAATACAAAACAATATCCTTGATCCGGTTCTTGGAAAGGGAAGATCTTATGTTTTTGCAGATGTTGTTTTTGATGTTGTAACAAAAAAACAGAATCAAAGTAAAGAAGGTATTGGAGTTCTTCAAGAGTATAAAGAAAAAGGTGCTGGTCAAGATTATGAGGATACTGATTTCTTACTTCCAGGAATTCCAAAACCTAAATCAATTCTTGGTGATAAAAAAAGACCAGAGTCTGCTCACGGGGTTCAGAAACAGCAAGCACAAAGTATAGAGGCATATAAATTTTCAATTATACCAGAGATTACAAGATTTCAAGTTAATGTAATTCATGATGAAAATTTAAGTCAAGATCTTTTAATGCTTGCAAGGCAAAGAATAGAAGAGATGCTTCTCCCCTATAAGATAAATGGTAAGGATCCACCGCTTGTTATATTTAAACCAACAAAATTTAAAAAAGTTGATATTTGGGAAGATTTAAAGAAACCATCTGTTTATTTACCTCTTTTATATGCTCTTCTTTTTCTACTTTTACTTACTTATCTTTTTGGTCCATTGTGGTCATTTTTAAGAAAATATATAAAAGCGATTATGGCAAAACCTGCTGCTGAAGTAAAGATTGAAGAAAAACCTGAAGAGGGAAAGGGGAAAGGGGAAGGTGAAGAAGAGCAAAAGCAGGAATCACATCAAGAAATAGATATGAATTTTATCCAAAAAGAAGAAGAACCACCACCGCCGCCAGAGGAGGAGGAATCTATGAAGAAGTTTGAACCTTTTTCATATATAAATGAAGAAAATCTAAAAAGATTAGTTTATCTTTTTCTTTTGAGAAAAGAAGATCCTTGGGTAATTGCTATAGTATTGAGTTATTTAAAACCTGAGCTTTCAAAACAGGCATTTGCTATGCTTCCAGTTGAACTTCAATCAAAGGTGGCTCTTGAATCTTTGAAAGTTAAGCAAGCAACCAGAGAACAGATAGAGGCTATAGATAAGGATATAAAAGAAAATGTAGAGTTTGTTATGGGTGGAGTTGAGCAACTTATAAAAATACTTGAGGAAGCAGATGCTCAAACAAGAAAGAATGTTTTGGAATATTTAAAAAATCAAAAGCCTGAAATTTATGAAAAGATAAAATCTATAATCCTTACTTTTGAGGATCTTGTTTCTTTTTCTGATAAAGATGTACAAACCATAATAAGAAATACACCTAATGAGGATCTTGCAAAAGCTTTAAAAGGAGCTCCTCCTGAGGTGGTTGAAAAATTTTTTAATAATATGTCAGCAGGTGCCAAAAATACTATAAGAGAAATAATGGAGTATATGGGTGATGTTACTCCACAGCAATCAGAAGAAGCGCAATTAAAAATTCTTGGAATTGTTAAAACTCTTGAAGCGGAGGGAAAAATTTCAAGTTACAGAAGAAATGAATCAGGGGCAATATACATAATAGAACCTACTGATGTCTCTATTCAGAGGGAAAAAAAGATGGAAAAGGTTTCTATGTCGTCTTCTGATACAGATGATATAAACTCATATCTATCAAATGCAATTGAATTTTATAATTCACAAAACTTTGAGCAAGCATTGGAATATTTAAAATATGTTGTTGAAAAGGAACCATCAAATATTACAGCATGGCAGTATCTTGGATCTACATACTATGCACTTGGAGATTATAACTCAAGTGTAAGTGCTTATGAAAAATATGTAGAATTAAGTGGTGATGCTGAGTTTGCAAATTGGCTTAATGAGTTTAAAAAGAGTCTTGGAATGTAACATTTTTTTAATTTTATTGAAATGAGTGTTTTTTAAAATAATATTGTATGGCAGAAAATAGGAAAATACCACCTCTTCCACCATTTGGTCAAAAACCATCAAAAATTCAACCACAGCAATCTGCTCCAATTCCGCCTTTAAAACCAAATCCACTTCCACCGCCTCCTATAAATCCTATTCCACAAATTCAAAGACCACAAAATATTCCATCTCAAGACGATTTAAAATACAAAGAAGAAAAGGAGAAACTTGAGAAAAAAATTGAACAGCTTGAAAAAATGCTTTCTGAAGAGAGAGAAAAAGTTCTTGCTTTAACAATGAAGAATCAAGAAGAACAGATACTTGCTCAAAAGCTTGAAAACTCTATAAGAGAGGTTGAGGAAAAATTTAAAATCCAACAAAGAGAAAAACAACTTGAAGCAGAAAAAGAAGAATTAAAAGCAAAGATAAAGGAACTTGAAGCAAAACTAATACAAGAAAGAGAAGCATGGATGCAAACATTAAAAACTCAAATAAAAGAAAAAGAAGGGGTTTCAAAAGAGATTGAGGAACATTTTATTTTAAGGTTTAAAGAGTTTGAAAGAAGATACCTTGATGAAAAAGCAGAATGGCAAAAGCTTATAAATAATAAGGATGAAGAAATTAAAAAACTAAAAGCACTTCTTGAAGAAAAAATAAAAATTGAAGAGGAGTATAAAAAAATTATTCTTGAAAAAGAATTTGATAAAAAACTAATAGAGAGTTTAAAAGAAAAAATTAATGAACTTGAAAAAGAAAGGATTTCCCTTGATTCATATATAAAACAAATTCCTGAAAAAGAGAAAGAAATAATCATTCTAAAAAATGAGATTGAAAATCTAAAAAAAGAATATGAATCAAAGATAAAACTTTATGAAGAAAAAGAGTCATTGTTTAATAGAGAAATAATGGATCTTAAAAATAAACTTTCACAGATAAATGAAACAAATTTAATTGAAAGACATAAAGAAATAGAAAAGATAAAATTTGAATATGAAAAGATATTAAAAGAAAAAGAACTTGCAATTTCTGAGATAAATGCATCAAAACTTCAATTAATTCAAGAAAATTTTAAGTTAAAATCTTATGCTGAAAATATTGAGAAAAATATCTTAACTATCAAAGGTTTAATTAAAAAACTTGAAAATGAAAAGATAGGTCTTGAAGAAAGATTAAAACATGTAAGCGAATTAAATTTAAAACTTGAATCTGAAAATAAATCGCTTAAAGATAGTTTCGAAAATGAAATTGAAAAGGTTGAAACTAAATATATTGAAAAAATAAGAAAGATTGAAAGCGAAAATAAAAAACTTTATGATGAAATTAGAGAGATGGAGAGAAATTATGAGCTTGAAAGAGATAAATATAGCGAGGAAATTGAAAATTTAAAAACTGAAATAAGAAAACTTGAAGAATTAAAAAATAATCTTGAGATATCTTATAATAAGACTCTTGAAGAAAACAATCTTCTTAAAGAAAAAATTAATTTTCTTTCAAATAAAATTTCAGAACTTGAAAATAAGAATCGCTCTCTTTCTTTAGATAATCTTTCACTTACAGAAAAGATAGAAGTTTTTGAAAGAGAGTTGAAGCGAAAGGATGATATAATTACAAATATAAAAAAGACGTATAATGATAGATTTTCAAAAATATTAGAAACAGTAAAAAAGTTTTCAGCAACAAAAGTATTTTTTGAAACAAAAATAAAAAATTATGAATCAGAAAGGCTCAAATTGCTTTCAGAACTAAATACTTTAAAAAAGCAAGTTGAAAAACTTTCAAAAGAAAAAGAATTTTTTGAAAAAGAAATAGGAAATTATAAAAAAACGATTGAAGAATTAGAAAAAGAAATTTTTGAGAAAGATGATATTATAAAAAACTATGAAAATGAAATTAAAAGTTATGATAAATTAAAAGATACTAAGGATTTTAAAGAAATTGAGGAAAACTATAAAAGAAAGATTGCTGAATATGAAGAGAGGATCTCAAGTTTTATTAAAGAAATTGATATGATGAGACAAAAAGAAAAAGAGTTCGATAATTTTAAAAAAGAAATAGATATTCTAAAAAATCTAATCCAAGAAAAAGAATCTTTTATAAATGAAAAAGAGAGTTTAATATTGAAACTTAAAGAAGAAATTGAAACATTACGTTCTAACAAAACTTTAGAGGAAAAATATCAATTAGAACTTTCTGAGATCGAAAAAAAATATAACGATCAGATTAAAGAATTTTCAAAAAAAATTGAAGAAAAAGATAACGAGATGAACAAGTTAAAAGAGATTATGGAAAAATACAAAAAAGATTATGAAGAGTTAAAATCTTCTTACTTAGTTATAAAAGCAAAAAATGATGAAAATGAAGATAAGATAAAAGAACTTTCCTCAAATCTTAATTCACTTACGGCGGATTATAATGAAATACTTGCACAACTTGATATATATGTAAGAATGCTTAATGAAAAAGAAGATTATATTAAAAAACTTGAAAAAACAATAGAAGATTTAAAAAATAGAAATATTTAAAAGTTTTTGTATAATAATTATAAATGATAATACTTCACAAGTTAAATGATACTGAAATAATCATAAATGCTGAGTTGATTGAAAGTGTTGAGATTTGTGGAAACACTGTAGTAAATCTTGTTACAGGAAACAGGTTTATAGTAAAAGAGTCTAAAGAAGAGATAATGCTTAAGTTTATTGATTATAAAAAAAAGGTTTATTCTGAAAGAAAAGTTATAAATCCAATTGAAGGTTTTGAAAAAAAATGAGGTAGTCTATGGATATAGCAACACTTACTGGAATAATAGTTTTTGCAGGTTTTGTAGTTGGAGCAGTTTATCTACAAGAAGGGCTTGCGGGTTTTAAACCATTTATGAATATAGAAGCTCTTCTTGTTGTTATGGGTGGAACATTTTGTGCTCTTCTTGTAAATTTTCCGCTTTCAAAGGTGATAGGTTTAGGTAAGGTTTTAAAAAAGGTTATGACGTCAAAAGGTGAGGATACATCAACACTTGTTTCAACTTTCGTTTATCTTTCACAAAAAGCAAAAAAAGAAGGATTTCTTGCTCTTGAAGAGGATGTTAAAAATATAAAAGATGATTTTATGAGAAGGGCTTTGCAGTTAGTTATAGATGGGGCAGATCATGACTTTATAAAAAACATGCTTGAGACAGAACTTGATTTTATAAGGGAAAGGCATAAAGTTGGAAGAGAGATATTCAATGCTCTTGGGACATATGCTCCTGCTTTTGGTATTATAGGAACGGTTCTTGGAATGATACTTATGCTTTCAACAATTGATGATGTTGCACAGGTTCCAAGAAGAATGGCTCTTGCTTTAGCTGCGGCTTTTTATGGTCTTGGTTCCGGATATTGGCTTTTTTTACCTATGGCTGGAAAGCTGAAATTAAGATCTGAAGAAGAACTTTTTGTAAAGGAGATAATAATTAGAGGTGTTCTTTTGCTTCAAAGTGGTGCTGCTCCTTCAATAGTTGAAGCTAATCTAAAAGCATATCTTGAACCTTCAAAGAGAAAAGCAATTAAGAAAGAGGAAAAATCTCAAGGAGAATAAAGAATGGCAGTTAAACTTAAAAATATGATACCTGAGGATGATCCAAGGGTTTCTCCTATTGGTCATCCAGCACCACCCTGGATGGTAAACTATGCAGATTTAATGACTGAGATGGTTTGTTTTTTTATAATTCTTTATGCGTTAAGTGCTGCTTTAAATAAAAATGTTCAAAATGCAGCGCAGCAAATTAAAGAAATGATGGAAAAAGGTGAGATGGCAGGGCAAGTTGAGATAAATAAAGAAGGATTAAGAATAACTCTTGAAGAGCAAGGAAATCTTCCATTTTTTGAAAGTGGTAAGGCTGATTTGACTGAGCAGATAACAAATAATATAGATAAAATATATCCGATACTTAAAAAGCTTTCAAATGATTATGAAATAATAGTTGAAGGGCATACTGATAATGTTCCTATATACACAAAACAATTTCAATCAAATTGGGAACTTTCAACTGCCCGTGCAACATCTGTTGTTAGGTATCTGATATCAAAAGGTATTGATCCAAGAAAGATATCAGCAATAGGATATGGTGAGTATAGGCCTATTGCTCCAAATGATACCCCTGAAAATAGACAAAAAAATAGACGTGTTGTTTTTTTTGTTAAAACATTTAGCGGTAAAGTTAAGGATGTTAAATGAAAAAGATTGTTTTGTTTTCTATTTTTTTAACTGGATGTTTTAGTGCTTCGAATATAAAAGTTGTTGATTTTACTGATGGAAGGGTGTCTGATTTATCTCTTACAAAAAAGGTTATAGGAAAAAATAATTTTCTATTTTTTACAACAACAAAGATGGGAGTATTTCTTGAGGGGGCAATAACTGGAGTTGTTACTGATTATTATGGAAATCCAATAGAGGGCGTTACAGTAAAAGCAATAAGTGAAACTGTAAAGAAAGAAGAAGAAAATATTATTGAGGAAAATGCAAATTCTATTGTTAGTTTGAATTTTACTCCTGGTGTAAGTGATAGTATGGGGATGTATAAGGTAAGATTTTCTCTTCCTGTAATTGATGATGAGGTTGATGTTAGAGGAAAATTGATATACAATCCTGGTTGGGAACAACAAAAATTAAATCTTGGAAAGGCATATGAACCTCAGATAAAAGAATCTCCTTTTAGGCTTTATTATAATTTAAAAACAGGTTTTCTTGCATTTGCGGAAGGTGTTAGGGCTATAATAGTGGCTCCTGTTGGCGAAGGGTTTGGAAAAATGAAAATCCTTCCTGGTCAAAAGCCACCTCAACCAAAACCTGAAGAAGTAAATCCAAAGAAAGAGGAAAAGAAAGAAGAAAAGAAAACTCCAACCGATGAGGATTTCTTTAAAGCGTTTGGCTTCTAATTTTATAAAAAGAAATCAATAAATAATAAATTAGCATTAAAATGCTAATATATTGACCTTTGTTTTAAATTTTAATATGATTTAATAAAGGAGCTGTTATGTGTCTTTCCATTCCAGGAAAAATAGTAAGTATAAATGGAATAAATGCAGTAGTTGATTTTGGAGGAAGTAGAAGAGATGTTTCAGTTATGCTTGTTCCAGGAGCAAAAATTGGTGATTATGTCCTTGTTCATGCAGGATTTGCTATTCAAATTTTACAACCAGATGATGCAAAAAAAACCTTAGAAGCTTTTAAAGAAATATACAATGAATAAAAATTACTTTTCAACTTTCATTTGGTCTGATAGAAAAATTTCATCTTTAATAGTAAGTGAAATAAAAATAAAGTCAAAAAATTTTTATTCTATTTATAAAAGATTGCCAAATATAATGGAAGTTTGTGGAACTCATACTGTTTCAATAGCAAAAAGTGGAATAAGAGATCTTCTTTCTGATTATATAAATTTAATAAGTGGGCCTGGGTGTCCTGTTTGTGTTACATCTCAAGGGGATATAGATAGAGTCCTTGAATTTTCTAAATTTAAAAATGTTATTATTGCTACATTTGGTGATATGATGAAGGTTAAAGGATCAAAGGGTTATGATTTAAGTTTTTTAAGAATAAATGGGGTTGATGTTAGAGTTGTTTATTCTCCGATGGATTGCATTGATATAGCATTAAAAACTCCTGATAAAGATGTTGTTTTTATTGGTGTTGGATTTGAAACAACTGCTCCAACTATTGCTGCTGCTTTAAAATACGCAAAAGAAAATAAGATTGATAATTTTCTTGTTGCTCCTCTTTTTAAACTTGTTCCACCTGCTTTAAAATTTTTAATTGATACAAAGATTTCAAAAATAGATGCATTTCTTTTGCCGGGACATGTTAGTGTTATAATTGGAAGTGATGCGTATAATTTTTTAACTAAAGAAGGTGTTGTTTCTGTTATAGCTGGATTTGAACCCCTTGATATTTTAAGAGCGATAGATATGATACTTGATTATCTTTTATCTAATAAAAAGATGCTTGATGTGGAATATACAAGGGCAGTTACAAAAGAAGGTAACAAGATAGCAAAGGAAATAATGAATGAGGTTTTTGAAGTATGTGATGCTTATTGGAGAGCAGTTGGAATTATAAAAAACTCTGGATATACTTTATCTAAAGAGTATAAGAGATATAATGCTTTTGATAAGTATTCAATAAGATATGTTGAAGCACCAGAGCCTAAGGGATGTCTTTGCGGAAAGATACTTTTAGGTATTAATAAACCAACTGATTGTCCACTTTTTGGTAAAAAATGCACTCCTAATGATGCTGTAGGACCTTGTATGGTTTCAACAGAGGGAGCATGTGCAGCATGGTATAAGTATGGGGTTAGAAAATGAATATAGAGACACTTAAGGTTTTTAAAGATCTTGTTGATACTGGAAGTTTTACAAAAACTGCTGAAATGAATTATATATCTCAATCTGCTGTAAGTCAGCAGATAAAAAAACTTGAACTCGTTTTTAAATCAAAACTTTTTCTTAAAAAAGAGAATAAATTTGAACTTACTGAAGTAGGAAAAATCGTTTATAATGCTTCTGTGGAGATAACAAGAATCTATGATGAGACAATTGGAATGATTAATTGTATGTTTGATTCTTCCAAAAGCAGCGAGATAAGGATTGCATCTACATATAGTGTTGGAATATATTTTCTAAATGGATATATTAGGAGTTTTATCTCACAACATAAATGTTTAAAAATAAAACTTGATTATTTTCAATGGGAAGATGTTATTAAAAAGGTTATTGATGGATTATATGATTTTGGTTTTATTTCTTCTTTTAAGATTAAGGATATGAATATAACTTCAGTTTATATTGCGGATGAAGAGATGGTTCTTGTAGCCCCACCTAATTTTAAGTATGAAAAAGAAAAAATAAGTTTTAAGGATCTTTCATCTCTAAATCTTATTTTTTTTGAAAAAAATACTCCTTCAAGAAAATATATAGAAAAAGTTCTTAAGGAAAAAAAATCACAAATAAATGTTACTATGGAATTAAATAATATAGAAACGATAAAAGCAGCAATCTCATCAGGAGTTGGTTTCTCAATACTTCCATACAACACTATTGTTGATGATGTACAAAAAAATAGAGTTAAAATTATAAAATTTGATGAGCCATTTTCAAGACCAATATATATGATATATAACAAAAGAAGAAAATTTGCAAAAGAACTTCAAATTTTTATTAACTTCATTCTTTCTATAAAAAATAGAAAGGTTAGTATTGAAGGAGTAAGTGTATGAAAACTATTCAACTTTCTCATGGAAGTGGTGGAAAGCAAACAGATGAGTTGATAAAAGAAATTTTTCTTAAGAATTTTTCAAATCCTTATTTAAATTCTCTTGAAGATAGTGCAGTTATAAAACTTGGTTCTTTGAAAATTGCATATACAACTGATTCTTATGTTGTCAATCCTATTTTTTTTGCTGGAGGAGACATCGGAAAACTTGCGGTATGTGGTACTATAAATGATATTTCTGTATCTGGAGCAACACCACTTTATATAAGTTGTGGATTTATAATTGAAGAAGGTTTTGAAATTGATGATCTTAAAAAAATAGTAAGTTCAATGAAAAAAGCATCACTTGAAAGTGGTGTTAAAATTGTTTGTGGTGATACAAAAGTTGTTGAAAAAGGAAAAGCAGATAAGATATTTATAAATACAAGTGGTATAGGGATTTTTGAAAAAAATTTAAATTTCTCATATAAAAATGTTAAAAATGGCGATATTATAATTGTAAATGGAGAGATTGGAATGCATGGAATTTGTATATTAAATGAGAGAAATAATCTTGGGATAAAAGGGAAAATTGAAAGTGATGTTTCTCCTCTAAATTGTCTTATAAAAGAAATAAGAGAAATTGAGGGGATAAGATGTATTAAAGATTTAACAAGGGGTGGTTTGATAACTGCGATTAATGAAATTTCATCTTCTTGTGGCTTTGGAGCAGAAATATATGAGGAGGATGTCCCTGTTTCAGATGCTGTTAGATCTGCTTGTGAAATATTAGGTATAGATCCATTTTATGTAGCAAATGAAGGAAAGATTGTTGTTATTGTTTCAGAAAAATCAGCAGATAAGGTTCTTGAAATAATGAAGAAGAATAAATATGGAAAAAAATCAGCAATTGTTGGAAGATTTAATAATGATGATTATGTAAGTGTTGTTACAAGAATTGGAGTAAAAAGAGTTGCTCCGTCTCTTTCTGGAGATCAATTGCCAAGAATATGTTGAAAAATAAATTTTTATATGTTTTAGCTTCTTTTTTAATTTCAACAATATTTTTATTTTTTCAAAGAATAACTGGTCCAACATACCCCCTTAGAGGAAGTATTAATACAAAAGATAGTTTAATAAAATTTAAATTTCTTAGAAGTTGTACGCTTGGAGAAGATTGTAAAATAATTTTTAATGGAAAGATTGATGGATATGTTCTTTATAAGAAATACAAAGTTGATGAAGAATATAGAAAGATTGATTTTAATTTTGATGGGAAAATAAGTTATGTAAATTTAAAATTAAATCTTCCAAAAGCATCAAAGATTGAGTATGATGTTTTTGTTAAAAAACTAAATGGTTATATCAAAATAAATGATAAGCCTATTGTTCTTAGGTTTAAAGGTTATGTTCCAGCATATATGCTTATTCCTCATATAATTTTTATGTATCTTTTTTTCTTTGTAACAACATACATTTTTTTAAGAATTAATTTGACTAATCGGATTGATAAAAAATTATTTTATATTTCTCTTTCTTTTCTTATTTTTGGGGGCTTTATATTTGGACCTTTTGTTCAGTATTATGCTTTTGATGTTTTTTGGAGTGGTTTTCCATTTGGATATGACCTTACTGATAATAAAACACTTTTAACCTTGTTAGTATATTTTCTACCATTACGTTCAATGATTAAAAATAAAAATATAAAAATGAATTTCAATATAGCATATCTTCTTACAACTATTATTTATCTTATTCCTCATAGCATGTATGGAAGTGAGTATAAATTTAAATAGATGAGTTTAAAAACTATAAAAATAAAAATTTCTGGTGTTGTTCAAGGTGTTGGTTTTAGACCTTTTGTATATAGAGTTGCAAAAAAATTAGATCTTAAGGGAAGTGTTTCAAATACATCGGAAGGGGTAATTATATATATTAATGCTGATGAAAAAAAACTTAATGGTTTTATAAATATTATTAAATCTGAAAAACCATCAAATTCAATTATAAAATCTATAAAGATTGATTATGTAGAGCAAAAAGAGTTTAATGATTTTATTATAGAAAAAAGCTTAGAGGGGAAATCAAATGATGCTCTTATTCCGGTAGATTTAAAAGTATGCGATGATTGCATCAAAGATATATTTGATTTTAAAGGAAGGAGATTTCTATATCCTTTTACAAACTGTACTAATTGCGGACCAAGGTTTTCGATAATTAAAAAAATTCCATATGATAGAAAATACACTACGATGAAAAAATTTAAAATGTGTGTTGATTGTAAAAAAGAATATGAAAATCCACTTGATAGAAGATTTCATGCACAACCAAACGCATGCATTAAATGTGGACCTAAGGTTTGGGTTGTTACTTCCAATGGAAATATAAAAGAAAAAGATTGTTTTGAGTATATTGCAAAAAAATTGATTTCTGGAAATATTGTTGCTATCAAAGGGCTTGGTGGATTTCATCTTGCTTGTGATGCGTTTAATTTGAGTTCTGTTAAAAAATTGAGAGAATTTAAAAAAAGGGATTTTAAACCATTTGCAATTATGGTTGATGAAATAGATGATATAAAGGATTATGTTTATATAAGTAAAAAAGAAATAGATCTTTTATATAGTTTTTCATCACCTATTGTTATGCTTAGAAAAAAGAATGAGGATGTTTTTGAGTATGTATCTCCAATGCTTGATAATGTTGGTGTTATGATTGCATATACCCCACTTCATAAAATACTTTTTCATTTTCTAAAAAAATATGGTTTTAAAAATCCAGTTGTAATGACATCGGGGAATTTAAAAGATGAACCAATAGTAAAAGATAACGATGTTGCCTTAAAAGTATTTAAAAACTTTGATATAGTTCTTCACAATAGAGATATTTATAATAGAGTTGATGATAGTGTTGTTTTTGTTGATGATTATGAAAATTTGAGATTTATAAGAAGATCTCGTGGTTATGTACCATCACCTATTGAAGTGGATATAAAAATTAATAAAACAATATTTGCTTGCGGGGGAGATGTAAAAAATCATTTTTCATTTTATCGAAATGGGCTTGTTTTTTTATCACAATATATAGGAGATCTTGAAAATTCGCAAAATAGAGAGTTTTTTATAGAGTCATATAAAAGTATGAGAAAACTTTTTAAGTTTAGTCCAGAAGTTTGTCTTATTGATAAGCATCCAGGCTATTTTTCATCAGAGATAGGAAAAAAACTTTTTAAAAAAACTATTTCAATTCAACATCATATTGCTCATATATTTTCCGTTATGGCTGAAAATAATCTTAAAGATAATGTTATTGGAATTGCGTTTGATGGTACTGGTTTTGGTGATGATGGAAAGATATGGGGTGGAGAGTTTTTTGTAGTTAAAGATGGTGAAGTAAAAAGGGTTTCTCATTTTAAGTACTTCCCACTTGTTGGTGGTGATTATTCTATAAAAGAGGTTTATAGGTGTTTTATATCTTTTTTTGCTAATGAAAAAGATTTTGTATATGATGTGCTTTATAGAAAGATTGATAGAGAAAAAATTGATGCTAATTTTTTAATGATTAAAAAAAATATAAATACTTTTTATACATCAAGCGTTGGAAGGATATTTGATGCTGTTGGTTCGCTTATACTTGGTGAGACCAAATCTTTTTTTGAAGGTGAGATTGCAATGAAACTTGAGCATCTTGCCCATAAGAACCCTACTGATGATTTTTATGATTTTGATATTTATCTTGAAAATGGTGTTTATATCATTGATTTATACAAGATGATTTTTGAGATTAGAAATGATTTTGAAAAAGGAAATAAAAAAATTATTCCTTCAAAATTTCATAATACGATTGTTTTTATCATAAAAAAAATGATTGATATTCTTTCAAAAGAATATAAAATAAAAAATGTTTGTTTTTCTGGTGGTGTTTTCCAAAACAGATATATTGTTAATATGGTTCAAAAAACTCTTACTAATTATCAAGTTTTTTTGAACTCAAAAACACCTTCAAATGATGGTTGTATTTCACTTGGACAGATATATTATTATTTAAATTTTGCGGGACGAAAATGAAAAAGCGCCCTCAACGGGATTCGAACCCGTGATTTCCGCCTTGAAAGGGCGGCGTCCTAGGCCTCTAGACGATGAGGGCATTAATAAAGCAAAGAACACCTTATATTATTATATCTTATTAAATTATTTTGTATAATGTCAATTTGTGGAGGGGTTATGAGTGAAGAAAACAAAAATGAAAACTCTTCTAATAATAATTCAAATTGTAGTGATCTTTTAAAAGAGATAGAGGCTATAAAAAAAAAGCAAAGAATATTAAAAGTTTTAACAGTTTTTTTATCTATCTTTGTTATTGTTATAGTTGTGGTAACATTTATTTTTTATAAAAACTATAAGAATGTAGAAAAAAGTTTTATTTCTTTTTCCAAAGATAATACTAATTTTGATGCAGATAATTTAAATAAAATGATGGAAGAGATTTATACTAGTTCTCAAGTATATTCTTATTCAGTTTCAACTTTTTCTTCTCTTTCTATGATAAATTTTTCAACAGAGATTGCAAAAGAATTAAGCGATGAAAAAAACAAAGAAGACATAGAAGAGATTGTAAAAGAGTATGGTGAAAATGAGGAAGTAAAAAAGTTTATGCAAAAATTAAAAGAAGATAAAGATTTTAAAGAAATTTTTGAGGCAAGTGATGAAGAAAAACCGCTGAAATTATATAAAAAAATGCAGGATCCAAAGTTTATGGATAAGTATATGAAGATGATAATATCAAACCCATCTATGTTAAAAACAATGATGAAAGCAGCATCTGATCCAAGGGTTTTTAACTTGATGAAAAAAATGCCACAGGATATAAATTCTCTTAAATTATCAACAACCACAAAATAATGTCTTTAAGGGTGTTAGTCAAAATTCGATGTTCCTAAAAACAATATCCGTTAGATCAAGAAAAATGTCCCCAAAATCTATGCATAAACTCATATCCATTAAATATTTTCTTTTACTCTCATAAGTTTTTCTACAAATTTTTTTTGCATATAAAAATAAAAACAAATCAAAATCCCCCATAACTCCCCATTTATCAACCCTAACTCTGCAATTTTTTAGGGAATAAGTCATTCATTTTACATAAAAATAAACTCAAAATCCCCCTTTAATTCCCTTCCGACGTGACGTCGGAGGGGAGTGAGGGGGATT
>Ga0080004_1160730_pt1 | contig 22651 bp, 14 predicted proteins | sample WasSprMetagenome_FD_69207 | JGI IMG/M metagenome (GOLD analysis project Ga0080004, IMG submission 69207) | Sulfidic aquatic microbial communities from Washburn Spring, Yellowstone National Park, USA - WS (SPADES assembly) (version 2) | ecosystem: Environmental > Aquatic > Thermal springs > Hot...
TTCTCCTTTATTTATAAATGAAACTTCAAATCTCTCTTCTTTATTTTGTATACAAGTAATTGGATTTATACCTGCTTCAACCATTGGTCCAGGCTTTAAAACTTTAATAGAAATTGTTGTAGTAAAAGTATCATGAACTTTTGAATCTATTAAAACTTTAAAAGCTATACTTTTAGTTCCTGTACTTCTTGGTATTATTTTAAAGCTTATTGAAGATAAACTTCTAGCTTCTATATCAACTTTAGTTTTAAATGGAGAAAATGTAAAACCATCACCTTCTATTACTATATCATATTGACATTTTATTTCACCAGTATTTTTCACATAAACTTTCGCTTCATATTCTTTATTTAATTTCATTTCACTTGGTATTTCTACATTTTGTATTGATGCTAGGGGATTCTCTCTATAATTAAATCTAATTATACCTGTAGCCCATCTATTATTATTTTCATCATAAAGCCATATTTTCCATGTATGAACACCCTCAGGCTCATAAGGTTCAGCATAAAAATATCCCACTATATATACTCCCGCCCCTCTTCTTATTGGACCAAATCTATAGAATAACCAATGTCCTTTTGGCATAGTTCCAGGTGGATACCATTCATAAAGATAGAAATAAAAACTACTAGCATCTGTTTCAAAAACAAGATATATTTTATCTATTCTATATTGTTCATTTCTCTCCTTTCCAGATGAATCAATTATCCAGCATTTAATTTCGGAAGGTGAAGGTGTGATTACTGAAGTACTTCGAAATTCTATACCCATAGTGACTTTCAATGTTACATTTTCATAAGTTGGTGGTGGAGGATACCATTCTTCATCTGGTGAAGATGGCTCTTCTAAAGCATTAACAAAAGAAGAAAAATTCGCTATTACTAGTATTATTAATAAAAAATTAATCATTAATCCTAAAATTTTTAGAAAATATTTATTTTCATGTTTTTTCATTCTGTGAATAATATAGATTTTTCTTATTTATAAATTTTTTAAAAGCTTTTAAAATAAAAAGAATAATATAGCATAGTAAAGATAATTCTTTTCAATTATACATTAAGCGTCTTTTTAGAAATATAACTTAAGCATGCTACTACTAATCTATAAAATAAAAGCCTAGAAGAATATTTTCCAAAATATTATCCTAATTGAATAATTATTTCTTTTTCTTCTTCCTTGTAGTCCACTATAATTGTAACATTATAAGCTATGAAATATGAAGAGCCTTTATTATTGAGCTTGATTCTATGTTCCTTTAAACCAATCATAGTTAGGTCGATCTCTTTTTCTATATTACCATTAGAGAGAATGAGTTTTATATTATTGTTTTCTTCAATAATTCTTCCTTTAAAATTACTTCCAATTAATACATTCTTAACTATTTTGCTCTTAGATTTTATAGCTTCATTCACAGCTTCTATAATATGATATTCAATTTTATATGCTGCTACTTCAAGTTCTCTTTGCTTTAAGAAAGATTCATAAAGTGATAGTGAATATAGATAAGAAGCTGTGATTAAAACAATTGCTGAAATTACAGCGAATTGAGCTAGAACTTGACTTGGAACATCCATTTTTAATCACCAATTATTACATTTTTATTTATAATCTTAATATGTACTTCATATATATTCATTTTTTCTTTATTTCCAATAGCAATATTATCATCTCTTTTAAAGAAAGGACAAACTTGACTTATTTTTAGATTTAATATTTTCTCAGAGCCCCATACTAGTGGTGGATATTTTAATATACTTATTACTTCAACAGAAATTTTTGTATCCTTACCTATTAGAATCTCATTTAATATTCCAGAAGAACTCTTTAATACATATTTATCAAACATAATAAATATTCTGAATATTGATAGCTTGCTATTTATTTCTTCTTCTAAAATATAAATAGATGGTCTCGCATAAAGCATGTATATATAATTGTTATCATATTTAAAACCAGAAATTACAAAAGAAGATTTATTTGAAAGAGCGTATGTTCTATTATCACCTATTAGATTTATCCAAGGAAAACCCCCATAATTGCTTATATTGCTATTTATACTCATTGTTGGAATTTTAATGTCTTGTAAATTTTCACCATCTAAATTAAAGTCTATTTTATAATACATTCCATAAGCTTGAGCTTTGTCAACTTCATGAAAGTTTGTAAATTTTATATAATACACTGATTTTATAGAGCCTTCTTCATCAAGAATTGCCAAAAGTTGTTTATAATTATTTTCTAATGCTTTTACATCTACTGTTTGAAAAGTTGTTAATAAAAGAGGAAGAATATATGTATAAGCTAAAGCTATGGCTATACTTCCAACAGCTAGAATTAATGCTACTTCAACTACTCGTGAGGGCATTTTTTATCAACCAATATTCAACTTTACATAAGTCTCTGCATAAGGATATGGGTTAGGGATATATCTTAACTCAACATTCTTATCATTATTACCACGAAGTATTACTAACTTAGTTCCAATAAGTTCATTTTTTGTTTCTATCTTTTTTGTTTCTATCGATACTCCTTGTATTTCCTCTTCTGGATTTATAATATGCATCACTTTAAACTCATTTGGCCATGAAATAATTTTAGTAAATACTTGAACAACTAATGGTTCATAGCTATACATTGAATATGGAATCAAGCCTATTGCATCTCCATCTGAAAATGCTACATACGACCTTATTGCAGAAATTGGTGCTGAGAAATTGATTAGACTTTTTTTACTTATGATTATTTCACAATAGCCAAGACCATCAATAGATTCAGATATGCCTATTGAAGGAACTATTATTTTAAGTCTATTCTTCATCCCCCTTACTGGAATAGCGATTACGCTAGTAGTAATTGAAATAAAATCCTCTAGCTTTTCGCTAGTGACATCTATTTGTTTAGAAAGCCACGTCAATATGTGAGAAGATTCTCCTTTCATTTTCTCTTTTACTTGTTCAACTTTAATATTTATTATGTTAACTATTGTTATAGTAATTATATCGCTAATTTTCTTACTAATTTCTTCCAAAATATTCTGTAATAGGTCATTCTTGCCTTTAGAATCACCCTCTATTTTTTTCTTAAATTCTTCCTCTATTCTCCCATATACCTTTTTAAAAGTTTCAAATACTTCCTCGACGAATGAGTTAATTCCCTCATTCAATTTTCTCTTCAGATTCTCTCTTGTTTCTTGAGTTAAAGGCTTAATAAATGAACCAATATCCATGATCGCGGCCATCTTAATACTTACTGAGGTTCCATCTATTTTCGTGATGTTCCTAAGTACTGGAAGGGCTGATGCAACTATGTAGGGTATGAAAAATTTTACTGGTATTTCTTGGCTTTCAACATTCTTATTGCTTTCTTCAGAGGGGAGCTCTTTATTTATATCTTCAGCAAAAATCCCGTAGTTATCCTCTTTTATGGCATATTTTTTATTTTTTCTAAGCCATCCACCTATTTTTCCAAGAAAATCCTCAACACTTGAATAAATGTTTTTAAACTCAATGCTACCACTTAACAGATAGATTCCTGGCTCGCCTCCAGTAATCACGCTAACTTTATCTTTACTAGATCGAGAGAAATCAACATCAAATATTAGGAGTTGGGGTATATAGTCCACTAAATTGGATATATCTACTCCTGCATCTTTTTTCGAAATGAAATGTGCGAATGCCGTTCCAACTGCACGTCCAGCCGCTTCTATCCATTCGAAAAGTCCTTTTTCTTCATTTACCTCACCTTCTATCATCTTACCTTTTTTCTTAAAATACTCTTTGGCATATTCTATTTTCTCTTCACTCTCTATAAAAATATTGTCAGGAGGTTCTATCCAGTAATGGAATCCTGTCAACGTCCCCGCAAAAAATTGATGAGTAGCATCGATGGTAAGGTAGATTGCAGCAGCAATAGGATGCTTCTTAGCAGCTTCTTTTACAACAGATTCAGCGTATTCCCCAATTTTCTCAGAAATCTCTTTCATTTTTTCATCTGCCTCCGGATATAGGGAACGAAACATTTTTTCTAAAGGCTTTTTTACCCCGTTAAGGAAATCATTAATTTTTGTTTTAAGTATATTACTTATTTTCTCATCTAAGTTTGATTTTAATTTATCCTTTAAATTATCCCGTGCACTATTTCTTAAGTTCTCAACACAAGGACAATCGCGGGTATCACAATGATCTTCTATCGGATCAGAAGTTACACTAAGAGCACTTTTAATATCATTAATCTCCTTTGTCGTCATCTCTATTTTAGAGAGAGATTCCTTCAATCTTTCATATAGCTTTTCATACATTCCAGATTCTTTTGCGGCACTTGTAACCTCACTATAATCCCCTTCTAAGATTTCTTCAAAGCTCCTATAATAATTCTCGAGTTTTTGAATTTCAATCATCGCATTCTTAATTTGCTCTACAATATCTGTAACCTTTTCAGGTAGGAGGAAAGCAGTAACGGTCACATCATATTCGATTTTTTCTCCTATTTTCTCCCCTTTGTCATTGTAAATAGGCACTTTATTTTCTTCATATTCTTCAGAGAAACTCGTATATGCTCTAATATTATTTTCAATATCATCTTTAATATTATTAATCAATTCATTTATCTCTTCTTCTATTTTTCCACGTAGCTCATCTATCTTTTTATCCACGAGTTTTTTCATAAAATGAAATGAAGCACCCAAAGTTTTTTCGATTAAATTAGTTGTTAGGCTTTCCATTAAAGTACTTGACTTTATCCAGACAACAGCTATCACCCTGAACATCATTTTTTGGTAAGGTAAATAAAAGGAAACTACATTTTCTCTAAGATTTTCCATATTTGTTTTAAGTTTATCACAAAATTCAAAAATAACTTCATTTACTTCCTTCCCACTAGCTATATTGTGCAAGACTGCATCAAAAGAATCAGTTATGATCTTTTTCAATAAGTCCTTTGTTGATTGAGTTGTTTCACTCTGGATTGCGGGAAGTAAAAATAAGACCACATAAAGTCCTTCTGTTCCCTTTAGGTCTGGCTGCTCTCCTCCTCCAACGCCCGGAATGAAAAAGTAATCAATGAAGTGCCTACTTTTAGCCATCTCATAAGCATGTTGTATCAGCTTGTCCTCCACTTTTTCCCAGAAACTTTCAGACTTAGGTTGGTTTTCTGCACGCGATATTAACATAGGTGTTAAAGTGTTACTAATAAGTAGGAAGAGTAGTAAAGCGACAACGATTTTCCTCGTTTTAGACATCATTGCATATGTATGAAATGAAGCTTAAAAAGTTTTCGTTTTTATTGGACTTGTAGAAAATTTTTTTAATCAATTTAACCTTTAATGAAAAATTGTATTAGAAATATAGCTTATAAGAATATTCTTAAAAGTTCTTCTAGAAAATTTATTTAAATTTTTAATTAATCTTGAAATTATTTTAATAAACATAAAAAAAGAGAAGACCACTTAAAATTACAATTTCTAAAGCTTTAATTCTTTTAATTGCTAAGCAAATTTATCATTTAACTTATAGAGAATTAGCTGCTAGAAAAGATATTTTTAGAAACTTTAGGGATTTATTGGATTCATTGTACAACTATTCAAAAATCGATTAATCGATTACCTATAAATATTATTGCTATTTATAAATTCTACATATTTAAAACAAGAATTTTAAATAATTTAAAGCATACTTCTATTAAGCTTCATTCTATTTAATTATGCTAAAAGATTAATTTTTTATTATGCTCATAGCCAGCAAAAGAGAATTTTCTAATTCTTTTATGTCAAAGCCTTTAATAAAAAGCAGGATTAAATTTTTGCTATTTCTAAAATAATAAGAGATTCTGTTAATTCTTGAATTTTTAGAAATTAAGGGATAAAAAATGGATTAAAGAAAAATGCTATAAACAAGATTTACTTCTGAAAATACCTTTTAATACTTTAAAGCTAAAGTTATAGCTCATAAAATATTTTTATATTATGGGAATTAATTTAAATTTCTACTTTTCTAATAAAGGAATAAATATGGTAAAAATGAGTTTAAAAGCTAAATTTAGAAAAATGATTTTTCTTTTTTGAAAAAATAGGCTTAAACTAGCAAAAAATTTCTATAAAAAACCTCTTGTCGAAAAATTTAAAAGTTGGAAAAATTAAATAAATTTATGAGAGAGAATGATGAGGAAATCGATTAAAAAAAGAAAAGGAATAAGTGCTGTAGTAGCTACAGTATTACTAACCGTAATTGGTATCGCTGGAGTAGTGCTCTTTTGGACTGTAATATTACCAATGTTTTATAGACTTGATTTTCAGATTACAGATGCAAAGTTGACAGTAGTTAAAGATAAGAAAATAATGCAGATAGAAATTTGGAATACAGGCAGTATAGATATAAAAAAATTAACAGTTGAAATAGGGAGTTCTCCAATAACTTTACCTAGGGAGCAACAAGTAGTACATGTAGGTGAGAAAAAATCTATTGTAGTAGAGGGAGAAGAAGTCAAATTTGATGAAGAGAATCCTAACATTATTAAAGTAAGAGCAGAGGGAGACGCTCCATTTGGTGGAACTAGAATAACAGAGAAAGCCATTATTGTAAGCCCAATTAAAGCTTAATTAATGAGAAACTTTTAATGTACGTACAAAATCATAAGTTTCACATTAAGAAATAAAAAAAGGTAAATATAAAATCTATAGAAATACTTATTTTGAATAATTATATCTCTTCACAAAAAATATTATATATTTATTTTCTCTTCTCCTAGAATAATACTAATTTTTTTTAGAGTACTTTTTTAGTTAGAAAAATTGAGAAGGACCAAAGAAAAAGAGAAAAAGTTTAAACTTAAGATAAGAAATGAATGAATTAAAAATTGAGAAATTGAAAATAAATTTTATTTTTCATTTTTTCATTAAAATATAGAATAAAGAATTTAATAAAATTATCTTTTATCATTTTATTATTAAAAAAAGGAGTTTAAAATGAACATAAAAAACAATGAAGTACAATTTTTACTTTTTAATTTGAATTTCCTTAGAATATTTCTCTTTTAGAATATCATAAGTTCTTTGCGAAATCTTACCCTCCTTAAGTAATATTTCAAGTTTTCGCAACTTCTCTTCTGCTGTCCCAGGTCCTACTAGCGATTCCATAGAAGTTATGGAGACAACTTTAGTTTCTTTATCTATTTGCACATAATACTCTCCTTGTGTATTTATGTTAGCTAATATCATTTCTAATTCATTTTCCTTCATTTGAAGTTTTGTGGCTAATTCATTTAAAGTTAATTTAGCATTGTAACAAAGAGTTGTGCCTATTATTCTTTCATTAAGATTTCTTATCGAATCTGTTAGAAAATGATTTACATAACTTATTAGTACATCTAACACAGCAAAAAGAATTGCAGAGAAAAGAATATTGTAAGGAAGAGAAGAATGGATAAACATAGAGGGGTTTTGTCGAAATTCATTAATTAATTGAGGAGTAATCCATACTATATAAATTAAGAATATAGCTCTTAGAATATACCTTCCATAACGCGTATAATCTACAATATTAATTCTAAAACTCATATAATAACTAATTTAAAAACTCTTATTTAAATCTTTTGCTTAGGGGCAGTTCTGTCAAGTTAATTAATACTAATTTATTTTTTTAATTTTTTATTTTTTATGAATATTTTTTAAAAGAAAAAGAACTAATATGGAATTAGTAATATGAAATTTTTATTTTAAAATTGATTCTTTTAGATTGACTTCTGAAATATAAAAACTATTAATAAATAGGAATAATAAAATCTATTTAAATTTAAAATAATATTTCTAAAATATTAAGACAAGTATTACTTTTCATGAAGTCCCATTAAACTTGAACCTATTTTTGCATGAAATGTAAAGCTAATCTTTAACTGTTACAGTGCATCTAATAAAAAATTCTGATGAATTATCAAACTACATTTATTAACAATGAACATTTTTTAAAATATATAAATGCCATTTCTTCATTTTTTATACTCTCTTAAATAAGCTATTTATTTAGGAATGAATTCTTAATTTTTTTCTAATTTTATTTATTATAATTTAAGTTTTTTTAGTTAATACAATTTTTTAATACGTATTTATATTGGAAAGATGTCTATTAATTAAAAATTTAAATATAGTGAAGATTCTTAATAATAAAATGAAAAAGAGTGAGTTAAGAATTGAGAAAAATTTCAATTTTAGGAATAATATTCCTGCTCCTAACTTCAACTTTCTTAAGTTTTATTCCTAAAGTTGAGGCTCAAGCTACAGATTTTGTTAAGCTTACAACAAATCCGTGGCCTGATAGGTATCCTTCTTGGTCTCCAGATGGCTCAAAGATAATTTGGACAGCTTGGTCTAATGAGTGGAACAGAGCTCTCTGGATTATGGATTCCGATGGTTCAAACAAGAGAAAACTCAGCGATGGTATTAATGTTCCTGGACAAGCTCGCTTTTCACCTGATGGAAAGAAAATAGTTTTTTCTGATTGGTTGCCAAGCACGAATCATCGAATCTATATCATGGATTCGGATGGCTCGAACATTAAACAACTAACATCTCATGATCCAAGCTATTCAGATCAATACCCAAATTGGTCACCAGATGGTAAAAAAATAATTTTTGGTCGAAGCAATGATGAGAGAGGGCATCTCTTTATTATGGATCCGGACGGATCGAATTTACAGGAACTTAAGCCTTCAATCGAACCAAATAAGTATAATACACTTGCGGATTTCTCTCCAGATGGATCGAAAATAGTTTACTATGGAATTCATGGTGGTTTGGCTATAATGGATGCAAATGGCTCAAATGCGAAAATTCTAACAAAAGATGGTTGTTTTCCCAGCTTCTCCCCAGATGGTACAAAAATAGCTTATGTTGCATCAGATGGAGAAATACATATCATTAATTCCGATGGAACTGGAGATGTTAAAATAACTTCTCACGGGCTTGGTGGAGAATGGCTACATGATTGGAATCCAGATGGCAGCAGCATAGTTTATTCGATGGGAGATCCTAATGCAGATATCTGGATAACAAAGTTACCAATAGAACCAATAACCTTGCCCCATACATGGAATTATGGGATTACTTGTTATTATCTTGACCTCGATCTTTCAAAAGAAGGTTATCAGCAATCAATTACTGTAAATCCTGGAAAAAATGTTGAGGCTGAGATAAAATTCCAAAGATGGAGCGGAGCTGGAAATCCAAGCGAAATCAACCAAGTTTTCCTCTTATACTCTTGGTCGGTTGGTTGGAACCCACCTTCAATATACACGCCTCTATGGAATGGAATATCGGGTAGATATCCGGGAATAACCAAAGTTGTAAAGTTCTCGTTTATTGCTCCAAAAGACCCAGGAACTTACTACATATGGATTAGGGGAGATGCAATGTATAGTATGGAGGATGCTCTCTTCAATATATGGAATAAATATCATGGCCCACCACCATATAGTGATGATGGAGGTGGAATAATTGGAAAAGTGATTGTTTCTGAAAAAGAAGTTAGTGCAACTACTCTATTTTTTGATGACTTTGAGAACTATAAAGTTGGAACTTTTCCTTCAGCTGGTGACTGGATACTTGTATGGAATGGTAGAGGCAATGAATATCAAGTTGTAACAGATTCAAACTACCACTCCCCAACAAAATCTTTACAACTATGGGGACAGCATGGTTGGAGCTCTGGAGTTGAAAGGCGCTTCGCCACGGATGCTGGTATTATAGGCTTTGAAGCATACGTTATGGTTGAAGCCTATCATGCTGAGGAGTTTTCTGCTACCATTGCGTTTTGGAATAAGGAGAAAGCTACTTGGGGAAAGTGTTATGCAAGTGTAGTTTTTCGCTCGGACCGATACATAGGTGTCAGTGGTGCTCCGCGTGCTGATGGTGATATTCTCATTCAGTCCTACGAACCAAACACATGGTATAAAGTCAGGCTAATACTTGATCGAACAAGAAATGTGTTTTCAGTTTGGATTAATGATGAGCTTAAAGCTTCTGATGTTAAAACAAGTGATTCCCATGAAATTAACGCAATCCATCTCTCATCAAGATGGGGTGGTATCAAGTGCTATTATGATGATGTAAAGGTTTTTATAGTCCAACAAGCCCAGTATTATCTAAGAGTTTGCCTCGATTCGGTTAAATTAAATAATCAAGATCTTCAGATCTCTAATCCAGAGTTAAGAGTTAGCCCTAGAGCTAGAATAAATGGGACAGTTACCTTTACTATTGAAAACGTTCAGCCTGGAAACTGGATAACACCTGTTATCTGGGTTGCAAGCTGGGAAAGAGGTACTACTGATGATAAGGTAAGGATTGTAAGCCATGATATAAGAGCTACAAAGCAGTTCACCATTAATGTTAATTTAACAGCCCCAACAGCTCCCGGGATTTATTACATAGGAATGTTTACTGGATGGATGTACACTCCAGATGAAGTAGCTAGTAACGATCACCCTTCACAATATGGTGATGGAGATGATGTTTGGGACATGAAACAAAGTGACTGGGAATCAGTCGTTATGAATGGGCAGGCTCCCGAGGGTGCGGTCTACAGGATGCCTGGAAGAGCAATAAGGATAGTAGTTCAGCAGTTGAGTGTAGATGTATGGACTGATAAAGGAGGTCAGGGTATAGGTAATCTTAATAGTGGAGAATATACTATTGGAGAGCCTATTACGATTTACTTTTCTGTAAATATAGACGTGGATGGTTTTAAGGCAATAGTTATTATGCCTGATGGAAAAGAAGTAGTACTTGATGAAAAGGATTATTACCCTTCTCGTTTATCTGCTGGAGTATATACGCTTCTTAGTAGTACCATTCAAGAACCTATTGGAGAAAGAAGAGTAATATTCAAGGCACATTCAGGAGATCAAATTTCATATGATGAAGTACGATTTAGAGTTATACAGCCTCAAGATACTGTTCCTCCAATAGTTAAGGTCATAACTCCTAATGGTGGAGAAACTCTTTATGTTAATGACACATTTAGGATAAAGTGGGAAGTTTCAGATAATATTGGTGTTACTAAGATACATATCCGGCTCTTTGAAGATAATACTCAAATTATGGTAATAGCTGCTGACTTGTCCAACACAGGTTATTATGACTGGGTTGTTCAAGACAGACCAGGGTCAAACTACAAGATCAGGATAACAGCTGTTGATGCTGCTGGAAATGCTGTAGCTGATGATAGCGATTCGGTATTCACGATAGTTAAGAAGACAAGTATAAGTACATTAATTATAACTACTTTCACCACTAAAGTAGTTAATTTAACTATTATAGCTTCCATAATCTCTATAATAGCATTTGTATCAATGGCAGGAATCTTAATATTGTTACTCGGTAAGAAAGGCAAGAGAGGTAGACATGAGAATAACATTAGGAAGCTTAAAGAAGAGCTTAACAAGTATGAAGGTTATTTATTTAAGTTAGAAGAAGAAAGGAAAAAGAATACAATATCTGAAAATGTTTATAAAATGTTAAAGGAGAAATATGAAACGGAAATTGAAAAAATAAAGAAGGAAATTAAAGAATCGGCTAAGTAATAAGAAGTTATTAACATATTTCTTAGAAATAGAAAGTCAAAAAAGAATCATAAATATAATAAATATAAATTTATATTCTTATAACTTAAACTTAAAAATATTATCTGTAAGAATAAATCCAGAAATTTTCATATAACATTATGGCTACTTTTTAATTCTTCAATCTTATAATCAGAAGCTTCTTTAAGAGAAAGCTCAGAAGCATGTTTAATAAGTCATTGAACAATAGCTTTAGCAGTGTTCTATGACAATAAATAAACTTTTCTATTTTCAGCTTCCATTTGATTTAAAGCTAAATCTAACCAACTATAAAAAAAGAAAAATTAAAAGCCCTTAAGTTGACATTGCCTAATGTAATAAAAAAAATTAAAATGAATGTCCACATTCTATACAGAACAATGCATCTTTATCATTCTTAAATCCACATGAGTTGCAAGTTAGTGATTCTTTATCTTCTTTAATTATTGTATTATATTCTTGTAAAGATAAGGGTAATTCCTCAATCGTAAGCATAATATAATTCGCTACTTCTTTTTCATTTTCTAATATATCTTTAAATAATTCCTCAAATTGTTCATTGATATGAAATTTTGTTTTACTTATTAAATCTTTAAATAAAGTGATTTTCTTAAATAAAATTAAGCCTAATTTCTGGAATTTAATATTATCAATAATTAGATATTTTGGTATTTCAATATCCACATATTCTAGTTCTTGAGAAGCTTTTTTAAGCTCTTCTAATTTTAATTCTGTGTCTTTGTACTTTGCTTCTATTTCTCGAATCTCATTTATTAAAGCATCTCCTTCTATTATTCTTCTTGCATTTAATAATTCTAATTCTTCTTTAAGTTTTAATAATGTATTTTCTACATTTTTTATTTCTTCTATAAAATTAAAGCCACATTTTACACAAGCTTTATTTTCTACTACTAATATAGCTCCACATTTTGGACATAAAGGATACTTCTTTTCCGTTAGATATATTGGCAAGAAAACTTTACTTATCTTTTTACCACAGAATTTACAATATTTCCAATCTATTTGTACATCTTTTTTACAAGTATCACATTTCCTATTTTTCGCCTTTTTTATATTAAAGAAATGAAATGCTTTTGGATAAAAAAAGCTTCCTAATATGAAAAGATATTGAGATTTTTTAATAAAATCTTTCCTAGATTCTTCATATTTTTCTTTTATTTTATTTGAGGTTATTACTTTTGCTTCAATTCTAATTTTCTTAAAGTTTTCTAAAGATTCTAAAACTATTTCTCCTAAAAGTCTTAGTTTTGTTAGAAAATTGTAGATATACATTAAGTTATTAAGAAAATCATTAAAAAGATCATTGATAATCTTTAAACTATCATCTTCCTTTAAATATACTGGAACTTTATTTATAATTTCATTTAATATTTGTAATAAATATTCCATATTATTTAAAGCATCTTTTAATTCAACTAGATTGGAAGTTAAGCAACTTTTGTCTATTAATAAATTTTTAATAGATGGTTCAGATGAAATTTCTTCAAGTCCTTTTCTATATGCTTGTTCATCAATTTTTTCTGATAAATACATAAGATCATATTCAACAGCTTTTAATACTAAAGTTTTAAGAATGAAATCTGTAGTTAAAGGATTTTCCATTTTTATAGCTTTCATTTTTTCAAGCTTCATTAAAATATTTTGTATTTCATTTATACTCATTCCAAATTTTTCATTAATCTCTTTTAAAGAAATCGTAGCATTTCCATTTTTTGAATTTAAAATTATATATTTTAGAAGCTTTATGGCATTTTCATCTAGTTCTTCAGACATAATCTTTAACCTCCATATTTTTCTTTAAAAATTAAAATTATCTATTCTAATAAAAATCGTTGCATATGCAATCTTTCCTCCTTTCTACTTCAACTATTGAGAAATAGTTAACCCCTCCCATATAATATAATACTTTACCTGCAAGACTCTTCAATTCATTTCCTCCAGGATCTAATAGCAATTTGAATACTTCTTGTGATTGAAGCCCCCCAATTATTGAAGTTGTAGATGAAAGTGAAGAAAGTGGTAAAAAGAGTTTATTATCTAACATTTTTCCACTACATGAGATTCTCTCTTCAATTACTTCATTACTCATATCACATTCTAAACAAGCAGTTTTTCCTGGAATAGTTACTCTTACATATCCTTGAAAACCTTCCATTCCCCCATCTACTAAAGGCTTTTTATTAATTAATGATATAATATTTAACTTTAATCTTGAAGCAATATTATCTAAACAAGAAATATATAGATTAGCATCTTTAAAAAAATCTTCATCTCCATTCATATCCATTAAATTTCCATTAATAGGGATTATTTTTGTTTTTTTATTTACTCTTATTTTTTTAGCATTTTGGGAAATTGCTTTAACTTTTAGCGTTTTTAACTCAGCATCTTTTTTCTTAAATAAGATACATCTATTAAGATTAGCTTTTATAACATAATCAAAATCAATTATATATATTTTTCCTATTCCTGCTAGAACTAAATTTTTCACAACCTCATTTCCTAAAGCTCCTGCTCCTACAATAAGAATCTTGCTTTTTTCTATAATTTGCTGATTCCAAAAATCTACAAGTATTTGTCTACTAATGCTATCTTCATCGATTTCATATTCATTAATATTCCTTATCTTCATTGCCAAATCTTATACTAATAGTTTATCTATATCTTTAGATATAATTTTTTCTTTTAATGTTTTAATTTTTTCTTGATATTCTTCATTTCCCTTTTGAATTGTTAATTGTTCATTATAATTTTTAAGATATTCTATTTCTTCAATTGAAGTTTTTATCATTTCTCCAATACTTTCTTTAAAGAACTTATAACTTGCTTCATCTATTAATCCAACCGAATATTTTACATTAATATTGTTTAATTCTTGTTGAATTTCTTCAACTTTCCTCTTTAATTCATTAATATGATGATTAATAGCTTCTCTTAAATTTGCTAATCTAGAAATTTTTAAATTTAAAAATTCATTGATATAAGAAGGATATTCTACTTTGTTTAATTGAGCATTATAAATATAATCAATAACTTTAATTATTTCTTCTTTCCAATCTCTTATATCTTTTTCTGATATTGGAATTTCATAAAGTAAAGCATGGATTTTTAGATTTAATTTATCGATTTTTTCATGTGTTTCTTCTAAAACTGAAAGAATGATTTTCCTATTTTCTTCATTTTTTTCTTCAATTAACTTAGCTATAGTTAACTCAAAAATCTTAAGTAATTTTTTTCTTTCTGAAAATAATATATTTAAATCAAGAGTCCCAAAAAGATCTTTAAAAAATGATGATAATTTATGAGTAGCTTTTATCCTAATATTAATTTTACTCATACTAAAGATTCTTATAATTTTTGGTGGACTTGGTGCAATTGTAACAACTCTTCTTATAGATAACATAAAAATAAATAAATAATGATAAAAATATAAACTTTTCTCTTTAATAAAAAGAAACTGCCAATTTAAGGCTTAAAAAGGTCCATATTACTCTAAGACATGAGTTTTTAACTTGGGATAATTACGGACCAACTTTACTTAATATTTTCAGATATAAAAAATTTTCCTATGAGAGATGGCTCTGTCAAGTTAAGTAATACCATATTTATAAGTTTTTAATTTTCTTTTTTATGTTTTTTAAAAGAGAAAGAACTCCTATTGAAATTGTTTTATATGGAATTTATACTTATTCTAGATCTAATTCTTTTAGATTAGCTTCTGAAATATTAAAACCATTAATAAATAGGAGTCGTAAAATCTATTTAAATTTAAAATAATATTTCTAAAATAATAAATCTAGAATTGCATTAATAGATGAGACTTTTTTCAAATAGCTTTCAAGCTGAGAAATTTATTAAAAAATTAAGAATAGAATATGGAGTAAGAATTGTTTATAAAGATAATGCATCATTTTATCATTTAGCATGTAAATGGGCAAGAGTTGAATATAGAATATATGGAAATAAATTAAAGAATTTAATTGAAAGATTTATTCAAACAATAAAAGATAGAATCTTTTAAAAACAGATTATAATTATATTAGAATTCATAAAAAAATTGGAAAACCTCCATTAGGAATAAAAATAAGAAAAAATATTATGAAATAAAATGAAAAATATAAAAGAAGTAATATGGTATTACTTAACTTGACAAAATTAAAAATTCTATAAAAACTTATTAAGATTAGTAACAAGATAAAGTTTACGGAAATAGGATCATAATTATAAAGATAAGACAATGAAAGAGTATAAAGGAAAGACTAAATATGCACTCTAGTTTCATTTATAAAATGCTTACAAAAATTTAATAGTTGTTATGAATTTAGTTAAAGCAAGTCCTATAAAAATCTTCTACTTTCCAAAATGGATTTAAAAAAACTTTGCAAATTTATTTCTTTAATTTATCTATTAACTCCTCAAGCTTATTTTCATATTCTTGCTTTAATCTCTCATAGACTTTTTCAGAAATTTTTCCTTCTTTTCTTAATTCTTCAAGTCTCTTTAAATATTCCTCATACTTTTTAATTTCCATTTCTACTTCTGATTGTAAAGACGAAGAGGGTATGCGTCGCTTCTGTGATGAAACTAATACAGCTAGTGTGACTATTGATATGATGGACCCGGTAACAAGTAGAATGATGTTGATGATTTTAAGTTCTGTTCTCCAACTTGCAACTAGAGAGATTGGCTTATTGACTATGAAAGAATAAGTTGGGGATGTTGAAACAATTGTTCCATCAACTTTCCAACAATTAAAGATATAGTAGCTAAAGAAATCATTGTCAATTTGTATGGGGGATATGGAAATAGTAGCTGTCTTTTCTCTTTTATACCAGCCAGAACCTATTGAAGTCCCTTTTTCGCTAAATACTTTAACTTCATATTCAGTATCCCAATCTGCAACTATTGTCACATGTTTCTCAACTATTAAAGAATAGGTAGGATTCACGCTAAGAAGTTCATCGTCTTTATACCAGCCTGAAAAGACATGCCTCGTTCCATTCTCATGCTCAATTTGAATTGGGGAAATAGATAATGTTACAGTTGAACTCTTAATATACCATCCCTCACCTTTTGGAATACCATATAATGTAAATACTGTAACATAACAACTACCCATATCATAAAGTATTTTTAATACTCCTGTTGCATAATCCGTTGAATCTAACAGCGACCATACATCTCCCTTCCACCATCCGAATCCTCCATCCAAATTTTGAAGGAATAGAACATAGTTAACAGCTTTTGTCAAAAATGTATTGTTAAGCCTACCAAGATATTGAAGGGCTTTAAGCGAAAAATAAGTGGATAATATATTACCAAAACCCCCATCCTCCTCTTGATTATTTATAATCCAGTTAATTGTCTTTTCATCAATCCTATGGGCTTCTCCTAATAAACTTAATATAATTATTGCAAGTGGTGTAGTCTCATCATAAGATCCCACACTTTTACCATACTTAAAGCTTCCATCAGGATTCTTTAAAAAAAGAACGTAGTTTATAACCCTCCCCTTATCTATGGCTGAAAGCTTATTTAGCATATTAAGAGTATCGATAGCTAGGTAAGTTTCTAAAAGATTTGATTCATTCCAATATTCATACGCTCCGAAGCCACCATCTGAAAGCTGATGCTTTAAAAGCTCATTGATCACTTTTTCAGTATCTACTTTTTGTAAAGCATTGAGTGCTTTTAAAGAGTATATAGCTGAATGAATTTCTTTTGTAGACAAGTAGTAGAATGGGTATGACAGGATCCACTGCTTTATTTTCTCCTTATCTATTTTATCTAACATTCTTATGTTCGAAAGAATACTTATCACATGTTCAGTATCATAAATCTGACTCTCATGCCTGAACCCTCCATCGATAGGATTTTGAAACTTCATAATGTTGTTTATGAGTTTTGCCTTATCCAGTTTATTCAACTTATTCAGAATCTTAAGGGTCATCACTGCATAATAATCGCCATATAAGTATCCAGTGCTTCCTTTATCTCCAAGCCAAGAAAGAATCCTATTGCTAACAGTTTCGGAGTTAACTTTATTAAGCGAATTTAAAATCTCTAATGATTTAATGCCATAATAGGTAGACCCTATCCATTCTTCATATTCAGGTCTGTCGGAAAAACCCCCATCCTTATAACATGACATAATAAATCCTACAACCTTATCCTTATCTATAGAATCTACCAGATTTAAAATTTGAAGCGAACGGATTGCGTAGAACGTATATGTAAGTGAAGTTATTTCATGAGGGTGGTTGGAGAAACCTCCATCACCTCCCTGAAGGGATTTTATGAAGTTAACCGTTTTACTCCAATCCTTTATCCTGTTTAAGGCGTTTAGGGAAGCTAATGCTTCAATAGCATGCCAGGTATTCCATAAGTTTCTATTCCAACTTCCATCTTCTGCACGCCAACCTATAAGTACGGTTATTAATCTTTCAGCACTTTCATCATCAAGTCTAAATCCAAGATTCTCAAGGACTTTTATAGTAGGATATTGCCACTCCACTCGATTTCCAAAACATCCATATGTATGCTTATGAGGTAAGATCCAGAATGCTACCTTATCTCTATTCAGCATATTTATACTATCTAATGTCTTTAAAATCGATGTTGCGTAGAAAGTATCGTCAATGTAGCTGTCACAAAAGCCTCCATCTTCATTCATCCTGCCTTTAACAAAGTCTAAAATTATTTCTTTGAAATTCTTATCTTGAAACACAAGTTCAAAATCTAGAAAGCATGCACCATGTATGTTCTTCACATGGATAGCTAATAGATTTTCTTTTATCCTTAAGAAATTTGTGGCATTTATTCTATAATTCCAGTAAAAAGCATCGTGAGAGCTATTTAAATCGCTTAAAGCCCTCATACCATTTATCCATATGTCTGTGCCGTCACTAGAAGATATGCTAAGGATTGCATTCCTAGGAATTCTATCAATTGAAAACTTCTTCCTTATATATAGATCATTAAAAGGTAACTCTGTTCTTACAAACCAAAACGATCCAATTGGGATTTTACCATTAAGCCAATTTGTATCATTAAATCTCAAGTCAATGTTCCAGCCATGAGCTGGATCTGTATCATGTAAATATTTCACGCTAACCTGATTACTCATTCCCCCTCTTGGAATTATGATAGTACCTAAAGTGCATACTTGTCCAGAAGTAGGAACATAGGGGGCCAATTCTTCAACTCTCTCAACTTTACCAGTAAGCCAACAAACTATATTTTTTGCAAGGATTTTGTTATCAGCTTGATCAAAATAATATTTACCGAACATATCTGAATCAATTAACCAAAGTATCTTTCCTCCTCGTGATTCATCAATTGCTAATATAGGCTTGCCATCGATTCGTATTATTTCTTCTATATTACCACTTATCTCGATCCATGCACCTGCAGGATAACAAATTGAGGAAATTCCAACAGTTAGAGGATGTTTTTTCATCCAAATCCGAGACATATTATCACCAACATCAAATTCCACACTCTCATTGCTGATTACCGCACCCAAAAAATTCCCTCCGCAAGCTTCACCACTTATCCATAAATTTCCACCACCTTTGACAAAACTTAAAAGATCCTCTTCCAAAGGAGAACATCTATAATCTAGGTATACAACGTTAGCCGATGTAAAGCTTGATCGATTTACATATTTTACAAGAAATCCCAAATCTTGTAAATAAGTAGCGAGACCGGAGAGAGCATTTGGACCATAAAAGCCAATGATAGGGGCCCCGGTTCTGGATGGAGGAACAATTGTTCCACTGATTTCTGATTTACCCATAGGACCTACACTATAACCAGATGCACCTTTAACCCAATGTACTAATCTGATGGTTATACTCCCCTCATATACACCTACCTCGCATTTTATCGTCTTACTAATATCCTCTCCTGGTGATAAAATAAGTCCTTCGTAACTTGTTGACCAAAGTACCACGCCCCAAGAATCAAAGTTGGCTTCTAGATCTATCCTGTTATTAGAATCTCCTTTTGAAAACATTATTTTTTTATCGTCTAGATTTGTGATTCTAAATAAGATATCAAATGGTCCGCTAAAAGTAAAACTATCTAAGGGTGCGATTATTTCGAGATTTACATGCTTTGTCTCATTTCCATAGCTTTTAAAATCATCAAAAAACAAAGTTGGTTCATGTATCTGTTCTTCACTTATCTTCTGAATTCTGAAAAATGGAATAAATGTACCATTTAAGATCAAAAACGCAATAAATATATAAATAGCCTTCTTAAGCAACTTTCTTTCTTCTCCCCATAATTTTTATGTCTATCCAAAAATATAAAAGTTTATGGGAAACAGACCTAAAAAAAATCTTTTTAGCTAAATTTCAGGTCTTAAGAAGTTTTTACATATTACTACTTATAAATATTTTCTGATTATTTTTATAATCCTAATTCTTCTGATCTATTCTCTTCTTCTTTTAAAATATTTTTAATATACTTTTAAATCTTCAATTTTTATTCTTCTTGCTTTATTAATTGGAAGAATACTATTTTTAATTATTTCTTCTTTAAAGTATGGTTTTTAATAAAGAAAATTAATAATGTAATTGTAGGATACAATTTTCCTTTTGTAATTTTCATTAATTCTTCAATTTCTTGTTTTTCTAATACTAACTGCTTCAAATTGTTTTTAAAGAAGGTAATACTTGTCTTAATATTTTAGAAATATTATTTTAAATTTAAATAGATTTTACGACTCCTATTTATTAATGGTTTTAATATTTCAGAAGCTAATCTAAAAGAATTAGATCTAGAATAAGTATAAATTCCATATAAAACAATTTCAATAGGAGTTCTTTCTCTTTTAAAAATAATCATAAAAAAGAAAATTAAAAACTTATAAATATGGTATTACTTAACTTGACAGAGCCGATAAGCATCAGCAAAGCTTTTAAGCTTTGAATTACTAATTATAATTTGATATTACTTAATAATAGATAGCCCCTTAGGATTTATCATGTAGGTTTTCTACAAGCAAACATTTTTAAATACTCATCATCTAATATTTGTCCTAATTATAAGAGGATTATTATTTCCAAATATTTCTACAATTTATGTAAATTGAATCAGTCTAACCAGGTTAATGTTATTACAACTCCAGCATTTCTCTTCAGAATTAGATTTAAGTATTTCATTAATACAACTCTTATGATATGGTGTTAAACAAGATGGACAAAATGTGAATTCTTCTGTAGGTTTAACTTCTCCCATACATAAAGGACACTTAGATAGTAATACTTCGTTAATATCGATTTTAACAATTAAAGTCTCTTCTTCTCTCTTTCTATTATTTAATAACTTTATAGCCTTAGGAAAAACTTTCATTTTCATAACAAATGGTTCTAAATTCATATATCGAGAAGGCTCGATGGATACTTTCATCCATTCTTTAATAAAAGGTTGAATTATTAAGTTATCATCTTTTATTTTAATGAATGAAAATGGTATTTCTATCTCTTTGCCATTCACTTCAATAAGCAAAGCAATAGGATGAAGCATATGCGTCTTAGTAAATATTACATCTTTAATTGTACCTACAACTTCACCTTGCTCTCCTATAATTTTTTGCTCGCTTATTCTGAATTTCTTAAGCATTTTTAATTCATTTATTTTTAGCTAAAATATAAAGTTTTTGCATTTTAATTGGTTCTTGTCAATTTAAGCAATATCATATTTATATCTGAACTCATCTCCAGACTACTTAAACTTTTCTTTATATTTTTTATGGAATTTAGAGAACTTTCTGATGAAGAATGGAATTTTATTAAGCCTTTACTGCTTCTTAAATCTAAACAAGAAATTATTTCAAAAGATCCAAATTAGGAGGCTAAAAGGCTTAGAATTCATAAAAAAATTGGAAAACCTCCATTAGGAATAAAAATAAGAAAAAATATTATGAAATAAAATGAAAAATATAAAAGAAGTAATATGGTATTACTTAACTTGACAGAGCCTGCTTATCTTAAGATTGTTAAGAAATCTATGCCAGAATATTCTAGCAAATTTTTCTAGGAAAGATTTTATACAGCATCAACTTATTATTCTTGTTTGCATTACGCGAAAGTATAAGCAAAAATACAGGGATTTCACAGTTCTATTAAAATATATGAATAGCTTAATATTATTCTTAGGATTAAAGAAAGCTTCTCATTACATTAAATAAATTTTCCTTAGGGATGAAGAATTCCATACTTAGCTTAATGCTTGAATTAACGATTTAAGTTAAATCTAAAGAAGTAGTCATAGATTCTACTTTCTTTGAAAGAAGATATGCTTCTAAGTACTATGTAAAGCTATCCAGAATGAAGCTAAAAATTCCTAAAAACAATATCATTGCAGATATATTAACCAAAAGAGTCTTAGGTTTACATTTAACAATACTAAGGAAGCATGATAGCAAGATAGTAATACTATTACTTAAGAAGACTAGAAGTTAAGATAAGAATATTAATAGGTGATAGTAGTTATGATTCTAAGCAAGTTAGGTCTATTTTAAAAAATCTTAAGATAAGAACTTTGATAAAGCATTATGAATTCAAAAACAAAAAGCATTGAATGCTAGGATAAATAAGAAAATCTTAACAAAAGATGGAAAATTGAGACTATAAACTCTGTTGTAAAACGTAAATATAGAGATTACTTAGCTTCAAGAAGTGTTTAATCAATTAAAGGAGCTAAAGGCTCCTTGTCTTAATCTATAATATTGATGTTAATCTAAGAAAGTTTTATTTTTTAATTATGGTATTTCTACAAAGCGATCATTTTTATTTAGACGCCATAAACTCTCTTTATTTCTTCTACAAATCTATTATGATATTCATCGATTATTTTATCTATATCTTCTCCTTTAAGTACTACTCTTTGTATCATTTCAGTCCATACAAAACATTCACGAAAACTTTCACAAACTGTATTTCTTTCTAATAATGGCCATGATCCCGATTCAAAATATTTAATTGCTTCAACTACTTTAGCAGGGTCTACTGCAAAATATTTAAATTCACCTTTT
>Ga0080004_1093584_pt1 | contig 22645 bp, 17 predicted proteins | sample WasSprMetagenome_FD_69207 | JGI IMG/M metagenome (GOLD analysis project Ga0080004, IMG submission 69207) | Sulfidic aquatic microbial communities from Washburn Spring, Yellowstone National Park, USA - WS (SPADES assembly) (version 2) | ecosystem: Environmental > Aquatic > Thermal springs > Hot...
TGGAGGACAACGTGTTCTACCGAAGGGGGGAGCTTGCGAAGAGCAATGCCCAGCTAGTCGAGCGCGTCGTGAGGATAGCAAACGAGGTCGGGAGGCCCGCTGCCACGCCCGAGGAGGCGAGGAGGATGATGGGTCTACCCAAGGAGCCCAAGCGATACGAGTGAGTAACGACAAGCACAGCGTGTAGGAGAACTTGACTTCAACGATCACGTCACTATGGGCATAAGCGCAGGGAGAAATCTGAAGTGCACGCTATTGTGGCTGTTGATTCATTGCTCCTGAGCATAATCATCAGTCTGGAGATGAACATGATAGCGCGAGGTTCATCGAGGTCGTGAGCAGGATTAGAGTTGGACGTGAAGCGGGAAAGCCCACTAGTAGGCCCAAGGAGTTCTATGCAGACTCAACTAGGATAAGAGCGTACTTAGGGCGTAAGGGCGGACGCACTATTGAATACCAGGAATGGGCGTAAGCCCAAATGCAGGAAGCCGTGTAGGTTCGGCGAGGAGAGCTATGGGCGCGTGACTGAAGTCCTCTCAGAAGACAGCTATGAGGTACAAGAAGCTGGCCACGATATTCCTAGCATTCATGCAGGTGGTATGTATACTCACGTACTTGAGGGTTTTGCTATTAGTTCTTTGTAAGCTTTTTACAAACCTGGAACGAGGTTTTAGTGTCCAGACCTAGTTCAGCTTGTTTGTTTCTTCCGTCTCTCCATCTCGTCGAGAATTATCTCGACCGCCCATTGAGCGCCCTTTCCAACCACATGCGGGCATTTATCTCTATGGCCGCCATTTTCCAAGAACAGTCTGAGTCCCTTTTCCGTCCGTAAGTCGTAGGCTACTCCTCCGAAAATCTTAAATTGAATATCATAGCAGTAGGCACTACCGTACTCCTTGACGAATTTATCATATAATCGCTCTACCAATCTATACACTAGAAAGCGCGTTCTTTGAGGATCGGCGAAGTTACTGCGATCTCGACCAAACATATAGCCTATCATCATAGCACCTCCTATCAGTGAACCACATACCCCCTTCCCTACGAGACCGATTCCACCACCAAACCCCGTGCCGCTCTTAAAGACGTCGTCGTTCCTTAAGCCTAAAGTGTCTTGAATTGCAGCGATAGTAGATTGACAGCAACCTCCGTATTCGGCCTCGTACTTAAAGCCCAGTTCATAAGCTTTTCTTCGTATTTCGTCTTCCGACAACGTTTCACCCCCTTCCCCCCTAGGGGAGACTGCGCATTTAAAGCTTTATGAAGGAAAGACAGGTAAAGCCCACGTAGGTGTACGCTCGCCTCGATATATGAACGATATGGCCACTACAGCCGTCACAAAAATCGCGATCGTCAGTCACTTCAAGCATAACCCTTTATCGAAAATTCTTGCATGTAATAGCGTGCTGTAATGCTATACGATACGTTGCTAAGAAGGCGTCAACGGCTCTAACGATCATAAAAATCACTTGTGACATAGGTCCTCGTCCTCCTCCTGACCTCTTAAGAAATCAGAGAAATGGTCGTGAACTCATTGGGCGTAGTTCGTGCGAGGAGCTTGCGACCTCTTCATGTGCGTGGGTTGACTCGATGGCGGTCCGAAGGAGACATCATTAGCTGAAGTAAAGCGCTCTAGCACTATCCCAGCATAGTAGGTCCACTCAAGCGGGGCTTAGGGTTGCTTCGGAGGTTCAAGTAGTGGTGTGTGGCCCAGTATCAACATCTTACGCGTCCTAAGCGATTCATAGGCACGTCGAGCTCGTCTGCAGAGTCTCTGATCTTCTAGGCTTTCCCTCGATACCCGAGGAAAGGGACTTCCGGATCCCACGAAAACGGCAACACCTACGACGGTGATCAGAGGTTACGCTTCACGAAGGCCTAGACCAATAAATTAGGAGTCATGAAGTCCCCGGGATTCTGAAAGGAGTCATTGAGGTCGTCAACATCTCGATGGTACGTGGCTGCCAAGAGGGCAAGGACGCACTACACTCAACAGACGCACTATTAAAAAGAAAGGTTATGACTGGTATCCTAGTTCCTTTAGTGACGGTAGTCCTCTTTCGCCTGTATAGTACCCTATGACTTTGAATAGGTCGTATAGCCCCTTCCTCTCTGCAGGGCCCTTCCCTTGAACGACGAAGAACCCGTATTTCCACTCAACGTCATGAGCTATCCTCCACTTCCCCGGGCCCTTTACCGACATGAATTGTGGGTTAGATTCTAGTGCCGCAATGATCTTGTCAGCGTCTGTCGAGCCCGCTAGCTCGATCCCTCTCAAAATTTCTTTAGTCACTATGTATGCTGCAGTTGCATAGGAGTCTGGCGGATATCCCCACGCCTTAATGTAGTTTTCAACGTAAGCGCTGGCCTGCTTGACATATTCTTGATCGGGGAATCCCGTCAAGTTCCAGTAGAAGTAGTGGAGCGCATATACGCCTTCAAGTGCCTCTGGGGGCACACCTACGGCCACGGCGTTTGTTATCCACGCCGGAAATACTCTGGTCACTTCTTTCAGGCCCATCGCGTGGGCTTGCTTGAGAACATTGATCTGGTCAGCAGCAAACTGAGCGAAGATGAAGACGTCTGGCTTGGCTTGCTTAACCTTAAGCAGGTACGAGGTGAAGTCCGGTGCGCCTACGGGCGCCTCGTCAAGGCCCACGAGCTCACCTCCGAGATCTTTTATTGCCGCTAGAACACCATTTTGCATGTCACGGCCCCATGTGTCGGATCTGGACAAGAAGTAGATCCGCTTCCAGCCCTGCTCGATGCTATAGGCAGCAGCTGCGTAGCCTATCGAATACGAATATGCCATGGGGACTAATATGTATGGAGATCGTGCGTCTTTTTTCATAATCGGTATTAGTCCAGCCGCGGCCTCCCCGTAAACTACTTTTGCTTTCTTTGATTGCTCGTTTAACGAGATAACGACCGGTGCAAAGCAACTCCCCACAACAGCGCACACTTTGTCTTTCTCCACGAGTTCCCAGAACCTTCTAGTTGCTACGTCCGCGTTCGTCTCATCGTCTGCAGAGACGTAGGTGACCTTAGTCTTGCCCCACGGCATGTTCAAACCGCCAGCCTCATTAATCTCGTTTATAGCCAAAAGAGCTCCATCTCGCTGGGTTTTGCCGACATCGGCCATGACGCCGCTGTAAGAGAATAGCAAGCCAATTTTAATCTCCTTAGCAACGACAGGAGGCCTCGGTTGATAATAGACATAGTAACACGCAACGGCGGCTATCACGACGAGAATAGCTACAACTATGGCGATCAAGTACCTCTTAGCAACATGCTTGACCTCTCTTCTCTCGGCCAAGAAGATCCTCCCCTAATTCTTAGATAGAGCTTAACTCTCTTAAAAGTCTTTCCCTGACGACTTAAGCCCACTTTCTTAAGTTGTTGTAACGATTATCAAGTACATGTATGACACCACCAGTACCCCGTGAGTGATTACGCCCACGAACCGTTTCTTGTCGCTCTTCGACCTCTCGTAGAGAACTACAAGAGTGTTAATTACTATGCATGCACATAGCCAGCACAGCCCATGTGTAGCTCATACATCCGCGCGTAGCGCGCAAGTTGGTCCATCGTCTAAGTTCCGAAAAGTCCCTCAGGCTTGACTGCAAGCACAACCACAAGAATTATGAAAGGAATTACAGCTGTTGCTGAGCTATACACGTACCCGGTAATAGCTACAGCCTCTCCGGTTATGATTGCTGCAATAAGCGTACCTTTTAAATTGGCTAACCCACCCATAACTACGATAGCAAATGAGTATAGAATGATTTCGAACCCCATGTATGGGAAGGGCATAATTATCGGGGAATAAAGTGCTCCACCAACAGCTGCTAGGCCAGCACCTAATGCAAAGATTAAAGTAAAGGTTCGCAGGGGATTAATCCCCAATGCTTGAATACCACTTAAGTCCTCGATCCCCGCTATAACGACTTTCCCAACCATTGTTCGCGTAAGAAAAAGCCATAATCCGACATATAATATAAGTCCAACAAATATTACTACCAACCGGTACATTGGGAAAGAAATACCAAGTACTGGAATTATTAGTGAAACTTGAATTGGGTCCCCTATAGGTTTTGGTTCAAGTCCCCATGTAATCTTGATTGCATCTATGAAAATTAGTTCCAAGCCAAGAGTCATTACGAGTGTATACACGACATCTTTACCATATAATCTCCTCATAAAAGTCCTTTCTAATATCGCACCTAATAGTGTCACTATCGAAAAACCGACCAGTACTCCAAGCCAGAAATTATCTGTTGTTTTCAAAGTGGTATACACAAGATAGGCGCCTAACGCGTAGAAAGTACCATGCGCCACATTAAGGATTCCCATGTAGCCAAAAATTAAAGATAAACCAATGGCGATTAATGCATAAATGAAACCAAGCGATAGCCCATAAAGTGCTATCAAGAAGACTACATCCATCAAGCTCTTTCCCCTCCGATTGCCTTTCGTATTAAGCTATAAAATCCCCCTCTAATCGTTGACATTAGCAAAACAAACGTAAGTCCCAAGAAAAGTTCCCAGTAAACGATCATAGCACTTGCCAAGTCCTTCAACGCCACAAATAGGAAAGCACCGAGCAACGCACCGTAAAAGGTCCCCGATCCACCGATGAGAGCTGCAACAATGACTTCGACAGACCTTAGCGGATTCATTAAGACGGCTGAGGCATATCCATAGGCCCCACTATAGAGCGAGCCAGCGAGTGCTGAAAGAGTTACAGAGAGTATGTAGGCGATCTGCTTTATGCGGAAGGTATCGTATCCCAAAAATTCAACTCGAGTTTCATCTTCTTTTATGGCCCTTAACAAATAACTAAAGCTCGAACCTGCAAATCTTTTGTACATGAAAAGGATAACTGCAAAAACTAGGACGAGGAAACCGTAGTACACATCGCGATCTAGAAAATTTAAGAGAGGCAATGGCTCCATTCTAACCCATATACCTTCATATCCACCAGTAATATCCTTGAAAGGTACAGTAACGAGAAAGAATCCTAAACAAGCAAATGCTAGGTTTATGAGAGCAAAATACGCTCCTCCCTTACGCAAAGCGACAAAAGACGCTATAAACCCAATAGACGCCGCTATCGCTAGCGACGATAGCAGGGCAAGAAGGGGGTTTGGATTGATATGCCTAATGAATAAAGCAAATGCATATGAGCCAGTACCTAACCATAGGACATGACCAAACGATATCCACCCCATATAGCCAGCCAAAATGTCAAAACCCAACACGTAAATGCTGAAAGTAATTATGTCCACCAAAAAGCTCCAAGTGAGGAAGAGCTTCGCTATGAATAGGAGTATGATGTATCCGAGTATTGGAGTGATCTCCGTGACAGATTTCGCGAAGTTCATAGTCATTATGTCATCCACCTCATAGGCAATGCAACATTAATGTGGTCTTGGCGTGAGGAAGTCTTTCGCTTTTAAGCGACGAGAAGTTTTTAATAAGCGCATTTATAAAGCTTTCGCTCAGAAAATGGACGTGTCAACTTAGGGTTTACCGCCTCAGGTTGTTATAACACTTTGTTATATTTATGTGAACACTTGGCAGGATAAGTTCCAGTATTCCACAGTCCTCTTCCATCTTAAATGTGGGTTATGCTTAGGTTGACTGTCATCTTGTTGAAGAATATTTTTCTTTGTTCGAATGATGAGAATGCTGACTCTACCAGGCTTCTAGGGCCTCTGGCTTGGTGATAGTGGGTTAGTCCAAGCTGGATGAGAGCCCCCAGCTATGGAGCACTATACACGATGAACTCGGGCTTGCCGTCGCAGTACTTTAGGACCCCCTTGATGAAGGATTCGGAGATTAAGGAGTTCCTCGCCGGATGAACCTTCATGGATATTAACTCATTCTTCTCTATGTCTAAGGCTGAGTAAACTCAATATTTCTCACCATTAACATTAACGCACGTCTCATCAACGGCTATGAAATGTCTAGGCCTCTTCTCCATGGATATCACAAGTCTCTCTAAGCTTGACAGTCCACTTCTAAACAGCAGTTCCTGAAACTCTGCAGAACTCAGAGAGAACCTTGGCAGTCTTCTAAAGCTTGAAGTCTGAAAGTACATGGCTAAGACCTTGAGGTTTAATGGCACCTTATTCCTCTTAAAAAGCCCAAGCTACTTAACTAAACCTTTAACACCAAACATAGAAGAAAAAGATGAAAAGAAACATAAAAACCTAGATCTTAAGTTGACAAGTCCAAGAATATGTCTCTCTAAGCCTTTAGCCCTACGTGGAGTTTCATGTGCTAGTGATGGTGGGTGAAGGACCTATCGGGCCTTTGCTACGCTAGAGCTAGTACCAATGGTCTGTCCTTGAGGGCTAGCTCCTTTGCTACGTGTTTTATTAGAAAAACATGGTCAATATAATAGGCTTTTTCTTGAAAATCTAGCTTATTCGACTAACCTTATAGCCATGAGGCCACCCGACTGTTGACCTTGAGATACTTCGTCCACGCGATCGAAAGTGCATGCACATGTAGCAAGCTCAAGGACTTAACGTCGACCTTGTTAATGACTATCACTTGATCTTCAAGCAAAGGCTCTAAAGCTCTGAGTTGTTTTAATTCGCCGCTTGGAAGTACAGTCGTTGAGACGTTGAGCTGTTTGTCATGTTTAGCTACGAGATGGGCTTCGGGTATGAACTCTTAAGATAACCAGTAACGGTCGAGGTGACGCCTTTAAGCTTGACCACGACTCGACGTGGTGCTCGTTCGATTTATCTGTACTCTGTAAAGTGCTCATCACACAATCTCTCTACAGGGCTCGACACTAAAAAGAAATACAATCACTCGCGATTTCGCATCGTCTTTTTAGGGGCTTACGCTCTGTCACATTACAAATGATCACGATCTCGCGATCTCTACAAGAATTTCTCGTATAATTCATAGGGCATTGATATCATTTCCTCTTTAGTTATTTCCTTAGTGATTCTGCCCTCTTTTAATACGTAAATTCTATCTGAAATCCTAATAGCCACGGGTAAATTTTGTTCTACAATGATCATACTTTGTCTTTCATTTTTCAACGTTTCTAACACGTTAGTTAGCTCGGTTATCACGAAAGCTGCGAGCCCTTCTGTAGGCTCATCCATTAAAAGTAGGGCAGGCTTGCCTAGTAAGGCCTGTGCGATTAATAGCATCTGTCTCTCGCCACCACTTAGACCGCCCGCCTTATTATTTAGTAATCCCTTCAAACGCGGAAAGATATTTAATACTTTGTCAAGGTCCCAGTCACCAGTGGCATAAGCTGCAAGCTCTAAGTTCTCCTTAACTGTAAGCTTCGTAAACACTCTCTTATCCTGTCGTATATATCTTATCCCTAACCGCGCCGTCTCGTGTGGTGGTAAATGCGTTATATCTTTTCCACCAAATTTAATGCTGCCTTTGGATGGCTTGAGAAAACCAGCGATGGTTTTGAGCAAGGTGGTTTTACCAGCGCCGTTACGGCCTATTATTCCCACAACTTCTCCTCTTTCCATTTTCAAGGAGATGTCTGTTAAGACCTTTACTTTACCATAATAGACGTCGATGTCTGTTACTTCAAGCAACTAAACACACCCCTTCATCCGTATTTCCAGTATATGGCGCGCACTCTCGTATCACAAATTACTTCGCTGGGTCTCCCCTCGCATAATATTTTGCCTTCGTTCATAACGCAAAGTCTATCAACGAAGTCGATTATCTTTGAAACTTTGTGATCAATAACGACCATGCTTCTTGACTTAGAATACTTGTTTAAGACGTCGACTATCTCCTTTATCTCTACTTCGCTCAGCCCAGCAAAAGGCTCATCGATTAAGATGAGTTTAGGATCTAATACCAGGCTCATAGCAATTTCAAGTTTCCTTTGTTCTCCATATGCTAATTCAGAGCATTTTTTGTAAGCTCTTTTTTCTAAGCCGACTTCCTCTAGGGCTTTGAATACTCTATCTCGTACTTCCTCGGACAGAAGAGTTCCAAGAAATCTCTCTTTAAGCGATTTGTATGTACGTGTAAACCTTAGACAGGCAAGGGCTACGTTCTCAATGACTTTTAGATCCTTAAAGACAGAAGCTAACTGAAAGGTTCGCACTATCCCACGTCGTACCCTTTCGTGTACGCTCATCGAAGTTATATCTTCACCGAAGTACACCACTCTCCCGCTTGTTGGAGAGTAAAGGCCGCTGATAAGGTTGACCAATGTGGTCTTACCTGATCCGTTGGGACCTATTATCCCTACGATTTCATTAGCATTTACTCTAAAGTTCACGGAATCAACAGCTTTTAACCCCCCGAAATATTTACTTAAGTTCTTCGTCTCAAGAACTGGTCTAAGCTCCATGATACGAAACCCTCCATCCCTTAATGCGCATGTTATTGAAGCAAAAGCACTAGGACCGCCCCCTCACATCAATAAAAGAATGGAGGGCTGTGTAGTTATCGTAGTCGCAACTCGACAACGCGTTTCAGATATACGTACCTGGGAGAGCTATGGTTAGCAATTCTTCAACTGGGAACCTATAGAACACTTCAAACCCTGTATCCGTTACTACTCCACAATGTTCTAGCTTGACACCGTCCCTCGCCCACCTCTTCCCATCCCAATAAAAGCACGCTGCTTCAACAGCGAAGCACATGTTCTTCTCGATTTTCCACTCTGGCTCTTCGCCCAACGTCCACTCCCACATAGCTCCGGGAATTATGGGACCCGGATCTCCTGAACATAGTCCTATGGGATGCGCTAGTGAACCATAGTAGTAGAACCCTGGTTCAGGCCATTTTGGTTGAGGCCACCACTCTCCTCGACCTTTTTCTTCCCAAATCTTCTGAATTTCGTAATTAGTTAGCCCAGGTTTAATGCTATTTGTGAGGGCCATAAGAGCATCGTAAGCGCGTTTGTAAAGCATTTTCTGGAACTCCGTTGGTTTGGCACCAACGCAATATGTTCTGTAGAAGCAGGTCCTGTACCCTTGAAAGCTGACTCCGTTGATGTCTATCACAAGCAGGTCGCCAGGCCTGATTACCCTGTCTGTAGGCATGTTCGGTACGCTGTGACCCGATCTCTCCCCTGAACATACTACGAAACTGGGTCCTTCGAGCTCCTCAGCTCCAAGGTCAAAGCATGCTTTTGCCGCTATCCCAGCTACCTGCCACTCTGTCATACCCGGCTTAACGTTTCTACAGACTTCCCAATGTGCTGCCTCTGCGATAACCCCTGCAAACCTCAGACATTCAACCTCGTCCTGAGTCTTTATCACTCTCGCGGCAGTCATAACATGATTTCCATCAACGACCTCTACTCCCGCCTTTTCCAAAGCTCTAATCAACCGGACATTACCAGCTTCGTCGATGCCAACTGGCAGGTCGAGTACGCCATGCTCCTTCAAGAAGCTCTTGATTTCTTCAGCGGTTTTAGTCCACCACTTTTCTGGGAAATCAGGCATTTGAGGAAAACCTTGGAGCACTTTATATGGCGCAGAGGTTTTCAGCTTAAACTTGCCTTTTAGCCACGGCATTAATATCTCTTCCCACCCGCCAGGATACGGCTCTTCCGGTACATATGGAAAGCCTGCGTCGCGTATCAGCAGTACGTATGTCCCTGGCCTGCGTCTTGCGTATTGATGCGTGCTGTAGTATCCAAGGTACCTATGGTTATCATAGTTGTAGCAAATCATCGCACCAAGCCCATATTTTTTCAACATCGCTTGAGCTCTTTCCAATCGTTCGAGCCTCATTCTCTCTGGGTTGTAAGCTCGTTGCTCATAATCCACCGCAAATCTGCCGTAAGCCATAACACTCCCTAGCTAAGCTAGTAGGGGCCTATGCGTATATAAGAGTTTCTCTGCTAGCTCATCCTACATCACAGCCTCTTATGCGCTTATTAGCGCTTGAGAGCTCTTTTGGTTTAAGCGCACGTAGTCGTCAAGTGCGACCACAACATGTTACTCAGCAAGATGGCTCAGCCGTTGCAAGCTCTAAGTATGCCGTCACCCTATAAATGATTGTGAATCCATGCCTTATTGCGCAATGGACCTGGCAACTTAACATGTTGCGCCTGGCATCCTAGGTGCCAGGTCCATTGCGCATACGCGCAAGATTTATACCTATCCTCTCGAGACATGTTAAGTTGCCTAAGTAATGGCAAAATAACTCTGACGCACATCGGCGAGAGCATGTCCAAGGGTAATGAGATTATCGTTGAGAGGGACGTGCCCATACTAATGGATGATGGCATAGTATTAAGGGCGGACGTCTTTCGACCAGCAAAGGAAGGCAAGTACCCGGTAATATTGTCGTATGGACCATACGGAAAAAACTTGCACTTCCGTAAGGGATATCCAGATCAATGGAAAGTCCTCGTAGAAAAGTATCCAGAAGCCCTTCAAGGCACGAGTGGAAGATACCTCAACTGGGAGACCGTGGATCCCGAAAAATGGGTTCCGGACGGCTACGTGGTTGTAAGAGTCGACTCGCGAGGAGCTGGTCGTTCTCCAGGAGTGCTTGATCCGCTCTCACCGAGGGAGATAAGAGATTTGTATCTCTGCATCGAGTGGGCTGCCCAACAGCCCTGGAGCAACGGAAAAGTCGGTCTCGCGGGAATTTCCTATTACGCCATAAACCAGTGGTTAGTCGCCGCCATGCAACCTCCACATCTAGTGGCCATATGTCCGTGGGAAGGAGCCGCTGACTTCTACCGCGACATGACTTACCACGGAGGGATACCATCCTTAGCGTTTTGGAAGGTGTGGTTTGAAGGACAAGTGAAAATGGTTCAGCATGGAGTCGGAAAAAGAGGTTACGTTGACGACGAGACTGGAGAACTGGTTGCTGGACCGGAAACACTGTCTGAAGAAGAACTGGCTAAAAACCGAGTCGACATCGTGGAGGCTATAAAGGCCCACCCATTAGATGATGACTTTCATAAGTCGCGATCCGCGGACTGGTCAAAGGTAAAGGTGCCCCTACTGTCCTGCGGAAACTGGGGCGGTCTTGGTCTTCACCTTCGAGGGAACGTCGAGGGCTTCCTGCGCGCCGCTTCCAAAGAAAAATGGTTAGAGATCCACGGAAGAGAACATTGGGCTGAGTTCTACACCGACTATGGGGTCACATTACAGAAGCGCTTCTTCGACTATTACCTGAAAGGAATTGACAATGGCTGGAAGGATACTCCACGCGTCCTGTTATGGATCCGCTATGTCGATGGAACCTATAAACTAAGAGCAGAAAACGAGTGGCCCATAAAGAGGACCCGTTGGACAAAATTATACCTCGATCCAGGGGATTGTAGCCTACGTCGGCGACCCCGAAGGACGGAGCGAAAAATAACATATGATGCTTTAGACGGCGGCGTGACATTCATAAGTAAGCCATTACAAGAAGAGACGGAGATAACGGGGCCCATAGCCGTTAAACTTTTCGTCTCTTCTTCCACGACAGATGCTGACCTCTTCCTCACTCTAAGGGCCTTTTCCCCAGACATGAGGGAAGTGTACTTCCATGATTATTTAGATCCCCACACCCCTCTCTCTCATGGTTGGTTACGATGCTCTCATCGCAGACTAGATCCCAAACTAAGTAAGAAGTGGCGACCATATCACTCCCACGATAAGATCGAACCACTGAAACCCGGAGAAGTGTACGAAGTGGACGTGGAAATGTGGCCAACATGCGTAGTTTTACCAATCGGATATCGTCTCGCATTGACCATAAGGGGGAAAGACTTTGACTATGGAGGACCACCAACTAAAGTGGGCCCCTTTCTAATGAAGGGCGCTGGACCGTTTCTTCATGAAGATAGGCCTGCCGACATCTACGGCGGCAAAGTCACGATCTACGGGGGAGGAAGGTATGCTTCATGGATTCTTTTGCCAATAGTCCCACCGAAAGAGAAGGACGCTGAAACTGAAAAAGTTGCATGGCTTATTAAGGCCATGAAGGAAAGGAGATGACCTCTTTTCTGAAATGAAAGCAAGGCTGGCGTGGAGCAAGTTCAATTTATAAAGCCTCCTTTATTTTGTCTTCAAGCTCTTGGAGACTTAAGACCCAACCTAAGCATCTCGAAACGTTCTGGAGAGCGAACTCGTGAAGGTCCTCTCCATACATGCTTGCGACGCAATCTGAGATCACGACAACCTTAAAGTCTCGGTTAAAAGCTTCGAAAGCCGTACAGAGCACGCAGGTGTTAGTGTTAACGCCCACGATGATAAGCGTGTCCACTTTTAAAGCTCTCAGGAGAACCTCCAAGTCAGTGCCATAAAAAGCACTTAGCCTCTTTTTGTTGCTTACTATGTAATCGCCTTTTTGTGGCGCTACTTCAGGCATTATTTCGGCCTGAATACTTCCTAGAATGTTGTGCTTAAATATTTGGCTTTGTCTATGCGGTGTTAAACTTTCTCTCGCATTTTCAACGGCGTTCCAAAATGGATTTATAGACGCTTCTGTTAGATTATCAGAGATTTGGCGTATTTGCATAATCACGTGAATAATCGGGATGCCGTATTTTCTTGCTAATGCAAATAGCTTTTTAGTGTTTTCTAAGACCCTTCTGCCCTCCTCAATTGGAACGGGCATTGTGGCAACATTTGGATCTAAATGTCCGCGATGGAGGTCTATTGCGATTATCGCAGTGGTCCTTGGATTTATCATTAGGCGCTCCTTTAGCTTCGCAATCATTAAACTCCTGTTAACATACTTTATTGACAATTTGTTCACCCCTCTTGATATTCAAACTACGTCTACTTATCATCAATTTTAAAGATTCTTACAGCGTTCTCGCCAAGAATTTTCGATTTATCTTCTTCAGACAGCCACGTCAATTTTCTCACTGTTATTACAGGGTGAGGGTCAGCCATGTCATACGGGTAATCGCTTCCCATCAAGATGTTATCGCAACCGACTACGGTGACCAGGTACTTGAGGGCTGGCTCGTAATGAGTTATGGTGTCAAAGTACATCATTTTAAGGTACTCACTTGGAAGTCTTGGAACGCTATCCCTGAGTTCTGGCTTCACCTTATATCCATGGTTTAACCTTCCTATTTGATAGGGCATGAAACCTCCGGCATGAACGAAGCAGAATTTAAGCATCGGAAATCTTTCAAGGACGCCACTAAATATTAGGCTCGCTATGGCTATAGCAGTTTCGAACGGGAAACCAACAAGGTTTGTCAAGTAGTACTTTTGCAACCTCTCAGTGCCGACAGGGTTTATAGGATGTACCAAAATTGGAACATCAAGCTCTTGAATTTTCTCATACAAGGGCCACAGCTCTAAAGAGTCTAGGTTTTTACCCATGCAATTGGTCCCAATTTCTACACCTCTCAGTCCGAGGTCTTTGATAGCATATTCAAGCTCCTCTACTGCCATATCGACATCTTGGAGAGGGACCGTGGCTAATCCAATAAATCTTTCCGGGTACTTGTCAACGAGCTTTGAAATAGCGACGTTTTGAGCACGGGATACAGCAGAAGCCGTTTTTGCGTCGAGACTGTAGAAGAACGTGAAGGGCACGACGGACAATACTTGGATATCGATACCTTCATCGTCCATGTCCTTAATGCGGGCTTCTACATCATACAATTGTCTCGTAATAGGCCCCGTAACCTCTCCATTAATGACAAGATACTCCTCTCCCTTAGCACCTTGGACGATTTTCGGGGTTAGCAACTGCGGGAACGCTCGCTTGGCGTCCTTAAACGCCTCTTTAACAATTACGTGAGTATGTATATCGACAATCATCTCACTACTCCCATTCCATCACAGGTAGTACACGACGAGGTTTCACTTAAGCTTTGCCATAAAAGTTAAAAGGATTCCGAAGCCTCCACTACACACACGCCTCTGGTGAAAATGATGATAAGCGGGTATGCCGGGAATGTTTTATGGATTGACCTGACAACGAAGAAGATAAAAAGAACAAGGCTAGACGCTGACTTGGCACGAAAATTTATGGGCGGCAGAGGCCTAGCAGCTAAGATGTTATTTGATCTTCTACCTCCGAAGATAGATCCGCTTAGTCCAGAAAACCCTCTAATATTCGCAACAGGCGTGCTTACGGGGTGTCCGTGTCCAGGCGCGAATAGAACGGTGATCGTTACAAAATCCCCTCTCACGGGCATATTCCTAGACACTTATGCTGGAGGTCACCTCGGCCCCGAAATTAAATTCGCAGGCTACGACGTGATAGTAATTAAGGGAAGGTCGGAAAAGCCGACTTACATTCAAATTCTAGATGACGTCGTCTTATTTAAAGATGCTACTCATCTATGGGGTAAAGACTGCTGGGAGACGGAGATCACGATAAAGAAGGAAATCGGCGACAATAATGCCAGAGTTGCCGTTATAGGCCCAGCTGGAGAGAATCTCGTGAAATTTGCGTGTGTGAGCACCGACTACTTTCACCAGTTTGGAAGAGGAGGAGCAGGTGCCGTTATGGGTGCCAAGAACCTAAAAGGTATAGCTGTGAGGGGGACGAAAAGTTTACATATAGCGCATCCTGAAAAGCTGATACGATATCTTCTTGATAAAATTGAGTGGAAATTGACGAAAGGTCCAAACGCGGAAATGGTTAAGGCCAGGATCAGGTACGGTACTCCACTAACCATGGATTTTACGCAGGCCATCGGAATCTTGCCCACGAGGAACTTTCAATCTGGGCAATTTGATGAATTTGACGAAATAGATTGTTATGATTTCAGAGAAAAATTCGTTGTGGCTGACAAAGCATGTTATTCGTGCAACACGCCATGTGCGAAGTTCAGCGTGGTGAAAGAGGGGATTTACAAAGAGCTAGGCCTCGGGGGCCCAGAATATGAGACGATTGCCATGCTCGGTCCGAATGTTGGGAACGGTAGATTCGACCTAATCATAAAGGCCAACGAGATATGTGACAGACTTGGGATGGACACGATATCCACTGGGAACGTTATAGGATTCGCCATGGAGTGTTATGAAAAAGGTATTCTCACAAAAGAAGAGTGCGATGGGCTTGAACTGAATTTTGGGAACATGGAGGCGGCCTTTAAACTTATGTACAAGATAGCTTATAGAGAAGGTATTGGAAACATTCTCGCAGAAGGCGTTCGCCAAGCCGCGAGCAAGATTAACAAAGGCTCCGAGAAATTTGCTATGCAAGCTAAGGGACTAGAATACCCCGCCTACGAACCGAGAGGTTCACCAGCCTTCGCCTTGTTGTATGCGATAACTGACAGAGGTGCTTGCCACAGACGAGGCTGGCCCGTCATAATAGAGGGAAAAGAATACAAACCAGGAACTGTCGAGGGAAGAGCGCGTCTTGTTAAGGAACTATACGATAACCGCACGATCCTTCATTGCATCGGCGTTTGTGATATACCCTATGACGTTGCAGGGATAGACCGGGAAGACATAGCGCAAATTCTCTCAGCTGTAACTGGATGGGATGTAACTGTTGAAGAACTCTCTCTTCTCGCGGAGCGAGTGGCTTCCTTAATTAGAGCTTTCAACGTTCGTGAAGGGATTCGTAGAGTTGACGATACGTTGGCTTGGAGAACCTTGCATGAGCCGTTGCCGTCAGGACCAAACAAAGGCCAGTTTATTTCAGAGGAAATGCTTAACGTTATGCTGGACCAATATTACCAGCTTAGAGGATGGGATGTGTCGACAGGAGTCCCCTTACCTGAAACCCTTACTAAGCTTGGTTTAGACGACGTGTGTGACGAGCTTAAAAGACGCGGATGCTTTTAAGGAGGTGTGATTAGATGAGTAGGCGAATCATTGTAGACGCGCGTTTTTGTACTGGTTGTCGGTACTGCGAAATCGTGTGTTCACTATTCCACGAGAAAGAAGTTAATCCAAGAAAAGCAAGAATTATGATTATAAGCAACCCTCTAAAGGGAATTGACAGCCCAAAAGTTTGTCATCAATGCGCCAACCCGCTTTGTATGGACGTCTGCCCGCAAGGAGCTATAGAGATCGACGAAATACTGAAAATCCCAGTCATAGCGGAGGACAAATGCGTGGGATGCAAGGTTTGTGTCGAAGCTTGTCCTTTCGGAGCAATGTTCTTCGACCTAGAACGCAACATAGCACTAAAGTGTGACCTATGTCGAGGCGACCCTCAATGTGTCAAGTTCTGCCGAGCACTTCCCCACATAGGCCGCGCTGCACTTTCGTACGTCGAGGAGTAATGAAGGCGCGTTGCTTACAACGGCAATCACAGTATAATGTTATTTGCTAAGCCGAGCAACGCATGTCTGTGCACTTTGTTCTATGCAAGAAGTTCTTCATTCTTATGAGCATTAAGCCTATAAAAAGAGGGCTATAAACTCGTGTCCACGAGAGGCCGCCGATGTATCTTCTCTACTCTCTTAAATTTCTCCCCTATCTGTCTAACCAGTAGCGTCTTATTAATCATTCTCGGGCATAACAGTATTCACAACGCTTAAGTCCAAAAAACTTTTTTCCCCGTGCAAAAAGCTCTATACGGTGGCGGTGGCCCTAGATGAAGGTCGTGGGCCAGGAAGAGGTAGAACTTATCAAATTACTAGGCCACGTGAACTCGTTTAACAAGAGACTTGTAGAGAAAAGTGTGGGTGCAAGAAACATCGAGGTAGCGCTCGGAATAGCTGAAGCCAACGCGATTTGCGGTATGCACTATCACCCTGAAGCGGAGCAAGTACTCTCTATGCTCGAAGGTGTTCTTAGGATTAGGGGCGAAAACAGCGAGGAAATAGAGTTTGAGAAGGGTATGGCGATGTACATCCCCCTTGATGAGGGACCTCAACCTTACAATTCAACCCAAAGCAGGAGTATCTATTTAGTCATAAACTTGCCGCCTGTCAGTACACGTATGCAATAACGATGTGGGGGTTAATCCCATGGATAACATACCAAAGGAAATGAAAGCAGCCCTCTTCTACAAGGTAGGAGAACCTCTGAGAATTGAGAGGGTCCCGGTTCCAGAGATAGGCCTCAACGAGGTGCTCATTAAGGTTAAGGCCTGTGGTATATGTCGAACAGACCTACACTTCATCGACGAAGGCCTACTTAAACCGGGGAAGATACCGCAAATATTGGGTCATGAAACCTGCGGCGAAGTCGTAAAGGTTGGGGATACCGTCGAAGGGATCAACGTCGGCGATAGAGTGCTGGTGCACTTCTACTTTAGTTGTGGTGAATGTTACTATTGTCAAAGAGGAATGGAGAGTCTTTGCACAAGCCCTAGGTTTCGGCACTTCGGCTTCACAATAGATGGGGGCTTCGCTGAATACGCAAAGGCTCCGACTCGAAACCTCATAAAATTACCACCCAATGTTCCAGATGAAGCAGCCATATTAATTGACGCTGGAGCGTCCGCCTATCACGCCGTCAAGACTGTGGCTCAAGTAAAAGTTGGCGAGACCGTGCTCATAATGGGACTCGGTGGGCTTGGGCTCTGTGCCTTGCAATTTGCTAAGCTAAGTGGTGCCAGAGTGATAGGCGTAGACGTTGTCCCAGAGAAACTTAAACTAGCTGAAGAGCTCAACGCCGACGCAACCATTAATGCGAAAGAACAGAATGTATTAGAAGAGGTAAGTAGGTTAACTGACCATGAAGGTGTCGACGTGGTCATCGAGCTCGTGGGGCGCACTGAGACCATAAATACATCGATAAACAGCTTGAGAAGAGGTGGGAGGCTCGTGTTTGTCGGATACTCTGAGGATAACCTCGTAGTCAGTCCAATGAAGATAGTCCTTAATCAGCTGAAAATCCTCGGTTCGAGAGCAAGCTCAAGATGGGAGGCCATAGAAGTCGTGAAGTTGGTTCAGTCGGGGAAGTTTAAGCTGGAACCCCTAGTAACACATGTGGTCTCGCTGGATGAGATAAACAAGGGGTTGGACCTACTTCGAAGCGGCAAAGCAGTAAGAGTTGTGGTGAAGCCGTAATGTCCTTTTTTATTTAACCCTTTTAGTCTAGACTAACTGAACGTGCTATGTGAGGAATCCCGTGGAACGCGATGATATGTTACGCCTCCATAGAGGGGTGGTAATTACTTACTAGGACTATCATGCCTAAGCAGCTTTTTAGGGAAAAGCATGGCGGTGGAGGTGCGCACGCTCGTGAGTTTAGGGCCAGAAGTACTGAAGATTTAGTCCCTCTTTGGTGGTCTTCCATCATAGAGGAGCAACAGCGATGTCGATGCCAAGTCGTGTTTGTTCGGGAACAAGCTCTAAATGACCATTAATGAGCAGTTATGAGCTACTCTGATGCTCATTCAGTCAATAAGACCGTAGGAAAAGGTTAAAGCAGAAGAACTGTGGCGAAGGAAAGACAAAAACCATGAAACTCCAATGAGTACTCCCACTAACAATTACACACTCTCGGACAATGTCTCTCGACATCTTTCCACGACCATAATTGCTGGACTGTGAGACTGTAAGGACTTTATGATAAGGTGACTGCATTTAAATTGCAATAGAAGACTCTAAGTTAGACCAAAGATGCTCTTAAAAGCCTCCTTAGAGATGCTTGAACTGTGTTGTAAGATTACGGCATCGTGTTCAAAGCTAAACTTATCAACATGTCACATGGAATCACTATTCAGCGACCTCTCTTTTTGGCCTCTGCTCTAAACAATTTTACGCTTCGTAATTCACTCTTCCCTGCCAATCTTTGATCCTTACCTCATGTAGTGAACTTCAAGTGATTACTGACCATCAGTCCTTAGCTTCTAGCGAGTCTCTTAGTCCTAATGTCGACGCGTTCTTCGATGTTGCATTACGTGATATGTGGATGATGTAGTTATGATATAGCTATGAAAAAGTTACATGTTGCTCGTTTTACTCGTTTCTCCTTTTTATGACCCTCCTGTAAATGTTAGGACCTACTTCTTCAACTTTACCTTCTGCTATGAGTTCTTTTAGAGCTTCATAGAGTTCAGCCCTATAGGGACTGTCTTCCCGATGTATGGTCTCACGGATCATTTCCTCGAAGGTTACATAGTCTTTTTGCTCCTGTTCCGTGATATTTTTAATGCTCAAAAGTATGACCTCTTTTGTTAGTTGTCTTGGAGTAGCTAAGACGGGCCTCTTGAATGGTCTTATAACCTTTTCAAGAGGTTCCCCTACAATTTCTATTTTATCGAGATTTATCTCTCCTAAACCCCTTTCATACGCGTATCTTATGTGTGGGATCTCGAAAGGCTCGAACCCCATGACTTTTGCTCCAATGGCTTCTACGGACAAAAAACTCTTCCCTGCTATGATTAGGTCTAGTTTAACAGGGCTCCCTTTTATCGGCCCTTGTCCTTCCATTCCCACCGTTCCATCAATAATTACGAAGGAAGGCTTCATTACGCTAACTAAATCAACGAGGTAGTTATGAAAGTCCGTTAGATGATACTTTATCTTATCTCTATCTGGGATCATTCCGAATATGTTTTTTATCCCTAGTGAGATGTGTGTAAGCCAATGAGTTTTCATGACAGGTATGTTGACTATCTTGCTAGTTAATACAAGGCGTGGTATGACTACGTTCTGAAGAACCTTACCATTTGGTACCTCAACTTCGATGGTCTCAACATCGGAAAGGTTTATTAGCCTTAAGCCATGCTTCTTGGCAATTTCGAGCATCCCTGTCCTCAAAAACATATCTTGGGCCTTAATGCTCGTGGCATCGCTCTCAACTATAGCGATATTTTTCGTGATATTTCTCAGTACTGAAATTGTGGCCTCAACAACTTTCGGGCTTGTAGTCACTGGGGGAGGTAGACCTCGCATAAGATTTGGCTTAACCAAGACACTATCATCGCGTCCTATGATGTCATTTAAACCTCCAAGTAAATCGACGGCCTTATTCACGGCCCCTAGTACGTCATCATCTTTAACTTTAACTATTGCAACGACGTCTTTGGCAGGCACTCAAAACCACCGGTGTCACCTTGTTGCTAAGCTGCCATTTAAATTTTTTTAATTTTATTACTACTTTATTTTTTATTAATACTGATGAGAACCTGATAGACTTGCACGTGACGTAAACTATGTCCGTGCTTTTACTGAACCTTAAATCGAAGCAGGCTTGCAGCTCTGTCTCTTAAATCATGAGCAGACTTTATGAGTCCTGCCATAAGTCGCCGTTCAAGCGTTAAAGCTGGTGCCCCTTGCTTCGAGAGAAACGAGGGGCTAGTTTGATTAAAAGAAGAAAGAAAAAGATGTACTGCGATGGTGTCCAAATATTCCGTGAACGAACTGTGGAGTAAAGAAGTCCTTCAAAGTCCTTCCACAAAGGGTTAAGAGGACAAGACCTCAGAGCACAATAGGCCTCTAGGAGTTACAATAAGTGCTTGAAGAGGGTCGTGGAGTCTATGAAGGGTAGCCGTGTGCCTTATACGTCCAACCGTTTAGGGCTGATCACCTCAAGAAAAACTTCCGCAACAAATTTCTCTCAGCGACTAGTGAAATCTTCGAGGTATGCATAACATGGTGACCTTTTAAGAACTACGATACTCTCCGTAATGACAATTGACGACAGGATAGCTGACAAGACGAACTCCGTAAAACCTTATAATTTCCATCTGTGGGTCCCTGATTGTCTTCATGTGCCTCACTCCATGCTCGTTATCGTTAACATGTCCATACATCGTCGCCATGTTGGAATGCTCAGACAGAGTGCTTTTTTATCGCGATCCACCAGTTAGTCGTAATAATTTTGTTGGGGACTATGACCCTCTCAATGTCATCGTCGAGTATCTCTGCCGCCGTACTCGACATGCTGTCGAGCCCTACCTCTCGAAGCGCTTTTAGAGCCTCCTTCTATGTCGTCCCGAGCCTCAAAGTTATACAATGAGCCTCTTGGGGAAGACGTGTGCATTTTGAAGGGGCTTTTCTCCTTAATGCTCTTTAACACCTTGAAATAGTAGTCAAGTGGTACCTCGAGACTTACGGCCCCTTAGATGCAGACCTTTGTTGCTCCTCTTCTCTAAGCCTCACGGGCTTTGGAGGCTACCCCTTCAACGCTGAGCAAGTTTCCATGAGAGGGGCCTAATGGCTTTGAGTAAACGCAGAATAAGGGCCCAATGACGCACTTGTTCGTGGAGTTTATGTTCGTATTGACCACGAGTGTGACAACAGCGCCTACACATCTTCCTGTGGTAATCGGTTGCGAGGACCAACATTAAAGTCTCATAATAGCTCGAGTTCAACGACCTCAAGGCCTCATACTCTCGTCGACAACCTTTTTTCCAGAGGGGGCCTTCTCGAGGGCCTCAGAGCTCCGGGTTTAGGTTTTGGGAGAGCACTCTAAGAGCCTCAAGTCAATAAACGTGGCCCCCCACCAAACTAGTTTCATCGAGCAAGGGTTTAACTATCTTAAGAGGTCAGAGACTCAGTCCCAAGCAATGAACATTAGATAGACAAGGACTCTTTCAGAGTTCAAAACTCATGGCCCTCCTTTTCTCACAGATCTCACTTATGCCGGGTCAAGGATAAGCGATATTGACGAACTTTGGCGTTAAAGGGGATCCTGCTCCAGTCATTCTATTTCAGCTACCAGGCACGCGTGATGGGCTCTCAAGTTTAAGTGCGGAGGAGCCCGAACGACGACTTTTCCTCGAATACGAACCTAGCTATGGCTATGGTCTTTAACGCCTCAATTAAGCTGGAACTCGTGCTTCTTCATCGGCATTCCGACTCGGGCATGAAGTTTTTGAATCATGACCTCCTCGATGAGTCTATGCCCTTTCATGTACCTTCTTAATAGCACAAGAGAGTTGACCCTCACCCCTTAAACTTCACTAACGCCTGCTAAAACCCCGTAGTAAACGATATCCTTGACGTCAGTGCCTCTTATCATTTTAACCTTGCTTTGGGCTCTTGGAATGGCAACTTCTTGTGTAGGCACTCTGCTATTCATGAGCTTCTCGCTTATAGATTCTAGCATTAGCCCCATGTTTGCATTAAATGGTTTAAGTCCAGCCCTTTCCGACTCAGCCAAGACGTCTATGTCCGTGCGCGACGTCATCTTTTTCGTTCTCTCTAAGGCCCTCTACTCGAAGTCCCTAACATACTCTACCGTAGAGCTGTAGTCCGTCAACCCGAGGCCTCCTCATCTCTAAGTGAACCTTCTTAGGCTTTTCACTAGTACTCACGAGCATCTCCTCAGCCCTTAGCCTCTCGCCCCTTTACTATATTCATTTGCCCTGTTCATGTAGGGCTTCCCTGCGTACAGGCCATAAAACCATAAATTAATAGGGAGCTGTTTTCTCAGCCTGAAGCTACTCCGTTAGGCCGAGAAGGTAAACGCTTAGACAAGGCCATTTAAAACGTGAAGAAGCAAGCCTCAATGATGCAGCCTGGCCTAGCATATAGGCCTCCCAAGCCTGCGACCTAAGTTCAAATCTCACCGGACCTGCTATTTTTAATATTTCTCTACCATAATTATGTTACTGGTACGAGGAAGGGAACCGGACTTCTAAGGGTCACAGCATCTTAGGCTCCAAGCCCAGTCCACGAGGTCCATCGGTTTATATAGTATGTGTATAGGAAGGAAATTATATATTGTAAGAGAAGAACTGCCATAGCTGGTGGAGCGAATTTGAAGCTAAGATTTGGAATAGCCCTTCCAGTTTACGGTGGCTGGCTTCGCGGGCAGCCGAAAACTGACGAGCCGTCATT
>Ga0080004_1076426_pt1 | contig 22643 bp, 25 predicted proteins | sample WasSprMetagenome_FD_69207 | JGI IMG/M metagenome (GOLD analysis project Ga0080004, IMG submission 69207) | Sulfidic aquatic microbial communities from Washburn Spring, Yellowstone National Park, USA - WS (SPADES assembly) (version 2) | ecosystem: Environmental > Aquatic > Thermal springs > Hot...
TGATTCTTGAGCGTTCCCAAGGAAAATAGCGCACCACAAAGGAGGAAGATATGGCTGCTGTTCCTAAGTCTCGAAGGTCTCATCGGGAGACGCGGCTTCGTCGCACCCACTGGCGGGCTAAGCTCCTTGCGGCCACAGAGTGCCCGCAGTGCCATCAATTCCGCCTTCCGCATCGGGTTTGCCCCCATTGCGGCTACTACAACGGAATGCAGGTTCTCGAGGTCAAGGAGAAGGAATAGGCTCAGTCTGCGGGGCGCCCCTCCACAAGGAGGATCGGAAGCGTAATAAAAAGAAGAGCTGCCGCGGAAAGGAACGGCGCGGCAAATCCGAAACCATCCGCCAAAAATCCGCCTAAGCTCGCGCCCACTACGTTTCCCAAGCCGGCAAGGGCGTTGTAGATCCCAAGGCCTTGCCCCCGCATTTCCGGTGGGGAAAGGCGGGAGACGAGGGCCATGGTGGAAAGCTGAAAGAAGGACCAGCTTAGGCCTGCAAGGCCGAAAAAGAAGGGAAGCAAGCCCCTAGGGGCACCCGCTCCTACCCCTGCAAATCCTGCGAAGATTCCCACGCGGATGAAAAGAGAAAGGGCCAGAGCAGGCCGGTGGCCGAACCGTTCGATCATCTTGCGGGCCCAGCGGTAGGCAAAAATGCTCACAAGATGGTGGGCCACATAGAGGCTGAACACGAGTTCATTCGGCCATCCTAGGTTCTGCCGCAAAAAGACGGGAAAGGGCGCGAAAACCAAGGCAAAGGCCACAAAGGAAAGAAATTCTCCGTAGTAGCAGAGCACCAGTTCCGGACCAAAGGCCGTGCGCCCTTGGAAAAAGCGGAAGAGCTGCACGGGATTGAGGGCCCCCAAAAGCTGAAGCGGACCATAGCGCCGGAGCTCAGCCACAAAGGTCCCCATGGCCGCCGTCAACCCGTAGGGACCGGAACTGCGTACAGAAGAAAAGCCCCTGGGCACAGAACGTAGCGCCAGGATTCCGGAGACCAGGGCCATCAGGGCGGCCACCAATGCTAAGGATCGCAGGCCCCATCCTTCGCCCACGAGTTTCGCCAGGACCGTGGTCCAAACGGCGCCCAGAATCAGCCCGAGGGTCCAGCCCACGCCGGAGACCGCGTTGAACAAGCCAAGTTCCCGCTCCCACTGGGCCCGGGGGAAAGTGACCAGTACCAAAAGCGTGGAAGCCGTGCCCGCGGCCATCCAGAAAAAGGTCACCCCCGCATTGAGGGCGTATAAGGGGCCCACATCCCGGAGAAACGCCAAAAGGCCGTATCCCAAAACGAGGCTAAAGAAGCCAAGGAGCACAAGGGACCGGCTGTTTGTGGTGGCATCCGCGATTTTTCCCCAAAATAAGCTCGCCACGATGGTGGTGGCGCTTCCCACCGCGGCCAAAAGCCCCACCTCCCGGGCCTTCGCCCCAAGGAAGTAGGCGTAAAGGGGAAGGAGCTGGGAGAAAATCCCGAGGGCGATATTGATCACCCCGAAGGCCCAGTACCAGGAGGGCATTCTCTTCATAGGCCCAAAACCTTTCTCACGCTTTGGCGGAGGCCGTCTGGGTCAGGAATTTCCAGGATAATTCGGCCAGAAAAACCGTTTTCTCCCAAGGCCCGTAAAGCTTCCTCCCACGGAACATTCCCCTCACCGAGGGGCAAATGGGCGTCGTGGTCGCCAAGGTTGTCGTGGAGGTGCACATGGATCAGGCGCTTTCCCAAGCCGTAAATGTACTCGCGGGGGGACCGGGAAAAGGTGTGAAGATGCCCTACATCCAGACAAGCCCAGAGATTCGGAAACTCCGAGAGAACGCGCAGGTGCTCTTCTAGCGAGCCCACAAGCCCGAGGTCGCGGGCCCGGTGTTTGTTTTCCAAAGCAAGGCGAAGGTTTTCCCCTTTTGCGTGGGAAAGGAGGAGGGAAAGGGAAAAGCGCAGAAGCTCCCAGGCCCGTTCCCGCCATTTGGGAAAGGGAACGTATTCTTCAGGCAAGGTGCCGGGATGGATGACCACCACATCCGCCCCCACTTCTCCCGCAAATTCCACCGACCGGAGGACCTCCCCCAGGGAAGCCGCGGAAATGCGCGGCGAGGGGCAGGTGAGATTTACGCCGTGGATCGGCATGTGCACGGAGACCCTGAGTCCATTCCGCGCGAGGGCGCGGAGGCACGCCCGCTCCTTGGGGGAAAGCTCATCGGGATGAGCAATGCCCGGATCCGCCCGGATTTCCACGGCTCCCAATTCCAGCTCCTCGGCAAGCCGGATCCAGGACCAAAGGTCCATCCCCGGCCGATGGAAGGTTGCCAAACCGAGCTGCGCGCGGTCCATTTTCAATCCATGCGGAGTCCGCCGTTGATCGAGAACGTCGCGCCCGTGATGTAGCCAGCCTCCTCGGAGCAGAGGAAGGCGATGAGCGCCGCAACCTCCTTGGGTTCCGCGACCCGCCCTAAGGGAATTTGCTTCAGAATTTCCGCGCCCCTTTCCCGCAGTTGCTCGCGGTTGATGTCCGTATTCACAAAACCTGGACAGACAGCGTTGACGGTGATCCCGTAAGGCGCCAGCGCGAGGGCGAAGGATTTCGTGAGGCCGAGGAGGCCAGCTTTGGCGGAGGCGTAGTGCACGCCATGAGCTGAGCCCGTCAAAGCCCGCAGAGACGAGACATTCACGATCCGACCAAACCCGGCTTTCTTCATGTGAGGAACCGCGGCCCGGATGAGGAGGAACGGCGCGGTAAGGCTCACCCGGAGCATCCTTTCCCAATCCTCAAGAGAAAGCTCTTCCGGAGGGACGCGCTGGACGTAGCCCGCGTTGTTCACAAGGGCGTGCAGTCCGCCTAAGGAATGGGCCACTTCGTCCACCACGGTTTTGATGCGCGGGAAATCCTCCAGGTCGAGCTGAATAGGCAGGGCCTGGCGGCCCAGAGCCTCCACTTGCCTTGCCACCTCTTTGGCCTTTTCCTCCTCCTTTTGGAAAGAGAAGGCCACGTGGTAGCCCATTTGGGCCAGGCGCAGGACCGTGGCGGCGCCGATGCCCCTGGATCCGCCGGTTACGAACGCTACGCGGCTCATGTTCCAAACAGGCGATCCCCGGCATCGCCCAGGCCAGGCCGAATGTAACCGTGGGGATCGAGTTCGCGGTCCAAGGCGGCGGCGTAGACGGGCACATCGGGATGGGCTTGGGCCATGGCCCGTATGCCCTCGGGCGCGGCCACCAGACACAAAAACCGAACGTCTTTCCCGCCCCGTTCCTTAACCAGCCTCACCGCGTGCACCGCGGAACCGCCGGTGGCGAGCATGGGGTCCACCACGATCACGAGGGCCTCGGAAAGGTTGGGCGGGAGCTTCACGAAGTACTGCACGGGTTTCAACGTAGCTGGATCCCGGTAAAGGCCGATGTGGCCCACCCGGGCGCTGGGGATAAGGGAGAGGACCCCGTCGAGCATAACGATTCCCGCGCGCAGAATAGGGACGAGGACCACGGGCCGGGCCAATTCCACCCCCTGGGTCCGCTCAAACGGGGTCTCCACCTCCACCGGCCGCACCGGGAAATCCCGGGTGATCTCGTACACCATGAGGGCGGTGAGTTCTTCCAGGATCTGACGGAACTGAAGGCGATCGGTGCGCTTGTCCCGAAGTTTGGTAAGTTTCGCCTGGATCAAGGGGTGGTTCACCAAAATCAGGTTCTCCATGGCCGCCGAAGGTTATCCGGAGCCAAAGCCTTTGCCAACCTAGATCAGGGAGGGTAGCCTTCGGGTCTTCCCAAAAAGCCTGTCCAAATGGTGCTGCCAAAGCTTAAGGGTCTTGTAGAGGGAAGCCACGAGCCATTCCCGCACCTTATCGTGGGGCCCCAAAAGGCCGTAGATGTGGGCGTGCACACCGTCCTTGGCGGGACGGCCGCGAAGCCAGCGGGACAACGCCTCCAAAATGACCGCTAGTTCCGCCAATCGCTCCGGCGCGAGGGCCGGGAGTTCCCTCAACGCTTCGCGGCACACGAAAACTTCCGGAGTTTTTTCCTCGCCCAAGGCCCGGGCGACCCGCTCTAAATTGGCTAAGACGTTGTAGGAGCAAGCGTGGCGCAGAAGCGAAGGCAAAGGAGCCTCTTCCCCGTCCAGGAGGGATTTGGTCAGGGAAAACTTTGCTTTTTCCGACCAGCTTTCTAAGGCGGCATCGGTGGCAACCCAGCCGTGCCCGAAGGCGCAGAGGGCTTCCCCTAAAGCTCGCGCAGCTTCCGCTTTGGCCGGGGTGATCTCACCCAGCCACTCTGCCACTTTTTTGGCCCCTTTTCCTTCCGCCCAGGCGAGGAAGTCCTGCCCAAAATCGTGTAGGGTCAGGTGGACTTCCAAGGGTACGTCGCCGCAGCCGCCGAGGCGGGGACCGGGTCGGCCCGCGCCGATCATGGCCATCACCTGTTCTAAGCCGTGAAAAAAGCGGTGGGAACAGGGTTCAAACCCCCAGCGGGGCATGAGGTCCCGCACCAAAATGGCCCAGCGCGGCGGATTTATGGTTTCTGCAAGGCTGTTGAGATACACAATCTCCTCGTCGAAGGCCTCGCGGCCCTCCACGCCCGGCGCCTCCCACCACTCCAAAACCCGTTTTTCCGAAATCCTCACGGTTCCCCGCCTGCGGGCTCAAAAGTGATGCGGATTACATTCGCTTTCCCGCTCACCCATTCTACTTCCCCAAAGGCGAGGCACAACGGAGGACCCGAAGAACCCGGAGAGGGCGGGCGGTGTAAATAAGGGCGGAGGTGGGAAGTATGCGCATGGTTTGGGCTGCGGTCTTCTTGGTAAGCACTCTTTTGAGCGGTTTAGCCCAGGAGCCCTCACCCTTAGGCTTGGTCCCCCAACCTTTGCCGGGGCTTTCCGTGGCTATTTGGACGGAAAAGGCCCAGTACTATGTGGGTGAAACCGCCCGGTTTTTCGTCTACCTTTCGCAACCCGCTTACCTTTACGTTTTCGACATTGAGCCCACTGGGCATATCCGCCTCATCTTCCCCAACCCCTATTCCCCGAACCCCTGGAAGCCCGCGGGCACCCATGTTTTCCCCGATGGGAATTACGTGTTAAGGGTAACCCCTCCAAGCGGCAGAGAGACGCTTCAGGCCGTGGCATGCCTCACGCCTATTCCAGTTCCCCTGGGGACGGAATCCGATCCTTTCCCTCTTCTGGGTCCTGATCCGCAAAGTGGCCGGGCCCGGGTTTTGGGACTGATCCCTGGCCCAAGCTGCGGCTGCTGCGCCACAGCCTGGACATTCTTTGAGATCTTGCCCGCTTCCGTTTCGTGGCCGTGCCCGCCTTGCTATATGGGGCCTTGCCCGCCCTGCTGGGGGATCTTCCCGGGCATGTGCTGGTACTACGATCCCGCAAGCGGTTGGCAAGTGGTGGTCGGTTCCTGTCCTGGGCCGGGACTCTGCTGGTGCCTGGGTCCAAACGGTCAATGGCAGTTCCAGATCCGCATCTGTGTAGGAGATTGCCCGTAGCCGCAAGGGCCCGCGGTGGGCCTCCTAGCCCCGGCAGGCTTTCCTGAGCGCGGTAAGGGAGGCCCACCAACCTCCCAAATATTTCTCCTCGCGGGGGACCAAAACTTTTCCTGCGCTTTGGGTCAAATAAAGGATGAGGAGCCAACGCGCCGGTTCAATTTTGACCTTCTGCAAAAGGAGACCGGGCGGCCGCACGGCCTCCGGGGAAAAGGGCAAGATTTCCTCCACCGCCTCCACTTTGCCCTCGACAATGCGCTGGAGTTTCAAGTCCCCGGGGAGGGTTTCCACGGAACGAATGAGGGCTTCCAAGAGCTCGGGAAGGGCATCCGCGCCGAAATCAGGGCCGACTGTCCAGGAAAGCCACCACGCCGGGCCTTCCTTCGCCGGGGTAATGTGCAAAAAGTTCGGGGGTTTATAGGAGGGCAAAGCACGCGCGCGTTCCCACCGCCGCTTTCCCTCCCGTATCCAAAGCCCCATACGCCCCCCTTTGAGCTTCCCGCTCCCAAACAAATTTTCGCCCTTGCGGATCGGGTCGTCCAAGGATGATCCTTTATTCTTTCCTCCGCACTTTTCGCCGGTCTTCTGAGAAGGGTTGAACTTGGCGCGAAGCGGGGAACAAGGTCCCCTGAAGACCCACGCAGAAGAAAATGGCTCCTGCGGTTTGGGACAGGCTTATTCGGTCTTGACAGGGGTTGCGCAAAACCTGGATAATTGCCGGCGCGTTCGGGGGTGGCCATGAATACACTTCTGAAAAAGATCTGGCTATGGGTTCTCCTTTTGGGCCTGGCCGGCTTTCTCGGGTTTGCGGCGGAAAGATCGTTCCTTTTCTACACGGAGTACCCAAGCGTCGTCCTCTCCCCAGATCGGGAGCTCTCGCTGGACTTGGTTCTTCAGAATACCGGCCCCGCTCCGGAGACGATCCTTCTTGAGGTCAGCGGTCCTACGGGATGGAACGCCCGGTTTGAGACGAGCTCTTATCCGACGATTCAAATCGGCGCTGTGTATCTTCTTGCGGATCCAGAAAAGAAAACGACCTTAAAATTCCGGGCCAAACCGCCCAGCGGCGCAAAAGCCGGAGAATATACGTTCAACTTGGTGGCCCGCACTACCGACGGGAAACTTTCGCAGACGGTACCGGTGCGGGTTCTGCTCCAACCCACCACCCCAATCCCAGAGACGCTCAAGGAGACGAAGCTCACCCTTTCCGTAACGTATCCCTCCGTAGAGAACCCGGCGGGAAAAGATTTCACTTATGACATCACCATCCGAAACGAGGCCGATAGCGAGCGGGTTGTGAACCTTCGCGCCCAGGTCCCCGCGCTTTGGCGTGCGTACTTCACCCCCCGCTGGCAAACGGATACCCGGATCACCTCCCTCAAAATCGGGGCCAACGCCACGGATACTGTGCGGTTCGTGGTCACCCCGCCGGTGGGGGTGGAGCAAGGGGAATACCCGTTGGTGTTCGTGGCCCAAGCCGATGGCGATGTGGCTTCCTTGAATCTGAAAGCAGTGGTTACGGGAACATATGATCTGCGCTTGGGGACGGAAGCCGAAGTTTATGGCCAGGGCGACACCCGAAATATTCGCGCCACCGAGGGCCAGACGCGCACGTTTGCCCTGTACCTTTGGAATGCCGGCACAGCCCCCCTCACGGGCGTCACCTTTTATGCGAGCAAACCCTCGGGTTGGGAGGTGACGTTCGAGCCGGAGAGGCTGGAAGAGGTGCAGCCCCTCTCCCTCACCCTCAAGCCGGAGAAGGTGCTTGTGAAGATCAAGCCTGCAAGCCGTGCCATCCCCGGCGATTACACCGTTTCGCTTATCGCTTCCTCCTCCCAGGATCGGGAGCAAATGGACTTGCGGGTTACCGTGGGCGCGAGCATGGGCTGGGGGTGGATCGGCGTGGGCGTAGTGGTGATCGTGGTGGCCGGCCTTACCGGCATTTTCGTGCGACTGGGCCGGCGCTAGGCCATGATCATCGAGGCTAAAGGCTTGCGCAAGCGCTACAACAACGTTTGGGCTTTGGATGGCCTCGATTTTTCCGTCCAAGAGAAGGAAATTTACGGCCTCCTTGGTCCCAACGGCTCGGGAAAAACCACGACCATCCTCATCCTCCTTGGCCTCACCGAACCCACTTCCGGCTTGGTTCGAGTCTGCGGCCACGACCCTGTGCGGGAACCCCTGGCCGTGAAACGCCTCGTGGGCTACATGGCGGAGCGGGTGGGTTTTTATGAAGAACTCTCAGCTCGGGAAAATTTGCGGCTCATCACCCGCCTCAACGGGATTCCCGAGCCCAAAGGGAAAAAGCGCATTGAGGAGGCTTTGGAGCAGGTGGGCTTGCGGGAGGTAGCGGATCGGCCGGTGGCCACCTTCTCCCACGGAATGCGGCAAAGGCTGGGAATTGCCGATGTGCTCGTGAAAAAGCCGAAGGTCGCCATTTTGGATGAGCCCACCTCAGGGATCGATCCGGAGGGCGCAGCCCAAATCCTCGAGCTCATTCGCCGCCTGCGGGATGAAGAGGGGATGACGGTTCTCCTTTCCTCCCATCTTCTGCACCAAGTGCAGCGCGTTTGCGATCGCGTGGGAATTTTGCACAAAGGCCGCCTGGTGGCCGAGGGAACGGTGGCCGAACTTACCGGTCCAGGAAATTACCTGGCTATCATAGAAAACGCTACTTCGCAACTGCGCGTCCGCCTGGAAGCTGAGGAGTGGGCCTTGGCTGCGGAGGAAATGGGGCCAGGAAGGCTTTCGGTAACTTTGGAGGAAGCTGGACGGGCTCGGCTTTTCCAAATCGTGGCCGAAGAAGGGGGCCTCGTCCTCGAGCTTCGGCCCCGCACCCTGGAGGAGATTTACCTCCGCTATTTCCAGGAGTAGGCCGTGGCCACGATCTTTTGGAAGGAGCTCGCGGATCACTTGGGAAGCAAACGCTTTTTTATCCTGAGCCTCGTTATTCTAGTGGTGGCGGGAACCTCCGTGTACCTGGGGATCCAGAGTTTTCGGGAAAACCCTGGGGGCGTGGGGCCTTTCGTGTACCTCGTCCTTTTCACCTCCTCCCCGGGGGGCCTTCCCTCGTTCCTGAGCTTCCTCGCGTTCTTAGGGCCCCTTTTGGCTGTGCTTCTGGGGTTTGATGCGGTGAACTCGGAATTCGCCCGCGGTACGGTAAGCCGCATCCTTTCCCAGCCTATCTACCGCGATTCCTGGATCAACGGAAAGTTTTTGGCGGGGCTCGCGACTTTGACGGTGATGGTGGTGAGTATTGCCCTTTTGGTTTTCGGGCTCGGCCTTTTTGCCCTGGGCTTTCCGCCCGAAGGCGAGGAGTTCGCCCGGCTTGTGCTTTTTGTGGTCGTGGCCATTGTTTATCTTGGCTTTTGGCTTGCCCTTGGGATCCTCTATTCCGTGATCTTCCGACAAACGGCCACCTCGGCGTTGGCTTCTGTTGCCACCTGGCTTTTCTTCACCCTTTTCCTCTACATGATCGCCGGGGTGATCGCGGATCAGGTGGCGCCGGTGCGCTCGGACTCGCCTGCAGAACAATGGATCCGCAACGAAAATATCCGGGATTTTGTTCTCCGCTTTTCTCCTGTGGCCCTCTTTGAAGAAGCCACTTTGCCGATCCTCGTTCCCACATATCGGGGGCTCAGCCTCTTGGCGCTCCTTACGCAGCCGGGGATTCCCACAAGCCCTCTTCCCTTGGGCCAGAGCCTCCTTGTGGGCTGGCCCCAGCTTGTGGGGCTTTTGGCTTTAACCTCCGTGTGTTTTGCCGCCGCTTATCTCCTCTTCATGCGCCGAGAAATCCGAATCAGCTAGGAACCGGGCTTTCCATAACCTCCGCCGCCTGGGGTGCGGATGGAAATGATCCCGCCTGGAGGGACTAGGGCGGTCCCTTTTGAGGGTATCGGCCTTTCCACGCCCTCGACAATGAGAAAATCCTCTCCGGAAGCGCCGTCTTCGCCCCCAAAAAGCCCCCAGGGTCGGCGTTTTCGGCGATCCGCAAAAAGCGAGACCACGGCCTCATGGTCCAGCACGCGGATATCCCGGCGGATGCCCATTCCGCCCCGGAATTTCCCAGCGCCGCCGGATCCTTCCCGGAGCTCATAGCGCTCCACCCGCAGGGGATAAGAGGTTTCCAGGGCCTCGATGGGCGTATTCAGGGTGTTGGTCATGTGCGTATGGACCCCGCTCAGCCCGTCCTTTCCCGGCCGGGCGCCCATACCTCCGCCAACGGTCTCGTAAAACGTGTACGGCTTTCCCGTGCGCGGATCGATCCCGCCGATGAGGAGGTTATTCATTGTCCCCTGCGAGGCAGCAGGGACACGTTGGGGCAAGGCCTTGGCCAGTGCCCCAAAAATCACGTCCACGATGCGCTGCGATAGCTCGAGATTTCCCCCTCCTACAGGAGCAGGCAAAGAGGCATTTACCACGGTTCTCTCCGGGGCCAAGATTCGGATGGGCCTCCAAGCTCCAGCATTGGGCGGGATTTCCGGGTCCAGAAGGGCCCTGAATGCGTAATAAACGGCGGAGGCGGTAACAGCAAGGGGCGCATTCACCGGAAGATTCACCTGGGCGGAGCTTCCCGAGAAATCTACAAGGATTTCCTCACCTCTCACGTGCACACTCACCCTCACTTCAACCCCTTCGTCCAGGAAATCGCTAAACTCATAAGTTCCTGGAGGAATCTGACGAATGGCGCGACGCATGCGCTCCTCCGCGTAGTTTTGAAGGGCGCGATAGGCCTCCCGAAGACAATCCTTTCCGTACCTTTCCGCAAGCCCTTTCAGCCGGTGTTTGCCCGTTTCGATCGCGGCCTTTTGGGCCCAAAGGTCGCCCTCCCGCTCCCAGGGCGTGCGCACGTTGGCCAAAAGGATCGTCCAAAGATCCTGATCCAATCTCCCTTGGCGCCAAAGTTTCACCGGGGGATGCGCAACCCCTCCTGATAGATTTCCTTTGCTTCCGGCGGAAGGCTTCCCGGGGTCATGCCGCCCACATCCGCATGGTGCGCCCGGCACGCGACGAAACCGATAATTTCCTCGTCCCAAAAAACGGGGGCCACGAACGTGATGTCCGGAAGATGCGCTCCGCCGTGGTAGGGGTCATTCAAAACCACGACGTCTTCGGGATCCCAATCCTTTACAGCCGAAAGGGCAGCGGAAACGGAAAAGGGCATGGCCCCAAGATGAACGGGGATGTTTTCCGCCTGGGCCACGAGCAGCCCCTTTTCGTCGAAAACCGCGGAAGAGCAGTCCCTCCGCTCTTTGATGTTGGGAGAAAAAGCGGTGCGGACAAGGGCTGCGGACATCTCTTCCGCCACGCCGTTTAGGGCATAGGAAAGCACGGCTAACGTAATAGCATCCACCTAAACCTCCAAAATTAGGTTGCCGAAACGGTCCACAAAGGCGCGGCATCCCGGAGGGATCAGAACGGTGGACTCGGGCCCCTCCACCACGGCCGGCCCAGGGAATTCCGCTCCCGCCGGGAGCTTTTCCCGGGAAAAGACGGGAGCCCTTACTTTGCCCTCTTCAGCGAAATGCACCCAACGTCTTTCCCACACGGCATCCTCGAGAGTTTCCGTAAAAGAGGCCTCCGGAAGTTCGGGTTTCTCCGTGCGCCCCACGGCCCTAAGGCGCAGGTTGACCAACTCGATTTCCGCGTTGCGGTTCGAAAAACCATAGCGTTCGCCATGGCGACGGTGGAACTCCTCGACCACTGAGGGTAAATCGCCATCCCCAAGGGGAAAGGATCCGATGGGAACAGGGATTTCGAAGCCTTGGCCGCGGTAGCGCAGATCCAAAGAAAAGAAGAACTCCCAGCGCTCTTCGCTTATCCCCTCCTCGCGAAGGAGGGATTCCGCTTCCTTTCGCATCTCCACAAAGAGGGCGTTGATTGTCCCTACCGGGACGGAAGCCAAAGGGACCAAAAGGGAACGGACAAAGGTGTGCACGATGTCTGCGGTGATCAACCCAAGGGCCGAAAGTACCCCGGCGTAGCAAGGAATGAGCACCTTGGAAATCCCGAGCTTTTGGGCCAAAGATGCAGCATGGAGAGGGCCGGCGCCTCCAAAGGCGACGAGAACAAAATCCCGGGGATCATAACCCCGTTCAATGGAGATCACCCGGATCGCCCTTTCCATGGTGGCCTCCGCCACATCCAAAATTCCCTGGGCTGCCGAAGACAAATTCATGCCAAGCTTTTTCGCAAGCCCACTTAAAACTTCCTCCGCTAGGGCCGGAGAAAGGGCAAGCGTTCCGGCCAGCGGCCGCGTCGAGGGAAGATGTCCAAGGGCGAGATGGGCATCGGTCACGGTGGGCTCCGTTCCGCCGCGGCGGTAACAGGCCGGGCCAGGATTTGCGCCCGCGCTCTGGGGCCCAACCCGAAGCATTCCTCCGGAATCGAACCAGGCAATGCTTCCGCCGCCCGCGCCCACTGTATGCACATCCACCATGGGAAGGCGCACGGGTCTTCCCGCGATCTCTTTTTCCGTCGTGTATTTAATCTCCCCGTTTTCCACAAGGCTCACGTCGGTGCTTGTTCCCCCCATGTCCAACGTGATGAGGTTCTTGAACCCAGCTTTTTCCGCGACAAAACGCGCTCCGATCACACCGCCTGCGGGACCAGAAAAGAGAAGCCCCGCGGCCTTTCGGCCCGCTTCCCGCGCGCCGGAAACTCCGCCGTTTGAGCGCATCACCAAGAATTTCGCGGAGCCTAAGCCCTGCGCGATCTCTTCCAAATAACTTTCCACAAGCGGCCGAAGGGCCGCGGTGATCACCGTAGTGGAAGTCCGCTCGTATTCCCGAAACTCCGGGAGAACTTCCGAGGAAAGCGTGATGGGCACATCAAAACCTTCCTCTTCCAGGATTTCCCGAACGCGCTCCTCGTGCCTGGGATCGCGGAAGGAAAAAAGGAAAACGACGGCCACGGAGTCCACTTGCCCCTTGAGTTTTCTCGCGAGCTCTCGCACTTTGCGTTCATCCAGAGGCTTGATCACGCGACCTTGGGCGTCCAAGCGCTCGGGTGCTTCCAGCCGCCATTCCCTGGGAACGATGGGGGTGGGCCGCTCACAAAAGAGGTCGTAGAGGCTCGGCCGCGCTTGCCGGCCAATTTCCAAAACGTCGCGAAATCCCTCCGTCGTAAGAAGCGCGGTTTTTGCCCACTTTCCCTCGAGAATGGCATTCGTGGCGATCGTGGTCCCGTGCACAATGCGCTCGGTTCTCTTTTTCAAAAAACGGAGGCCCTGGAGAACGGCGGAGGATGGCGGCTGGGTAGTGGGAACTTTCCAAATGCAGAGCTTTCCTTCCCGATTGGCTACGAAATCCGTAAACGTTCCGCCCACATCGATTCCCAAAATGGCCATACCCTGTAAAGAGCGTAGCACAGTGTGCCTGGGAAACCAAAGGCCAGCGGGAACCTTTTTCGCTAAAATGAAGCGAACCTTAGGGCCAAAACGAAGGAGGCGATATGAGCAAGCGCTGGGGCATCCTCACGTTCCTTTTGGGTCTTGTCGGCACCATCTTAGCGTTGGCCGCGGTGATCAGTGTAAATAGCGCCCATTCGCGGGTCACCGATGTGCGGGAAGAGCTCCTTACGGCGATTCAAGGCCTGCGCATGAACGATCTTCGTACCCTCTCTAACCGCATCGAGGCGGTGCGCACCGATTTGGGAAATATGCAGACGGACCTAAAAGGCGTTTCCTCCGGCTTGCAAGCTGTGCAAACGAAGATCGGGCAATTGGAACAGAGTTTTTCCGGGCTGGCCCGGCGCGTGGACGGAGCGGAGGGCGAGCTTAAAACCCTGGGCCAGGCCGTTTCGGATTTGCAGAGAGCTACGGAAGAGGTGCGCGAAAGCCTCGCCGTGCATAACCCCACGGATATCGAAGCCCGCCTGCAAAGGATCGAGAGAGCATTGGAGGAACTCCAAAAGTCCATCGCGGCCCTCGAAGCTTCCCAGGTGAGGATTGCCGTGGTGGATGCGGAGGGATTGTTTGTGCGCGTTTTTTTGCCGCAAGTGGAGCCGGAGCGCCGGGCCCTTCAGACGAAAGCTCAAGCGATCCAGGAGCTCCAGGCCAAATACGCCCAGGGGCGAATCCCAGCCGAGGCTTACCCGCAAGAATACGCGAAACTCGCCGCGGAATATTTGGAAGCCCAGGTGCAGGTCAACATGTCCATGCTGGAGAAAATGCTCGCCTCTCCAGGATTTGCCAACCTTCGCGTGGACCTCCAAAACCTCAAGGACCGCGCCAAACCCTTAGCGGATCGGGTCCAAAGCCTCGTGAAACAGGCCCAGGTGGCCGTCCTCGATTACCATGCCTTTTCGGCCGAGCTTCAAGAATTGCAAACGGCTTTCCAACAGGTGGATCAGCTCCTCACCCAAGTCGCTGCAGTGAAAATTTTGGAGGTCTCCCAAAAGCTCGCCCAGGAGAAGGGTTTCGACATCGTGCTCCGTACGAAAGACGTGGTCATGTACCTCCGCTCTTCCGCCATTTCCGACCTCACCGCGGACGTGGAGCAAGTGCTTTGGGGACTTTTTGCGCAACTCTAACTAGCGGAGCCGGGCGCCAAGGTAATAGGGCCAGATGACCAAGGCCAAAATGGCCTGCCACCAAAGGAGCTGCGCGTAGGCCAGGGTGAAGAGCCAGCCGGCAAACCAGAACATGCCTGCAAAGCTTCCGGAGCGGAACCGCCCATGCCGCTCAAACGCCAATTTCCCTCCTTTCTTCGCATTTTAGTGGGTTTTGCGAAAGAGGAGCCAATTCGCCTTAGCGGGGCTCGATGCGGCGGACCCGGAGGCGCCGGCCTTCCTGCCCTATGACTTGGACGCGTTCGCCGCGGGCGATGGGGCCATCCTCAGCCCGGGCCCACCAGTACTCGCCCCGCACGAAGACCCAGCCCTCGGGTGCCAGATCGTCGCGCGCCTCGCCTTCAAGGCCCACCAAAGTCGTGAGGGGGTGGGGCCGATGGCGCTGGGCTGCAAGCCCCTTGGCCAAAATGAAGAGCAAAAGGGAAGTAAGCGTCCCCAACGTCGCGGCAACCGTGGTCCAGGAAAGCCGCACCGCCGGTGACTCCACCTCAAAGAGGGACAAGGACCCCAGCACCAAACTCGCCACCCCTCCCAGGGTCAAAAGGCCATGGGAAGTGGCAAAAACCTCCAAAACGATGAGGGCAAAACCAAGGAGGACTAAACCCACCCCCACAAAGCTTATGGGGAGAAGCTGCAACCCAAAGATGGCCAAGAGAAGGGAAATACTTCCCACCACGAACCCCAGGCCAATCCCCGGGGTCAGAAACTCGTAGATGAGGCCATAGAGCCCAAGCATGAGCAAGATGTAAACGAGGTTTGGGTCGGCAAGGTAAGAGAAAAGTTGTTCCCGAAAGGTCATGTGGATCTCCCGCAGGGGAAGACCGGCGACGGAAAGAACGCGGCCGTCGCGAAGGGCAAAGCCGTCGAGCTTGCGGAGAAGTTCGGGAATGGTCTCGGCGACCAAATCAATAACCCCTAGTTCCAGGGCCTCGGTGGCCGTGACGGTTGCGGACTCGCGCACGGCTTTTTCTGCCCAATCCGCGTTTCTTCCCCGGGCCTCGGCGATGGCGCGGATGCGGGAGACCGCGTCGTTCACGATTTTTTGCATTGTGGGGTCCTTCTCCTCGGGAGTTTCACCGGCGAGGGCCACGGGATGGGCGGCGCCGGTACTCGTGCCTGGGGCCATGGCCGCCACATGGCCGGAAAGGAGGATAAACGTTCCCGCGGAGGCCGCGCGCGCCCCCGCTGGCCCAACCCATACGACGACCGGAATTTGGGAATTCATGACGGCTTCCACGATCTCCTTCATGGCCGTATCCAGCCCGCCCGGCGTATCCAGCTCGAGGATGACCACAGCAGCACCTATCCGCGCGGCTTCCCTCAAGCCCCGGACGATATAGGCGCTGGTGGCCGGATTTACGGTGCTATCAAGACTGAGCTTCACCACCTCCCCGGCCAAGGCCCAAACCCCAAAAACCCAAAGGAGAAGACGCACCCCGCGCATCGCAAAATTTTACCGGGTTTAGGGAGAAAGGCTTTTTCTCCGCGACTATTCCCGCTCGCGGAAGAACGTCATCACAAGCTCACAGAGCACGCGCACGAAAACCGGACCCAAAAAGAGGGTGACAATGCCGAGGAAAATGAGGCGAGCACTGGAAGCGAAGGCGCCCTCGATGAGGGTGATGATCCCCATGACTACGGCAATAGCGACCCCGGCCCAAAAGACAAAGGGCATGATTTTGGGTGTGAGGAAGATTCGGAATTCATGAAAATCCTGCCACCACTTCTCCATAGGTTCCTCCTTCGTTTTTGGCTTGGGAAAAGCTAACCTCAATCGGGGGCGTGAGTCAAGCGTAGTTCTCCGCTAAACTGAAAAGGCCATGACAAGGGCTTTTGCAGCTTGTGCCACGGGTGCTCTCCTTTGGGGGCTTTGGATCCTCCTTTGGCGGAGTCCGCACCCGCCGGTGGTGGTCTCAGGAGCAGTGTTCCCGGTGGGGTTACTTCTCCTTTTGCGTTCTGGCCGGATCTCCTTGGACCTTCCTCTCAGCGCTTTCGTCTTGATCTTTGGCTTTTGTTCTTCGCGTGCGTTGCCTTTCGCGTGGCGCTGGCCGTGGTGAAAACGGGGTACGCGGCCATCTCGAGTCGAGCTTCCCCGGCCATTGTGGCCCTGCCTATCCCGCTGCGTTCCGAGATGGGGCAGCTTCTTTTGCTTTGGGCCATCACCGTTACCCCTGGGACCATTGCCCTCCTTGTGGAAAAAGACACGGTCTACGTTCACTGGCTCCATCGGCCCTCGGATCCCCAGTCCCTCGGGCTTACCCGCTTGGTCACGCTTTTGGAAAGGATTTGGGGATGAACGTCGCGGTGGAGGTTCTTTTGGGGCTAAGTGCGATTCCGCCGTTTTTGCGGATTTGGCGGGGTCCGACTCTCTGGGACCGTTTGGTGGGCGCGGCCTCCCTGAACCTCCGGGTAACCCTTTTCCTTACGGCCCATGCCGCCTTTTTCGGTCACGGTTTGCTTTTGGACGTGGCTTTAGCCTACGCCATCCTCGGCTTTCTGGGAACGGTTTTGCTCGCGCGGTTTGGCGAAAGGGGGGAGCATTGATGGGGACCGTCCTCCTTTTCCTTGGGCTTCTCCTCCTTTGGATCGGATCCTTGAGTATGCTGCGCTTCTGATCCCCTTATTGTCGGCTCCAAGTCGCCGGAGTTGGGGATATCGGGGGAGCCGCGGTCTTTCTTGTGGGCCTCCTCCTTCATTCGGGCTGGGAAGCGACGGGAGGGATCATGATCGTTCTCCTTCTCTTCCTGATTTTCACGAACCCCTTGGGAACTCATGCCATCGCAAAATCTGCGTTTGTGCGGCGGGTCAAGGACTAAGATGACGGCGGTGATCCTCTCCGCTTTGGCCTTTGGCCTTGCGCTTTTTGCCTTGACCCAGCGGCGGCTCCTCTGGGGCGTCCTAGGGGTGGGGGCCCACTCCCTGACCTTGGCAGGGTTGTACCTTGCCCTTTCCGCGCCGGATGTGGCCCTCACCGAAGCCGCTGTGGGTTTCGGATTGGTCACACTGACCTATCTTTTGGCCCTCCGCCGCACGGGAAAACTCGTGGTCGCCGCATGCCCGCTTTACCCGCTTCTTTACCAAGAAGGGGAACGCATCACCGGTCTAGAATGGGAAATCCTTGAGCGCTTTGCGCGCTGGTGCCACCGCGACCTGGAGATCGTCTGGGTCCCGCGTCGGGAAATTCCCCGCCTCCTCCACGCCGGGGAGGCTCACCTTGGGGCCGGCGGTTTTCTTCCCGGCCCCGAAGAGAGGGTTCGGTTCTCCCAGCCCCTTGTGCCCACAAAGCTCGTGTGCTTGCGGATCCAAGAGGGCCCGTTGGGCGCGGTAGCCGGGGAACCCGGCCAAGAGTTGGCCACCGCCACCTATGAGGATGCTGGGGAACTGGCGCGAGCCCTCCTCCGGGGCGAGATCGGCGGAGCGGTGGTGGATCTTTTGCGCCAGCGCGAATGGCAACTCCACCGCCTTATTTCCCACGAGGGAAGCAGCGCGACTTTGGAAGAAAAGGGGTTCGCTTTTGCTGTTGCACCCGATGAAGAGGAGCTTTGGAAAAGCCTCGAAGAATTTTTAGCCGCGCTGGAGAAGGCGGGGGTGCTGGAAGAACTTCGCCGGAGGTATCTGGGATGAAGTGGATCACGGCGGGGGTTCTGCTTGGGCTTGCGGCCCTCTTGGGGCTAGGGATCGCGGGGGTTTGGCCCCGCCCAGAATTCCCCGATCCCGATCCCATCGCCACGGAATGGGATGTGGAAAATGCCGTAGCCGCGATTGTGCTGGGTGTACGCCTTTGGGACACACTTTTCGAGGTCCTCGTCTACGCTTTGGCCATGGTGGGCGTGCGGTTCTTCCTCGGTGGGATGCGCTGGCAGGGGATACTCCCGCCTTTGGCGGAAACCCCGCTTCTTCGGCGCTCCGCAGATCTTCTTTTCGGTCCGATCCTGGTCTTTGCCGTGTACGTGGCGGTGAGCGGCCATATTGGGCCGGGCGGCGGATTTCCCGCGGGAATCATCCTCGGCTCCGGCCTCCTCCTTTTGGCCTTAGCGAAGGGGGTGGAGCATTTAAGCACTGAGCTCTACGAGCCGAAGCTCGAGGGCCTGGAATATGTTGCGGTTGCCGCCACACTCCTTTTGGGAGCCATCGTGCTCATCGTGGGCGTGCGCTCCTCCGCGGCGTTCGTGGCGGGAAACCTTCTCGTCGCCCTCGAGGTCGCCATCGGTGCTTGGGTGGTCGTCCACCGCTTTGCCTCGGCCCGCGGGGAGGTGTGAGATGGAGTCCCTAAGCGGACTGGCGCTGGCGGTGGCCTTGGCAGCTCTTGGGCTTTGGACCATGGTCACGCGAAGAAATGTTCTTTGGAAACTCCTGGGACTCAATGTGGCTTCCGGCGGAAGCATCCTCTTTTTGGTGGCCCTGTCCCACCGCTCCGGAGCCCGGCCAGCGATCGTGGGCCTCGGTCCGCGTCCCGCGGTGGATCCTCTTCCTCAGGCCCTTGTGCTCACCGCAATCGTTATTCACTTCGCCACTTTAGCCTTGGCGCTGGCCCTGGTCATCGTGCTCACCGAGCGCCGCCACACCCAGGACGTCAAAAAACTGGAGGAAGAAGGGTGAGCGCGGCGCTCGCGGGAGTTTGCGGGTATTTGGGTTTGGGCGTCCTGGGCCTCGTTCTGGGCCAGGGAAAAATTTTGGCCCTTTTTGCGCTGGCAGGCGGGATCGCAAGTTTAACCGTATGGGCTCCGGGATTTCCCGAAAGCCTTGTGGGCAGTCTTCCCTTCGGAGTCGCGGTGGCCGGCGATCCCTGGGCCCTGGGAATTTGGGGCCTCGCTCTCACCCTCCACTTGGCCGTGCTCGTTCAAGGTTGGCTCAAAGACGGGCTCTACCACTCCCTCATCACCGTGCTTGTGGGAACCTGTCTTGCCGGAGGAATTTCCCGGGACCTCTTTAACCTCTACGTCGTGTTGGAGCTTTCCTCGCTCCTTTCCGTCGTCCTTGTGGCCAAGGAAGGACGAAGTGCCGCGGTGTGGGCAGCCCTCCGCTACCTCCTTTTGGCGGGCGTAGGGATGACCCTCTACCTCTTCGGCCTCGGCCTTGTCTATGGCCGCACCGGAGTTTTAGCGATCACCTCCCTTTCCCAAACGGATTTTTCCGAGCCAAGCTTACGCGTTGGCGTTGGCCTTTTGCTTTCGGGAGCAGCCGTGAAAGCCGGGGTTTTCCTCTTGGGTCTTTGGCTTCCGCCTGCCCACGGCCAAGCGCCCACGGAGATCTCGGCCCTCTTGTCCGGAGTGGTGGTGAAGCTAGGCATTGTGACCCTGGCCAGGATCGCCGAGGCTTTTCCCATAGAGCCTGTCCTCCTTTCCCTGGGAATCCTTACGGGTTTTGGTGGCCTTGTTTACGCTCTTTGGGAGCGCGATTTGAAGATTCTTTTGGGCCATCACACCGTGTCCCAGCTCGGGTATATGCTCATCGGCCTTGGGCTTGGCGCGTGGGAAGCCGCGCTTTTCTATACAGTGGCCCACGGTCTTTTTAAAGCCCTTCTCTTCCTTTCCGCGGGGATGGCGGTCGAGGCCAAAGGTGCGCGCACCCTGGCCGAGCTTAAGGGCGGCCTTCCCCGGCCGGTGGTTTTGGGGCTCGCCCTGGGAACTTGGGCCATCGTGGGGCTCCCTCCCTTGGTGGGGTTTGCGGGAAAGAACGCGTTGAGCTTTGCGAGCCCCACCTGGGCCAAGGCTTTGCTCCAGGGACTTTCCTTGGGAACTGCGGTTTCTTTTGCCAAACTTTTTCCTTTGTGCAAGCCGGAAAAGGGCGGTTCGCTCGGGGGCATCCCGTTCCTCGCGGCCGGTGTGGTGGCGTTAGGAATCCTGGGGTTTTTCCTCTTTCCCGGCCTTTTGCACCCCATTTCCTGGCTGGAAGCTTTTTCCCTGGCCTTTGGGGGATATGGCGTCCATCTTTTTCTTGGTCCGCGGATGAGAACGCTACCACGCATCACTTTCGATTGGGCGGTTTTATGGGCGCTAATCTCCGCATTCGGCCTGGCCTTTGGCCTCCTTCTCGGTACGTGCTGGATCTAGGCTGCGGGGGCCAAAACCCTGCGGCAGAAGTTCCCCAAGTTTTCGCGTTTGCCAACTTTTTCCGTCGCCATCGGCCATGATCACGAGGAGATCGGGAGCGAACTCGTACAACACTTGACGGCAAGCCCCACAGGGCGCGCAGGGGCCCTCTCCACAAGCCACGGCAATCGCTAAAAACTCCCGCGCCCCTTCGGAGACGGCCTTAAACAAAGCCACCCTCTCCGCGCAAACGGTAAGTCCGTAGGAGGCATTTTCCACATTGCAACCGGTGAAGATTCGGCCGTCCTTGGCCAAAAGGGCTGCGCCCACCCGAAAGTGAGAATAAGGCGCATACGCGAGTTTTCGCGCCTCCACCGCTTTCCTCACGAGCTCCGCTTCGTTCACCATGGCTAGCGGGGTAAAGTCACGCCTGGTTGATCCTGGTAGAGGCCGCCAGCTTCTTTTTCGTCATAGCCGCGGAGGGGCCTGCGGCCGCGGAAGAACACGACTTGAGCAATTCCCATCCCCACATGGAGACGAATGGGCAGAGGGGAGAGGTTGGCGAGCTCCAGGGTGAGGCGGCCCCGCCACCTGGGCTCAAGCGGCGTCACATTCACCAAAAGACCACACCGGGCATACGAGGACTTTCCCCAACACACGCCCAAAACGTCGTCGGGCATGTGAAACACCTCGACGGACTCGGCCAGCACCTGGGAATGTGGGGCAAGCTCGAACACCGCGTCCGCCTCGATCTCCCGGAAATGCTCCCTGGGGAAGTTCACAGGGTCGAGAATGGCGTTCACTCCGCTCAGAGGGACAAGGAATCGCCTTCCCAAACGAATGTCGTACCCGAAAGAAGAAAGACCGTAGGAAGGCTTCCCCTCCTGTCTTGGGACAAACGGTGAGATCATGGGATGCTCACCCTGGCAGAGTTCCATGATTTCTCGATCGGAAAGGAGCGAAAACCCAGCCGCCAAGAATTCTAGGTCCCTCATCGTTCCTCCCCGGTTTCCGCCAAAATTTTTAGGTCCTCAAAGCAGCTCGGTGCACAAGCGTAGAGGATCTCCCACATCCTCCGGGCGAGCCCCGGATTTCCCACTGGGCGGAGCGATGGAGCCGTAACCGCAGGATATGCCGGAGCTCCCGGAAGTTGGCGGTCATCACAAGCCTCGTCTCGATCCCCAAAGGCAGCACAAACCGCGCATCCTCCTTGGGAACGCCTTTCTCCAGAAGGGTTTGGTAAAGCTTCTTGGCTTCCTGGAATAAGGCCTGGGCTTTTTCCCAGTCTCCATCGGAGAAAGTGGGGGCCGCACCAGCTCCCGGTCTTCGGTATTCACATAGCGCTGGGATTCTTGGACGAAGCTCGCCAGGCGATGCCGGGTGAGTTGGTTGGCACAGGCCCGGGAAATCCCGGAGATCTCAAAGGTGGCCACGGCGTGCTCTAGGACAGATTCATGTCCAAGGCTGATGAGCCTGCGGATAAGGGCCCGGTCGCTTTCCGGACCGCGCCCCTCGCTGCGGTGGCTCACGCGGGCGCACTGGGCGATCAGGGCCTCGGCCCCGGGCGTGATGAACAAAAGCTCCACGCTCATGGATTCCCTTACGGGGTATAGCCCTCTTGCTGCAGGCGCTCGAGCTCCCGCCGCCGCAGCTCCGCCCGCTTGATCTTTCCGCTGGGCGTCTTAGGAAGTTCTGTGACGAACTCGATTTCCCGCGGATACTTGTAGGGCGCGGTAACCCGCTTCACATGCTCCTGAAGCTCTTTCACGAGCTCCTCCGAGGGCTCGTACCCTTTCGCCAGCACTACAAAGGCCTTGACGATCTGTCCCCGCGTGGGATGGGGTTTTCCGATCACCGCCGCTTCCACCACCGCCGGATGGGACACGAGCGCGTCCTCCACCTCGAAAGGCCCGATGCGGTATCCCGAAGCCTTGATCACGTCGTCCGCCCTTCCCTCGAAGAAGAAATAGCCCTCTTCATCCACCCGCACGAGGTCGCCCGTTCGGTACCACTTCCCGGAGAAAACCGCCTGAGTAAGCTGGGGATCCTTCCAGTAACCGTCGAAAATCCCCGGATTCCCCACGGGCACAGCGATCTCCCCTACCTCACCCGGTCCCACGGGATTTCCTTCCTCGTCGATGGGTGTAGCGTTGGGGCCAGGCGTGGGAAGCCCCATAGATCCGGGCTTCACGGGAAGCCCCGGGGGATTGCAGACCAAACACACGGACTCCGTTTGACCGTAACCATCGCGGATGGTCACGCCGAAAACTTTCCGAAAGACCTCGATGGGCTCAACGTTCAAAGGCTCGCCTGCGGAAAGGGCGTCCCGAAGCTTCAGTTTGTACCGGCCCAGATCCGGCACCTGGATCATCATCCGGTACTCCGTGGGTGTGGCACAGAGCTTGGTGATGGGGTAGCGGGAAAGGAGTTCCAAGTATTTTTCGGCCTCGAAACGTCCGTAATAGATGAACTGGGTGGCGCCCACATTGAGGCCCACGCCAATAGGGGACCAATACCATTTGGCCCAACCGGGCGCGGTGGTCGCCCACATGAGATCATCCGGAGAAAGTTCCCACC
>Ga0080004_1121276_pt1 | contig 22638 bp, 38 predicted proteins | sample WasSprMetagenome_FD_69207 | JGI IMG/M metagenome (GOLD analysis project Ga0080004, IMG submission 69207) | Sulfidic aquatic microbial communities from Washburn Spring, Yellowstone National Park, USA - WS (SPADES assembly) (version 2) | ecosystem: Environmental > Aquatic > Thermal springs > Hot...
TCTCGTTGGCGCTGCTTCCAACAGGCGGAACATACACAATGGACAACGCGGAAGCTGCAGATGCGGCTTTAGCCATAAGCCCCCAAGTCGCCATACCAATGCACAGATGGGACACAAACCCTGACGAGTTTAAAAACAAGGTTGAAAAGCCGTCAACCACAAAAGTTGTCCTGCTAAAACAAGGAGAAAAATACAAGCTGTGAGCTACCCACATCTAAAAATGGCTCGGGGTTTCCAGCTCAAAATGTTAAAACACGCTTGCCTAAAACAAAAACTATAACACTGCGGACATCGAGAAGTTAAGGCGCAAGAACCCAAAAAACCTCAAAGGACGATAATGTAAATTATGTTGTTGCCCCTAAGCAGAATGGTCCCATAACTCCTCGTTGGCCGCCCACCAAAATATTCCACCGCCTCCTCCAAGACAACGTTCATAAGGTTGTCGCACCCAACAACCTTTCCCCTGTACTCGAACCCCTCCTTTAAAACTACAAGAATGTGAGCGTTCAACTGTTTGGCAAGCACATCTAACGGTTTTCTGCCAGAATCCATAATAAGCACGCTGCTCCACCTGGATTTTCCGTCCATGTGCTTAAAGCCTTTAAGCCAAAAATAATGGAAATCTGCGAGAATCGACTAATTTCCTTACGCGGACAGCCTCATCCCCCTATACCTATGCGCTTGACAGCGCCCTCACTTGAGAATTTTGCTTAGCCGCCTGATCAGAAGCCTCGGCGCCGGATTCTCCATCATTCTCTTAGCCTCCGCAGCCGTGATATGTCCGGCCACTGAAAGAAGCTTCAAGGCGTCGCATGTTGAGCGTCGAACCTTCACAGCCACCATGAGACGCGCTGACTTCTGGCCGAGAAAAACTTTGGCCGGGTAACGCCTCAACATTGCAAGCGCAACCCTCTTGGCGTTTACGCCCTTTATTGTGAAGTCCGGAGGGTTTCCGTCGAACGTTAAACCGCGAAGCGACCTCCTCATCCACACGTTAAGCGAGGCGCTTCCAGCATCCTCCAATATGACAAACGTCACAAACACCCCTCACAGGTCGCTTTCAAGCTCCCCTCTTACGTTTCCTAAAGTAGCCTGTGCCTCGAAGGCTGACGTATTCGCCTCCAAGCCTGCCGATGACGACGGCTACAACAGCCTTAAACTGCTCAGCGTTCAACCGACGCTGAACGTTAACTATTACGTGATCCTCGCTTAAGCTTAATTGACCTCTCCACGGCTGAAGCCGGGAGATTCCTGCTTCTAAGGCGTTCATTGGTTGGTTGTTCATCGCCCTTTTAGGCTTCCACTTCATTCCGTTCCACCTTAGAAGCAGGGGGTGTGCCACCACCCCGTTAACGCCGCCTCCATGGAGGCGGCCTATATTTAGGACGCCTACGGCGTCCCTGTTAGCCTCTAATCCGCAGTGGAGGCATTTGAAGAGCCTTCCTTTTGTCGTTATGTCTTCGGAGTGGCAGAATGGGCATTTGCTTGATGTCTTGTATTCGCTCTTTTCCTCAACTTTTATGCCGTATTCTTCGGCTTTCTCCCTGAGCCTTCTAACAATGTAGTTGAAGCTCCAAAAGTTGTTTATCATGGCGTTTACCTTACTGTTGCTTTGGCTCTTGTTTCTTACACCATTCAGTCTTCCAAGAACTATCTTTGAGATTCCGAGCTGATCGGCACATTCAACTATGGTTTTTATCATGGCGTTCACGGCATGCCTAAACCTTCTCTGGCGTATTCTGTACAGTTTCCTGAGCTTCCTTGACGTTTTAGCCTTGTTGGTTCTTGCTAGCCGGCTTTGTTGTTTGGCTATTTTTCTTGTCCAGTACCACCAGTCTGCCAAGACTGTTCTTCCTGAGGAGGCTATGGGCTGCTTTAGGCCTTCAAACCATATTGTGGCGAGGTTTACAGCGCCGAGGTCTATGTAGAGGGGCTTGCTGCCTCCTCTATGGGGAGGCTTCTCGACTTCAACTGTCATAAAGCCCCTCCACACTTCATCCACCTCGTCGTAGACTATTTCTAGCCTTCCTTGCTTGCCCTTCCACTTCAGCTCGCCTTTATACTTTAGCTTGAGCCCTTTTGGAAGGTGTAGGTATTCGTTGTCGAGTCTATAGCAGTCGTTCCTAACAATTATCCTCAGCTCCCTTTTGCCGTTCCTCCTCCAGTATCTGGGCATTGAAACCCTTGTTATATGCTTTGGAAGCCTTCCCTCTGCCTCAAGCTTTTTGAGCTTGAAAAAGCTCCTCCAAGCCTCATTGTTATTGTTTATGATTTGCTGGGCTGTTGCCGAGCCAATCAGCGGAGCGTATTTTTCATAGAGGCTCTTGGGATACCACTCGAAACGTTTAAAGCGTATATACGCCTGCCTCCTTTCAAAGTTCACCTCATTGTATAGCCTAGCGCAGTTGTCCGCGAGCTCCCGTAAGGCGGGACAGCCTTCAACTATGAACGTGTTCACTCTCTTCATTTCAGACTCCCTTCTGGGCTTCAATGTATTTTTCAACGTTCTCTTTAGAGGCGGCGCCTATTGTCGAAACATAGTAGCTGTGCGTCCATAGAGACGGTAGCCTAAGCAGTTCTGGGAGCTCCTTTCTAAGGATGTTTGAGCTTCTACCCTTACTTCTCTTCACAATCTTGTGGACCGGTATTGTTGGATAGGCCGATATGAACAGATGAACGTGGTCAGGGTTTATTGCAAGTTCAAGAACTTTTATTCCTTTATCGGCAACCTGGAGGATCATCTGTTCCAGTCTCTCTTTGAATTTTTCCAACTAAGACCGGTCTCCGCCTCTTCGAACACCAGACTATGTAGTACTGGATCAGGAAGACCTTGTTCCCTGAGTTTGATAGTTGTCCACTGACCTACAGAAGTTTGTCGTAGTATTCAAGCTTTTCGGCAATTCATCCCCAGAACTAAAGTTCTGGGCTTTCTTGCCGGGTTGTTCTGTAAGCATGCAGCCTTTCAGGAATCATTCCCCGCACGGCCTCCACAGAAACTTCACACTGCGACTTGCATTCGTCAACAAGCCTCTTCAAAGCCTCGGCCAGATCCCCAAGATCCCCAACGATCAACTCCAAGACGCTCAACACATCCCCAAACCTCTTAACAAAGCCATCAACGCGACAAACGCCAAACAAAAATATTTATCGGAACCCAGCATAAATTTTGTCAATTTCAAAACGTTAATTCGGCGCTCCGCCAAAGGAGTTTGCGGTGATCCTAAAAACCTAGACATTTCAACCTAGTTGTGCACATGCATCTTCTATTTTTGCGTTATAGTTGAAGCGTTGTCATCTTACTTTGTCTTTAAGCCTTTTAATGATGGGGATTAACATGTGTTAACCCACAAAATTTTATGAGAAATTCCAGAAACGCATTATTTTTATTCTAGCACTGAAAACGATATTTTGGAATGTTCCAGATACTTTTTGATGGTGATCTCTCTGCACAGTTTAACAGAGTTTAGGAGAATTTTCGCGTTTGATTATAGGTTTAATGGTTCTAGAAGCTTAGATGAGGTTGCTGAAAGGTTGAGAGGCATGTTTGAATTTGAGGACGTTTACAATTTTGAAGAGGTTATTCGTCGTCTCCGCAGTAGAGGGTTTTTGAGGGAGTGGAAGAACGCATTGGCAATGAAAAGCGCTGCGGTTTATCCTACAATGATATACTTCTTATTTTTCCAAATCAACAGTTTAGGAGGCAGGTTATTTGTTCTGGAAACTAGTGGAAGCTGGTATAGCTTTGAAAAAATTTTACTTTCCATGAGGCCTTTTTGTAAGAATGCTGGAGTAGATTGCAACTTTGTCAGTCTTTGCTGACGCCATGGCTAACTCTTATCCTTGTAGGCTGCAAGTTCATTGCCATACACAGGAGGCTTATTTGAGCGAACACTATAAGTGAGAAGATGGAGAAAACAGCCTAGAAGAGGTTGTTGAGGTTTGCGGTCAATCTTTATTTTTGGCCTTTTCCAGGACTCCTCTGGAAAAACCGTTTTGTCTACGGCTTTGGCGAGGGGTTTTGCAAATATGGGGTTGAACGTGGCTGTTTTTAAGCCGCGTTCAGGACACAACATGTGGCACCAGTATGAAGCCTACCTCAAATGTAAGGCCGCACGCAGCCTTTTTTGTGAGGATATAATAAAGCTTAAGGAAGCTTCGAAGTGTCAGCTCCCATATGAAGTTTTGAATCCTGTTGACGCCCTGCTCTCAGTATTTAACACTGAAGCCTTTCTAGAACAAAAACGCGAAAGCCAAATGTTCCTTCTGGAACAAGAAGCATATAGTCAGCTCATTGTGGAGAGACATTCATTCTTTAAGGATGGGAAGGCGGAAAGCGTCCTCCTACTCAACGAGGAAAATGTCAACGCCAATTTAGTGCTTTTTGATAGAGAATACATCGAAGAGTTGAAGAGGAATGCAGTTCAAGTAATACCGTTGCACCGCCCAAGTGAATGGGCGGCGCTCTCAAACGAGCTGGGAGCGAAAGCCATTCAAAGCTGCTACAGTGTGGTTAAGCGTGCATGCGACAGCCTCATTATCGAGGGATTTAACGATTCAGTTTGTCCAGAACCAGCAGTGGTTGAAGAGGCGGACGTGATAGTCGGAGTAGCGCCTGGAGCAGCCATATTCTATGAACCAAACGAGTTTAAGAGAATACTGAACACTATGGCGAAGCTTGGAAAGGACCCTAAAACCCTAAGGTCAAACAGCGTTATAAAGTATGCAAGGAAATACGAAGTCGTCAAAGTCCCCCAGCTCCCACCCGAATACCTCAACGACTACAACAAGTTAAGCGTAGAGCTTGGACAAATAGTGGATTACGCCCAGCGCGCCCTGCAAACTTGATTTCGCACCCGCCCATACGTTAGCAACATGCTCCAAAGCCTAGGCACGTCATTACGCCTTTGATGGTTTTCATTTTACCATTTATTTGTGGTTCTGTTTGTTTGCATGCAAGCGTACAAAGCGTTTTTCTTGCTTTCTGTTCCGTGTTTTGAGTTCAAGCGCGTTCTGCTTTTGGTGGACATGTGGCTGATACGGATAACTCGAGGAGCATGTTTAAGTGGGCTACCGTATTCTGTCCAAGAACTAGATGGCGACCTTCAGCGTCCGATAGGCATATCGCGGACTGGCTGAGCATGTTCACTCTCTAAGGCGTAAGATACCATGAAGGCTTAACGGACAATTGAGAAGAGGCGTAGACCTGGAGAAGGGAATTTCTGTTTAGGCATTTTAGCGTAAGGTAAGCATGCTTACTTCATACCGGGATTAAAAAGAGAGGATTAGTTAAGTAGGGCATGTGTGGGCGGGTAAGCACGCTTACAAGGTCGATTTAACAGCTTGCATTTGAAAGAGAAAGAAGCATGCCTATGACTACAAGCAGTAAACCTTTTATGTTTCAATAGTTTTCGATGAAATCTAATTTCGAGGGATGCTGAAGTGGTGAAGATAATAGTTGACAACGATAAGTTCACCGATGTGGTACATGTGTGGATACGTGCACAGTTGGGGTTTACGAGGTTAAAGAGGGAAAGTCTGTTCCCGTAAAATCAGAAGAGTGTCTAATGTGCAGGCATGCGAAGCCCAGTGTCCAGAAAACGCCATACAAGTCATAGAGTAATCTTCATCAGTTCGTCATTAATTCGCGTGGCGTGCTAACAAAAAATTATAGATAGAGGAGAAGCGCCATCATAACGTGAGCGTAGAGTTCAAGGCATTGTATACTTTTTACGCTATATTTCTTACATATTGCTATTGAATTTCTTATCTGCATTCCGGTATGTTGTAGTATCTCCTCCAGGTTTTAAGCAGAGGAGGCTGGTTTTTAATCCTCTTAGCGCAACCATCCTACAGGTGCTTCTATCGCCCCTAGCGGGATATTTATCTGACAAATGGGATCCGGAATACTTGTAGTTGCGGGTATGGGGTTGATCACGTTGGGAATAGTGGTATCAATCATGTCATATAGGTGGCTGAGTTTCCTAATTGCGTCGCTGATTTTCTTGGAACTGGCTTCGCATTCTTTGCTTCTCCAAACACAACGCAGATAATGCGGAAAATCCCAAGGGAAGCATTCGCCTCAGCATCATCATTTCTAGGGCTAATGAGATTTCTTGGACAATCACTAAGCACATCCATACTGACGGCTACGATGCTGGCGTTTAAAACCTCCATACCAATGGAAGAGTCGCTCACAGTATACCTGATAGTAGCAGTTGTCGGGACAGCCACGGCTGCTATGTCAGCGCAGGGAAAGAAGGCGTAAACATTTATATTCTAATTTTAAACTCTACTTTGTTCCATTTAAACCCCATATTTCTCCGTAAAGCTCTTTTTCCACCTGAACGAGCGTTCTGACCATTTCACGAAGCTTCTGTTTAAGCTCAAAACCTTTATAGTTAAGCCTGGGATCGTTCTCAATCAAGCTAATGATCTGCCTAAGCCTTCTAAATGCCTCCTGATACTCCTCTTGGCTTACCTCACGCCACCTCATAATGAACATCCCGCTGAGAAATTTGAGTAAGGTTTCATTAAAACCTTACATTAATGGAATAGTAAGCTAATCATTCAGGTTGATATTAGTTTTGAGATTTTTAAAGCGGGGATCCTTTAACAGAGCTTCATGGAATTCTTCATACTTTAATACAGGTTCAGGCGCATCTGCACATACAGCCATTAAGATTAGCCTAACAAATGTGCCGTCTTCAAGCTCAAGTTCAGGCTGATTTCTTATTGGAAGGAATGCGGACTTTGGGGAGGAGGCATGCATTATTACCTGCTCATAAAATCTCCTGCGGACTGGGTCATAGAGCATGTGCAGCAAACTCTTAAACCCGTCAATCGGAAACCTCCCCAACCTCCTCATTATAAGCCAGTCAATTTTATCAATAGCATAAAGAATGTTTGCACCATCGTAAAGAGCTAAAGTAAACATATTTCCCAACTTTTTATTCAAGGAAGATTCCTTAATCTCTACCTTAACCTTCTTCATTCCATCCCTTTATGGAAATGCTCACCACAAATAAGTTATTATTTAGTTTTAAAATATTCATCTTGCGCCATTCTTTAAAAGGCCTCATCACCTTGTCAAAATTTACATAAGCGTATTCTCCTATCTATTGAAGGAAGGTGGTGCTCTGATGAAGGGGAAAAAGGCTGGTTTGAAAAGTATTCGGGTGGCATTGGGTGGTTATTCATTGCTTTGTCTTTGGCTATACCTTTGAGTTTTAGAGGGATTCTCCAATTCACCATTCCAGCCGTGGTGTATTCGGCTACTTTAGCTTCACATGTTCCCGTCATGCTCTCAATGGTTTTGGGACCCAACTTTTGCTGGCTTAGTGGGTTTCGGTTCCACCCTTGGATTTTTTGTAACTTTAGGACCGGTTGTAGGTGCCAGAGCTGCAACCCACATTCTCTGGGGGTGGCTGGTGCTTTCGACTTAGAAAGGGGGATGCCATTTCAAAGGTTTTATTCATTATAGCTCTCCCCATTCATGCCATAGCTGAGGGCCTAGTGGTTGTGCCCTTCGGCATACCATGGGAAGGAGCATTAATAAACACTGTAGGAGGAGCACTTCACCACATTGCCGATTTCATTATTTCATTCGCCATACTAAAAGTTGTTCAACCCTATCTGAAAAACTTAGTTGCGAAAAAGAAGCCTGAAATTAGTAGTAGCCAAGAACAAAGAAATATTATTTGCAATGGCCTCAGAATAAAACATCAAAACACTTGTGCAAACCATTAAGCTGAACCATCCATCCTTTATGGTAAATCATTACTTTATGTTTGTTCAAAAATGTATTCAAATTTGGACATTTGCTCGATAAATGAGCAAACATCTTTATAAATTTAAAATTAGCAGGTTATAGTGAAGACGATTCAGAGGAGATTTGTGTGGGTAAGAGATGCTTGATTGTTAATTGTCCCTATTTGGCTGAGGATGGGACATGTCTGCTTCCAGAAATCGAACTAAAAGAGAAATGTCCAGCAAGAGAACGCTTGGAACATGAAGAAAAAGATGAATGGATCAGCGAAGGTTATGTGAAAGAACGCTTAAGGTCCCGCGGAGTTATTGAATAGTACTATCCATAAAATTTATTCCAATACGCAATCTTTTCCATTAACAGCGACTAATGGGACATAATTTAGAATACATAAAATTTTTTACTGCTGAGTATTCGAAAAGCGTTAGTTATTGCGCTGTATGGTTGTGTTGAGGTGGAGTTCGTCTGTATTAATAATTTTTCGGTTTATCCGGCTTTACCCACATTCCGAGTTTTTGGTCGGGCTTTTTGGAAATTTTGATGACGAGGTAGGCTGCAGCTTCAGGTTTTGGCCACAGCATTTTTCATTTTCGCATATTTATACTTTTAGCGTGTATAGTTACCTTGGCTATTAAAAGAAACCTGCTCAAAGCTGAGACTTTTCAGACAGAGCTGGACAAATTGCTGCTGACGAAAATTTTAAAATTTGATTTCGCCCTTTTCCATGAGTTCTTTAACCTTAAGTATAGAGTATTGGACTGCGTGGCTTCTGTCGGCGAAATATCCCTTCTCAACCTGTTCGTCAATCCATCTGACAAGCTCAGGTAATATGCTGACCGTTAGCTTCACCTTCACCATATTAGCCCTTTAAGACATATGAGTTTGGCTTTGTTTAGCACTTATCTGTAATAATAAGCAAATGTAAGCAAACGTTATATAACAAATCTCGGAAATAGAATCCCTTGTTTCCTTCAACTTCCACCGTGGTGAGTGTAATGTCTAAAGCAAGGCGCAAATATGCGCGTGCCATCAAGAAAGTAGCCTTTATAACCGCTATACTTATCGAGGACCCGGAACCCTATGAAGGTAAAACAAATGCTGATATAGAAAAGGAGATTTTGGAGGAGATAGGGCCCATCCCATATGTGGCAAAAATAGAGAAAGTTACAGTTATCGACTTTAACAGCTAAGAAAAGAAGAAGTCGAAGAACGCAGTTACATGGTTCTGTGAGGAAGAAAATTTTAAGGCAAATTTTATAAGTGTAGTGTAAAAAATTACATTCGATTGTAGAATTGCATTTATCTGCGAAGCGTGCTTCCTTTATTGGGGTTTTTGCAGCTTTGCATGTGATAATTTATTTTTTGTCTTTTGGTTTGTGGCGTAATTGGGCTGTATATTTGGAGCCTGTTGAGGGGGTTATTCTTGGACCTTGGGCAGGGTTTTTTCGCTGCTTTTATTGGTAGTGTTTTGGCCAGAGCCAACAAGCCTATTGATTTGTGGATGTTTGGAATAGTCGCGGAGCCCGTTGGGGTTTTGGCTGCCGGTTTTCTCGCTAAGGGAAGGTGGAAGCCAGTTATGGCGATTTATGCGCTTATGCTTGCAGCCTACTTTATACATCCTTTTGGAACGTGGCTTCCACTCTGGACTATGCTGGACATTTTGCTTGCTCTAGCACTTATATATCCAGCTGCAAAGCTGAGCAGAAACCTTTTTGGGGAAAATGTTAAGCTCTTACCCCCATCCCTAGTCCTTTTATCTTTTGTAGCTACGGTAACTGACTCGCTGACACGGTGTTTCTGCTGATTCCAGCAGGATTATACAACGTCCTCGGATGGCCCCCAGAAGCTGTATACTACGCCTTTATAGAGGGGGCTGCCAGCTCCTACATTGAAGATATACTGGTAGTCATAACATCCATCATAGCCGGAGTCCCAATACTTATCACCCTTAAGACGCTTCTAAACTTGAAAAACCCTTCAACATAACGCTGTTTATTGCTTATTTGAAGCTGCCTTTTACCGTTTTGGCTCTTCCCATTTTTCTGCATCAACCTATTATCTCCAAGTTTGAAGCTTATTTTACAAAAATTGAATCTGAGCCTTTAAACGGAAACATGCTATCCTCAGCCAAATCTTACGGCGAATAAATTAAAAACTTACATCCTTTCTCTTAAACAAGCGTCCCTTTCCTTCATTAACCATGAACCTCGCCTTAACCTCTTTGTGTTTTAATTTTTTCCTTGTAACCTTTAATTTAATTATCTGACCTCTTATCACTCGCTTTTGTAATATTAAACAGAAGAAAAAGATATTAAAATAAAATCTACGTGGCAATCGAGTGGGGTGTCCTCTGTCGACTTTTGAGGGAAAGTTGAAAGCTTTCCCCTTCGGCAGGACGCCTCCACCCCCTTAAGAATCTTGTGGATTTTGTGTATGTATTTGTGATTCGCAATTTTAATTTGTTAAGCGTGTATTGTTGAGTTTTAAGGTTGGGTTGTTAATGGAGTTGTTCCATGTCATCTTGAATATTGTGGCTTTAGCCGTGAACATTTGCTTAGTATACTTCGCCTGTAGGTTGCTGTCTGTGTTTAAAGGTGGTGCCATGAGTAGGCCGTGGCTTTTCGTTTGCCTTGGCGTTTTAGCTTTAGCTATAGGCTCATCTATATTTTCTTTCAAGTATATTTTGGATGTTGGCCGTTTTGAGGTGCATGCTGCAGGCGGCTTAATAATGCTTTTTGGCGGAGTTTTGGCGTTGATCGGCATCTACCTCGAATACAAGAACTGGACAGTTCCAAAATAATGGAGAGGTTTCATAAATGAGGAGCATTCTTGAACAGAATGGCGGATTCTTCATAGAGTTTGAAATGCTGGCGGAAATGGAGAACGCACTACAACAGCTTTTTGCCTCAGGCGCTATAGTCATCATCGCTACCATGGCGAAGTCCTGCGGAAAAAAGCTATGCCAAAAAATCCGAAAGAATATTAACGTTGAAGAGGCATTGGAAAAGCTTTGCGAAACTTTGGGCGGATGGAATTGGGGAGAACTCACCTTTTCAAACGTTGACACGGAACTTGGAATGGGAAAGTTTTCAGTTAAAAACTCCCTTGAAGCACGTGTCAAAAAAGCCGGCGACAATTTTGGCTGCCATTTCCTCTCAAATTTTATGGCCGGTTTCCTTTCAGAGCTTTTTGGTAGGAATGTGTCTGTTAAAGAGCGGAGATGCGCCTCTTGGGAAGGCAGATCATGCGAGTTTGAGTTTCAAGTGGTTGGCAACGGTGAGTAAAGGGCGATGACCGTTAAAAGCCCGCTTGACGATAGGCGTGTTCAGGCCTTATTGAGCAAGTTTATGAGCGGAAGCATTGGTGCCTTAACACCAATTTTTGATTTAAAGAGGGGTTTTGTTTATCCTGATGTTGAGGAGATAATTGGCGAATCTGAGGATACTGAAGAGTTTTTAGCAATGCTTGTTGAGGCTGGCATTCTTAAGCGGGAACTCTACGACAAAACTGTTTATTGTCCAAAATGTGGGTCAGCAAACGTCTCGGTTCAATATTGTTGCCCATTCTGCCTCCTTTGACATCAAAAGGAGCTCGCTTATTGAGCATATTAAATGCGGATATATGGACATTGAAGAGAAGTTTGTCAGCGGTGAGGGGCTGATCTGCCCAAAATGTAAACGCCAGCTGAATGTGGAGGATGTGGATTATAGGAGGGCTGGCCTATGGTGCACATGCAACAAATGCGGAAGAAGCTTTGACATACCAGTTCCAAGGCACTTCTGCAGAAACTGCCAAACAAACTTCACATTCGAAAACGCCAAAATCAGAGAAGCCTACAAATACCGCCTAAACGAGGACATTGTTAAAACAGCAGCCTCAGAATGGGCCATATTAGCGCCTATAAGGAAAATGTTGGAAGACGAGGGCCTCAAGGTGGAAACCCCAGGCTTCATGGAGGGCAGATCAGGCGTAAGACACATGTTCGACATAATAGCCTACAACAACGGAAGAAAAACGGAAAAATTGGCCATAAACATATCCACATCACCCGACGGAAAACCAGTTCCAGATCACGCCATAATCGACATGTTCGCCAAAACCTACGACTCAAACATTGAAAAGGCAATCCTAATAGCCATACCAAAAATAAGCGAAAACGGGAGAAAACTTGCAAACCACTACAAAATCAGCCTAATAGAAGCAAAAACACCAGAAGAAACCATCGAAAAAATCAAAGAAACCTTAAAACAAAAATAATAGGCTTTTAGACGCCCTTCGCCCTCATCCTCATAGCAGCATCACAAGACCTGCAAACATAATAGTCAACAACAAGTTTAAACTCACCAGTCTCACGATCTAAAACCTTCTTATAAAACAGGAACAGCATCGCTTTCCGAAAGCTTTCGACCACAAACACGACAAACAAGCTTCCCACCAGACATAAAACACACCGACCAACCTATAGAAGTTTTAAACATAAAAATTCTTCCATTACGATTAGAGAGGAGAATGTTGTTTTGGGTTGTCATTATTTCTTGAATTTGTTTGTGTTTATTAAATATGGACAGCTATGTAATTGCTAGTTGGTAAGGTTTACATAGTGTTACTTTTTATTTAATTCGTAATACGAGGCATTGATATGAATCTTCAAAGTAATCGCGGGATTTTGAAAACTGTGGACGTGGCTCTTATAGGGGTTTTAAGCGCCATGTGGATAGTTCTTCATTTGTATTTTGGGCCGTTAGGTTTTCAACTGCTTCATCTGCCGATTTTCTGCGATATTTCGGCATTCATTACACTTATAATAGCCGTATGGATTATAGGAAAATTTGGCGGAGCATCTGCTATAGGAATTATTGGTTCCTTAATAGTGTTAGGCATCAGATCTGCGCCATTCCAAATAGGGTTTCTTGTTTCGGCAATAATTTTTGACGTTCTTTGTTTGGCGATAAGGCATAAGCCGCTAAACAGAATCAGAAACTTCCTTTCATTCCCTTAGAAAGCGAGCTTGACCAGCTTATAGCAAGCTGTGGGAAGAAGACTGCTGCTTTGCTTCAATTGCTAAAAGAAACTGGGATGCGGGTGGGAGAAGCTTGGCGCTTGAAATGGACTGACATTGATGCAGAGCATAATACTATAACTCTCAACGAGCCAGAAAAGAATAGTAATGCAAGAATGTTCAAGGTTAGTAGCAAGCTGATCTCAATGCTAAACATGCTGCCTAAGAAGTCAGACAAAGTCTTTGGATATACTCCTTTGCAGTCTGTTAGAATTAACCTTTGGCGCAAGAGAAAAAGCGTTGCAAGAAAGCTTCAGAATCCAAGAATAGAGCAGATAACCTTCCACACTTTCAGGCATTGGAAAGCAACAATGGAATACCTTACGGTTTAAACTAAAATATCCCCTTCACAAATCTTGAATAAAGATGCAAACTCCTAATTCAACAGGAGTCTGTGCAAAAATGATGAAACTTCCAGAGAAAATGCGAAAAATGCTGGAGAAACTCGTAAAGGAAATGGCTGCCAACGAAGCTGTTTCTGGGGTAGGCTTATTCGGAAGCTGGAGCCGCGGAGACGCTGTGCCCTCAAGCGATATAGACTTACTTGTTCTCAGCAACAACCTTCTTGAGGGTGAATATGTAGAAAGGATTTCCATGGGCGACTTTTTCATAGACCTAAATTTTGTTCCAAAACATTTGGTTCAAGGTCCCATACATCCAAAACTTGACCAAAAACTCTACGAAGTTCAAATCCTCTATGATAAAGATTGGACTTTGACAAATACCAAACTCTTAATGGCAAAGCTTTACGGCTCCCCAGAGAGGGTTTACATAAGAACAGAAACTCACACAATAGAGTCGGACATATACCTGAGCCGTGCAACCTCAGCCTTCACAAAGGGAGACTACAAAAGCGCCCAACTTTTTGCTGTTGTTGCCATAGAGAATGCTTTGAAAGTGTTGCTGGAGATAGCTCTTGAACCCTTTTCAAACAGCCGATTTGTAGAGAAGGCAAAAAATGCCACAGAAAGGCTTGGCACACCAGAAATTTTCAACGAATATCTGAAAATAGCCAAACTAAACCATGTGGATGCAGCTGCGGTTGAAGAAAAACTGAAACTTTTCAAAATCGTCTGGGATGAAATGAACTTTACAGTTAAACGAAGATCCCAAGTGCTAAAAAACATGCATTTCAAAATTAAAACAGGAATAAACTATTATTTTAGCCCGGCGTTCTTGCAAGGCACAATTCTCAGAGCAAACTCAATAATAAACTCTAAAAGATTCGCCGACGCTGTGCATTATTTAGGCAGCATATCCCTAAACATTATCGAAAACTATGCTTGGCTAAAAGCCACCATTGAAAGGCAAAAAATAGACTACACAAGCCTAATACGTTCAATGGAAAAACTTGAAAAAGATAATTCGAGAAGCTATCAAAACATTATAAAACTTCTTGGCTTAACAGAAACGGCCTACATAGAGAAGGGAAAAACGGCAGAAACCATAGAAAAAGCTAGAAAAATTATATTGAAGATAAGAAGAGAAAGGAAACATTTAATCAAAACGCACATATCAAAGAGTTAAATAACCATCTTATGTTGTATGCGGAGCCCGGTGGTGTAGCGGACAAGCATAGCGGGCTTTGGACCCGCCGACGGGAGTTCGAATCTCCCCCGGGCTACCAAGAACTTTCTCTTTTCAAAAAGAGAACCTTCACTAAGAGAAAACGGCTTGTTTAGGGCTTGTTTTGGGCTGTTTTGTTGGTTTAGAGCTTGGATAAGGCTTAGATTTTGCTGGTTTAGTTGGGTGGTATTAATACTGGTATTAATACCGATGTTGAGGCTTACGTTTATGCTTATGTTTATTAGCTGGTTTATGAGCTGGCTTATGCTCATGCCATTTTGCTGGGCCAGGGTTTTAAGTTGGCTGTGGAGACTTCGGGGAACAATTATATGCGTGTAGCCCTTTTTAGTCATGTTTCCACCAAGCCTCTACGTTATTATTTTATGAGTTCCGATTTTTAAATTGCAGTAAAAATTTTCTTGTACCGGTTTTGCTATGTTACCAAATATACTTGTCTAATGGGCCTTTTATTTTCGGTTTGAAGTTTTCGCATGCGCCGTCTTCTGGGTTTACATAGCCTTTCTTTTGGTGGCACCAGTATTTCTTCTCCATTGAAAAGTAGTCTATGAAGCGGCATTCGCGGCACTTATGCATTGGCATGGGCGGTTTTCCTCTTCCTTTTCAATTCTTCGTGTTCCATTATGGCGCATGTCATGCACACATATTTATTAGGCATTTTTAGGCTTCTGAACATTTTCCCGCCTTCTTCAACAGTCATGCCGCACCTTGGACAAACAGCCCTCTTCCGAACGGTAATGACGTCTACCTCTGACAATTTTCCATCTAACGTTAAAATTGAGTAGAACAAAATTATCAATTGCGAATTTAAAATTCAGATTTCTTTATTTTAGGAATTTGCATTTTATTGAGTTTCAATTTCGCCTTTTGTAAGGTCGATTTTTAAACTTTTAACCTTGAGTCTATAGCATAAGCCTTTTTCTTTAATGTAGCATTTTTCCACAAGCTCGGAGTCAACGAGTTTTTCTAAGGCTCGATAAACGGACTCCCTATATTTTACGTCATATTTCCTCTTTTTTAGTTCTTCAAGCACTTGAACAACTGGCATCGGCTCTTTTGATATTATTTTTAAAATTTCTCTTCGAAGTTCTGAGTTTAGCGCCGAAATCACTTTGTCAGTTTCCATGTTTGCAGTGTTAATTTAATGTTGATTAAATCACTTTGTTGTCTATTCCGTCATAATAGTGCATCTCATGGCAACAAGACCTTTTCAACTCAACGGATTGTTTGGATTTTAGGGGATAAAGAGGGATTCACTGTGGTTAATTTCTTCAGATTGCTTGACAGCCAACGACACATAGCATTTTGTCCGATGAATCTTGTAGCTGATGTTTACTGGGGTTGTCCTCACGCTTGCTGGTATTGTTATGCTCCTTCAGCTGCTGTGCGCCGAAATTTTGAAACGAGTTTTCAAAAATTTAGAAATTTTAAACGAGTTTTCAAGAAACAATCAGATTTCGAGCGAGTAGAAAAGGCAATTAAAGATGGAACAGTCAAAGGAGTATGCAGTAAGAGGGAACAGGAACCATTTGTCGCTGCAGCTATAAAGCATAAGCATCCACTTCGCATCGGATCCCTTTCTGAACCATTTGGTTTGCCTTTAGAAAACCAATGGGGAGATACTTACAGAATTTTAGAGATTTTGACAAAATACGATTATCCCTTTGTTGTGTGCACTAAAAGTCCCCTTGTAGCGACACCAAAATATCTGAACCTTCTGAAATCTGGGAATGGAAAAGTCGGCGTGCAGATTTCACTGATATCTCTAAATGAGAACTTGCTTAGATATCTGGAATCACGCCCTGGAGGCTCAACACCCTCAGCAAAGTCGCGTTTGGAAGCTTTAAAAAAGCTGTCTGATGAGGGAATTTTTACAACATGTAGAATTCAGCCCCTCATCCCGCAAGTCACAGAATATGATATGCAAGAACTCATATATGCTCTCGCTGAAGCTGGCGTTAAACATGTTATAGTAGAGTTTCTCTGGCTTCCAATAGCACACGCACGAGATATGGGTATGAGACTGAAGTTGGCTTTTGATGCCTATTGTAAAGATGGCGGAAAAGTTGGCCCCGAATTAACCAAATTTGGTAACGACATACACGATTATTATAGGTCATTTAATGACGCTGTAGTAGCTTACGGCCGAATTTTCTACTCCAAAAATGCGCGCGCGCGGGCTTAATCACACGTAAAGGCCTCGATTTGCTTGACGCCTGTTTCCCAGAACAGCAAGAACCATTAGAAGACTTTCTAAAAAGTCGGAGAGGATGATTTTGGCTGAGAAAATCATGAAATGCCCTTTCTGCGGCTACACTTGGAAGCCCAGGGTTGACAAGCCAGTTGAATGCCCACGATGCAAAAACCGATTGGACATGAGGAAAAGGCGTCTGCCAAAATGCTTCAGAAACATGTGAAGGGGTTTGATGATTTTGAGTGATGATAGTAGTAGAAAAGACAAGATAATAGATAAGGGTGATTTGGTAACTAAATTTGGTAACCAAACTACTATGAACAAGGTTTTCACAAGCGTCTACGTTTTTGGAAGAAAAATTAGCTTGTGGATTCCTAAAGACTTGTGGGAAAAGTTTAGGGAACTTGCAAAGCTTGAAGGATTAAGCGCAAGCAAACTTGCAGAAAGAGCCTTGATAGAATATGCTCGAGTTCATGCACGCGGAAACCCACAGTTAAAAATGACTTATTACGTTAAGCCTGAAGAGCCTCAGCCCATGCGCGTTTTATGCCTATACTGCCAAGGAGCCCTAACAGACGGGCGCATATTCTGCCAGCGAAAAGGCATGTGGATTCCAGGCATTTCATGTTACAGCTGCGAATTCAACAGGTTAAGGAAGAGGTGAATTTAAAATGGGCGGTAAAATTGTTCCAGAAATTCCCGTGAAGGGAATATGCCCACTTGAATGCTTCGACGCTGGAGACATGCTTGAATTAGGCGAAAACGGAAAGTACAGAATAAAAGGCTATGAAAACTGCACATGGGTAACATACAAAATAGTAGCCTACGACAATGCTGGAAACAACGCAACAAAAGACAACAACGGATATGGCTACAAATACCACGTCATACCAGAATACCCATTAACCATGATGCTCACAATGTTAATATTAACCACTTCAATTGCAACAATACTTCTAAAGAAAAAGGGAAAAGCAAAACCTCAGCTTCCCTAAATTATCATTTTAGCTGTGGGCTATGCGCATGCATTATGGCTGGCAGTGTAAAGCTTAAACGAAACAGCAAGTTATCCAAGGAAAAAACCAATAGAAGTTTTTTTCATAAGTTTTAAAAACGAATTGTAGGAATACCTCCAGATTAGTCGGGGCGGAGTCGGCTCCGCGTTTAGAGGGGGAGCATGCTTCCCGACTCGTGCCGAGTCAGGGGCACGTTAAACAAACCCGCCAAATGGAGGAGAAAGGGGGAGTGATGTGAAAATGCAACGTAAGAAAATGTTGATTGCAGGTTTAGCCATAGCACTGCTGATTGGCGTTGCAAGCGCAGCCTTAATATCTTACTTTGGACAGGTTAAGATGACTGCAACAGTTAAACAAGCAGTTCTGCTCGACGGAAAGGATATTAACAATATGCCAATATTACAAACGGCGACCGTGTCAGGCGGAGAGTCCTTCTGCAGGTATCACTGGTTACAGAGCCAAACAAGTGTTCCGGTTACGGTGGGATTGTATACATGGCCTGACGAAGCAGGAATCACGGTGACATACACAACCACAATCACAGAATTAGTGGGCGCTGAGCATTACTATGATGACTGCCAAAGACTCGTTGGCTTAAACGTTTGGCTAACGCTTAGCGACCTGCTTGCAAAAGACTTGCAATACACTGTCAATGTGATCAGTAATCCGAAGTTTGCACCGAACATAAATATATTCATTACTGATGGTAGCGGAAGCTACAGGGTAATTCATGCATGGGGTAAAGAATGGGATGGGACGGGACTGAAAACTGTAACTTTTAAACAACTGCTCGATGGAACAATGGGATATGGTGCTTCGATAAGATACAGCCTACTCCCACCAGACCTTCCAGAAGGCTCACCGAAGTATTACTATAGTGAAAGTGAATTGATAAATGATTACGGCAGTTGGTATGCCTATTTCGTTGAGGTTAGGGCACAAGCAGGAGCTTCAGGCGGACAAGTGTTAAGACCAACTGGGTTCAAAGCTGCTGGCATAACAATTGAGGTTCCAGACTCTGACACTTTCACAACCGTAACACTGCAACCAGGAGAGTTTCTGCCATTCTACATCTGCTACAAGTTCGACTTGCTTATCAAAACTGGCACATACGACATCTACACTACAGTAAAACCTGCACCTGCATCATAAATTAAGAAGACATATAGCCTTCATTTCCCCCTTTTTATTTTTGAAAAAGTTCAAGCGTCTAAGTGATGAAGCTATGAATCGCCAGTTTGTGTTGCTTGCCCTTGGCTTAATTCTTACAATTCCAGTTTTTCAGCCTTCAATATTTTCTAAACAATTTAAGCCCCTTCAAGGCTTGCATGTGGTTAAAAGTTTGCCTTTAAACATGGTTGCCGGCTCCACTTACGAGTGGGAAGTCAGCTTCGTGAACCCTAAAAGTGAAAGCGGCTTGATGAACGTAACTTTAGAAGTCGCGGAGAAGAAGACCGTTGTAGGTTTTGGAGAGTTCCATGTTGAGGGCATATTGGAAAGCTATGACAATCCACCCGGAGAGTATCATACGCTTACATTAACATTTACGGAAACTGGCGGCGGAGTCTTCCAAAGCCAAGCACTAATCAACGAAAGATTTAACATCATAAAACTTGAAATCTCCTCGGTTCCAAACCTCATGCCAGGAGAATACACCTTCACATTAACCATAACAGTAAACTACATTTCAGACATGATAAAAAGCGCAGTCGAATTCCTGCATAACATGTATAATGAGAAAATTAAGCTATGCGCTGAATCCCCCGAAACAGCGCCTAACACATACTGGCTTGTAAGCGACAACCTCTGGGCATACAAAGCCTTAGAAAAACACGACCAAAAACTTTCAAACACCATAAAATCTAAGCTTATAGAGCTGGCTAAAACCTACAAACTGCCAACAGACGCCAAAGGCTTACCAATAAGCTACAAACATGAAGCCGTTATAGGAGACACTGTTCCAACACCTTTCAACGTCACAGTTCAATACACCCTTTACAGCGACAATTACGCGTTAAAAACAGAGATAGCGAACGGCACAGCAGTCATGGAAGACTGGCAGGAATACGCTGACCTGCTCCTTTACGCAGCCCTTTCAAAACATTGGGAAGGAAAAGACGACAATGCAACAGCCTTATTCAACAAGGCTAAAAACATGTGGGACGGAGTAGGCATAAACGACAAGGCAGCAAAGGCTGACGGCCACTATGCAACATACAAACTCGGACTACTACTATACACATCAAAAGTTCTGGGAATCAAACTCGACTTTGAAACACAGCTAATTGCCACTATATGGAAGTTACAAGACGAAACAACGGGGGGAATAATAACAGGCTACAAACCGGACGGAACACCATTCGGAAACACAAACACAGAAACAACATCAATAACCATCATAGCCTTAACTTAAAAACATACAAGAAGTGTTTAAAAATGAAGCGGACGAAAAGGAATCCATGTATAGCTTAAATTAAAAGGGAAAAAGAAAAGGTATTTTATGTTTTTGGTTTTGGTTTGAAAACTAAAGTTGCAATGCCCGCAACGATTATGATTATGACCCCAATGATCGCTATTATGCCGCCTAACATCCATCCGCCAATGGTTGCCGCCATGGTTGCTTTCTCTTGCCATTCTAAGATTGCTGAAATTTTAACAGTTTCATTTACATCGCGAAGCGGATTCTCAACAATAAAGTGTATAGTAGAGGTAGCCTGATCCTTTGTAAGTTGGATGGCGAATGATGTTCCCGTCACATTCTTCCGCTCAAAATATGAAGCGTAAGCTCTACCTGAAGACCATGCCATGTAATTGTCCAAATTCATAATGTAAAAGTTGAATCTATAACCGCTAACTTCTGTTGCATTACCCTTTAGAACGAAATCCTTTGACTCCTCAATTATAAGTGGAGGAAGCGATGAAAACTCCGCTGAACAATCGAGAATGGAGGCTTTTTCAGCCCAGCTAATGGTAGCTGTTACACGCACTGTAGGTTTCACTCCTATAACGTGTTCTTCAACAACGAAATAAAACGTCGTTGGAACTTCCTCTTTTTTAGCTATGGAGATTGTGAAACTGGCATATGTTACACCTTTGACTTCATAATACGCGGTATAGGAAGCCCCTGCTTTCCATAAATCGAAGTTTACACTGTCAAAGACATAGAAGTTAAACCATCGTTGAGGGGAAGATTGTTCTGTAGCGGTTCCAGATACAACAAAGTCTTTAGCTTCTCCAAATACAAGTGGTGTAGCAAACCAATAATCATAGGTCTCCCATATATCTACGGTGATGACTTGATCAATGAGACTTTCAGTTTTAGTTTTCCATCATGGGGAAACTGCCAGAGTTTCCTTGTCAGCTAATGTTTTGCTCTTTGGCTCCCATGTTACAGTTGCTGGTGCAATCGCCGCTATGACAACTCCAGCACATAGAAGTATCACTCCCGATACGAAGGCTATTTTAGTCGACTTCATCACCATATTATTCACCATTGCTCAGTTCAATTTCTATAATTTATAACATTTGTCACTAAAACTTGTTAAAACTTTGGACTACAAATGAGAAACTATACGCAAGTATTAACTCACTAAGTTTTTAACCGTGAACTTTTTCTGTTACAAGGCTTATGCTTTTAGCGTATTCGAGGAATGCCACACGCATCGTCTCACTTTCACTTTGCCCTAATTTTTGGCATATTCTGTCGAGTAGCTCTTTTTGTTGAGGGCTTAACACGACTCTTACGATGTGTTTTTTGGCCACCTTTTGACCATCCGATTGTATAACACGGTTTATTTTGAAATTTTGCCCTATGATTTTAATGTTTCGCTTATGCTCGCCGCCTTCGAGTGGCGTTAGAGGATTCTCCAAATGCCTCATAAGAGGAGCCCGTTAGGCCTTCAGAAGAGGGTCATTCGCGGTGTGATTTTCCGCAACACATACCATGACAGGCTTGCATGCGAGGTTGTCTCAATGCTTAGCCGCCATGACTTGTTGGGCATGCTTAACTTTGACGGCTTAAACGTCTCGCTTATCCCCGAAGTTGAGAGGGGCGAAGTTCTTGTTGACAGCCGTGGAGGGGGAAGCTTTCAGAAGGCTTTACATTCGCATCGTAAAGCGTAAACGCTTCTTCAAGCTTTACGCCAAAAGAAGCTTTAAGAAGGCTTTGGCATACGCCTCCATAGGCTTTGTTTCAGGCTACACCGTGGGGCTGCAGGCCACACAAGCCTTAAGCATAGCATTTTTAAGCGGTCTGATCTCCGCTGTGGCCTATTTCGTTTACGAGCTTATGAAGTGAACCATTACGGAGCGTTTTTGCATGCGGAAGTGGCATATAAAGCAGATTGAAAACCAAGACTACATATTCATAGACGCGAAAATAGCCAACCCTCTCGATCCCAAGAAGTCGAGGAAGGTTGAGTTCCTCGTCGATACGGGTGCAACGGGCTGCGCTATTGGCGAAGACCTTGCAGATAAGCTTGGCTTAGAAGCAAGCGGGACCGTGGATGTGGGCTTAGCTGACGGCAGCAGCAAACAAGTCAAAGCCGCCTACGTCTTAATCGAGGTTGGCGGGAGGAAGCTTTACACATGGACCGTCTACGATAAGGGCTTCACGCCGATATTGGGCTTGGATGTTATGCGAATCCTCGGAGTCCACGTTGACGTCCCAGAGAAAAGGATTCTTGTCCCACATAGAAACATGAAGCTGAAGCGGATTAAGCTATACATGGGACTACCAGCCACAACATACACATTCACCCTCCAATATTATCAAAAAAATTAGGGTGCGTGTTGTTTTATTGCCCAAAAAGCCTGTTAAAAACAACATTCTTCAGCGTTTTATTGCCCTAAAAACCAAAATAAAACTTGACACCCGAAAGCTCCGAGAACACCTACTCGATGAGCTTGAAGCACTTTTCCAAATGGCAAGCGACATAGCCCGAGGGAAAACAAAAACACAGATAGTGGACGGAAAACAGGTTAAGGTAAGCCTTAAAGCAAGGCAGAAGTGGGCTCAAAC
>Ga0080004_1134038_pt1 | contig 22627 bp, 14 predicted proteins | sample WasSprMetagenome_FD_69207 | JGI IMG/M metagenome (GOLD analysis project Ga0080004, IMG submission 69207) | Sulfidic aquatic microbial communities from Washburn Spring, Yellowstone National Park, USA - WS (SPADES assembly) (version 2) | ecosystem: Environmental > Aquatic > Thermal springs > Hot...
ACTACACACAAACAAACAACTACAACAAGCGGTACAAAGAGGAGATAAAGAGGCAATAGCTGAAGCACTAACACAAAGAAGACTAAAACCAACATACCTAATATGGAGAAACCCAAACATCACATAAGCCAACTACCTCTTCATCTCAACCTCGAATATGCACTTCTCATCACCCTTGGATGAGCACGATATCTCTTCGACCGAAACCTCTTTAGCGTAGAGTGTGGTTAGGAAGCCCTTAAGAAGCCAAAGCCGGGTAACTAGAAACTGTTAAATAAAGGGTGATTTGTTAAAATTATCCAGAAGTATGGAAAAAAAGCTAAGCATACGAAAGCTTGTAGAAACCAATTCTCTTCCTGTTGATATTCTAAGCAGGGATGCCGCCATTGAAATGAGTTTTAAGCCAAGACCATCATATTTCGCCAGATGCAAAGAACTAGGTATATCAGTACCCAAAGTCTTTTACGATCCCAAGGTTCGGAATCTACATCCCTGGCTCGCAAGAAGATCTCGCTCAGTAGCTAAAGCCCTTAATTTAGCCGCTGTTCTTCCGAGTGATGCTTCGGAGAAGTTTCTAACTTTATTGGGTTTCGACACTGAGAAGTTAAGGTCGCTTGTTGAGAAAGGTTATCCACCCTTAATCTCCTACTCCTCCGCTGACACCAATTTGCTGAAAATGAATTTCAAAAATGAGGTGATTATGGATCCGATGGCTGGTGGGGGAAGCATACCGTTGGAATCAGTAATTTTAGAAGTTAGAACGATTGCTTGTGAGTATAACCCAGTGGCTTTCCTAATATTGAAAGCCACTATAGAATTCCCTGCGAAGTATGGTATGAAACTCTATTTGAAGGTTAGGGAAGAGGCTGAAAAACTCATAGATTATGCTGTAAGGAAGCTGGGTCCTTTTTACGGAAGAGAGGCTGAAGGATACATAATATTGAGACAGGTTGTCTTAAATGGTGAAGTATGTCCCTTAGTAACAACTATTCCACTGACACCTAGAAGTTTTGTATCTATAGAAAAAGGAGATGTTAAAGTGGTTGAGGGACGGGGTTCTCTAGCTACGAACAGAAGATTACTATCTGCTTGGATGAAACAGCATAGCGAAATTTTAGAAGAGAAGAACAGGAGGCTTCTTGATGCGGTGCATAGATGTCTAATAGTGCAGACGAGAAATGGATTTAGATTGGCTGATGAATCCGACCAAGAGTTATTAAGAAAGGCATTTGAAGAATACTGTAAAGTTAAACCCAGCATACCAGAATGTGAAATACCTACCGATAACAGCGTCTTTGAGGAGTTATTACATTTAAGGAGGTATAGTAACTTATTCAACCCAAGGCAGGCGCTGACATTAGGACTACTTATTGACTATGTTAGGAGGAGGATAACCGAGTTAATAGATGGGGAAGGTGAGTTTGGTGCTGCCGTAGGACTATATCTCGCACTAGGTATAGATAGACTTGCCGACTTTAACTCAATAATAACTACTTGGAATGCCAACCAAGGGACCATTCGAGACAGCATTGGATCCTACTATAAGTTCAGGAAGTTTAGGTTAGAGGGGGTATATGCTGAAGCGATAGCGCCTTTTAGAACTCTAGACTGGATATTTGAACCAAATTCTGTAGATAGAACAGCTGGGGGGATTTGCCCCATTTTAAGAGAACTATGCGAAAAACTAGAAGGTAAGGGTGAGAAGGTAAAAGTTTGTTTATGTAACGCGTTAGAGCTTTCAAAACATTTTCAAGATAAAGTAAGCGTCATCAACGTAGATCCTCCCTACTACGACCAGCACATCTATAGCGACTTCTCTGAATTCTTCTGGCCTCTCCTCAAACTAACCCTTGGAGACGCTCTACAAATATTGTTCAAAGAGAATTACTTGTCTTCTTGGGACCCTTCTAGCTGGCGTGTTCCGAAAGAGGATGAGATAGTTAGCAGAAGGTCTAATGTGAAAACGTTTGAAATCAGACTTAAGAAAGCCTTAGTAGAGATGAGAAAGATCTTAGAGGAGAATGGGCTTTTGATATTGTGGTTTAGCCACAGAAGGTTAGAGGCTTGGGAAGCCGTTATAAGAGCGTTGAGAGACGCCGAATTTAAATTAACCAACATAATCCCACTAGTATCCGAGCATCCGACAAGAAGTGTGACTATGGGTGGTAGAGCAGGGCTTTCCCACGTTCTTATACTTGTGGCGAGGAAGACGAGTAGTCCTATCCATATTGAGAAGGAGGAGTTAATGAAGAGAGTTGTAGAGCAAGCAAAGAAGGCTAAGCTATACCCAAACGATAAAATAAGGAAGGAAGAACTAGATGTCATAACCTCTGCAGTTAATTTAGCAGCCTCACTTATCGGATAGGGTTAAACTATGAAACCCGAGATTATCGCAAAGATTAAAAAAGAAATCATCCAATTTAGCAAAGAAGCGTTACCTCAATACTCAATAGAAGAGTTGAAGCGAGCCTTCCCATTCCATAGCATATTCTTCACCGACGAAGGGTTAAGGGCTTTTAAAGTTCAGCGAACACTAGTTACTAGAATGGGTATGAAACTCTACCCCAGAATAGCTTTTCTAGTAGCCCAGGACAAATATTCCAGGGTCTTTCTCAACCACGACATTGATGGTGAAGCTGATACTGGTATGATATCGAAAGCAGATAGGATATTAGATGAACTTAGAACGGGCTTGAGGAAACCAGACGCAGAAAAAGAATGGGATGAAATAATCAAGTCAGCTTCCAGAGAGAAGAGGAGACATAAAATTAGGGCTGATCTATTCATAGAAGATTTTAAGCCAGGACCACTTTTTATGGAAATAAAAAGCCCAAGACCAAACCTGGATGTTTGCACCGAGAGTAAAAAGAAGATGCTATACTTTAAGATAATCAACATTAACTTGAACGTAGAAGCCTACCTAGCCTTCCCTTACAACCCATTCATCAAGAGAGAAGACTACTCCCACACCTTTACCCTCCAAATAATGGATATTAAAAAAGAGGTTTTGATTGGTGAAGAAATGTGGGACAAAATCGGAGAAAGAGGAACATTCGAGGAACTCCTCCGAATCTTTGACGAGGTTAAAAGATATTTGAGAAGCTGACCCTTTTCTTTACAGTGCTCATTGTTCCTTACCCCGCCACCTCACACGAATTCCTTTCTGTTTCGGCTCATATCACTGAATTTTCTCTCGTAAATTCTTTTTTGCTTTAGAAATCTCCTCTCATCAGGCTTGTAGATGAATCCTCTGGTTCTGGCTTTTTTCTGATACTCCCTTAAGCGGAACGAGCCCTTTGACAACGAAATGTTTACGAGCGAAAAAAGTTCTGACACTAGAGGTACATCCCTTGCATAAAAGAGGAATATTTTTTGTCTATATTCTTTCGTGGGTCTTAGTCGGACTATCAGAGAGAAGATCTCGTCAGGCAGTAAGCCAACTTCGTCCGCTCTAACTGCCATGAGCTCGCCTTCTACAGCATATGCTATTGTTCTAGGACCAAAAGTTCGAGCAGCTATGTTGAGTGCGGATCTTTTTGTTAAGGGTTGAAGATCTCCTCCTCTTACAACGAGGAAATAATTCTCCTCCTCACCTACTTTCTGCCTTACTACCGTGCCCTCTGGCAGAATTTCCCCCATTTCCTTGCTACTTTCGAAAGCAATCTTCCCCCACGCTCTCTTCTGGACATCCAAGTAATGCCAGATAGCATTTGGCTTGGTGGGAAGCTTTACGAATACTTTTTTGCCTAACTCCCTTCTTAACATTGGCGAATACATTGTTCTCTTGAGCCAGGTGATGGCTCTTTCCAGAGTCTCTACTTCGTATCCTCCCTCTTGTAGCTTTGCGACTATGGAGTCTATGTTATTGAAAGAAGTCCTCCAGAATCCCTCTTCTCTCACAGCCCCAAGTTGTTTAAAAACGTCGCACACAAATGCGTATTGCTTCCCTATGAGGTATTTAAGGATAATAAACTTTAGCCTGAAAGCTTCACATATGTCTGGCTTATACTGAGTCTGCTGTCCGTAGATGTATAGGCAATCGTAGATGTTCTCTTTTTCAGTCATGGTCGAACCCATCCGAGCCGTAAGCTTTTCTTTATCAGTCGCTCCAATTCGTATGCTCTCCAGCGGTGCTCCGCGTTAAAGAAAGCGTCCTGCACTGAACTGCTCATTAATTTTTGAACATTTTCGTCTTGCAAAACTTGTGCTACGGCTTTACCGAAAGGTGTCAGCGTATAATAGGTGAACCTGCTTCTATTCAGTGCGCTAAGCACTCCGAGTTGATCAAGCTCTTCGGCTTTTTCACATAATCTCTTGTATGTCCCCTGAAATCCACGATGTTTTCCTCTGACAGGTGGTAGGAATTGCTGAATTATGGAGGCGACGGTTGAGATTGTTAAGGGGAAGTCGAGGTGCTTGTGATCTCGAGAAAAAATTATTGAGTTAAGAACATGAAAGAACATTACTAGTGCGACTACATCTGGATCTAGTCTAATTCCACTGTACGGTAGTGAAGGCAGTAGTTCAAGCAACCCTTCTGAGAGGATTCCCGTTTCTCTTTTAGTGCTGAAAGCTAAGGAAGTCCTTACTTTTATGTCAAACATATTTAGAAGCCGCTCAATAAAGTTAAGACAAAAAATAACATCTGGCTCTGTAGGTATAAAGCAGGCAATCTGCACCTGCCTATATCTACACAGGAGACCTTCAGAAACGAGGTGTGAAAGCGCCGATAATGTCTTGTTGCTTTCGTCCCATAGATCGACCTTAGTGAAATCGTCTTGAAGAATTGTGAACACCCGTTCGAGCCCAAATAGTTGACGAATCTCTTCCTGGGAGAAAGCAGCATCAATGAGGTTGCCCTCCTCATCTAACTTAGCGGCACTTGTCAAGTATAGACCTACGTCGTATCTCAAGCCTTGTGACTCTGCAATACGCATTGCTGCATCGGCTGGGAAGCTCGTGTGATATATCACCAGGTTCATCGATGTACTTATTTGGTTTAAACCTAATAAGTTTATCGAAATCGCAACCTTAAATAACTTGGGCGGGAATCTCTATGTACGATGGATCCAACATTAGAGCTGGTTCGGAGACAGGTCTCGAACCTTGCCTCACCGACAAGGGAACTGGTTGATGCTGCAACCGAGGCAGTGGTGAAGCGGCTAGTTTTCGATGAGAGCCAACCTTTAGATGAAGCTGGAATGGTGGCTTGTCTATTCCCGGAAGGATATAGTGAGAGTAGGCACTACATTCCAAACATCGTCACTCCGTGTTTCCACTCCGTAACTTTTAGGGTTAAAAAGAACGTTGCTGGTGCCCATCTGTCTTTCCTGTTAAACTTCACGATTCCTAGGGTAAGCACATTATTCGAAAAAGTAGTTGATTCGGATGGGAGTGAACGTTGGCAAAGATATGGTTCTACCTTGAAAATTATCGGAGGAGAGCGATATACTGGTTGGGAAAAACCGGATGAGCCTCTGAAACTTGAGCTGGGTGAACAGAGATTCGGGATAATAACACTTCAAAGGAAAGAAGTAGGGTCATCAATGCCTTCGGCATCGACAAAGGAAGTGATAGTAACGCCTGAGATAAGACTTTCATATGAAATTACCGCTTCAAAGATGCAAGATTCGCTCTATAACGTTACGGTCGTTGTAAGGAATAAGTCTAGGAGAAAGATACGCAGCGTCTTAGGAACCATATATTCTGTGAGTATGGAGATTGTGGCAGAAGGTGCTCAATTTGTTCCTATAAAAGTAGGTGAAGTAGAGGTTCCAGCAAGATCCATCAACACCCATTGCTTTCTTCAAGGAAATAAGCTATTCTGCACACCTTTGATAATACTAGACCTTCCAAGAATAGAGCCAAGTCTAGGTCCTGAACTAAGACAATTGACATCTCAAGATCTCCTTCTTCAAGAAATGGCATTACTATCTACAGAGGAGAAGCAGGAGCTGCTGAAGAGGGGGTGGATAGACCTACTGAGCAAGATATTTGAATCTATTGCTGAGGCTCTACCACATATCAAGCACCTCTATAGGTGGCAATTTGACGCTATCCAAATAATCATATCTAGGCTCCTAAAAGAAGATACAAAGCCATTGATACTAAGAGCTCCAACAGGCAAGGGCAAGACGCTTGTTTTCGCCTTCGCAGCTATCCTTACAGCGCTCCACGCCTCTGAAGAGGGAACGAAAGTCATCCTCACTTTTCCAACGCGGGCTTTAACTACTCAACAATTCAACGAGTTCATCGCCATAACTTTTAGGCTAAATGCCAAAAATCAAAAGCGGATTAGGATAGCTCTTTATATGGGGAAAGGAGGAACTATAGGTTCGCTCGATGCAAGATCGATCAGCGAGGGAGAACCTATTCCTCACATAACGCAGTGCCCTGCTTGTAACGGCGATAACATAGTTGCCCACAAGCCAAGCGAAGACACAGTGATACCTCAATGTGCAAGCTGCGGTGTTAAACTCGGTTTCGTTACTCTCTCAGATAGATCTGCCGAGGAATGCCCTCCAGACATAGTTATCGCCACGATAGATAAACTAGCATACGCTGTTTCACAGAATGTGTACTCACACACCTTGTTCGGCGCTGAGTCGAGAAGGTGTCAGGCATGTGGAATCTGGCATTCGCTATCTTTCAAGAAGTATCTTGATACAGCTGCTGTCTGTAGACGATGTGGATCGTCGCTATCCAGCAACACTACTAAATCAGCCATCAAGCTCATAGTGTTTGATGAGGTTCACACGCTCTACGGAACCACTGGAAATCTTACAGCCCATTTCATAAGCCTCTTCAAAAGGCTCAATAAGAAGTACGGCAACGGTGGAATATCGATTATAGGAGCGACCGCCACGGTGGCAAATGAGAATATTCTGATTCAACATCTTACAGATAACGTTCCCGATGTCTTTCCACCAGAGGAGCGATTCGACCAATATTTTAACGAATCAGGCGAGCTTCAGTATAGGTTTGTAGTCGCTGAGCCACTTAATACTACAACAAGGACTCTGATTTTGAGAGGCATAAAGGCTTACGATCAATTCATTAGGGTGGTTAAAAGGACTTTTCCAGACGTAGCAACAAAATACGAACAGCAATTTGTCTTCGTAACCAGGAAGAGGGATGGTTCTACCTTACTGAAGACGATCACGGAAGCATTTACGTCTCCTCCAGAAACGGCTTTCGTTTCTGGAGACGATTCCAGTCGTCAAATCGCAGTGAAGACAAAAGGTGTGAAAGAGCATAGATATATGGTGGTTATAGCCACTAAGATCTACTCGCTTGGGATGGACTTTGGGGACCTAAATGTGCTACATTTCTTCGGGGTTCCAGATACTATCGTGGATCTCATCCAGATCATCGGAAGGACAGGGAGACAAGGCTTTCCCGCACTCATATTTCTACATCTATATCCACCGAATCCCAGGGACAACTTTGTCTATGAATTCTTCTCGGAGATAGTCCGCAAACCAGGTCTCCACTTCGAACCTACCCCGATCAATTCACTAAACCGCTATGCGGTAATCCAGTCCTCATTCAACATCATTTCAGCCATAAACTTGGCGGATTGTAATAAGTTACCCCAAATCAGATATTGCGACGCAGCTTACAACTTTTACGTAACGCAGAGAAATGCCGAGAGGCTCTTACGGGAAGCCTTAGAGGTATACCACCGCTCCTTTGCTTCGCCCGAGGAGATGTCAGATATTCAGCAAATATTAATTGATAGGCTAAGATCCTTACTCTTAGAGTGCAAAGGTAGAGATGTTACTGTCGTGGACTTGCTAAACTCCAGGCGACTAATGTTGACGAGCTTACGAGGCGAGGCAAGGTCTGTCAACTATGCCCCTGTAACACATTACCCGGTGATAGACTACATCGAGGCTGACTCGGAGTCGGAAGACAGCCTACTCATTGAAGAAGCAAGGGCACCAGAAGATTCTACACCTTCTGACCACGAACAAGGTGAAGAAGCATGACAGAAGAGTTTGAAGAGACGCAGATACAAAAGACTATTTTCGAAACGATTTACAGCGAATTTGACAATACTACTTTTCACTACGATAATAAGAGCTGGAGAGTGAAGAAGATAAATGGTAGTCCTCTTTCGGACGAAGACGCTGACAAGCTTAGGCCAGTTGTCTCAAGAATTATTGAAAGCGCCCAGCAACAGGTGGTGACCGAAGTAGAAGAGAGCTTAGGTGAACCGGATTCTTTCGCAGTCGAAGTTGACGAGCTTAGTAAAGCTCTTGGCGTGGAAGATAGCAAGACCGATAGAACAAGTATTCCTAAACAACCCCACATAAATGTTGACCAAATACTCCTTATCATACCAGAAGAGGGGGCTATAGATATATACCCCAGGACATGGTTCTGTAAAAACTGCGGATACTACCGACTTGCATCCCCCTCTGCCTTGAAGACCTTGGATTGTCCTTGGTGCAAAGATAAATACGCTGTGTGCTTAAACCCTAAATGCCCCGAGAAGAACACTATCGTCCCGAAGCAAGATACCTGCCCCACTTGTGGTTCCAAAATGGGGAACGTTAAGCTTCTCCAATTAAGCATACTCTTCGTGTGCCCAAAATGCGCAAGGCAGGAGGAGATATGCCCTCCGTTCGTCAGACCAGATAAGGCTCCCTTGTTATTCCAGTGTGAAACATGCGGAGGACCCTTAAGACTGATTCTAAAGGGTCCGATGACTAAATGGAGATGGGAGTGCGCAAGGCATCCTGAGCATCAATGTGTAAGGACTTCCAGCCCAAGAGTAAACCAGTTCTGTCCGCAGTGTTCAACGTGGGGAAAGAATGGTGAACCTAGAAGTGTAGTAAGCATGAGGCTCAGGGCCGCGTCTGCCAACTATCTTCGGCCTCGGATGCTATCAATAATTAGAGTAGGTGCTACACTAGAGATCAACGACGAGTTACTAAGCAAAGCAGCTGAATGGAAGCTCAGCGAACAGGGTGATCCAGATTGGCTAGAAAAAGCGGAGATCCTGAAGAGATATGCTATCGACGATCTATGGGTTATCAGAGGAGTAAAGAGTTACACAATCAATTATGGCTACACCTTCAACAGTTATGAAAGCGATCTGAAGTTAAACCTCTATACACACGTTGATCCTCGTACTAAAAGAAACACGTTCAAAGCTTACGTTGCAATAGCCACTGGTAAGGCGTTATACATAAAACTCAACAGAGAATTGGTTGCAAAAACCATCGGAATACACCCCTTCGACTACGAAGAGGTAGCCTCAGAAAGCATACTCAAAGTCGAAAAACTTTCATCTAAAGAACTTAAAGAAAAAGGAGACGCTTTAATATCAATTCTACATGCTGCAGAGCATGCGTTTCTTTCACAATCATCTTTGACCACTGGGTTGTCGGAGGATTCTTTCGCTGGCAAGATCCTGATTAGAGACTGTGGCATCCTCATCGCAGAACGAGAGAACGTTGGAACCAGCGGCGTCGATTACATTACTCAAAGAAAGCTTTTGGAGTTCATGTCGAGTGCCGAACTACGTGTGCTAAGCTGCCGGTATGACTGCGACACTGGCTGCGTAAAATGTCTATTCATCCGAGACCCCCTATGTCACCCTTTGATTCCAAACGAAGGAGGAAGCAGGTATTTCATCCCTAACAGCTTACTCAGTAGAAGAAGTTTGCTGAAACTTTGGGCACAAGGAGGAAACGCGTATGACAAGTCCAAATCCCAAGAATAATAGTGTTGTGGTGGGAAAGCTCCTGAATGACCACATCGTACCAGTTGTAACGTTACCTGAACCCTTATTGTCAGGGCTTATAATACGCGGGTCTTGTGTGCTTTCAACCCCTACAGCCTTAGGATATCTGTTCAGCATTCCTGTGGAGGAACTGCTAATATCCAGCCCCTTCGCAGAGGAGCACGGATTACTAATCTACGCTGATGCGATAAGACGCCTAGCAAAACGCCACGTGTATCTAAAATGCCTTATTAGAGAGTATCACACAAACCCTCAGACCCAGAAGGCTGTCAGAAGACTAAGAGATCTTTATTGTTCATGGGGTGACTCCAACAGATTCCAGGTGAGGGAGTATCATATTCAGCTCAATGATATATCAAACACACTACCTTCCACGGATGACAAGTTGCACTATGAGTCAACCCACGCCAAGCTAATAATAGCTGATAACAAGGCTTGTTACATTGGCTCAGCTGAGTTAAGAATGAACTCTTTGTTTGCTAACTTTGAGACAGGTGTTATAATACAGGGTCAACTCGTAGGTGTTTTTAGAGAGGTCTTCTATCATGTCTGGAAGGCATCTAAGGTAGTTTATACATCATCAAATTAGATGGACAAAACTCTAAAACTGACCTGGAGGGTTTCGAGAGGATTTGTCTCCCGAAATATTCAAACTACGCTCATATATGGTAGCTCTGATGTTGGTCGAGCAGGAGTTATTCTAAGCTGTCTCCTCAGAATCAATACTTTGGAGCACAGGTAAGATTTGATCCTTAAAGGTCTTTTCCCAATCTTCCCGCTCTGAAATTCTTATTCTTTCCGTCCATGAACCATCGGGTCTTTGAATCTGGCAGACAAAGAATCTCTTTTTACAACCTAAATACATAAATCGCTTACCTTTATACCATATTGAAAACCAGAAGTCCTCTATGGGCCTTACTTCAATCCCTCTATCTTCGAACCCTTTAAGACATTCGGCGCAGAGTTGCCTTACTTTCTCATCTTCAATATAACTTAGATGACCTTCCTTCGTAGGAAGAACCGGTGGGGGCGGTGGTTCAGGTATCTCCACCCACCTACATAAGATAGCCCTTTCCCCGTTAGGAAGTTGGATGGCAATGTACTCATATAAATCTAAATTTACATCCACATACTTTGCAACCCTTTGTAGGTTTTCGGAGAAGGCTGGAGCTATAAGAATCAACCTAGGTTCCTGTCTAGCATCTACTTTTTCGAAAAATCGGGAAATCCATGAAATATTAGCTCTAGCCCAATCATAGTAGCGTAAACCTTGGTCTAGTTGTCCATCATCAGCCTCATTCTTTAACTCAATGACAGTAAGCACCCCATCCTCATCAACAGCAAGAATGTCTAGGGGTCCGCTGTCAGTTCTTATTTGGCGACCTAAAATACTCATACCCTCTTCGACAGTCTCAGGATTCTTAACCACGAAATCTTCAAGCTCCTTCTCACTAATACTTATTTCCTTAATCCTTGATTCAAACATTCCCATCTCTTTCTATTCCTCAGCACAACACTGAGAAATAAGCGTTTTCCACCAATCTTAAATAGGTTCCCATAACGATATATGCTTCTATAACTACTTATGGCTTAGCGCTGCCGGGGAAGTTTATCTCCAAATATAAAGACACCTATTTATCATAAAAAAATTATGTTGTCATATACTCCTTCCATTCTTTAAAATCCATTCTAACTTTGCTTTTTTGTTCGAGTTCTGAAATTTTCATGTTCCACCATCGATCAAATGCGGGCTCAATTGTTTCCTCTTTTTCGTTTTTTGATATTTCTACTACAGTGGTATCTTTACCTTTACCTACTTGCTTTAGAGATGTGCCTATTTGCCAAGCATTTGTTTTTGAGATTATGAATCTATCGTGAAAAGGCGCATCACCCGTTATTTTATCCCCTATAAACAAGATTTGGAATCTTCCTCTTCTTTGTGCCTGTAGACGTTCAATTAGTTGACAGATTCTGCCAGGATCTTCCCCTTCCCCTAATTTCACTCCTGTCAGAAATTGTACTCGCATTTCTTCAGGTATATACTCCAAAAGGTCGAACGTTTCTTCTCCTAGGTATGGGTCCTGAATTTTAACATATTCTTGACATCTAGAAAATATATCTTGAAACACGGAGCGGGCAAGATAATAATCTCGTGCAGGAATGAATATAAGCGATTGTTTGATAGAACTTTTCAACCAATTTTCTACGTCACGTAATACGTCACCTAAAATAACAACATCGCTTCCTAGGTCATACAGCATTCCAATATCTTTGATATATGGAAGCTGTTTCTCAAAATCTTTTAAGTGCGTTTTGTCTATTGTTTTGAGCAAAAACGGTTCGACCCTTTTTTCACCAAAAGGTAAGTCATGGATAACTTTAGCCGTTGAAAAAATCCAGAGAACCGTTAACGAACGTCCTATCCTTTGTTTAAGCTGAGAAATTATCCTAGAACCCATCTCTAAATTAGACTAAAATAGATTTTATTTGACCATGTGGTTTCTCTGCTGTGCATCTGTATTTGATCTTTCATTCGTACATTTCACACACTTCTTGGATTTAGTAACCGCCCCGACCATACTTCATGGCCTACTTGAAAGCTATTCTAGCCACAATTATGTGCCCCAGATGGTTATAGATTGGCTAACAGGCAGAGCCACCCTTCAATCCCAGTTGAACCCACAAATAATCGAACGCTCACATCTGGATAGGAGTAGTTAACGGGAGACCAGCACGTTAAATGAGAGGAAAATGACCTACTACCAACCATATATGAGCGTAATCGAATAAAATCTATTTTAGTCTAATTTAGAGATGGGTTCCTAGACTTAAGCTTTTGATAGAAGTTTTCCTTGAAGTATTGGGTAAGCGGCTCTTTCAGACCTTGAGGAAGAACAAGTTTTCCATATTCTTCAGTGACGAGTCCTCTTTCTTTAAGATTTGTAATCAAATCTCGGAGCTCGGGATCAGTTAAATTTACGTTGTTTTTAATCACTTGGTATTCAAGAGAAAGATTTTGACTTAAAAGCAATAAAGAGATGATATTCCACTCTTCATCGGCTAAACCTTCTATGTTAAGATGTTTTAGTATAATGTTTCTTATTATTTCTTCTATGTCGAAAGGCCACGTTCTTAAGTAAAAACTTGTATAGGAATGTTTCCTGCTACTCCAACTAGATCTGAAGGCTACTCTTTTCTTTACAAACTCTTTGCATAAGTTACCTATGTCGCTTAGCCATTCTCCGTCAACGAACGTAACACTTTTTTTATCACCGCTCTTGTAGACTCTTCCTAGCAATTTTACAAAAATGCTTATTTTTTCTGGAACCTTCTGAATTTCATCTTCTATCGAATTAATGACTTTATCTGCTGTGATCCCATTTTCAGCAAGATACTCTTGCACAGCTTCCTTAATTTTTTCTAAGTGGTTCTGATCTATGAACCATTTGTGATCTTTCTGAAATACTATTCCATCCTGTGTCATCTTATTCCATACTTCAATCACTTCGCTTCTTGGTTTTCCCGTTAAGATTTCAACATTCACTAAAAGAGACTCATCAACTGAATACACATCGCCTATGTTTAATATCGCGTCCAAAAGTATCTTAGCCTCTAGAGATAACTGCTCCATTTTGCACCCCTCTCTAGCAAATCTTTCACCCTTTCATTAGTCTAAATACCTGTCAGAGCCAACTTCTTTAACACCTCAAACAACGGGAATGCTTCATTTGATCTTACCCAGGCCTCCTCGACAAAGAATTGCGCAGCCATCGTAGCCGCTACCTGATCTATGGGAATTAGGTCCGAGTTTGAGTTGAAGTAGTTCATTAGCATCATAGCTGATGCAAGTTGTAGAGCCCTTCTTTCGAGCCTCATGGAGAATGGGACTACTTTCACATCTCCCAACTGCTCTAAGACTAAGTTGGTGGCTTCCTCCAGCATCTTCAATATCTCGCTTGTTATTACTATCTTCTTATCATAGAAAGTTCCTGCTACTAAGGGTTCCGTTGTCTGTATAGCGTAGACCAGTGTTAAGTGGTCTCTTATCTTTGACGCCATATTTTCCATCTTGGGTCTTAGCGTCCCAAGCATTAAGGCTCTTTGACTCTTGGCGAGCTCTTGATACTTCTCTTTAGTCAATCTATGAAGCCTACAAAGCATTCTATCCTCGATAGCGTTAAAGTTAGGGTCGCTTACCGTCACTTCATAACCGCGCTCATAGACGTCTGTATTGTAGTTTACGCTGAAGAACGAGTTGAACTTATATGGACCCACGGTGTACGATTTTGTCTCATATCTGACAGTGCTTTTCTCCATCGCTAATTTAAGTGGTTCAACCATTCCTTTGTACTTGAACCAGTCGTTAAACTCTGTTACTATAAAGTTGAATCTTCTTCCAGTATAAGCTTCACCAATAGCTATAAACATCGCTGGCGTCATTCCGCCACAATATCTGTTTATTCCAGGAAGTCCATGAGGAGGCACGCCCAAGCCTTCATTACCTAGTATCATATCTTTTGTAGCAAATGTCTTCCCCGTCCCCGGTTCTCCGAATAACGCTAGGTTAAAGCCAGAAGTTAGCGCTTTATAGCCGCTTTCATTATAAACATCTGCATCGCAAATCGAATATTGTTGTGTAATGCTTAGGAGATGATCATAGAAGATCACTGGGCCATATAAGTCTTGTAGATATGCTATCAGCTTCGAAGGTGAGAACTCTCTGCCAAACTTAATTGTGTCTTCAAGCCTATCCTTAAGCAGGTTCCTAAGGTAAGTTCTGAACTCTTCCTCCATCCTTATCACTTCGAGGAACTCTTTTTGTGCTTGTGTTGTGCTGAGTTTGGGAATTGGTTTTGCTTCAAACTCAGATAGGACTTCGAGTACCGCAGGCTTTACCTCTTCGGGCATGGTCCACCTAGGGTATTGTTGTGACCCGACCTCCCAAGCTAGATCCCATTTATCTCTGAGCTCGGCTATTAGTTGTGATGGGTAAAACCTCTCCCCATATATTTCGCTAGCTCTAACCGCTACAGTTTCAAAATGTGCCTCCGTGACTTCTACTAAGGCTTTCAAGATTGCGTAACCCTTTTTCCCGTGGATTTTGAGTATATGCCTTGCAGTAGCTTTAACCTCATCCCAAGAGCTCACACAATAAAATATTCCACCTCTCCTAACCGTGTAGTGCTTGCCCCTAAATGTGTAGTAGTCTTTTAGTGGGGATAATCGTATCATCGCTTCGAGTTGCCCGTCTGTGATCTTCCTAGCCAACTCTTCTATGCTTACTGGTTGATCTGTTGGAAGTTTGCCTTTAAAGACTTCTTGACTGACTTTCGCTTTCACCTCATTCGGCCAAGCCCACTCTAAGTGTGGGAGGAACCTTTTTAGTAGAAGTATTCTTTCCTTAAGCTTATTAAGAGGCTCTACTATATCGGTGTCCATATGCATCACTTGAATCCAATTCGCGGACAATTTTATCGATTTCTGCTAGCTCCTTACTGACAGCTCTTCTTGCTTCTTCCCTTGCGCGTGCTGGTGTGGTTTTTGTGAAGTTTAGTGAAGCAATCTTAGCATGACAACTCATACTTAGTTCGGCTAACCTAATGTGCTTTGGGTTAGATTCATCAAACCTTGGAATAGGTAACATAAAGGGTCTTCTATGGATGTGCCTCTCGCCCCATAGACCTCTTGGTTGAAGCGGCTTGATGGCTTCATTTGCAGCTGGCGTGTTAAGAACTGCGCAGATATAATGTGCTTCTCTTTCTTCATCTGTTTCATAGAAATAGGTTGTCGATTCGGCTATAAAGTTCTTAGGCGCTATTTTAGCCCCATCTACCCTAAAAGCAGGTAGGGATTGCTTTGATACCACGCATGAAACTAGATTGGTTCCGCTTGTATTATAGAGAACGACATATCTCCTTTTTGGCTGTTGTTGCGTTAATTTCCCCCATGTAATTAAGCCAATCTACTACCCTTGGGTAATCTTGAAGTGAACGAGTGCTAGCATACCTTTCCCATAAACCTTGAGCTCTCTCAAGCCAACTTGCCATACCTACTGCGCCTCTGTTTCTCAACGCTCCAACATCTAGGATAGTAAATCCACTCGCACCTGTTTCAACGGGGATTGCTATCGGCCTCATATTCGTGTATCCGAATGGAACTAGATCTCCACCTAGAAGCGTGGCGTAAATGAAGTCTGCTTCGATATTTCCTTCCAGCTCGATGTCGGTCCAAGGCTTCTTAGCCTCTGCTTTAACCTCGTTCGAAGTTCTCACCCTCGGCCTCCTAACATCTATCACTCCTAAGGTTTGCTGAACTTCAAACTCCACGAACCAAAGGCTTCTTGGAACAATAGTAGCACCCTGTTTCACTCTGTCGTGGTAGAAGCTTTTCCTTAGAGGAATCTTTGGTGGCTCGTAACTGTAGTCTTCTACTGTGAGGTTTTTGGACGCCTCACTTAATTTAGCGTTTTTCTCCTCTAACACACCTGAATACCGTCTAGCGAGGACAGGGTAGCTGGTGGATCCACCTTTGACCGCTATGAGGACACAGGAAGGGACGTTGAAGAGCGGCGAAACATCCTCTAAATCCAAAATCTTAACCAGCTTCATAGATGGATAGCTGAGCGATCTGAATCTTTCGTGGTGAAATGCGCCTGTAAGGACGCTTCTAGGCATAACAAAAGCTATGACGCCTTGGTCTTTCAGGTAAAGGTCGGCTGATCTGCAGAAGCATAGCGTAGCCATCTCCATATGTGTAAAGAGCTCTACCTGATCACTCTTCAAGAGTTTATACTTTAACACTTGCTTTTTAAGGAAGTCTTGATAACTGCTGTTCTCTACGTACCTCATGGCTATCCAAGGCGGGTTGCTTACCAAAATATCAAACTTCGCATCCATCAAAGCGACTGGCGCATAGAGGTTGCTGAGTATGAAAGGCCAAATAGCATCTCGCCCCTTATCTACAAGATCAAATATGCGGTCAAGGGTGGTTGAGAAGACCTCGAATTCGCCTTTGCTTAGCTGAGAAGCTACCTCATTCTTAAAAGCCGAGTTCGCCTCTCCTCTATTCTTCCTCTTTCTATAGTCCTCCAGAGCAACCCTGAAACCTTTAAGCACCATCCCTAGCGTAGGTCTGTTCTCCGCCACCCTCCTAGGTATCTGTAAGTGAAGACCGTTAACTTCGATATCGTAAACACCAACTATTTGGTTTAACACTGTACTCCAATACTCCCTTACATTAGGTAGATTTATTGAATCGGAGAGGTAGACTGGGATCACCGCGGTCTTCCCGTGAAGCAATTCCCCTAACGCCATGAGGTAGTTGACCCTAGCGATCGTTACCGCTAAGGGGTTGATGTCCACACCTACAACGCTATCTAGAACAATATCAAGGACTTCTTCCCGTGGTGTAGAGGAACTCATTAACTCATTCTTCATCCAACGCACAGCACTGCATAGGAAAGTTCCAGAGCCGCAGAAGGTGTCAAGAATCCTAGGAATCTTCTTGTCTTCTCTTTTCCACGCTTCCAAAGCTTCCTTGAATGTCAACTCACATAACCATTCAGGCGTATAATACTCGCCTATTCTATGCCTCTCACCCCTCTCGACTATCTCCTGATATATCTCCTTGAAGAAGTCCTCATCGATCTGGGAAAAATCATATCTGAGTAATTCCTTGGCAAGTCCACAACACAGGTTTAACGCTTCGTCCATTATTTTAGGATGAAGAAGCCAAGTGAAGTAATCTTCCTCGATAAGGTTAGCTATCCCGTAAGATGTGAAATACTCTCCTGATAGAGCCCTCTTTATATTCTCCTTCTTGGCAGTATTATCGCCGCTTAGCCTCAAATAGACAATAAGTTTGACTAGCGTAACAAGGTAGGTATGTGCAATAAACGATTCGACTTGAGGCTTACTGCCGTAAACTATCTCCATATTCTTTGCCCAAAGATCCAGCTTCAGTTTAACATCGCTTTCATCTTTGACCATCTCCCACAAAGTTTGGAGAGCATCAAACGTGAGGTGGTATGTCGGACTAGCTGGGCCGAACCTCATCTTCAGATCTTCAGCGGTAGGTCTTATCATAGGCTTCGAAAAGATAAATGAATCCAACCACAAAACTGCCTCTGTTACCGAAACCCTCGATATATTGATCGAGCTGATCTCACGGAGATCTTCGACTAACCCACCCTTCATCACTGGTAGATAAGACTTGAAGGTTATGCAGTCAGTAGCAACACCAATGAACCTCTGATCTGGATACTTCTCATACAACGCTTGAAGATACTTCTTTAACTCCTTTTTAGCATCATCTTCCTCCCTATCCAAATCAACCTTTATCTCAAATACAACAGATGAGAACATTACATCAGCACTACCTCTCACACCAAGAACCCTACTCTTAAGCTTCTTCTCTACTCCAGGGACTAGATCTTGAAGCTCGACACCAAACACCTCCTTAAGCAGGCTTGATAAGACTAGAAGCTTAGCTGCGTGTGTGTTGGCCCGCCTAGCCTCTTCAACGTATTTATCCAGAGAAAACGCAGCGCTCATACTAAACCACCTTACAAACAGCTTTTTGACTAACGCATCCAACTTACGGTAGAAACACCACCATAATTTTACCTCTTCATTCTGTTTAACACGCTTGTGGGAGGGGTCTACAAAACACTTTCTCCCTAGTTTTGTCAAGCTGCCATGCATAGGGAACAGTTACTGTTTAGACTTCGTATTAAGGTTTTAGAGTAAATATGGGAGAGCTGTTTGAGGAAATCTCATCTTGCAAAGGATGCGGCAATTGTTACGAGAAGGCTGCTGACAAAATAAACCCAATAGTCTTCAGAATGGACCCGACTATGAGAATAATGGTTGTCACAGAGCAGCCGAGGGAGGGGAGAAGTAAGGAGTCATTGAAAGCCGCTTTTCAAGATAAAAAGAGCGTACCCTATCGACTCAAATACCTTCTTGGCGATGACTTCCAAACCAGCGTTGAGAGCGAAAGTGGAATATTCTACTGGACACACTACATAAAATGCCCTGATGAATTTAGGAGAATAAAGTGTGAGATCGATGCTTGCGCCGATGCACACCTAGAACGGGAAATAGAGTTCATAAAGCCCACTCTAATCATATGCGTAGGTGGAAGAAGTAGCTCTTGGGTTCTCAACAAGTTCTATAGAAATGAGAAAGACTGGAGGGAGGTTCTATGGAGGCAGATCTCTGATAACATCACAGAGATTAGGCTATATGGCTCGGTGACTAAACTGTTTTTCCTCTTCCATCCAAGCGAAAGGAGCAGTATTGGCTGGTTCATAGATCAAAAGCTGAAAGACCAGCTTCAGAATGTCGTAAGCCAGATTACTCGATAAATATGCCCCCTATTCATATGAAGCCGAGGTTGTCGCATAATTAGAAGGCTATATGTGTTACCTGTTTGGCTAAAGTCTAACGAGTCGAGCTCTAATCCTCTGCTTTCGTTTGGTTGATTGGCGTTAGGGAATTCGCATCCTCGGCATAATTTGAGTAATTGGACTTCTCCGACTAATAAACGGTCAAAAGGAATCCAACAAAACGATCGTGAAAGACAATTTAGGCGACAACCTCTATGAAGCCGAAAAAATTAAAAAGAAACTAAAGCTAGAATGGTTATTATCTCTTAAACAAATCCTAATAGACTTGAAGGGGAAAGCCGAAGATGTTATTAAAAAGCATAAAGAGTGGGCCAACCAGCTCTTTAACACATTGATAGAATAAAACACAGCAATAATGGGAATACAATTTTATAAAGTGATGTTTGCACTTAAAGAGCTATCACTCCAAGTATTAGTTACGAAATCAATGTTTGAGTGGAGTTAGGGTCGAAACTAAAGCAACCTATGAATGGAAACAATAGCAACATTCGAACTACACGTTTAAGAAAGCATAACGGAAGCTTCTTATTTAGCTCCTTTTTGCCGATGTGTGTTATACTTTAAGCAAGACATCTACTACATGTTTGAGTTTCTTGACGAGCTCTGTGGTGTTTGGGGCTTTTATGTAGTGCCATTTCTTCGCCTCCCCATTTTTGGTTTTAGGTGCGCCCAGCAACATCCATATCCTTTCTCTTAACTCTGGTGGGAGTAGAGGTTTGGGTGGCTTAACGTTGACGTTGTAGTAGGCTATGTATGCTTTACCGTCTGCTCCTATGCCGAGGGGGAAACACCCATATTTCCTGAACCCGATTCCTAAGGTTGGGATCTTCTCCCCTATTCCAGTCTGTAGCTGAACACCATCCAGCCTGCGGAGTTCCTCGATAAAACCCCAAAGAATATTGAAGTCCTGTTCATCCAATTTACTTTTTAAGGTCTCTTCAAATTCCTCAAGAGTGTAGGGAACCTTTCTTTCAGGATACTTCGGCTTATCTTCAACGATGAACCGCAGTCCTCTGTCGGCTGCTATCCTCTTGCACACAGCCCTGAGTTCTAGGATTTTGATGTTTTGCGGAGGGTTCTCCCAGTTATTTATCCAGCAGACTATGAGGTCGCATTTCTCAGGATCGTGTCTTCCTATGGAGTTGCTGCTGTAAAGCTCAAATTCAACCCTAACCTCCCTTCCATCAACCCAAATAACACAGTCTGTTGGGTTTTCAGTCCACTCATCCACAAAAAGCCTTGAGCCCAAGCCCAACTCTTTGAGGAACTCGCCTATGTGTGGCATTAATAAGCCGAAAAGCAGCACAACCTCGTCTTCTGTGCTCGGCTCATACAAGAACCCAGATTTTGATTCAGCCATGGATATGTCTTCTAACCGAAGAAGCCAAATTAATGCTTTATGAGTTGGCAATGTCTCCAAAACGATGCAAAACCCAAACGCTAATAAAGTAAAAAGAGTTCGAAGGAAGAGCTGTGGAATCAATTTGTCTCTTACTGAGTTCTTACAGAGTTGCGTCACGGTAATGGGTCTTCTAATCTCAGTGGGAGGGTTGATGTATGTGAACGTTATCAGATCCTTAAATGAATTAAAGCAGAGAAATGTCGCTTTTTATCTTAATTATATGGTCGGCAAGGGGGAGGAGTACTCCCCAAAGAACTTATTCAAAGACGCTGTAAGCAATTTGACGAACTGAAGAAATATAATACTTGGAAGGAGTTTACTGAAGCCTTTGCGGATGAGACTGATAAGGCTATGGAAGTAGTAGAAAGCGACTGGCATGCGGTCTTTGGATTTGGTTTAATTGGTATTTGGTCTGCGCTTTATCTTATCTGGAATCCTGTAGAGATCATACTGCTAAACAACTTTCTTCTCGCGATCTCTTTATTGTGTATGGGTTTGCAGTTTGTCTTCTTCTCTCTTTTGGCACATCACCGCGCTTCAATAGCTCTGAAACTTTGATCACTCCCCCTCAGAAAGACGAATGTAACCTATCTCCTCTTAAAATATTGGTCACGTTTGCTGTATTTCTCTTGCTGCTTTACGATCTCCTGTATTATTCCACTGCTGTCATCCATTGTCTTACGAATATGTCTTCTTTGAAGCCCATTCTCCAGCTTCGAGACTTTCCTCGAACCTCCGCTTGTAATAGATCTGGTAAGCGCTCCTCAATGGAGGCAAGGGGTACCCTACCTAACGAACTTCTTGCAGCAATGAAAGCGACAATCGAGTTCTGCTAGACGCTGTCGAAGGATAGCCGCTGCTCTCCATATACACTCTTATCCAGAATATGGATAGAGATCGATCTACTTCGACACCCTCCTACCTAAAAGTGTTTATAGGATCTTTAGGGGAAAGTCTACATAAAAAAGGTTGATAACAGAGAAGAGACTCGAAGATCTTACAGGCCGCAACAATAGTTTAAGCAGTAGTTGAGGTAGCTTTAGCGGAGTTGGAGAGTGAAAGCACAGCCGCAACAATAGTTTAAGCAGTAGCGTTTGTCCCACTTTCTAGGCGACGTTAAGAGCACCTAGGAGAACCTTCGCTCGCTCTCTAGATGCTTAGTTTAAGTTCGCAAGCAGAGAAAAAATTTTTCGAAGGAAAACTTAAACTAAACACATTGCTTCAACTTCCTCCCCTACAGCTCCACTATGTCAAGTTCTTTCAGTCGCTAGGTTAATATGTTGGTTCTTCGCTTGGCAGTAAACCCTGCTCTCACGTCAAACTAGATTACTTTAAGCCACTCTACCTCCCTTCGAATCAAACTATTTAGTACCGGATTTCCGCAGCGGAAAAAATTTCTCGGCAAAAACATGGTACTAAATCCGGTACTAATCTTGACACAATACCTTCAAGGCTTCTCTTGATGATGCGTCTACCCACTCAACCCCCCACTAAGCCCTCTTTTAAAGCGTCAGCGTCAGAAAAACATTAGATAATAGAGGGCTTTTCTAAAGTCTTAAACAGATAACAGGGTTAGCGAGTAGAAAGCTGGTGTTAGATTTAGTGTCCGATTTCCGCCTGAAAAAAATTTTCCAGCTAAAAATCTGCCACTAAATCCGACACTAGGTGGGCTGTTGTGAGCAGAAGTGTGAGCGTGAGAAAACCAAAAAAGGTTTAGGGCTGGTCTATTATGGGGTCATAGAGTCGAAGGGCACGCTCACATATTGTTGATGTTAGGTCATTTTTTCTCAGTTAACCTGCTGAGCCCCGCTAACAACCGTTATCTAGATACGGGTGTTAAAAAGCAGCTTCGTCTCATCAAGAAGAGTGGTTGGATAGCGGTGTTGGTTTGCTGTGAAGGTATATTAAGGTTTGTGTGTTATGTGGGTTTAATGGTTGGTGAGCTGAAGGTTAGGGTTGGTGAGTGTGAGGTTGAGTTCCAGGTTTAGCATCTAACATTCCCCTCTTAAAATCTGCTGTTTTCATCTTCTCAAATGGCTTTTGAAAACTATGTGTTATCATA
>Ga0080004_1113555_pt1 | contig 22602 bp, 18 predicted proteins | sample WasSprMetagenome_FD_69207 | JGI IMG/M metagenome (GOLD analysis project Ga0080004, IMG submission 69207) | Sulfidic aquatic microbial communities from Washburn Spring, Yellowstone National Park, USA - WS (SPADES assembly) (version 2) | ecosystem: Environmental > Aquatic > Thermal springs > Hot...
TCAGGCGCAAGCTTGGGAACTGGGCCTACCGGAGCCTTTTGGAAAAGGTCAAAATCTTGGCTCGGAGGGAAGGGATTGAGGTTGTTGAAGTGAGTCCGGCTTACACTTCGGTCATAGGGGCCTTGAAGTACGCCCCGCAGCACCTATTGGCCAAGGACTGGGCAGCGGCTTTGGTGACTGCAAGGCGTGCCCTGGGGTTTGAAGAGAAGATGCCCAAGCATTACGGACGCTTATTAGGTGACGGGGAATTCCTTGGCTATGCTGTTTCCTATTGGGAAGAGAAAGTTGAAGAGCTGAGGGCGAGGAAGAGGGAAGAGAAGAACAAGTGGAAGGGGAATGCGGTTCGGAAGGACTTGGAGAAGGCAAAGAAATCCCTTCAGCTTCTTAGGGAAAGCGTGGGTGGCGAGCCAGTAGGGGCGACCTATCAGGTCGCTCCTTCCCAAGAGACGGCCGACCGATGGAAGGAGCCGGTGAGGGGCGGGCCCAAGCGCCTGCAAAAAGCCTGGCAAGTCGCCTATGCAGCCCTTGCTGAGCCAATCCTTGGGAGGTCTTTTAGGGACCTTTCTCCCCTGAGGCCAGTTCTGGTCTTGGGGGAATGGGAGAGGCCGGCGAGAAGGTTAGCTCCTGACTTGGTCCAGGGGCGAGATTACCAACACTATAGGGAAGACCAGGGGAGGCGATTATGCTGGAATTTGAGATTGTGGAAGAAGGGCAGGGAAAGCTCATCCAGCCTCCGGACATTGAAGCTTTCCGGGAGTGGAACCGCCAGAAGCCCAAGGCCCTGGTGGATAAGCTCATGACTGAGCAGGAGGCCATAAGCCGATTCGTCCACGATGGCGATTACTTGGCCACTGAGCTTTACGGAACTGTTCGCTGCCCCATGTCCCTCACGCGGGAAATCATCCGCCAGGGGAAGAAAGACCTCCGGATTGCCGGGCAAGGAGTTTTGGAACTGGATTTGCTCTTGGCCGCGGGCCTGGTCAAGCAAGTGGAGATAACTTACATAGGCCTGGAGGTGTATGGGGTTTCAAGCGCCCTGCGGCGGGCAGTAGAGAGCGGCCAAGTTGAAGTAGTTTCCGATTGGTCCAACGGGGCCATAGCCTGGCGGTTCAAGGCTGCGGCAATGGGGGTTCCTTTTATACCTGTCCGCTCCATGCTTGGCAGCGACACCCTTAAATCCAGTGCGGCCAAAGTGGTAAAGTGCCCCTTTACAGGCCAGAAGGTAGCATTGCTCCCAGCCCTAATCGTAGACGTTGCCCTCATCCACGTCCACAGAGCCGACCGGTACGGTAATGCCCAGATTGAGGGGATAAGCGGCTTTGCTTTTGAACTGGCCCGCGCTGCCAAGCGGCTAATAATCAGTGCCGAGGAGATAGTCCCCACCGAAGAGATACGCCGTTACCCCGACCGCACCATAATCCCATACTTTTTAGTGGACGCAGTGGTTCATGCCCCGTTCGGTTCCCACCCAGGCGAAATGTGCTACTGCTATGCTCGGGATGAAGACATCATCAGGGAATGGGCTGAGAGTTCTCAGACCGAGGAGGGGGCCAAGGCTTTCCTGGAAAAATACGTCTACAGCGTCAGGAACCACCAAGAGTACCTGGAGAAGATAGGATGGGAGAGGCTGGAGAAGCTCAGGGAGAAAGCTGAAAAGAGGAGGTAAGGCCTATGGCGGCCAGGAATTACAACCTTACGGAGCTCATGATTTGCGTCGCTTCCCGCCTTATGCCCGATTCCACAACGGTTTTCATAGGCACTGGCATACCGATGTTGGCAGCGGCTTTGGCCCAGAAGCTCCATGCCCCCAATCTCATCCCCATCTTTGAATTCGGGGGTATTGGGGCTACTTTGGAAGAGCTTCCACTTGCGGTAGGGGAATACAACACCTTCCGCAAGGCTCTGGCGGCTTCGGGCATATGCGATATTATGGAGACGGCAACCAGGGGGTTCATAGAGTATGGGTTCTTGGGAGGGGCCCAGATTGACCCTTATGGCAATTTGAACTCCACGGTCATTGGCGATTACCGCCGGCCGAAGGTGAGGTTGCCGGGGAGCGGTGGAGCAAACGATGTTGGTTCCCTTTGTTGGCGCACAATCATAATAATGCGGCATGACCGGCGCCGTTTCGTGGAGAAGGTGGATTTCATAACTACGCCCGGTTACCTCTGGGGGCCTGGGGCGAGGGAAGCTGTTGGCCTTCCCAAGGGTTCAGGCCCGTATCGGGTGGTCACCAACCTTGCCCTGCTTGGCTTTGATGAGGAAACAAAGAGGATGAAGCTTCTGGCGACCCACCCCGGCATTACGGTTCAAGATGTCATAGAAAACACCGGCTTTGAACTCATAATCCCCGACAAAGTGGAGCAAACCGAGCCGCCCACTGAGGAAGAGCTCAGGGTACTCAGGGAAGAGATAGACCCAAGGGGCCTTTATATTTCCAAGGGATAAGGGGGGACCCCCCCCAGCCCCCTGCCATGGGGGCTTCACCCCCTGGACCCCCAGTTTGCCCACATCCGTTGGCTTAGGGTTCGCCGGCCTCTTGGCTCCCACTCGTGGCGGGGTTGCTAAAGTGGGCTACTTGCCCCCTTTTTGGTTTTATGAGGGGACACCCCCACAACCCCCCCGCCATGGGGGCTTCGTCTCCCTGGACCCCCCTTTGCCCACCCTCGTGGGCTGAGGGTTCGCCGGCGTTTTGGGTCCCACTCGTGGCGAGCGTGCAAGAGTTGGCAACTCGCTCCCTCTTTTTATTCTGGGGGCACATCTCCCAGACCCCCTGCCAGGGGGCAAGCCCCCTGGACCCCCTTTTTGCCCACCCTCGTTAGCTGAGGGTTCGCCAGCGTTTTGGGCCCCACTCGTAGTCTTACCCGATAACCCCACCAAATTTTCCCCCTTCCCTCGCAGGGAAGGGGGTCAGGGGGTTAGGTCGGAAAGGCACATCCCCCACAGCCCCCCGCTATGGGGCTGGCCCCCTGGACCCCCCAGTTTCTCACCCTCGTAGGCTTTGGGTTCGCCAGCGTTTTAGGGGGTTAACCTTTCCCCCAGCCCCTCTCCGAGGCGGAGAAGGGAGAACCCTGCGGGGTTAGGCCGGAGTTGTCAACCTCTGGTTTTGATTGCGGATTGCTTTTGCTCCGTTTGGAGTTTATAATTAAGCCGAAGGAGGGGATATGGGGGCAAAGGCCTTTGAGATTAAGCGCAAAATACTTGGGGTTGCCTTGGAGAAGGCGCGCCTCGGGGCCGGCAAGAGCCTTAAGGATTGCGCCAAAGCCATAGGTGTGTCCCCGGCTTATCTGGCTCAGGTGGAGAAAGGGGCGAAAGACTTGGATTTAGCCCAGCTGGAAATTTTGGCCCGCTTCTTAGGAATTCCTACTTTGGCCTTGTGGGAGGGGGAAGTGGAAGATTCATCCCAGCAAAAGCCCTTTCCTCCCCCGGAAGAGGCAGTGAAAGTGAGGCGGAAAATAATAGGGCTTCTCTTGGAGAAAGCAAGGGTCCAAGCCGGAAAAAGCCTCTCCGAAGCAGCTAAGTTCTTGGGAGTATCAACTCGCACTTTGCGGGCCTATGAGAAGGGCGAGAAGCTCGTGCCCCTTCCCCACCTGGAAGCTTTAGCCGATTTTTACCAGGTAGACAAAAACTTTTTTCTCCAACAAGCTCTCTTCGGTCCGGAGGAAGCGCTTGATAGGGAAGTGGAGAATTTCCTCAAGCTTCCGGAAGAAATACGCAAGTTTGTGGCTAATCCCTCTAACATCCTTTACCTGAAGTCGGCCATCCACCTCAGCAAGCTTTCCGTTGAAGCCCTGCGGGAGTTCGCAGCCAGCCTCTTAGACATAACCCTTTGAGAAAGGGGCACAGGATGAACGGGGAGTTTTTGGAGGTATTAAAAGCCCGCAATTTGAAGGAATGCCTCAATAATTTCCTCTCCTCAGTTTTGAAAGCTACCGGTGCTGATGGAGGCTCCATCCTCGTTGTCACGGAGGAAAAGGTAAAGGCCAGGCAGGGTAAAGTTCCGCCCGAGGTGGCCTCCATAATTGAAGGCTGGGAAAGCAAAGTGGAGGAGAAGCTCAAAGGGGGGGCATTGGTTATCCAGGGGAAGGAGCCAATACCCATTGCCGAAGTAGCTTTACCCTCTGGTTCCGGCCGATTGTATAACCTTCCGGTCTTTTCAGAAGATAAGGTAATTGGGGCATTGAGCCTCGTTGGTGGGCCTGGCTACAAGCTTGCCCCTGAGGCCCGAAAGGCCCTCCTTTCCTTGCTTCGGGGCCTTAATGCAGTCCTGCCGCTTTATTTTAAGCTTGAGGCCGCTTTTAAGAGAAAGGAGTTCTTGGAATTTTTCTTCCAAATAGGCCAATACCTAACCTCAACCGTTGACTTGAACAAGTTGCTTTTGGACATCACGGAGATTGCAAGCCTCGTGCTGGATGCGATGGCTGCTTTCCTCCTTCTGATAAAGGAAGGGACCGATGAGATGGTATTGGAGGTGGTATACGGAGGGGGAAGCGAAGCGCTCCACATGGTCAAGGGCAGGATAGGGGAAGGATTGGTGGGATGGGTAGCCCAAAGTGGAGAACCAGTGATTGTGAACGACGTCCAAAGTGACCCCCGGTTCAATCCTAAGGTTGATGCTCGCACGGGCATCTTGGCCCGTTCCATAATATGTGTCCCCCTCCAGGTAAAGGGCAAAACCATCGGGGTACTGGAGGCCATCAACAAGCGTTCGGATGATGGGTTTGATGAGGATGACCTCAAGATTCTGAGGACCATAGCTGCGCATGCGGCTGTAGCTATTGAGAACGCTAAACTCCAGCTCTCCTTGAAAGAGGAAAGGGACAGGCTCTTGCGCATACAAGAGGATATGAGACGAGAGTTTGCGCGCAACCTTCACGATAGCACCCTTCAGTATCTCTCGGCCATATCTATGGGGCTTGAGCATCTGAGCCGCCTTTTGGAGGTTAAGCCGGAAGCGGTTAAAGCCGAGATTGATGCTCTCTCCAAGATGACTCGGCAAGCTATAAGGGAGGCAAGGCTGCTCCTGTTTGAACTTCGCCCCCTTATCTTGGAAAGCCAGGGACTTATCCCAGCCCTCAGAACCTACGTTGAGCAGCTCAACAGCACCGGCAATTTCCTGGCCCATTTAGAGGTAGAAGGTTTGGATAAGCCGCTTAGGCGGGAGGTAGAGCGGAACATTTTCTCCATTATCCAAGAAGCAGTGAACAATGTGGAGAAACACGCGAAGGCCAAAAATGTCTGGATAAAACTGGGAGTGGAAGGGGATTACCTCACGGTGAGCGTGGCCGATGACGGAGTCGGCTTTGACGTCAAGGAAGTGCTCAGCAAATACAAAGAGAAGATGAGCTTGGGCCTTCTCAATATGCAGGAGAGGGCCAGAGCCATAGGGGCGCAACTCTCCATAAGGTCAACCACCAAAGGATTAGGCCGAGGTACCATCGTTTCTCTTCGTATACCAGTTTCAGCGGCTTTTGCGTCAGGGGAAGAAAAGGAGTAGAAGGCTCTTTGGGGTGAGGACAAAGGCACTTTTCCCCCTCTCATCTACGGCGAAGTCCAGGATTTCCCAAGCCTCCTCTCCCTCCGGCAAAGCGAATTGCCTCCGAAGCTTGCCATTTTTATCCAATTCTACTATCCTGCGCTGGGATGGGTCGGCTACGTAGAGGGGGAATTTAGGCTTTTCCAAGTCCTCTTCGGGGAAAGTAAAGAGGGCGGAGGGGTTAAGGAAAGGCTTATCCAAAGGCTCCAATTCAAATGGCACAAGGTTCCCGGCCAGAAATTTCAGTATGCGTCCGTCGGCTAAGAGGAGGTAAACGTAGCCGTCCAAAGCGAAATCTCTGACCCCATCCATCCTCATGGCTCTTGGGAAATAAGGGGTTGGAGGGGATGGGTATCCGCCCTCTCCGGGCATATACCTCCAAATCTGGCCTTGGCCACGGTCCAGGATGTAAAGCCTTTTGTCCAGAGTTTTCATCCGGTCGGGGTAAGAGAAGTTGGAGGCGAGGCTCCAGTGGCGGGGGGCTCCCCAGGGGAGGGAAAGGCGATAGAGGTTGGCCGAGGAGTCCAGGACTAAGATGCCCTTTTCGGCTTCTGGTTGGGGGGTTGAGTAAAAGGCCATTTCCACAAGCTCTTTAACTACTACATCCTCTACAGCTTGCCCTTTCTGAAGCAGAACGGCCGGTTTATCAGGGTCAACGAGGGCATCCCCCACTTCGTTGAGCTTGTAGAGGTAGAGCTTATCGGTCCCCGAATCCAGCACGTAGATGTCCCGGCCATCCACTACCAGGCGGCGTGGTTCTGCCCCAGGCTCTCGGAAGTGAGTCAGAGTAGCAATTGGGTAATTGCGGAGAACTTTGTAGGTTTTATCGTATTGCTCTTGGAAGGTTTTTTCTACTTCCTTGAGCTGAGGAGCCATGGGGCGGAGCAAGCGGGCTTCCTCTATAGCTTGGGATGCCCTTTTCAGTGCCTCCCGTTGGGTTTGTTCATCGGGGGCGGAGCTGGCTATGGATATTGCGGCTTTGGCTTCCTGAAGTAGATGGTTCATCCGGCTGTCCAGAACCCTTGCCCTCTGAAAGTAGGCTAAGAGGATTAGGAAAAGGACTATTAGCGGTATCGCCAAAGCTGCGGCCTTAGCCCAATGGTTGGGGGATGGGGTTGGCTTTTTCTCAGGTTTTTCGGTGGGGGCCAAAAGCTTTCTGGCCAATTCCCCCAACGCTCTCAGCCTTTTGCCCAGCGGTTCGGGTGAAGGTAAGGGGGTTGGCTCTAAAGTTACCCCCCAGCTCTTTGGGCCGAGCGTTTCCTGTAAGGCGGCAAGGACCTCTTCTCCTTTCCCGGATTTGATGGTTTTTTCCAGCTGCCGAAGGGTTAATTCATCCCCGGCGGGCGCGATGAGGAGTATATTACCGCTTTCCAGGGGCAAAGAGGAGAAGTGCGGCTTTGGTTCTGGACTTTCCCCCAAGGCCGGAGGGCTACCCACCAGGCTTTTAACCTGCCCTCGCTGCTGCCATACGGCGGTTATCGGCCCGGCTATGGCTAAATAGGCTTCCTTTTTGCCCTCAGCAAGGCAGAAAATGGCCCCTTGGACTTGGCGGGAGTGGAGAAGGTAGCCTGTGGAGGCTATGGCTTTTTTGAGCGCTCCTATGACTCCCCCTCGGTAGGCATAGAAGCTATCTCTGATGTTTTCCTCAGCCCGGGCAAAGAAAGTTTCAGGGATTGTGCTTGGGTAGGATGTGGGGATGAAGAGGATGTATAGCTTTTCTTTCCTCTTGGCGAAGAGGGGCGGGGCAAATTGCTTAAGGTCAACCCCGAAGGAGTTTACCTTCATTTTCGCTTCCCACCTTTAAAAGGGCTTTTATTTCAGGATGTAATAAGTGCCGCGCTTATCGCCAATTTTGATGAGTATCCCTTTCTCTACCAAATCCGCCAAATCAAGGCGCAAAGTTTCGGCGGAGACGTGTGGGCATAGGCGTCTGTATTCGCGGTTAGTAATGCGGCCATGCTGGCGGATGTAGTTTATGGCAGCCAGTTGCCTTTCGTTCATTTCCATTTCCCAGCGGGGTATGGGAGCCCGTTCCTGAACGTTGTAGAGGATTACGGTGAAGGAATAGGGGGTGGCTCTGAATTCCGGCGGGGGATGGCCGGCGTTCACCATCTCTTCAATCATCATGTCAATTCCAAGCCCAAGCTCCTCTATGAAGCCCCAGTAGTAAAGGCCGGAGACAATCCTGGGGTTGCGGGAAAAGTGTTCTTCCACGATGTTGTCCAGGGTTATGTAGCCGGGGAGACCACCGGGGCTTGTGACTTCCAGGCGATCATCGTACATTTTTATCTCAATCTTGCGTCCTCGGAGCCTGTAATCCCTATGGGCCACGGCATTGACCAAGGCTTCCCTTACGGCAAATGGCGGGTATTCTGTGCGGTCCTCTCGCACGAGCCCCTTGACCACCGCTTCCCTCTTCATTTCTTCCCAGATTATTTCCCAGGACCGCTCAATCACTCGGCACAAGGGCCCCCCTACTTCCTCTCTCCTCCCGTAGCCTACAAACCCTTCAGGCCTTTTGGCTTCGTTCCCTACAAAGCGCACGAAAACGACGCCGCTCTGAGGCAAGAAGAACTGGGGATTGGCTCCAAAGAGGAGGACTCCGGCCACAGTTGGTTCGCCTTGCCTGGTTAAGGCCCCTATTTCTTTGAGGATTTCCTCCACTGACCCTTGAGGCCGGCGGCCGGTCCTCTCTTCCCTCTTTTTGAGGTATTCTTCAATGATTTCCTCGCTTAAATCGGCTATGGTCGCACCTGGTACGGGTTCTTCCTCGTAAGCGCTTATGGGCTTTGTGGAGGCTAACCTCCGGATTTCCTCCCCACTCAAGAGCTTGTTTTCAGCCCCAACCCTGAGGTAAACCCTTCCGTCGTCAAGGCTGTGGAGCTCAATGCTGCGGTAGACTAAGAGGCTCAAGACGGTGCCATAAGGGGTTTCCACTCTTTCCCACTCGGCTTTGACCGGAGGCCGGCATCTTTTCTGGGCCAATGTGAAGGCTTCTTCCACTTCTTCAATGGAAGGGACGCCTAAGACTCGCCCTCCAGGTTCTACCCCTATGTAAATTGTGCCCCCATCGGCATTGGCCAAAGCGATGAGGGTCTCGGCCAGGGTCTCGGGCTCAACTTGCGGGATAAATTCCACCAATTGGCCAGGCTTTTTATCCAAGACGAGCGCCCAATCCTCCATAGGCCGCTCCCGCCCCTTTGATTTTCTCCTTCTTATCCAGGGCGATTATTGCTTCTGGCACGGCCGGGCGACTTTTGTGCGGGACCTCCCCGGCTTTTATGCGCCAAATTTTCCCCTTATCCGAAAAGGCGAGGAATTCATCCTCAAGGCTAAGGGCCAGGGCCGCAACTATCAAGCCTACCTTTTCCGGTTTCCCTCCCGAGGCTACAACCCCTTGGCCATAACGGTGCTGTGAGGGGAAGAGGTTAAAAGCCACCCGCTTAGCATAGCCGTTTTCGGTAAGCAGGAGGAGGAACTTATCGGAGCTGAGGGGCCCTGCTCCTGCTACCTTGTCCGCCTCCTTAAGCTTTATCCCCAAGACTCCGGCAGCATCTCGGCCCATGGGTCGGACTTCGGAAGCGGGGAAACGCAGGGCCATTCCTTGAGCGGTAACTATGAAGAGTTCGTCATTCTCCTTGGCCAAGGAAAGGGCCACAGGTTTATCGCCCTCTTCCAACTTTATCGCTACGAGGCCGGAAGAGCGGATAGGCAATAGCTCTTTTAAGGCCAGCTTTTTGACCTTGCCCTTCTGGGTGAAGATCATCAAGTAATCGTTGGGAGGCTCCGGGGGTAGGACGAGATAGGCAGCCGGTTGTTCTCCCTTGTTCAGGGGCAAAGAGAATCGCCCTTCCACTTGATAGGGCCTGAAGCTGAAAAGCTTGCCCCTATCGCTAATCACTAACACTTGGTCAATGCTCTCCGCTTTGAAAGAGAGGGCCAGGGTATCTTCTTCCAGTTCCAAGGCGAGGCTTTCTTTCCCTGCTTTGGATGCTTTGCAGCTTCGGAAAGGCAACTTTTGGACCAGGCCTTGCCCAGTGATGGCGATTAGAAGCTCTTCCCTGGCTACCAAATCCTCTTCTGAAAGAACCTCTGCTTCCTGGGGTAAGATTTGAGTGCGTCTGGGGTCGCCGTACTTCTGGGCCAGCTCCAGAACCTCTTGCTTTATTAGCTCCAGTATCTTGCGGGGGTATTTGAGGAGCTGCTCCAGGGTTTTTATCGTTTTGGACAACTCCTTATGTTCCTCCTGGAGCTTTTGCCTTTCCAAGGCTACCAAACGCCTCAGAGGCATATCCAGTATGGCTTGAGCCTGAATCTGGGTGAGCTTGAAGCGTTCCATCAGCTTTTTGAGGGCCGTTTCAGGGGTGCGAGAGCTTCGGATTATTTGAACCACTTCGTCCAAATTGGCCAAAGCTATAAGCAGGCCTTCCAGTATGTGGACTCTGTGGCGGGCTTTCTCCAGGTCGTAGCGGGTGCGCCGGGTGATGACTTCTCTTCGGTGCTCAATGTAGTGGCGGAGGAGTTCCTTCAGGGATAGCAAAACCGGCTCCCCGTTAACCAGAGCCAGCATGTTAATGCCCATCGTGACCTGGAGGGGGGTGTATTTGAAGAGCTTGAGGAGAGCGGTCTTAGGGTCAACCCCGCGTTTAAGTTCAATCACTATGCTCATCCCTTCCCGGTCGGATTCATCCCTGAGGTCGGCTATCTCTTCCAGGCGGCCGGAGCGGACCAATTCGGCGATACGCTCCAAGAGGGCTGCTTTGTTCACCTGATAAGGTATTTGGGTGACGATTATGGCATAGCGGCCGGCTTTTACTTCTTCCAGGCGGGTGAGGGCTCTTACGGTTATTATTCCCTTGCCGGTAGCGTAAGCTGTTTTGAGGCCTTCGTAGCCGAGGACTATGCCCCCTGTGGGGAAGTCGGGGCCCTTTATGTATTGCATGAGCTCTTCCAGCGGGATTTCGTCAAACTTTTGGTAATTATCCACGGCGAAGGCTATAGCTTGGGCCACTTCGCGAAGGTTATGAGGAGGTATGCTCGTGGCCATTCCCACGGCGATTCCTGATGAGCCATTTACCAAGAGGTTTGGGAGGCGAGCCGGCAACACTTGTGGCTCCTTTAGGGAGCCGTCAAAGTTATCGGTGAAGTTTACGGTCTCTTTTTCAATATCGGCGAGCAATTCCATAGCGATTGGGGCAAGGCGTGCTTCGGTGTAGCGCATTGCAGCTGGGGGGTCGCCGTCAATTGAGCCGAAGTTTCCTTGGCCATCAATCAATGGGTAACGGAGGGTGAAATCCTGAGCCATTCGGGCCATGGCATCGTATACAGCGGCATCGCCGTGGGGGTGGAACTTTCCCAGAACCTCTCCTACGATACGAGCGCTTTTGCGGTAGGGCTTATCGGGGCTGAGGCCCATCTCGTGCATGGTGTAAAGGATGCGGCGCTGGACGGGTTTAAGGCCATCCCGTACATCTGGCAGGGCCCTGGCCACGATTACGCTCATGGCGTAATCCAGGTAGGCCCCTTTCATCTCCTCTTCAATATCCACTGGGATAATCGTCCCTATCTCCACGTCTCCTCCCCGTGCTATTTCGTTCGCTCAAAAGGAATTATACCTTAAACGGGGGAAGACTTCAAAGCTTATGCCACCCCCGATTGAATTTAGCGGACCTTGGCGAATCCTCGGTTCACGAGGGTAGGCCCCTACACCCACCGCAAGAAAGATTAAAAGGGGGTCAGGGGGCCTGTAGGATGCGCCACCAGAATAAGAAGATGGGGCGAGTAGCCACCCCTTGCAACCCCGCCACGAGTGGGACCCAAAACGCCGGCGAACCCCAAGCCAACGAGGGTGGGCAAAACCTTGGGGGGTCCAGGGGGGCGAAGCCCCCTGGCAGGGGGCTGTGGGGGGTGCCCCCCACAAAACCTTAAAAGGGGCGAGTTGCCCACCTTAGCAACCTGCCCACGAGTGGGACCCAAAACGCTGGCGAACCCTAAGCCCACGGGGGTGGGAAAAAGGGGGGTGGAGGGGGCGAAGCCCCATCCCAGGGGGTTTGGGGGATGTGCCCCCAAAATTTTCAAAGAAGGGGAGAGCAGCCAACTTTTGTCACCCGCCCACGAGTGGGACCTAAAGTGCTGGCGAACCCTGAGCCAGCGAGGGTGGGCAAACGGGGGTCCAGGGGGCTACGCCCCCTGGGGCCATCGCTCCCTCCAACAGAGGCTTTGCGTTAAACCATCGGAACCTTTATAATTAACTTTGGAGGCGGGGCATGGATAAGGAATTGGGGACAAGAAAGGTTCAGCTTCCAGAACCGAAAGCTTATTCCATCCTGGAACAGGGAACTGTGCTCCAAGGACGCTATGAGATACTGAAGGTTCTGGGAGTAGGAGGGATGGGAGCTGTTTACAAGGCCAGGGATAGACGCTTTGCGCCGATTGAGAGGATTTGCGCGGTTAAAGAGATTTTTTCCGACCTTTCCCCAGCTGCCCTCCAAGAAAGCGTGAGCAGTTTCAACCGAGAAGCCCAGATATTGGCAACCCTAAATCACCCCGCTATCCCCAAAGTCTACGATTACTTCACCGAAGGCCAGCGCAGTTACCTGGTTATGGAATTCGTGGAAGGAAAGGACTTGGAGACAATCTTGCGGGAAACCCCCGGCTTCTTGCCTGTGGAAACGGTAGTGGATTGGGCTTTGCAGCTCTGCGATGTCCTCCAATACCTCCACAGCCAAAAGCCTAACCCCATAATCTTCAGGGACCTCAAGCCTTCCAACATAATGCTTACCCCCGAAGGAAGGATAGTGCTGGTGGATTTTGGAATCGCCAGGATCTTCCAAAGAGGCATAAGGGGAACTATGGTCGGGACTGAGGGGTATGCCCCGCCGGAGCAGTACCGGGGGATTATGGACCCAAGGAGCGATATTTACTCCTTAGGCGCAACCTTGCACCACTTGCTGACGAAAATTGACCCCCGAACTGAGCCTCCTTTCTCCTTTCAAGAGCGACCTATAAGGGCTATAAACCCTGCGGTCCCCCCGGCCTTGGAAGCGGTTATAATGAAAGCCCTGGAATATGAGATGGACAAGCGCTTCTCCTCCGCCGAGGAGATGAGGGCGGCCATAATTAAGGCCTTCGGGAGCAAGCGGCCTCTCACTGCGCCGGTTTTTATCAGGTTGAGGGAGGAGGAGGCGCAGGAGATTAAGCCGCTATGGACCTTCCAGTGCGAGGATGAAATCCGTTCTTCTCCAGCTGTGGCCGGCAGGGCGGTCTACATTGGCTCCTACGATTACAACCTCTATGCTCTGGATTCGGCTACAGGCAAAATGCTGTGGAAATACCCAACCAAGGGAGGGGTGGTCTCTACCCCCTTAATCTGGAGGGGGATGCTCTTCTTCGGTTCAGAGGATGGGAACCTCTACGCTTTGGACCTAACCTCAGGCCGGACTCTTTGGGTGTTCTCCACCGAGGGCAAAATCCGGTCCTCTCCTAAGGTTTACGGTGAGACTTTGTTCTTCGGTTCTGATGACGCCAACTTCTACGCTTTGGAGGCGGCTTCGGGCCACCTGAAGTGGGTTTTCACTACCGGCGGAGCAGTTCGCTCGTCCCCTGCCCTCTTCCAAGACCGGGTAATCTTCGGGTCGGATGACGGCTTCATTTATGCTCTTAAAGCATCGGATGGCTATCCAGTTTGGCGCCATTACTGCGGCAGGAGGGTGGTTTCCTCCCCGACCGTGTGGGAGCATTATTTCTTCATCGGTGGGTTTGACTTCTACGTCTATGCTTTCAATGCTCTGTCGGGATGGGTTGCCTGGCGCTATAAGACTGGTAAGCCCGTAGTCTCCTCGCCGGCTGTAGCCGAGCGCATTGTCTACATCGGTTCTGCTGATGGAAACCTGTATGCCTTTAGGGTTGAGGACGGGAAAGTGCTCTGGAAGTATACCACCGGGGATCAAGTAATTTCTTCGCCAAGGGTTGAAGAAGGGAGGGTTTATTTCGGTTCCGTGGATGGCTTCATTTACTGTGTGGATGCTTTTAAGGGGGAGCTTGTTTGGCGCTTCCGGACCGGCGGGCCGGTAGTTTCCTCGGCCGCTTTGGCCGGAGGAGCTGTCTACATAGGTTCTTGCGATGGCAAGCTTTACGCTTTACCAGCCATTCCTTCTTGAGGCTTGAAAGGGGGCGAGGCTGTGGGGGAAGAATTCAGGCCCGATTATTACCAGTTCCTGGAAGTATCGCCTTTTGCCTCCCAAGAGGAAATTGAGAGCGCCTACAGGCGCTTGGTCAAAGAATATCACCCTGATGTGCTCAGGGCCTTCAAGACTGCTTTCCTCTTCCGCCAGCTCCAAGAAGCTTACGAGGTCCTAAGGGACCCGGAGCGTCGCCGAAGGTATGATGAGTGGCTAAGGGCAAAAGGATTGTACCCGGAAAAAGCTTTTTGGGCCAATGTCCTCTTAAGCCAAAGGGCTTTACGGCCCTTGCCTGAACCCCAGGCCTGGTATGTTCTCTTTACCATCCACGCCGAAAAAGACCATGCCATACCGCCTAAGCCTCTGAACCTCTGCTTGGTTATAGACACGAGCACTTCCATGAAAGGGCCCAAATTGGAAAGCGCGTTAAAAGCATCTGAGCTGGTCCTGCGGAACCTTAAAGAAGAAGACGCCTTAGCTTTAGTCACTTTCAATGATAGGGCCACTGTAATTCTACCCCTTGCTCGCCGGCATGACCCCCGGAAAGCTTCAAGCCTTCTGAGGAAAGTGAAGGCTGAGGGGGGCACGGAAATGTCCTACGGCATCTCCTCAGGCCTGGCTGAACTCCTAAAGGCGGGAAACCTTTGGGAAAGCATTAACTATATGCTCTTGCTAACCGACGGCGAGACCTATGGAGACGAGGAAGAGTGCGTAAGGCTTGCCAGGGAGGCAGGGGCCAAGGGGATATCCATAGCAGCTGTCGGCCTTGGAACGGACTGGAACGAAGAACTTCTGGAAGCAATCGCTCAGGCGAGTGGTGGGGTAAGCCTTTACATCCCTCACCACAAAGAACTCCCGAAGACTTTTCAAGAGCGAGTCGGGGCTTTAATGGGAGCTGTGGCTGCCTTTAAGGGCAAGCTTGAGCTTGGGGAAGGGATAAATCTCAAGGGGCTTTTCCGGCTTGACCCCCAAGTGAGCAGGGTGACAATGGAAGGTGGCACTTTCTTCTTGGGCCCGTTTAGCGGTTCCATCCGCTTGCTTGCAGAGTTAGTAATCCCTCCCCTACCTGCTGGGCATTACCCTGCCTTACGGTGGGAATTCGGAGATTTAAAGGGGGAGCTTGCAGCTCGGGGTGAGGTTTACTTGACCATAGCCGAAGGGGTTGAGGGGGAGCGCATACCAAAAGAAATCCTGGCGGCAGCTGGACAGGTGGCTATTTTCAAGCTTAGGGAAAAAGCTTGGAAGGAAATTCGGGGAGGGGAAAGGGGGAAAGCAAGCCAGAGGTTGCTCTTCTTGGCTAAGCAACTGGAGAAAGCGGGGGAGAAGGACCTCGCCCTTCTGGCCAAGGAGGAAGCAAAGTTCCTCCCGGCCACGGGTGACCTCTCGGCTGAAGGGCGCAAGAGGCTTTATTACGGCACAAGGCTTTTGGCTTTGAAACCACCGGAGGAAGGATGATTCGCTGTCCGGCTTGTGGGGCTGAAAATTTACCCAATTCGCTTTTCTGCGAAGAGTGCGGGGAGCCTTTGATTCACGAGGAAAAGCTCACGGTTAAGCTCGTTTCCCTTACCGAGGGGTGGAAAATAGAGATGCCTTTAGAGGGCGAGGTAATCATTGGCCGGGCAGACCCGGCCACGGGTTTCAAACCTCACCTGGATTTATCCGATAAAGGGGGGATTGAGAAAGGGGTGTCCCGGAGGCACCTTCGCCTGTTCCGCCAGGGCAATAAGGTCTACGTTGAAGACTTGGGTAGCTCAAATGGCTCTTTCATCAATAACCGGCGCCTTCTGCCTTTTTCCCCGGAACCTTTGGCTTCAGGAGATGAGGTCCGTTTAGGAGGGGAAGTTTTGAAAATCTACCTGGAGGGGTAGGTATGGCTTACACGGTTGTGATTCACCTTGTGGGGGAAGAGCCGATAATGGCTGAGATGGAGAAATTACCTGAGCCTTCAGATAACTGCATCATATGCACCGGGGTCCGCCGGAAGGATGGGAAGCCTGTGGAGTATGTGGAGGCCAATGTGGATATAATCATATTCCCATGGCACAGGATAAGCGCCATAGAAGTTTTGCCTTCGGCGGAAGAAGAGGTGGTGGAATTCTTCAGGGAGTGAAGAGGCGGAAGCCATGCCCCCTTACTGTTTCAATGAATTTTGCGTTGGGGTCAAGGGAAGCGAGGCGTTCCCTGAGCCTGTGGATTATAGCGTCTATAGCTTGGTCAGTTACCCCTGCATGGGCCTCTGGCCAGAGGGCTTGAGCTATCTCTTCACGGCTGACAACTCGCCCCGAGGCCTCGTAAAGGAGTTCCAGCAGTCGGAACTGGAGGGGAGAAAGGGGAGGGCTCAGTTCTTTCCCCCTGACCCAAACTTTACGAGTGCTTTTGTCCAGCTTGAGAATTGGCTCCTCTGGGGCGAGCGGAGCGGTTGCTCCGGAGTCTACGAAGAGGAGTTTGAAAGCAAAGGCTATGGCTATCTCATCCCCGTCCTTCAAAGTGTAAGGGGAAGTTATCAGGGCACCGTTGACGAAAGTACCGTTTTTGCTCCCCAAATCTTCCAGGATGAAGCTTTTACCCTGGCGTGTTATACGGGCATGGAAGCGCGAGACCCTGCGGTCGGGCAGGAAGACATCGCAGGAATCGTGACGTCCTATGGTCATTGCTTCCTGCCTCAATTCCCAGACTTTTCCGCGCCCAGGCCCTTCTTTGAGGATTAATATAGGCCCTTCCCAGTGGGCAGTAGAGATGTTAGAGCTGGCCAAACCCCTCCCCCCGGGGAGCATCCTGCGCTCCCGCTACAAGATACTGGAGATGGTTGGCAAAGGAGGCATGGGCTCGGTATACAAGGCCGAGGACCTCCTCCTTAAAGGCCGTTTTTGTGCCATAAAAGAGGTAATCCCCACGCTGGCTCATGACCCCAAGGCTGTGGAAGAATTAAAGCGCCAGTTCTACCAGGAGGCCAGCATCCTGGCCCGCCTTGACCACCCTAACCTTCCCAAAGTCTCCGATTATTTCTCCGAAGGCGACAGGGAATACTTGGTGATGGACTTCGTCCCGGGCAAGGACCTCAAAACTATTGTAAACGAAGTGAGGTTAGAGGGCAAGTTCTTAGATGAAGAGCTGGTCCTGAAGTGGGCTGAACAGCTTTGCTCGGCCTTGGATTACCTCCACAGTCAGAACCCTCCCATCCTCCATCGGGACATAAAGCCTTCCAACATAAAGCTCACTCCTTCGGGGACGGTTAAACTTGTGGATTTTGGGCTGGTGAAGGTCCTGCACTCCGATGAAGAGAGGACTATAACGGTGCTGGAGGGCAGGGGGACCCTCCCTTACACTCCTCTTGAGCAATATGCTGGGGAAGCGGGCACAACGGACATCCGCTCGGACATATACTCCCTTGGCGCGACGCTTTACCACCTCCTCACCGGCCAGCCCCCTCCTGATGCCAAAACTCGCTTCCTGAATCCAAGCTCTCTGAATCCACCCCGGAAGATAAACCCTGCCATCTCCCCCCACGTAGAAAGAGCCATCCTCTGGGCTATGGAATTGCACCCGGACTCTCGGCCGCCCAATGTTCAGGCTTTTGCCTCGGCTCTATTGGGCTCATATGAGGCAATCCCTGGGGAAGAGGCTGAAGGGTGGAAAGAGGCTTTAGTTGCCAATTGGCCCCTCATTCTCCTTGCTTTGCTCCTGGCCCTTTTGGCCTTCTTCCTGAGTTTCTCCCCCTAATCACTCCTCCGGCCATAGCTACAAGGCCCAGTAAAAGCTTTGCGCGAGGTTGGGTGGCTGAGTACAATCAGTTGGGGGATAAGTAGCCGATCAATAAACTGGAGTGAGGGTGGCTTTCGATGGCAGGGGAAATATTGGTGATAAGCAAGGAGCTGGGCGACCAGCTCGCCCGATGTATGGCTGCCGAGAGGGTGAGGGTTTTGAGCGTGGAGGACGTAAGCAGAGTGCGATTTGATAGGGAAGTGGGAGTGGTAGTTTTAGATGTCTCTGTGGTGCCGCTTGGTTCCGAGGCCTTTCGTAGCTTGCGCGAGCAAGTGAAGGGCCCCTTGTTAGCTGTGGTCTCCAATTAGAGGAAGCGTGGCTGGCCCTTCAGCTTGGTTGTGAGGAAGTAGTTGTGAGGCCCTTTGAGTCTGAGGAGCTGAAACTGCGTGCTCACAAGATGTTGGGGTTGGTGGGGGGCGACCGATTGATAGTTGGCGAATTGTTCATTGATTTGCGTGCCAGGGAGGGGAGGAACTTCACCTGACGAAGCTTGAGTTTGACTTACTGGCCTATTTAGCGAGGAATGCGGGGAAGGTGGTGAGGTATGATGAGTTGTTGGAGAAGGTATGGGGATATGGGTACAGTGAAGGGAATTACGACCTGATTAGGACATGCATCAAGCGTCTGCGGAAAAAGATAGAAGATAAGCCACGCAAGCCGAGACACATCGTGACTGTAAGAGGGGTGGGATATAGGCTGGAACTTTGAGGTGGGGAGAGTGAACTATTGAGACCAAGGGCAGGAAAAGGGTGTGTGTTTGCCAAGAGCCTTTTGTCACAAAACTGCCAGAAAGTTGTCATGATTTTGACACAAAAATTTCGCTGATTTGTGGTATAATATATCCAAAGTGCTAAAGCGCGCCGGTCATTGGTAAATCGGATCAAAAGTTTAGAATCGGATTAACCAAGGAGGTGTTGCCATGAAGAAAAAGGGAGGGTAATTTATGGGAGTAAGAGCCTCCATAATTTTAATGCTTATCAGCGTGCTAATATTTATGGGCGATGTGATATATCGGGCAATAACTAGGTCAAGCACCGTGTCAAGTCAAATGATAATGTTACCGAGCAAGGGTAGTGCTATCAAATGATAATGTTACCAGGCGATAGTGGGGTTTGAAGGCACTGCAAGGTTTGGAACACATCCTCAGTAACCCCAGGCAATGCATTGGGTAAGGAGAAAAGCTCTTCCACAAGCTGGTAAATCTCCTCCCGCAACTTAAGTGGATTTGTCCTCTCCCGCAGGGCCAAAAGTTCTCGTTTCTTCTCCTCAGAAAGCACCCCTGTCTCACAAAGCCGGTCCAAAGGAGGACGAGCACAATCAAATCGCCTTTTGACCCGATTAGATTGCCCATTTTGGGCCGGAATTACCTCTTTGGCTACAAGTTTCCTAACCGGCTGGAAGAAATTGAAGTAAACCCAAACTTTTTGATAGATTTGGTTCAGAAGAAGGGTTTGAACTACCGTATCCAATCGGTCGTAACCTAAAAGACTCCGAACAATAAAACCATTCCTCTGCTCAACAAACCGGTTATCGTTCTTGTGATAAGGTCGGCTGCGGGAGAAGATAACGCCGGGAATTTTCTCTTTCCAGAAGCGTAGGAGGTGAGCATTAAAAAAGGCTGTATCATTGTCAGGATGAATTTCCAAAATGGGGAAGGGAATGCGCTGCAAGATGAAAAGAAAAGCATCTTGCATCACAAGATAGCTCCTACCAAGCACAGCCACCAATTCCACCCAGCCGGTGGCAATATCCACCATCTGCAGGGTATGGACATACTCCCCTGAGGCTGAGAGGCCGCAATGGTGCACAAGGTCCACTTCCATATGGCCTGGCTCATCAAGGCCGTAGGGAAGCCGGAGCATAGGAACTTCCTTGCGCCATGGGTTGCGGTCTTGTAAGGAATGAGGGGCAGGGCGAGGTTTATCCCTATGTAAGCTATTTAGTATGCGCCTAAGCGTGGCTACGCTTATTTTGGCCAACTTTTCCTCTTGTTCAGGGGTAAGGTGGAGATCTTCCCAGCGGGCCAGATTTTTAGCAGTGGAAAGGAGGACAGGCTGGAGCCTTTCGGCGCAAGGGTAATCCAGAGCTTGGGCCGCCAGAGCGATGATTGCACGGATGTCAGAGCCGTAGGAAGGGCCTCGCTCTTTGGTCCTGGGGCGGCGTTTAATGTCCGTTTTAAGTAGGCGGATTAGGCTCTTTCGGTGTAAACCGGTGTAGGCTTCCATTTCATCCAGCAAGCGGCTTCGTTCTTGGCGGTTTGCTTTTTGATAGCGTTTCTTCATTCGGCGCAGGTATTGATATCGCTCTTCTATGGTCATCTTGTCCTCCAAGTCCATCTTGACCTCCGGTAACATTATCATTTGAGTGAACCGTGTGGCCTCGGTAACATTTTACGTGATAGATCACGAGCACTTTTCTCGACCTTGACCTTTGGGTTATAATGGGGGGAATGCTTATTGTTACTTCTTTAACTTATTTGAGGGCTAAAAGTTTTTTACAAGCTAAAGAGTTTTTAAACCGATTGATGTATTCCGGGGTTTCTGTATTAATTGGTACGACTATTGGGCTTATGTTAGTTAAAATAATCTATCCTTTGGACAAGTTTTTGCCTTTAGCTTTTGGTTTTGCATTGGGAAACACCCTTCTTCTCTTCATAATATTGATCCTCGCCTTTAAATAATAGTTATCAACTAAATGGGCCTTTAGCTCAGCCTGGCCTTCAAGTCTGGAGCCTGGATGTGGAATTTGGCTTGGAAAGCTTATCGGAGTCCAGGGTATGGAACCACCTGACAAGGGTAAGTTTCAATCAAATATGTTTGCGGAGTGATAGTTTTTGGCAGAGGTTGTAATGTTGTAGGCGATTTCCTTTGTAACGCTAGATGTAGTTGTGAGACCCTTTGAGCCTGAGGAACTGAAATTGCGTGCTCACAAAAATGAGAAAGCCTCTTTGGATTCTTGGCTCAATCCTTGCGGTGGCTTTTCTTGCCTTAGGCTTCAGATTTGCCCAGGATGCTAAGCCCCTCAAGTGGTTTGAACCTCTTTCCTTCGAAGAGAAGGTTGAGCTCACACCGGAGGAGATGGAAATCAAGGAGGCTATCATTAAAGGCTTTCGGCTCCTGGGTTATGCCGATTTTACCCTTGACTACACAGTCTTAGAGGAAGCTTTTGTTGACGACCCTCGTTTTCCTCTTGAGGCCCCCTTCCACGAGAAGGTTAAGCTGGCCTTCGGCAAGGTGCCTGAAGGCGCCGGGTGGCTGACTTGGCTTAAAGCTCGCTACATCCTCTATAGGGAGGGGGTGGAGACCTTAGAGGCTTATGAGAGGGGCGAGATCAGCCCAGAAGAGCTAAGAGAACGTGAAAAGAAGGGCTACGAGTTCTACGCGAAAAGGCCATACCTTCCAGATGATGAGGAAGTGAGAAGCTGGTTCAACTTCTATGATTTCAAGGTTGAGAATGATGTGGCTGAAGTTGTCCATCGCTGCGGCATGAGGATTGTACGCACCTACTTAGTCAAAAGGGACGGGAAATGGTTTATAGCATACATGAAGGAAATCGGCATCGCCCCTTAACCAAGCTTTAAGCTATGAAGCTCATCCGCACCGTGCAGCCGGGTGAAGTGTTGTCGGGCTTCGCTTTGCACTATTGGGTCAGCTTGGCCTTTTCCTTGAGTTTCTCCCTCTGATTATCCCTCCGGCTATAGCCGCAAGGCCCAGCAGAAGCATCGTTGGCTTTATCCCTAAAAGGTCGGCCATGCCTCCACTGAAAATGGTAACACCTACTGAAGAGGCGTTTACCACAAGGTATTGAGTGGAAAAGACCCTGCCCCTGAGGTGAGCAGGAGGCCTTTCTTGGAGGATGGTTTTAGCCGGTATGAAGACTAAGGCCAAGCCGGCGCCGCTAATTAAAGCCAGAAGCCCTAAAAGGTCGGGGAGCTTTTCCCCCAAGAGGGCAATGGCCGATATGGAAGCTCCAAGCCCCAGGAGGCCAGAACAAACCCAATCCTCATAAGCCATAAGGCTTGGGCAGCGGTTCAGGATAACAACAGCGCCTATGAAGCCGAGAGCAATCGGTGCTACGAGCAAAAGGAACCGCGAGGAATCCCAGCCCATAGTCCGATAGACGAAGCCAGGGAGGAGGGCGGAAAGGGATAGCATTATCAGAGTGGCAATGCTCAGCTGAAAGACAGCGGCTTTGGTCAAGCCATCCTTTGCAATCCAATTCCACCCGTATTGCAGCTCTTCCCAGAGGTTTAATTTTCTGGGCATAGAGGGTTGCGCCTCCTTCGGTAGGAAGACGGCGTTAATGGTGGCCAAGGCGGAGAACAAAAGGGCAAATAGGGGCATATTCTGAAGGCCTAAAAATTTAGCCAGTAATGGCCCTATTAAAAGCGCTCCCGCTCCTTGGGCCGCAAGGGAGTTTATTTGGAAAACGGAATTGGCCCGGATTAAGTCTGTGCGTCTGACTATAGAAGGGAGAAGGGCGGCTTCGGCGGGTGAAGTAAACTGGTTCAATACCGAAAGGCAGAAGTTGACTGAGTAAGCGGAGAGCAATAGAGGCCAGCCTTTTAAGAAGCGCAAAGCCAAGAAAAGAAGCCCGGCCACCACCGCTTTCAGCACGTGGGCCAGGACCAAGACCATCCGCCGGCTGAACCTATCAATCAGAGGGCCTGCCACCAAGCTGGCCACAGTTCCAGGCACGGTAATGGTCAGGATGACGATTCCCGTCTGCAGGCTGGAATGGGTCTCAAGCTCTACCAGAATTACGATTCCCAGATTGAGGGCATACACTGCTGAGAGGGATAGGAATTGGGCAGACAAAAGGCGTAAAAAAACCCGATTTTTCGTAAGCTCCTTAGCTGCGGCCATGTTCAAGCCCCTCCTACCTAAATGATACCACGGCTAAAATAGGCAAGCAAGGGCGCGGGTAGAGTGGTGGGACCCCCCCGTTTGCCCACCCCCGTTAGCTTAGGGTTCGCCAGCGTCTTGGGTCCCACTCGTGGCGGGGTTGCTAAGGTGGGCAACTTGCCCCTTTTTGGTTTTGTGGGGGGACACCCCCCAAGCCCCCCGCCATGGGGGCTTTGCCCCCCTGGATCCCCCATTTGCCCACCCTCGTTGGCTTAAGGTT
>Ga0080004_1134587_pt1 | contig 22592 bp, 41 predicted proteins | sample WasSprMetagenome_FD_69207 | JGI IMG/M metagenome (GOLD analysis project Ga0080004, IMG submission 69207) | Sulfidic aquatic microbial communities from Washburn Spring, Yellowstone National Park, USA - WS (SPADES assembly) (version 2) | ecosystem: Environmental > Aquatic > Thermal springs > Hot...
GGGGGGCAGGTTTTGGCGAAGCGGGGGAGCATCAAGCCGCACCGGAAGTTCAGCGCGGAGGTCTACGTATTGACGAAGGAAGAGGGAGGGCGGCACACGCCGTTTTTCAACGGTTACCGGCCACAGTTTTACTTTCGGACTACGGACGTGACGGGGGTCATCCGGCTGCCGGAGGGCGTGGAGATGGTGATGCCTGGGGACAACATTCGTTTGGACATTGAGCTCATCACACCGATCGCCATAGAAGAGGGATTGCGGTTTGCCATTCGGGAAGGCGGCCGCACGGTGGGGGCCGGTGTGGTCACGGCGATTGCCGAGTAGGGGGGTAAGGCCTTTGGCCAGGGCACAAAGGATCAGGATCCGCTTGAAAGCCTACGACCATCGTCTGCTCGACCAGTCGGCCCAGAGAATCGTGGAAACCGCCCGGCGCACCGGGGCACTCGTTGCCGGCCCCATCCCGCTGCCCACCGAGCGGAACGTTTACACCATTTTGCGCTCCCCGCACATCGATAAGGATTCCCGGGAGCAATTCGAGTTGCGGACCCACAAACGTTTGATCGACATCAAGGAACCGACACCCCGCACCGTGGACGCCCTGATGAAGCTGGACCTTCCGGCCGGGGTCGACATCGAGATCAAGCTGTGAGATGGGAGGGGACCGCTTGGGCAAGGGTATTCTCGGATTAAAGCTGGGTATGACCCAGGTTTTCGACGAGGCCGGACGTGCCGTTCCGGTTACCGTCATCCAGGCCGGACCCTGCGTGGTGGTGCAGAAGAGGACCGCGGAACGGGACGGTTACAACGCCATTCAGCTCGGTTTCGGCGAGGTGCGGGCCAGGAAGGTAAACAAGCCGGCGCGGGGCCATTTCGCCCGGGCCGGTGTGCGGCCGGTGCGCTTCTTACGGGAGATACGCACAGAAGACGTGGCGGCCTATGAAGTGGGCCAGGAGTTGAGGGCCGACCTGTTTGCACCCGGCGAGTACGTGGACGTGACGGGAACGGCCCTGGGCAAGGGCTTTGCCGGAGGCATCAAGCGCCACGGGTTCCGCCGGGGGCCCATGGCCCACGGTTCCAAGTACCACCGGCGGCCCGGGGCGCTGGCGGCCAAGGGGCCGGCGCGGGTTTTCAAGGGGCGGCGGCTGCCGGGCCGCATGGGAGGGCATCGGGTTACCGTGCAAAACCTGCAGGTGGTGCGGGTGGACCCGGAGCACAATTTGCTGGCCGTGAAGGGGGCCGTACCGGGGCGCAGGGGCAGCCTGGTCATCGTGCGCAGCGCGGTAAAGAAAACCCAGTAGAGGAGGGGTGTTGTGCCCAGCATCGGTGTTTACAACGTGGCCGGGGAACACGTGGGCGAGCTTGACCTGAACGAAGAAATTTTCGGCATCGAGCCCCACGGTCCCGTGCTGCACCAGGCCGTGGTGAGGTACCTGGCCGGGAAACGCCGGGGTACCCACGATACCAAGACGCGGGCCGAAGTACGGGGCGGGGGGCGGAAGCCCTGGCGGCAGAAGGGCACCGGACGGGCCCGGCACGGCAGTATCCGCTCGCCCATCTGGCGTAAGGGCGGCATTGTGTTCGGCCCCCATCCGCGTGACTACGCCTTTCCCATGCCCCGCAAAATGCGGCGCCTGGCGTTGCGTTCGGCCCTGGCGGCCAAGTTGCAAAAAGGGCAGATCACGGTGCTCGAACGGCTGGAGCTGCCCGAGGTCCGCACGCGGGAGATGAGGCGCGTGCTGGACAATCTGGACGTGACCGGGAGTGCCCTGGTCGTAACCTCCGAACCCGACCACAACGTGCGGCGCGCGACCAGAAACATCCCCGGGGTCAAATATACGCCGGTGGCCGGCCTCACCGTTTACGACCTGCTGGCGCATGAGCGATTGATCATCACCAAGGAGGCCCTGTCTCGGGTGGAGGAGGCGCTGGCATGAGGGACCCCAGGGATATTTTACGTCGGCCGGTGGTCACCGAGAAGAGCCTGTCCCTATTACAGGAAAACAAGTATACCTTTCTCGTGGACCCGCGGGCCAACAAGACCGAAATCAAGAACGCCGTCGAGAAACTGTTCAAGGTTAAGGTACTCAAGGTCAATACCATGCGCTACAAAGGCAAACCCAAGCGCGTGCGCCAGTTTGCCGGTTACACGCCCCAATTCAAGAAGGCCGTCGTGACTTTGCGGCCGGGAGACAAGATCGAAATTTACGAGGGCATGTAAGGGGGAATAACGTGGCCATAAAGAAATACAAGCCCACATCACCGGGGCGCAGATTCGTAACCGTGGTCGACCGCAAAGGACAGATAACCGCCGAGCGCCCCCTGAAGGCCCTGCTGGAGCCCCTGCGCAAGACAGGAGGCCGCAACAACCAGGGACGTATAACGGTGCGCCACCGGGGCGGCGGTCACAAGAGGATGCTGCGCATCATCGACTTCAGGCGCGACAAGGACGGGATACCGGCCAGGGTGGCCACCATCGAGTACGATCCCAACCGTTCGGCCCACATTGCCCTGTTGCACTACGCGGACGGCGAGAAAAGGTACATCCTGGCCCCGGTGGGCCTGGAGGTGGGCCAGACGGTGGTATCCGGGCCCGAGGTGGACATAAAACCCGGCAACGCGTTGCCGTTGCGCAACATTCCTCTGGGCACTATGGTACACAACGTGGAACTGCGGCCTGGGCAGGGGGGTAAGCTGGTGCGAGCAGCCGGTTCGGCGGCCCAGATCATGGCCAAGGAGGGCGACTACGTGCAGTTGCGGATGCCCTCCGGCGAAATACGTCTGGTCCACGCCAACTGCCGCGCCACCGTGGGCCAGGTGAGCAACGTGGACCACGAAAACGTGACCATTGGCAAGGCCGGCCGGGCGCGGTGGCTGGGCATCCGCCCGACGGTGCGGGGCGTGGTCATGAATCCCGTGGACCATCCCCACGGTGGTGGGGAAGGCCGCTCACCCATAGGACGGCATCCCGTGACGCCCTGGGGCAAGCCGGCCCTGGGGGTAAAGACCCGCAAGAAGAACAAGCCGAGCGATCGTTTGATCCTCAAGCGGCGCAAGTAAAGGAGGGAGGTCATGGGGCGGTCGCTGAAAAAAGGACCCTATTGCGACCCCAAGTTGCTGAAGAAGATCCAGGAAATGAACGAGCGGGGGGAAAAGCGGGTCATCAAGACCTGGTCGCGTCGTTCCACCATCTTCCCGGAAATGGTGGGCCATACCATAGCGGTCCACGATGGACGCAAGCACATACCGGTTTACATTACAGAGGACATGGTGGGACACAAACTGGGAGAGTTTGCACCCACGAGAATCTTCAGGGGACACGGGGCCCACACCGAAAGGTCCACGGCCCTGAAGTAGCCTGCAGGGGAGGAGCGAGGTCTCATGGAAGGGGAAGCGCGAGCTGTGGCCAGGTACGTCCGTATTTCGCCCCGCAAGGCGCGTCTGGTCGTGGACCTCATCCGGGGCAAACCGGTGCACGAAGCCCTGGCGATTCTGAGGTACACGCCGCAGCGGGCCTCCCGGGTGGTGGCCAAGGTGATCCGCTCGGCCATGGCCAACGCGGAACACAACTACGAGATGGACCCGGATGCCCTGTACGTGGCGGCGGCCTACGTGGACCAGGGGCCGACCTGGAAGCGCTACCATCCGCGGGCCTACGGCAGGGCGGACCTGCGGCGCCGCCGTACCAGCCACATCACCGTGGTCGTTAAGGAGAGAAGGGAGGGCTAGGATGGGTCAAAAGGTCAGCCCCAAGGGACTGCGGTTGGGTATCATCAAGGATTGGGACGCCAGGTGGTACGCCGACAAGAAGAACTTTGCGGCGTACCTGCTTGAAGACGTTAAGATCCGGCAACACATCAAGAGCAAGCTTTACAACGCGGGGGTGGCGCGGATTTACATCGAAAGGGCCGCCAACCGCATCAAGATCGGCATCCACACCGCCCGTCCCGGGATCGTCATCGGCCGGGGTGGCCTGGAGGTCGAGCAACTGCGCCGGGAACTGGAAAGGCTGACGGGTAAACAGGTTAACATCAATATCGTGGAGATCAGGAGTCCCGAGCTGGAAGCCCAGCTGGTGGCCGAAAACGTGGCGGCGCAGATCGAAAAGCGGGTGGCCTTCCGGCGGGCCATGAAACAGGCCGTGAGCCGGGCCATGAAGGCCGGAGCCAAGGGCATCAAGATCGCCGTGGCCGGACGCCTGGCCGGCGCAGAAATCGCCCGTACCGAGTGGTACAGCGAGGGCAAGGTGCCCCTGCATACACTTCGCGCCGACATCGATTACGGTTTCGCCGAGGCGGACACCACCTACGGCAAGATCGGGGTCAAGGTCTGGATTTATAAGGGTGAGGTGCTGCCGGAAACCAAAACCGCCGAAAGGAGCGAGTAGACCTTGCTGCAACCCCGCAAGGTGAAGTACCGGAAACAACACCGCGGGCGCCTGAAGGGTCGGGCCAAGGGCGGTACCGAGGTCCACTTCGGCGAGTATGGTTTGCAGGCCCTGGAGCCGGCCTGGATTACCAGCCGGCAGATCGAGGCGGCCCGGATTGCCATTACACGCCACATCCGGCGCGGCGGAAAGGTCTGGATCCGCATCTTCCCCGACAAGCCCGTAACGGCCAAACCTGCGGAAACGCGGATGGGTAGCGGTAAAGGCAGCCCGGAGTACTGGGTGGCCGTGGTTAAACCGGGGCGCATTCTCTTTGAGGTGGCAGGGGTACCACAGGACGTGGCCCGGGAAGCCCTGCGGCTGGCGTCCCACAAGTTGCCCATCAAGACGCAATTCGTAGCCAGGACCGCAGCGAAAGCGGGTGAGACCGGTGAAGCCCAATGAGATCCGTGCCCTGTCCGACAGCGAACTGCGGGCCAAGATCGACGAGGCCAAGGGGGAGCTGTTTCGCCTGCGCCTGCAACTGGCCACCGGACAGTTGGATAACCCCAACAAGATAAGGGAAGTGAGGCGGCGCATTGCGCGCCTGAAGACGATTTTGCGGGAGCGGGAGCTGGGAATCAGGTAGACCGGGAGGTGTGAGAGTGGCCGAGCGGGGCACGAGGAAGGTCCGGGTGGGCACGGTCGTAAGCGATAAAATGGATAAGACGGTGGTGGTGGCGGTGGAGACCCTGAAGCGCCACCCCCTCTACAAGAAGACCGTGCGGCGGACCAAGAAATTTAAGGCCCACGACGAGCGGAACGAGTGCCGGATTGGGGATCGGGTGCGCATTATGGAAACGCGCCCCCTTTCCAAGGAAAAGAGGTGGCGTGTAGTCGAGATTCTGGCCCGGAGCGAAGGACCGCCCCCAGAGGAACCGGTTGAGTGATGCTGGAGGGCGTGCTCGTTCGCCCCGGGCGGCGAGCGGGGGTGTTGCCATTTGATTCAGGTTCAGACTATGCTCAACGTGGCGGACAACACCGGGGCGCGCAGGCTCATGTGTATCCGGGTGTTGGGGGGAAGCAGGCGACGGTACGCCACGGTCGGGGACGTGATCGTTTGTTCCGTTAAGGAAGCCACCCCGGGTGGCGTCGTGAAAAAGGGTGAAGTGGTCAAGGCCGTGGTGGTCCGTACCAAGAAAGAAATTCGGCGCCCGGATGGGTCTTACATCAAGTTCGACGAAAATGCGGCCGTCATCATAAAGGACGACAAAAGCCCACGGGGTACCCGCATTTTCGGCCCGGTGGCCCGGGAGCTACGGGAGAGGGACTTCATGAAGATCATTTCCCTGGCCCCCGAGGTGCTGTAAGGGGGGTGTCGGTATGCCGAAGGTGCACGTACGCAAAGGGGACACCGTGGTGGTCATCACCGGGAAGTATGCCGGGCGGAAGGGCAAGGTACTCGCCGTCGAACCGGAGAAGAGCCGGGTCATAGTGGAGGGCGTCAACATCGTCAAGCGCCACACGCGCCCCACGCGCCAGCTATCCCAGGGCGGCATTGTGGAGAAGGAGGCGCCCATACACAGCTCCAACGTCATGCTGTGGTGCGGCCGCTGCGAGAGACCCACCCGCGTGGGACGGCGCGTTCTCGAAAACGGGCGCAAGGTCCGTTACTGTAAGAAATGCGGCGAGGCGATTACGTAGGAGGGGTGATGGTGTCGCGGCTCAGGGAGAAATACCAGAAGGAAGTAGTACCCGCGCTCATGAAGAAGTTCGGCTACAAGAACATCATGCAGGTGCCGAAATTGGAAAAGGTAGTAATCAACATGGGGCTGGGTGAGGCCGTCACCAACGCGAAGGCCATAGACGCGGCGGTCAACGACCTCATGACCATCACCGGGCAGCGGCCGGTGGTAACCCGGGCCAAGCGGTCCATCGCGGCCTTCAAGGTACGGGCGGGTATGGCCATCGGTTGCAAGGTCACGCTACGGGGTCGGCGGATGTACGACTTCGTGGATAAGCTCTTCAACGTAGCCCTACCGCGGGTGCGGGACTTCCGGGGTGTGGCACCGGACTCCTTTGATGGTCGGGGTAACTTTACCCTCGGGATCAGGGAACAGCTTATTTTTCCCGAAATCGAGTACGACAAAATAGACCGCGTGCGGGGCATGGATATTACCTTCGTTACTACGGCCAGGACCGACGAAGAAGCCCGGGAGCTGCTTCGGGAACTCGGTATGCCCTTCCGTGCCGGTTGAGGAAAGGGGGGTGCTTGGTGGCCAGAAAGGGTCTGCTGGTACGGGAGATGACGCGCCCGCCCAAGTTCAAGGTCCGCCACCGCAACCGCTGCAAGTTGTGCGGCCGCCCGCGGGCTTACATGCGCAAATTCGGTGTCTGCCGCATCTGCTTCCGGGTGCTGGCCTACCGCGGTGAGATTCCCGGGATCAGGAAGGCGAGCTGGTGAGAAAGGAGCGTGGTAGCCGGTGATGACGGATCCCATTGCCGACTATCTGACCCGGATACGTAATGCCAATATGGTCTACCACGAAAGGGTGGACATACCGGCGTCCAAGATCAAACAGGCTATTACCGAGATCCTCAAACACGAGGGGTTTATCAGGGATTACGAGGTGGTCGAGGAAGGCCGGCGCAGGCTCCTTCGGATCTACCTCAAGTACGGGAGCAACAAAGAAAGGGTTATCACCGGCCTCAGGCGCGTGAGCCGGCCCGGCCGGCGTGTTTACGTCAAGAAGGACGAAATTCCCCGGGTACTCGGCGGGCTGGGCATCGCCATATTGTCCACTCCCAAAGGGCTGATGACGGACCGTGAGGCACGGAAAATAGGCCTGGGCGGGGAAGTCCTGTGTTACGTTTGGTAGGTAGGGGGGCGCGTGACCGATGTCGCGAATTGGGAAGCGACCGATAGCCGTACCACCCAACGTGGAGGTCAGCATCGAGGGAAATCTGGTGCGGGTTAAGGGCCCGAAGGGTGAACTCTGCCGGGAGTTTCACCGCGATATGAGAATCCGGTACGAAGGCCGCCAGATCGTGGTGGAACGACCCTCGGACGAAAAGCTGCACCGGTCCCTGCACGGCACCACCCGGAGCATCCTTTACAATATGGTGCAGGGCGTCACGGAGGGATTTACAAAGACCCTGGAAATAGTGGGCGTCGGTTACCGGGCCACGAAACAGGGACGGAAACTGGTCCTCGCGGTGGGATATTCGCGTCCGGTGGAGATTGACCCGCCGGAGGGCGTGGAGATCGAGGTTCCGGCCCCCACCAAGATTATCGTACGGGGCATCGACAAGGAGAAGGTGGGGGCGTGCGCGGCCAACATAAGGGCCGTCCGCGAGCCCGAGCCTTACAAGGGAAAGGGCATCAGGTACGAAGGCGAACGGATCCGGCGCAAGGCCGGCAAGACCGGTGCCAAAGGGAAGAAGTAAAGGGGTGGCAGGGCAGGTGGGGTTCAAGAAGCCGAGCCGTGAAGAACTGAGGCACCGCAGGCGCCTGCGGGTCAGGAAGAAGGTCTTCGGTACCCCCGAGCGGCCGCGCCTCAACGTATTCCGCAGTCTAGCCCACATGTACGCCCAGATCATCGACGACACCCGGGGGATAACCCTGGTGGCGGCCTCCACGCTCTCGCCCGAACTCAAAGGGACCCTGACGAGGACGGGCAACGTGGAAGCGGCGCGTGCCGTGGGCGAGCTACTGGCGAAGAAGGCCCTTGAAAAGGGGATCCGGCGGGTGGTGTTCGACCGCGCCGGGTACCTGTATCACGGGCGGGTGAAGGCCCTGGCCGAAGGGGCGCGGGCCGGGGGTCTTGAGTTCTAATGGGAGGTGAACGGGTGTCGCGTATTGACCCGGGGAAGCTCGAGCTTTCGGAGCGGGTAGTGGCCATTAAGCGTGTGGCCAAGGTGGTGAAGGGTGGTCGGCGTTTCAGCTTTTCGGCCCTGGTGGTGGTCGGAGACGGCAACGGCCACGTGGGGGCCGGTCTGGGGAAGGCCGGAGAGGTACCCGAGGCCATTCGCAAGGGGATCGAGGACGCCAAGAAGAACCTGATCCGGGTACCCATAGTGGGGACCACCATTCCCCACGAAATCATCGGGCATTTCGGGGCCGGGAAGGTGCTGTTGCGCCCGGCGGCCCCAGGCACGGGGGTCATCGCCGGGGGGCCGGTGCGGGCCATCCTGGAACTGGCTGGCATCAAGGACATTCTCACCAAATCGCTGGGTTCGAACAACGCCCACAACATGGTACACGCGACCATGGAGGCTTTGAAAAACCTGAAGACCGCCGAGGACGTGGCCCGCCTGCGCGGCAAGTCCCCGGCCGAACTGGGTGTGGGAAGGGTGACGGGATGGCAAGGTTGAAAATTACCTTGGTAAGGAGTGTCATCGGGCGGCCGGAGGACCAGCGCAGGACCGTGCGCAGCCTCGGGTTGCGCAAACTCCACAGTACGGTGTGCCATGAGGACACGCCCGCCATAAGGGGTATGCTACGGAAGATTTGCCACCTGGTCAAGGTGGAAGAGGGAGGGGACTAGAGTTGCGATTGGACGAACTCAAGCCCGCTCCGGGTTCGCGCACGCCTCCCACCCGCAAAGGGCAGGGCATCGGTTCCGGCCTGGGCAAGACCGCCGGTCGGGGCACCAAGGGCCAGAAGGCGCGCTCGGGCGGGGGAGTCCGGCCCGGTTTCGAGGGCGGTCAGATGCCGCTTCACCGCAGGCTGCCGAAACGCGGCTTCAACAATACGGCCTTCAAGCGCGACATGGTGACGGTGAACGTGAGGGAACTCAATTGCTTCGCCGACGGTACCGTGGTCACGCCCGAACTCCTGAAGGCGCGAAAGGTGATCAAGCGTATCGGCGACGGGGTGAAGATCCTGGGGACCGGAGAGCTGAGCCGGGCCCTCACGGTGCGGGCCCACGCCTTCAGCGCCGCTGCGGCCGAAAAGATCCGGGCCGCCGGCGGTCAGGTCGAGGTGATCTCGTGAGATGCTGCAGAACCTGCAGAACGCCTTGAAGGTCGGGGAGTTGCGCCGCAAGGTTCTGTTTACCCTGGGCATGCTCTTCGTTTTCCGTATCGGGGCCCACATCCCGGTACCCGGTACCAGCCCGGAGGCCATCGCCGAACTGATCAGGACCGGGGCGCTGTTTGGCTTTTTCGACGTGATTTCCGGTGGCGCTTTCAAGAACTTCTCGGTTTTCGCCATGAGCATCACGCCCTACATCAATGCTTCCATCATGATGCAGCTGCTTACGGTGGTCATTCCTTACCTCGAGCGGCTGGCCAAGGAAGGTATGGAGGGTCGTAAGAAAATCACCCAGTATACGCGCTACGGTACCATTATTCTGGCCTTCATCCAGGGATTGGGCATGGCCATCGGGCTGAAAGCGGCGCTTTTGCGACCCGGGCCGGCGTCATACCTCATGGTGGCGCTCACCCTCACCGCGGGCACGGCCTTTCTGATGTGGCTCGGGGAGCAGATTACGGAGAAGGGAATAGGCAACGGGATCTCCCTCCTCATCTTCGCCGGGATCGTGTCGCGTATTCCGGCCGGCGGGGTCCGTGTGGTAGAATATCTGACGGCGGGTACCATTACCATTTTGAGCGTTCTGGCGCTGGTGGTCATCGGAGCCCTGGTCATCGCCGGCATCGTCACGGTTAACGAAGGGCAGCGTCGCATTCCGGTGCAGTACACTAAGCGCGTGGTGGGACGGCGGGTGTACGGAGGCCAGACCACCCATCTGCCACTGCGCGTGAATCAGGCCGGTGTCATACCGGTCATTTTTGCCGCCTCTTTCTTAATGTTTCCGGAGACAGTGGCCTCCTGGTTCAGCGGAAATGCCGTGGCCGAGTGGGTCCGGGCCTTCTTCCGCTGGGGTAGCCCGTTCCACACCGTACTGTACGCCCTGCTGATCATCGGTTTTACTTACTTTTACACGGCGGTCATCATGAACCCCGTGGACGTGGCCGACAACATCAAGAAGTACGGGGGGTTTATCCCCGGGCTGCGGCCCGGCCGGCCCACGGCGGAATACATCGCGCGGGTCATGTCCAAGATCACCCTGGCCGGAGCGGTGTTTCTGGCGGCCATCGCCATTTTGCCTAATTTCGTCCTCTTGGTGACCAAAATACCCAACATCTATTTCGGCGGGACGGCGCTGCTCATTGTGGTGGGCGTGGCCCTGGACACCATGAAGCAGGTGGAGGCCCACCTCCTGATGCGTAGCTATCAGGGGTTCATCAAGTAGGAGTGTTGGTGCGACGGTGATCACCTGCAAGTCGCAAAGGGAACTGGCCTACATGAAGGACGCCGGGCGCATTGCGGCCCGGGCCCACGAAGAGCTGGCCAAGGCCATCAGGCCGGGTGTCACGACCAAAGAACTGGACGAGATCGCCGCGGATTTTATCCTGAGCCGCGGTGGCAGGCCGGCCTTCAAGGGATTGTACGACTTTCCGGCCAACATTTGCACTTCGATTAATGAGGAAGTGGTGCACGGCATTCCGAGTCCCTACCGGCGCCTGCAGGAGGGTGATATAATTAGTATCGACATCGGCGTCGAACTGAACGGGTATTTCGGTGACTGCGCCCGAACCTTTCCCGTGGGCGACGTGAGCGAGGCGGCAAGGGAATTGCTGCGGGTGGCGGAGGAAGCTTTGTACCGCGGCATCGCCGAGGCGCGGGTGGGCCGGAGGTTGTCGGATATTTCCCACGCCATTCAGAGTTACGTCGAAGCCCACGGCTTTTCGGTGGTCAGGGAATTCGTGGGCCACGGCATCGGTACCAGCATGCACGAGGAGCCGCAGGTGCCGAACTTCGGGCCGCCCGGCCGGGGCCCGCGCCTCAAACCCGGCATGACGCTGGCCATCGAACCCATGGTCAACATGGGAACGCACGAGGTCGTGACCCTGGACGACAATTGGACCGTGGTCACCAAGGATTTGAGCCTTTCGGCCCACTTCGAGCACACGGTCGCCGTCACCAACGGTCGGCCGGAGATTCTGACTCTGCCTTAGGTGAGAAGGGTATGGCGAAGCCCGGGGAGCTCAAGATCGGGCAGCTGGTGAGTTCCACTGCTGGTCGGGATACTGGGAAGTATTACCTGGTCTATGCGCTGTTGGGGCCCACGATGGTACAGGTGGTGAACGGAGAGGGGCGTGTGCTGGCAAAGCCGAAGAAAAAAAACGTGAAGCACCTCAAGGGTTACCCGACCGTAGCCGAAAACATCGGCCTGCGCTTGCAGCGGGGCGAACGTGTTACCGATGACGACATCCGAAAGGCACTCCAGGAGCTAATAGCTGCCATTGAGGGGGGGTAAGGGGCCAAAGTGGCGAAGCAGGATGTCATTGAAGTGGAAGGGACCGTAATCGAACCGCTGCCCAACGCCATGTTTCGGGTGGAGTTACCCAACGGCCACAGGGTGCTGGCCCACGTATCAGGCAAGATCCGCATGAACTTCATCCGCATCCTCCCCGGCGACCGGGTTATGGTGGAACTGTCGCCTTACGACCTGACGCGAGGACGGATCGTTTACCGTTACAAATAGAGTGTAAGGAGGAAGCCCGGGTCTTGAAAGTCAGGCCTTCGGTGAAAATAATCTGTGAAAAATGTAAGATCGTGCGGCGCAAGCGGCGCCTTATGGTGATCTGCGAAAACCCCAAACACAAACAGAGGCAGGGTTAAGGAGGTAAAGGCGTGGCCAGGATTGCCGGCGTCGACCTTCCCCGTGAAAAGCGGGTGGAGGTGGCTCTGACCTACATCTACGGGATCGGTCGCTCCACTTCCCGGAAGATCCTCAAGGAGACCGGGGTCAATCCAGATACGCGGGTCCGCAACCTCACCGAGGAGGAGGTAACCCGCCTGCGCGATTACATCGACCGCAACCTCAAGGTCGAAGGGGACCTGCGGCGGGAAGTGGCACTAAACATCAGGCGCCTCATCGAGATCGGATGCTACCGGGGCATCCGGCACCGCCGGGGCCTGCCCGTGCGCGGTCAGCGCACCCGCACCAACGCCCGTACACGCAAGGGACCGCGCAAGACCGTGGGCGTACGGCGGAAGAAGAAGTAAGTTGAACTTAAGGAGGAACGACGGTGGCACGTCGCACCAAGACGAGAAAGAGGGAACGGAAAAACGTCGAGTACGGAGTGGCGCACATCAAGTCGACCTTTAACAATACCATCGTTACTATTGCCGACACCAAGGGTAATACCATAGCCTGGGCCAGCGCCGGCACCGTGGGGTTCAAGGGCTCCCGCAAGAGCACGCCCTTCGCGGCCCAGCTGGCCGCCGAACGCGCAGCCCGTCAGGCCATGGAGCACGGCATGCGGGAAGTGGAAGTGCACGTCAAGGGGCCGGGGGCGGGTCGGGAGGCGGCCATCCGGTCCCTGCAGGCCGCGGGGCTGGAAGTGAGCCTCATTAAGGACGTCACACCCATTCCCCACAACGGCTGCCGGCCCCCCAAGCGCCGGCGCGTGTAAGATTACGGGCGAGGAGGAAGGAGACTTAATGGCGCGCTATACCGGCCCTCGCTGTCGTCTCTGCCGGCGGGAGGGCATCAAATTGTACTTAAAGGGTGATCGTTGCTACACCAGGAGGTGCGCCCTGGAAAGGCGCGGCTACGCCCCGGGGCAGCACGGGCACGCGCGCAAGAAAGCCACGGAGTACGGAATGCAACTGCGCGAAAAGCAAAAGGCCAAGCGGATCTACGGCGTGCTGGAGGCCCAGTTCCGGAACTATTTCGAGCGGGCCGAGCGCCAGACCGGCATCACCGGTGAGAACCTGCTGCGGTTCCTGGAGCGGCGGCTGGACAACGTGGTGTACCGGGCGGGCCTGGCGGCCTCCCGGAGCGAGGCGCGGCAGCTGGTGCGGCACGGGCACTTCGCGGTCAACGGGCGGAAGGTGGACATACCCTCGTATCTGGTGCGCCCCGGGGACGTAATCGCCTTACGGGAACGCAGCAAGAACTCGGTGCGCATCAAGGAGCTGCTGGAGCGGGCCGCGGAGCAGAGACCCCCGGCCTGGCTGAGCTACGACGCCGAGCGGGCCGAGGTGCGGGTGCTGGCCCTGCCCACGAGGGACCAGATCGACGTTCCCGTGCAGGAGCACCTCATTGTGGAGCTGTATTCCCGTTAACCCGGGCTAGACGGGGGGTTGTTGCATGCTGGGTATCGAAAAGCCGCGCATCGAATGCGTCACCCTGGACGGCAACACCTACGGCAAGTTCGTGGTCGAGCCGCTGGAACGGGGTTACGGTATCACCCTCGGGAACAGCCTGCGGCGGGTACTATTGTCTTCGCTGCCCGGCGCGGCGGTGACTTCGGTCAAGATCCAGGGCGTACTCCACGAGTTCTCCACCATCCCGGGCGTACTGGAGGACGTCACCGAGATCATTCTCAACCTCAAGGGCCTGCACTTGAAGTTGCACTCCGACGAGGAGAAGGTCCTGCGCATTGAGGCCGAGGGCGAGCGGGAGGTGCTGGCCCGGGACATCATTGCCGACGCCGACGTGGAAATCCTCAACCCGGACCACCACATCGCCACGCTGGCCGAGGACGGCCGGCTTTTCATGGAGATGACCGTGGCCAAGGGGCGCGGCTATGTGCCGGCGGAGAGAAACAAAAAGGGGAGCCATATCATAGGCGTTATACTGGTGGACAGCATTTTCACGCCGGTCCGCAAGGTGAACTACGTGGTGGAAAACACCCGGGTGGGGCAGGTCACCGATTACGACCGGTTAACCCTGGAGGTCTGGACCAACGGGAGCATCAGGCCGGACGAGGCCGTGAGTCTTTCGGCCAAGATTCTGACGGAGCACCTGCAACTCTTCGTCGGGCTGACCAACGGCACCGGCAACATGGAAATAATGGTCAAGAAGGAAGAGGAAAAGCGCAACAAGCTCCTGGAGATGACCATCGAGGAACTGGACCTCTCGGTGCGCTCCTACAATTGCCTGAAGCGGGCGGGTATCAACACGGTGGAGGAATTGATCCGGCGCAACGAGGAGGAAATGATGAAGGTCCGCAACCTGGGTAAGAAGTCCCTCGAGGAGGTCATCAGCAAGCTGAGCGAATTGGGCCTCTCGTTGCGCAAGAGCAGTGACGACTGAATCGGCGCGTGACCGGGCACGGGGAACGGCACGCGGGAGGAGGTTGCAAGTAAATGGCTTACCGGAAGCTCGGTCGGACCACGGGGCACCGCCGGGCCATGCTGCGCAGCCTGGTGACCTCGCTGCTGCGCCACAACCGCATCAGGACCACGGAGGCGCGGGCCAAGGAAGTGCGTAGCATAGCTGAAAAGATGATCACCCTGGCCAAGCAGGGCGATCTGGCGGCCCGGCGCCAGGCCCTGGCCTACATATGGGACGAGGACGTGGTGCGCAAGCTCTTCAGCGTCATCGCCCCGAAGTACGCCTTCCGGCACGGCGGTTACACCCGGATGGTGCGTATTGGACCGCGGCGCGGTGACGCGGCCCAGCTGGTGATTCTCGAGCTGGTGTGATGCCCAACCTGAAGGTGACGGTGGCTTACGACGGTACAAATTACCACGGTTTTCAACGTCAGCCGCGGCTGCCCACGGTGCAGGAGGTGCTGGAAAGGGCCCTGGCGCGCCTGGCCGGGCGGCCGGTAAGGGTGATCGGGGCCAGCCGCACCGATGCGGGGGTGCATGCCGAGGGCCAGGTGGTCAATTTCCACGTGGACTGGTCCATTTCCGTGGAGCGCGTGGTGCCGGCCCTGAACGGCCAGTTGCCCCCAGACGTGGCGGCCCTGGCGGCCGAAGAGGTGCACCCTTCCTTCCACGCCCGGTACGCGGCCCGGAGCAAGACCTACCGGTACACCATCTACAATGCGCCGGTGCCCTCGCCGTTCTGGCGGTACTGGTCCTGGCACGTGGGGGTGCCGCTGGACGCCGCGGATATGGAGGAGGGGCTGCGGTACCTGGTGGGGGAGCACGACTTCACCTCCTTCCAGGACCGGGGCAGCCCGGTGGCCAGCCCGGTGCGCAAGATTACGGAAGCCCGGCTGATCAGGGAAGGGCCACTGTTGAGGTTCTATTTCAGCGCCAATGGCTTTCTCTACCACATGGTGCGCATTATGGTGGGCACTCTGGTGGAGGTGGGGCTCGGCAAGAGGGCTCCATCGGAGGTAAGGGACCTTCTGAAGGCCCGCGACCGCAGGCTTGCGGGGCCCACCGTACCGGCCCGCGGCCTGTGTCTGGTGCGGGTGGATTACGATGCGGAGGTTTTGGGACATGAAGACATGGGTCATCAAGCCTCATGAGGTGCAGCGGAAGTGGTACATCCTGGACGCCACGGACCAGCCCCTGGGACGCCTGGCGGCCGAGGCGGCCAGAATCCTGCGCGGCAAGCACAAGCCCGTTTACACGCCCCACGTTGACACCGGGGACCACGTCATTATCATCAACGCCGCCAGGGTGCGCCTGACCGGCCGCAAACCCCTGCAAAAGCTTTACATTCGCCACTCCCGGTACCCCGGAGGGCTAAAGGTCATGAATTACAAGACGCTGCTGGCCACCAGGCCCGAGGTGGCCGTGCGCAAGGCGGTGGAGGGCATGTTGCCCCATAACCGGTTGGGGAGGAAGATGGCCAAGAAACTCCGCGTTTATCGGGGGCCGGAACATCCCCATCGGGCCCAGCAGCCGGAGTTCTGGAGGAGGGGAGGAGGCTCGTGAGCAGGGTGTACTTTTACGGTACGGGCCGGCGCAAAAACGCCATCGCACGGGTTTTCTTAAGGCCGGGAGAGGGGCGGATCATGGTCAACGAAAAGCCCATGAAGGTGTACTTCGGCCGCCCTACCCTGGAGATTCTGGTCCGCGAACCGCTGGAGGCCACCGGAACGGCGGACCGCTTCGACGTGTGGGCCAAGGTGACCGGTGGCGGCGTGAGCGGTCAGGCCGCGGCGGTCCGCCTGGGCATTGCCCGGGCCCTGGTTATGGCGGACCCGAATCTGAGGCCCGTGCTGCGCAAGGGCGGGTTTCTGACGCGCGACCCCCGGATGAAGGAACGGCGGAAGTACGGTTTGAAAAAGGCCCGCCGCGCACCCCAGTACTCCAAGCGCTAAGGCAGACATAAGGCCCCTCCGGAAGAGCATAGTTTAAGAGGGAATTATTCTTTCGGAGGGGTTCCTTTTTGGCCCTGCGACGCAAGCCCCTGCTGGTACTGGCGGTACTGGTTCTCGGCGTGGTGGTCGTGGTCCTGCCCCGGGTACGCGCCTGGGCGGACCGGAAAACCGTGGCCGCCCTTTCCTGGCAGCTGGCGCACCGGTTGATCGTGGTGGACCCGGGACACGGCGGCATCGATCCCGGGGCCGTGGGGCGGGGCGGGGCCCTGGAAAAGGACATCGCCCTGGCCGTGGCCCTGCGCCTGGCGGAGTTATTGCGCCAGGGGGGCGCTACGGTCCTGCTTACCAGGGAAACCGATAGCGATCTCGCGGCCCCCGAAACCTGGGATCTCGCGATCCGCAAAAGGGACGATCTGGCCCGCCGGGTGGACCTGGCCAACGCGCGGCGGGCGCACGTGTTCGTTAGCATCCACGTAAACAGTTTCGGTTCGGGGGCCGAGCGGGGGGCCCAAACCTTTTACCGCGCCGGGCATCCGGAAGGCCGCCGCCTGGCCGTGGCCATCCAGCGGGAGTTCCAGCGTCGGCTGGCCACCTACCGCGAGGCGAAAGAGGCCGACTACTACGTACTGCGCAACACCAAAATGCCGGCCGTGGTGGTGGAAGTGGGGTTCATCAGCCACCCGGCCGAGGAGCGGCTCATGCAGGACCCGGCCTATCAGACAAAACTGGCCTGGTGCGTTTACGCCGGCCTGGTGCACTACTTCGCCGAATCCAGCCCCAGCGCCGCGGCCAGGGTTACGATGCGGCGGGCCCGTTGGGCGATGGGATACTCGATCATCCGGCCGTCCACCTGAATCACGCCCACCCCGCCGGCTTCGGCGGCCTCGAAGGCCGCCACGATGCGGCGGGCTTGTGCCACTTCCTCGGGGGTGGGCGTGAAAACCCGGTTAACGGGCTCCACCTGGGCGGGATGGATCACGATTTTGCCCTGGAAGCCCAGGGCCCTGGCCCGCAACGCCTCGGCCACCAGGCCCTCCGTGTCCCGGAAGTCGGGGTAGACGGTGTCGATGGGCGCCTCAATACCAGCCGCCCGCGAGGCCACCACGAGATGCGCCCGGGCGTACAGGAAGATGCCGTTTTCGGTGCCGCCGGACGCCCCCACGTCGGCCAGGAAGTCCATACCCCCGAAGGCGAGGCACCGGATGCGTGGCGAGGCGCGGGCTACGGCTTCCGCGGCCAGCAGCCCTCTGGCGGTCTCGACGAAGGGCAGGATTTCCAGTGCCCCCGGCGGCAGGCCGCGCTCGGCCTCGAGATTCCCTATCGCCTCCTCGGCGGCCTCCACGGCGGCCGCGTCCTCGACTTTGGGCAGCACGATACCCCGGATGGCGTCACACACCACCGCCCGCAGGTCCTCTTTGAACCAGGGGGTGGTGACCCCGTTGACCCGGACCAGGGGCCTGTGGGGCGCCAGCCCCGGCAGGAGGCTGGCCAGCAGCTCCCGGGCCCTTTCCTTCTCGGCGTGGGCCACGGCGTCCTCCAGGTCCAGCACCACCAGGTCCGCCCCCAGGGTGAAGGCCTTGGTGGCCTTTCGTTCGTCGCCCGCCGGGGCGAAGAGCAGGGTGCGGCGGGGTTGCAAGTTCGGCCCCTCCCTTACAGCTCGAAGGTCAGGTCGCCGCGGGCGATGGCCGCGGCCCCGTCGCGCAGACGTCGCATCGGCCTTATGATGTGCCGTTCCGTAAGGTAAGCCGTCACGGCAATGGTCACGCCGTAAGCGATCAGGCAAAGGTAGATCAGGGTCAGGTCCCGCGCGGCCCTCCGGGCGCTCTCCTCTTCGTAGCGGGCCGTAATCCCGTCGAAGGCCACCAGCACCTCTTCGAGCTGCTTCGTGGCGGCGTCACCCGCGGCCGTGCGGTCAGTAACCTGACCGGTCAGAATGCCATTGATGGACGGCTTCATCGCATTCCAGGTCTGAGCCGCGCGGTCCAGCTGGGCGTCGATCTCACGGTGTTCTGTGGCCGGCAGCGTCACCTTCCGCTGGCCCAGGTCCGCCTCGCCACCCGCGGCCAGGGCCCCCAGGTTCTTTTCCAGGGTGGCCGCGGTGGCCTCGGCGGCGGCGCGGTGCCCGGGGTCGCCGTCGGCCAGGAAGAGCAGGATTTCTGTGTTCAGTTTCTGGCTCAGCATGCGCTGCCGACCCGCCACATTCACCCGCAGGGTGTCGATTTCCTGGCTGCGTGTTAGGTGCGTGATGATGGCGAGCTGAACCGCGGTGGCCCCCAGGATGATGAGGAAGGGCAGAAGCAACTTCCAGCGCAGGCTCACGACCCCTTCCCCCTTTCGACCCCGGTTTTGAAGCGGGCGGCCAGGGCGTTAAGCTCCTCGGCCATGCGCGAGAGGGCCTGTACCGAGGCGCTGATTTCCTGGGTGGTGGCGCTCTGCTCCTGCACCGCGGCCGCGATGTTCTGCACTCCGCCCGAGATTTCACCAGCGGCGCGGGCCACTTCACGGATGCTTTCGCTGACCCTTTGCACGGTGTCGAGCAGGGTCCGAAAGTCGCGTGCGGCCTGCGCCACCACCTGACTTCCGGCCAGCGCCTGCCGGCTGCTCCCCTCAATGTTGCTCACCGTGGCGTCGATTTCCCGCCGGATGGTGGCCACCAGGTCGTTTATCTCGCCGGCCGAGCGGGCCGACTGCTCGGCCAGCTTGCGCACCTCTTCGGCCACCACGGCAAAGCCCCGGCCGTGTTCGCCGGCCCGGGCGGCCTCGATGGCCGCGTTCAGGGAGAGGAGGTTGGTCTGGTCCGCGATCTGCCGGATGACCTCCACGATCTGGGTGATACGATGGGAGACCTCGGTCAGCCGCGAGATCCCTTCCACCGCGGTCCGGGACGCGGCGTTGATGTTCTCGATCTGGGCGCTGACCTGCATCAGCTGTTGCTGGCCTGCGGCCGCCAGGGCGGCCATTTCCTCGGCGGCCCGGGCCACCTCCCGGGCGCGTTCCGCTACGTCGTCGGCCGAGGCCGAAATCTGCGATACGTTTGCCGCGGTCTGGGTGGCTCCGGCGGCCACCTGCTGGCTGCTGGCCGTGAGCTGTCCGCCCAGGTCCGCCACGTCCCGCGCCTTGTCCCGTAACGCGCCCACCAGACTACCCAGTTCGGCCTTCATGGTGCGGAAGGCCGCCAGCACCTCGCCTATTTCGTCGTAGCGCGCCATAGTGTGCGGCAATCCCTCCCGATCCCGTTCACCGGTGCCTCACTGGTGCAGGCGCCGGATGAGGGCCACCATGTTGCGGGCCAGCTGGCGGCAGGAGTGCAGGGCGAGTTCGTCCTCCGCCACGCTCTTCTTCCAGGTGACCGTGCCGCCGCTAAGGTCCCCAAACATGGTTCCCATGGCGCCGGCGGTGTAGATGGGGCCGTCCGGGGCCCGGTCGTCCACCACCAGAAGCCCCTGGGCCCTCAGGAAGTGTTCCATGAGCGCCAGGGCCAGCTCCTGCCCTCCGTTGCGCAGGCCCGCGTGGGTCACCGCGGCCCCCACCTTGCCGGCCAGCATGTTCTGGGTCATGTGCATCCAGCGCGTGCGGTCCATGAAGTCCTTCATGAGGCCGGTCACGTTGGCCCAGTAAACCGGCGAACCGAGCACGATGCCGTCTGCAGCCAGCATCTTTTCTCCTATCGCCGCCATATCGTCGTCTTCGATGGCGCACCTGGGCTGGCGCAGGCACTTGTTACAGGCCCGGCAAGGCTTGATGTTGAAATCCGCGAGTTCCAGCAATTCGGTGGCGGCACCCAGGGCCGCCGCCTCCTCCAGCACCGTCTTTAGCATCAGGGCCGTGTTCTTCCCCTTGCGGTGGCTGCCGTTGATGGCCAGGATTTTCAATACAACCTACCTCCGCAACGTAGTTTTGGGGCGCCAGCCCGGAAGGGGCCCGCGCCCCCGGTAACGTCTATTTACGCCCTCTCCCCTATGTGCTAGAATGGGGTTGGTGTGGCCGCGGTCAGGAATCGGTGATGCCCACGGTTTCTTCAAGCCGGCGGTAGTAATCCGGGAACTTCGGCCGCGCCAGCAGGCCCAGGAACGGCACAGGAATTCTGAGCCCACCCTGTTTATGGGTGTCCGCTAGGCCGGCGGCCAGCTCTCCGGCCCGGGCCGCCGGCACGGCAAAGCACAGCTCGTGGGCTTCGGTGAGGGCGAAAACCCGCTCTCCGGCCCCCGGCACGATCACCTGGCATTCGCCCGTCTGGTAAGGGGCCACCAGCTCGTTGGCACAGGAGGCGCGCCCCGTGAAGTGGGAGGTGATGCGGCCGCCCCGGTGGTACAGGGCTCCCTGGACCAGCCGGGCCACCTGGGCCGCGTTACCATAGACCAGGATCACGTCGGGTTCGAAGTTGGCCCGCTCCAGGGGGGCGATGACCACGCTCCTGGCGGTCCCGGGGGGTAGCTGCGGGGTGTGTTCCTCGGTGCGTGCGCCGATCTCGGGCGTGGCGGCGTACAAGGGGTAGACCAGTTCGCCCCGGGCCACGAAATCAGGTTTTTCGGCCAGACCCAGGACGATCAGCGAGGGGGCACAGGCGTGGTCTTCGGGCAGCATGCCGACGGTCCAGCCCATGCGCCGCGCCATGGCGATCCCCTGGCACAGGGTCAGGCGGTGGCCGAAGGCCGCTTTGGGCCGGCGTACCCGCTCCGGAAGCCAGCCGTCGGCCGAAAATTTGACCGCTACCGGGTAGGTCTCCGGCCGCACGTATTGCTGCAACGCCTGTACAAGCTTTTCCATGGCTGTTCACCTCCTTGGAAGTAGTAACAGTATTCGTCGGCGTATGTGTGATTCCTTCCCGTCTTCGGGGAACCATGTTTTCGGGACTTCAAGATCAGAGCAACGGGGTGGTCTTTTGCAGGGCAAAGGTAAACGCCACCGGCCGGAGCGGGGGACGGTGGCCCAGGACCGCCGGCCGGTGGGGGCGGCCCAGGCGGTGCCGTACGCCGAAGTGCGGCCCCTGAGGAAGCCGCGGCGCATTAACCCCGACGCCTTTCAGCGGCGGGCCCTGGCGGCCGCCCTGGAGGGCCGGGACGTGCTGGTGGTGGCGCCTACCGGTGCCGGCAAGACCTGGGTGGCTGAACAGGTGGCCGGGTACGCCCTTGAGCGCGGCGTCCGGCTGATCTACGCCTCGCCCATCAAGGCCCTGTCCAACCAGAAGTACCGGGAGTTCGCCGCCAGGTTCGGAGTGGACAACGCCGGCATCCTAACCGGAGACGTGGGCATCAACGCCGGCGCCCCCATCCTGGTGGTCACCACCGAGATCTTTCGGAATCAATGCCTGGAATCACCGGAGGACCTTACCGAGGTCCGCTGGGCGGTCCTGGACGAATTTCACCTGCTGGATTCGGAGCGCGGCGCGGCCTGGGAGGAAGCGGTGATTTTCGCTCCCCCATACATCCGCCTCCTGTGTTTGTCGGCTACCGTGCCGAACTACGAGGAGGTGGCCGGGTGGATTGAGTACGCCCGGGGCAGCAAAGTCGAGGTGGTGGTGGAGCACCGCCGGCCCGTGCCCCTCGCCTGGTACTGGTTCTGGGATGGGCGGGTATTGAACAGGGAACCGGCGGCCCGGCTGCTCCAGAACCTCGTGCGGGAGGCCGCGGGACGCAAGGACAGGAGGGTAATGTCCAGATGACGGGCTACGAGGGTCTGGTGGCCCACCTGCTCAGGGCGCGGCGCTACCCGGCCCTCATTTTCCTCTTCAGCCGGGCCAGCGTGGAGCGGGCCGCGGTGCAGGTGGCCGAGCACTTGCAACTGCTGCGGCCGGAAGATGCGGTCGAGGTGCGGCGCCGTGTGGCCCTGCTTCCCGCTGCGGTCTTGAAGGTGCATCCGGCGCTGGACAAGTGCCTGGTGCGGGGCGTGGGGTTCCACCACGCCGGGCTCCTGCCGGCGGCCAAAAAGGCCGTGGAAGAGATGTTCGAGGCCGGCTACCTGCCCGTGGTCTTTTGCACCGAGACCTTTGCCGTGGGCCTGAATTTCCCCGCCCGGACCGTGGTCATCGGCGGGGGGATGAAGCGGGGGGACGACGGGTTTCGCCCCCCGCCCGGCAGGGGAATCTTGCCAATAGGGGGGGGGGGGGGCGGGGGCGGGGGGGGGCGGGGGGGGGGGGGGTGCTGTT
>Ga0080004_1100783_pt1 | contig 22585 bp, 18 predicted proteins | sample WasSprMetagenome_FD_69207 | JGI IMG/M metagenome (GOLD analysis project Ga0080004, IMG submission 69207) | Sulfidic aquatic microbial communities from Washburn Spring, Yellowstone National Park, USA - WS (SPADES assembly) (version 2) | ecosystem: Environmental > Aquatic > Thermal springs > Hot...
ACCTGGCCCGGGCCGTGAAGCTGGCCTCGACGGCCAGGATCGACCTGCTCACGGTGGACGGCGCCGGCGGCGGTACGGGTATGAGCCCCTGGCGCATGATGAACGAATGGGGTATTCCCACGGTCTACCTGGAGGCCTTGCTTTACAATTTCCTGCGCCGTCTGGAGGAGAAGGGGGCCTTCGTGCCGGACTGCGCCGTTGCGGGCGGCATTGCCCTGGAGGACCAGATCTTCAAGGCCATCGCCCTCGGCGCGCCCTACGTCAAGGCGGTGTGCATGGGCCGGGCCACCCTGACCGCGGCCACGGTGGGCAAGACCCAGGGCCAGCTGCTTCAGGACACCTACGGCCGGGGCCGCGAGTACCGGGACGCGCTCCTGCGCACCTTCGTGGGCGCCGTGGCCCTCAAGGAGAAGTACGGCAACGACTTCGAGCGCATCCCGCCGGCGGCCATCGCCATCTACACCTACTACGACCGCCTGGCCGTGGGGCTGAAGCAACTCATGGCCGGGGCCCGGAAGTTCGCCCTGGACAAGATCACGCGCGGCGACCTCATGGCCCTGACCAGGGAGGCGGCCGCCGTCACGGGTATACCCTACGTGATGGAGGCCGACCTGGAAGAAGTAGAGCGGATTCTCGGCTAGAGAAAGGAGAGCTCAAGATGCTCAACATGATCTGCGCCCACTACTGTCCGTCGCCCTTCTGCATCACGGCCTGCCCGGTGAAGGCCCTCAGCGTCTCTTCCCGGGACAAGAACATTTACGCCGACACCGAAAAATGCAACCGCTGCGGCATTTGCCGTTACATGTGCCTCACCTTCAGCCGCGACAAGAACCTGGGCCAGAAACGGCCCTGGGTGGCCGCGGACTGGGGCAGGCGGTAATACGCCGAGCCCTCGGGAGCCGTGGGGACGGCCGCCCGGGGCGGACCCGGACGCGCTCCGGCGCGGCGTCCCCGGGGCTGTCGCATACCCGGCGGCACGGCAATTCGTCTTGGAAAGGATGTAGGGCACCTCATGAGTGGGGAACTTTCCCTCGTGCGAGAGATTCTGGCCGGATACGGTAAGAATAGAGGAGCGCTCATACCCGTGCTCCAGGAGGTCCAGGCCGCCCTGGGCTACGTGCCCGAAGGGGCCATGGTGGAGATCGCCCGGCACCTGGGCATCCCGGCCAGCCACGTGTACTCCGTGGCCTCCTTTTACGCCCAGTTTCGACTGCAGCCCCTGGGCCGCAGGAGGATCGCGGTGTGCCGTGGCACGGCCTGCCACGTGCGCGGCGCCCCCGAGATCCTGAAGGAGCTGGAGGGCCTCACGGGCATCAGGGAAGGCGAGACCTCCGAGGACCTGGAGTACACCCTGGAGACCGTGGCCTGCATCGGGTGCTGCGCGCTGGCACCGTGCGTAAGGGTCAACGACGAGGTGTATGGCGAGATGACCCGCGAGAAAGTAAGGGCTCTCTTTCCCGATTCCGAGGAGGCGCACCGAGATGCCGGATGAACGCTACACCGTCCACGTATGCCACGGCACGGGTTGTGTCTCGGGAGGGGCCGAGGAGGTCTACGCCCGGCTGGGGACCATCGCAGGCTCGGGCATACGCCTCAAGCGTACCGGCTGCCACGGGTTCTGCCAGCAGGGTCCCGTGGTGGTTATCGAGCCGGACGGGATATTCTATTGCCGCGTCAGGGTTTCCGACGTGGGCGACATCGTGGCCTCCCTTTCGACAGAAGGGAGACCCGTGGAGCGCCTGCTGTACAGGGATCCCGCGGCGGGTCGGACCATAACAAAGTACGGTGAAATCCCCTTCTACCGGCGGCAGGAAAGGATCCTATTGCGGAATTGCGGGCGCATCGATCCCGAAGATATCGACGATTACCTTGCTACCGGAGGGTATCAGGCCCTGTCTCGCGCCCTGGAAATGTCGCCGGAGGAAATAATCGCGGAGATCCGGCACTCTGGCCTTCGGGGATTGGGAGGGGCAGGCTTTCCGGCGGGAAGAAAATGGGAGGCCTGCCGCCGTGCGCCCGGAACCGAGAAATTCGTCATCTGCAACGGCGACGAGGGAGACCCCGGAGCCTTTCAGGATCGGTCGGTTATGGAAGGGGATCCCCACGCGGTTCTGGAGGGCATGGCGATTGCGGGTTACGCCGTGGGCGCCGCCAGGGGCTACATCTACGTACGGGCCGAGTATCCCCTGGCCGTGAAGCGCCTGCAGCTGGCCACCGAGCAGGCCCGGCAGAGGGGCTTTCTGGGCCGGCACATCCTGGACCGGGACTTCAGCTTCGACATCGAGGTCTTCCAGGGCGCGGGCGCCTTCGTGTGCGGAGAATCCACGGCCCTGGTCAGCTCCATGGAGGGAAACCGGGGCTTTCCCAAACCGTTGCCCCGCCCGCGTACCACCGAGTCCGGTCTGTGGGGTAAGCCCACGCTTCTCAACAACGTGAAGACCTTCGCCTACGTGCCCAAGATCATCCTTCACGGAGCCGGATGGTTCGCCTCCCGGGGCACCGACAAAAGCAAGGGCACGGCCGTCTTCTCCCTCACCGGCAAGGTGGCCAACTGCGGCCTGATCGAGGTACCGATGGGCACGACTTTACGGCAGATCATTTTCGAAATCGGGGGCGGGATTCCGGACGGTAAGCGGTTTAAGGCCGTGCAGACCGGGGGCCCATCGGGCGGGTGCCTGCCGGCGGACCTGCTGGACCTGCCGGTGGATTTCGACTCCCTCACCGCGGCGGGTTCCATGATGGGATCGGGAGGCATGGTGGTGGTGGACGAGGATACCTGCATGGTGGACCTGGCCCGTTACTTCCTGGACTTCAGCCAGCGGGAGTCCTGCGGCCAGTGCCTCCCCTGCCGCCTGGGGACCCGGCAGATGTTCGCCATCCTGGACGACATCACGAGGGGCCGGGGAAGGCCGGAGGACCTGGCGCGGCTCGAGGAACTGGGCCGTCTGGTGGCGCGGAGTTCCCTGTGCGGGCTGGGTCAGACGGCCCCCAACCCGGTCCTCACCACCCTGCGTTATTTCCGCGAAGAATACGAGGCACACATCAAGGGGCGCCGGTGTCCGGCCGGTGTCTGCGGTCTGTGAGGGGTGAGGCCAATGGCGGTAAGTTTGATTATAGACGGGCAGACGGTGCGGGCCGCTCAGGGCATGACCATCCTGGAGGCGGCGCTGACCGGTGGCATCTACATCCCCCACCTCTGCCACCACCCGGATTTGACGTCCCCCGGGGCCTGCCGGCTCTGCTACGTGACGGTAAACGGGGGTGGGCCGGTCCTGGCCTGTCGCACCCCCGCGCAAGAAGGCATGGTGGTCGAGACCAGGTCCCCGGAGATCGACGAACTCCGCCGCGGCCTGGTGGAGCTCCTCATGGCCAACCACCACGGCAACTGCAAGGGCTGCCTTAAGAGCGGCCGGTGCGCGCTGCAGGAGATCATAGCCAAGCTCAGAATCGACCGCAAGAAATTGCAGCAGTTGCGGCCGGCGGCAGAAGAGCTGCCGCGGGACACTTCCAACCCCTTCTTCGTGCTGGACCCCAACAAGTGCGTCCTCTGCGGCATCTGCGTGCGGACCTGCGAGGAACTGGTGGGTGTGGGGGCCCTCAATTTTGCGGGCCGCGGTTACCGTTCCCGGGTGGGTCCGTTGGGTGCCGGACCCCTGGCCCAGTCGGTGTGCGAGTCCTGCGGGGAGTGCGTGGAGCGGTGTCCGGTGGCGGGCCTGGCCTACGTGGACCACCGCCGGCCCCGGGAACGCGTGCCAACCGTATGCCACTCCTGCGGCGCCGGCTGCCCGGTCACCCTGGGCCTGCGCGACGGGCGCGTCGTGGAGGCTAAGGGCGAGCTGTGCGGCCGGGGGCGGTTCGGCTGGCGCATCCTGCAGGCCCCGGACCGCCTGACCGTACCGCTGGTCCGGCGCAACGGGGCCCCGGCGGAGGCGTCCTGGGAGGAGGCCCTGGACCTGGCGGCGCGGGAACTGTCCAGGTACAGGGGTGGAGAATGCGCCGTACTCTGCTCCGGTCGCCTGACGAACGAGGAGGCCTACCTGCTGCAAAGGTTCGCCAGGGAAGTCCTCGGGACGAACAACATCGACAGCACGTTGCGCCTGACCCACGCGGTGAGCCTGGAAACCCTGCGGGAGGCCACGGGCTGGGGCGGGGCCACGGGGCCTTTCGAAGCCGTGGAGGAGGCGGCGTGCATTCTGCTGGTGGGGGCCAACGTCGCCCGCAGCCACCCCGTGCTGGCGCGCCGGATCCGCAGGGCCGCGGCCCGGGGAGCCAGGCTCGTCGTCATCGATCCCCGGGAGGACGATCTTAGACGCTTCGCCCACCTGTGGCTGCAGCCCTATCCGGGCACGGACCCGGCCCTGCTCATGGGCATGGCGGTGGCGCTGGTGGAGGAGCAGCTGGTCGACCCTGCGATTCTCGGTGGCCTGGGAGCCTTTCTGGCCTCCCTGGAGGACTTCCCCCCCGGGAGGGTCTCCAGGATTACCGGCGTGCCGGAGGAATTGGTAACCGAGGCGGCGAAATGCTATGCCACCTCGCGGCCCGCGGTCGCCCTCTGGGGCACGGGCCTGACGCAGCATCCCCACGGGGGCGATGGCGTGCGGGCGCTGATCAATCTGGCGCTGCTCGCGGGCCACACGGGCCTTTATCCCCTGCTCGAGGAGGCCAACGCCCAGGGCGTCTGGGATCTGGGTTGCACGCCGCATCACCTTCCGGGCCAGCGGCCGGTACCGGACCCGCGGGCCGGGGGGAAGGGACCGGAATCCTCCCCGAAAGGAGATGGGGCCTCCTACCCCGGGCTAACCCTGACGGAGTTCTGGGACGCCGTTTTGGAGGGCAGGGTCAGGGCCCTGTACATTATTGGGGTGGATCCCCTCGGGGAACTTCCGGAGGCCGAAAAAATCCGTAAGGCCTTGGGCAGGGTAGAATTGCTCGTTTACCAGCACTGCTTTATGGGCGCCACGGGCCCGCTGGCGCACGTCGTGCTGCCGGCGGCCGGCTGGTTCGAAAAGGAAGGAACGGTCACCCGGGCCGACGGCAGGATCACGAGGGTCCGCAGGGTCGCCGGGCCGGCGGGCGGGTCGCTGCCCGACGGAGACATCATTTGCGGCCTGGCCGCGCGCATGGGCGGAGAGAGGTTTGTCCCCGAGCCGGCCTCGGTGCTGGGAGAAATAGCCTCGGGGGTGCGCGGCTACGGCGGGCTCTCGTGGGAGGGGCTGGAGAAGGGTGCGGAAGCCAACGTGGCCAGGCCCCCGCTGGAGGCCAGGGCGGCACCCCTGGAGTATCGCGGCCCCACCGAGCGGCCGGACATGCAATACCCCCTGCTGCTGACCGGGGCCAGGAATTCGCCCTACGGTGACGTTCTTTCGCAAAAGGTGGAGGGACTTCGGGCCCTACAGCCCGAGGAATACCTGGCCTTGCACCACAAGGACGCGGCCGATTTCGGCATCACAGACGGTGACAGGGTCAGGGTTCTATCCCGGCGCGGTGAGGTGACGGTCCGGGCTGCGGTCACCGATGTGTGTCCGCCGGGAGTGGTGATCCTGAACTATAGGGTGTTTCCGGATTCCCTCGCCGGTACTAGATCCAGGGTCTGCGCGGTTACGTTAGAAAGACTTGCCTGATGACGGTGGCAACGGCGCCCCGTTGGAATTCCCGCCGGGGTGCCTTTTGTTCCTTCCAGGGGAACACTGAGGATGGGAGGCCGGGGTCGTGGGAGGGCAACGGGTGGTAATCGTCGACGGTGACGCGGGCTGGCGGTGTCACGTGGCCAGCCTGCTCACCCGTGCGGGCTACCGCGTGGTCGAGGAGGCCGCGAACGGCATCGAAGGCCTGAAGGCCGTGCGCGCACGCCAGCCCGACGTGGTCCTCAGCGAGGTTAACCTGGCGGGCATGAGCGGCTTTGAACTGGCCCGTACGGTGCAAGAGGACCGCCTGGCGCCCGTGATCCTCATGTCGGGTAGCTACGACCTCGAGACCCTCGAGCGGGTCCGGGAGGTACGCGTTTTCGGCTATCTCGTCAAGCCCTTCGACGAGGCGGTCCTGCTGCCGGCGGTGGAGGTGGCCCTGGCCAATTTCCAGGAGTTCTTGCGCCTCGACCGTCAGGTCCGGGAATTGCGGGAGACCCTCGAGACCAGAAAGATCGTGGAGCGGGCCAAGGGAATCCTGATGGAGAAGCTGGGTCTCACCGAGGCCGAGGCCTTCCGCCGCATCCAGAAAACCAGTATGGACAAACGCATTTCCATGCGCGCCGTGGCCGAGGCCATCATTCTCACGTACGAAATATAACCTGTTCAGCGTGCCCTGCGGGTGTTATAATGGGGTTGTCCATCACTTCGGAGGAGGCGTCGGTTTGAGGACCTTTAGGTTTTCGTGCCACAGGGGACTGGCCTGTTTTACGGATTGTTGCCGCGACACGAACATTTTTCTCACGCCCTACGACGTCTTACGGATGAAAAGGAGGCTTGGCCTCTCGTCCGGAGAGTTTCTGGCCCGCTACACACGGCTGCTGGTGGCGCGGCCTTCGGGCCTTCCCGTGGTGGTACTCAGGATGGGCGACGACCCCGAGAAAAGGTGCCCCTTCGTGACTCCCGAGGGTTGCCGCATCTACGAGGATCGGCCCTGGGCCTGCCGAATGGCACCGGTGGAGGTGCGCGACGACGAGCCGGTGTTCATCCTGGAGCCCTCCCTTTGCCACGGGCAGGGTGAAGCCCGGGAATGGACCCTCGACGAGTGGACTAGGGACCAGGGCCTGGACCTGTACGATACCGTGGAGGAGACCTTCAGGGAGGTGACGTCCCACCCGCGCCTGCAGGCCGAAGAGATTGCGGACCCGGCGGTCCGGGATATGTTTCTCATGGCCTGTTACGACGTGGACCGCTTCCGCCGCTTCGTATTCGAAAGTAGATTCCTCAAGATCTTCGACCTTCCCGACGAACTGGTGGCCAGGATCCGGGAGGACGAAACGGCCCTGCTGGAACTGGGGTTCCGCTGGGTGAAGTTCGGGCTCATCGACCCCGGGGCCCTTAAGGTGCGTGACGAAGTGCTGGCCGCACGCCGACCACCGCCGCGGGAGTAGGAATACCGGTCGCGGGCGCGTCGGGTCTTGACGCCGCGGGGTTAACTCCCTATAATATAAATTGACTTTCCTCGATAGCTCAACGGTAGAGCACCCGGCTGTTAACCGGGGGGTTGCAGGTTCGAATCCTGCTCGAGGAGCCAGGCGGGTCCATAGCTCAACGGTCAGAGCGGCGGACTCATAATCCGTTGGTTCCAGGTTCGAATCCTGGTGGGCCCACCAGCGTGGCCCCATCGTCCAGTGGTTTAGGACATCGGTCTTTCAAGCCGAAAACCCGGGTTCGAATCCCGGTGGGGTCACCAGTCCTCCACAAAGAGTGGGCGATTAGCTCAGGGGGAGAGCACATGCCTTACAAGCATGGGGTCGGAGGTTCAAACCCTCCATCGCCCACCAGAAAGGAGTAGTGCGAGTAAATCGGGTGGCCGCGGGTACCGTTTAGGGTGCCTGAGGAAAGTCCGAGCTCCGCAGGGCAGGGTGCTGGGTAACGCCCAGTGGGGGCGACCCCAAGGAAAGTGCCACAGAAATGCAGACCGCCGGCGCCGCGGGCCGCGGGCAGTTTTACCGGCGGCTCCGGGCCGGCAAGGGTGGAACGGTGCGGTAAGAGCGCACCAGCGGCCAGGCGACTGGCCGGCTAGGTAAACCCCACCCGGAGCAAGACCGAATAGGGGGACGATGGAGTGGCCCGCTCCGTCCCCGGGTAAGGTCGCTTGAGGCGTCAGGTAACTGGCGTCCCAGAGAGATGGCCACCCTCGACAGAACTCGGCTTACAGATTTACTCGCGCTAATTCTAAGCCCAAACCCGGCCCGGCGCGACCGGCCGGGTTTAAATTTTATGGGGAGGCTCGTTGTTGTGCATAACGTCATCACCTTGCGCTACGAAGGGGACGAGGAGTTCAAGGCTATGCTACAGGAGGTCGGCTGTCCGCGCTCCCTGCCGGAGATCAAGGCTTACGTGCGGGGAGTCCTGGCCGCGCCCCGCATGGTACCGCCCCTGGACGTTCTTCACCACATCTTCAACCGGCAGCGCATCGTCTTTCCTACCCGCGAGAAGGCGGAGCGCTTTGTAATCAACTTCCTCGGCCTATGGGACGAACTGGCCAGCACGCAGATGCAGGCCGGCTTTTTCCGGCACCCCCGGGGCGAATATCCGGCCACGGCAGAAGGCCTCCTGCGCCGCATCCAGGACACGGGGACCGAGCTGGAGGCCTTCCTGCAGGGACTGGACCTGGGCGGCGCGGACCCGGAGGAGTTTCCGGCCGAGGGCCGGGAGGCCCTGGAGCACATGGGGCAGGCGGCGGCCCTGATGGACCGGTACAGGGAGGTGCTCCAGGCGGAGGTGCCGGCCGAGCGCCACGTGGCCGAGGCCATGGAAGTCTTCGACCGGCTGGACGAGGTGCTGGAATCCTGCATACTGGCCATGGCCGTCAGCCTGGCCACGGCCCGGCCCAGCGCTGAGTAGCGCTTCGGCCATGGGGGTTCAGACCCGGTAGGCGGTGCCGGTGGGCACGCGCCAGGTGCGTCCGCCGGGCAATTCCAGCAGGGTGAGAAAGAAGCCGTAGGCGGCCCCCGTGTCCACGGCGATCTTATCCCCGGCGAACCACACTTCGGGACTGCCCGTAAAGAAGACCGTGGGCGTGTGGCCGAAAATCACGGTGCGGTCTGCCAGGCCGGTGGGGAAGGCGTAGAATTCCTCCCGGATCCACAGGAGGTCGTCCGGCGACTGGTCCGCGAGGGCCCGTCCGGGCCGCAGGCCCGCGTGTACAAAGACGTAGGGCTCGTGTTCGTAGTACAGGGGTAGGCCTTCCATCCATGAGACGTCCGAGAGCAGGACCTCCCGGCCGGCCCGCCGGTAGCCGGCCAGGGTGGGCCCACCGCCGTTCCAGAGGTAGACGTTTTCCTCGAGCTCGCCCGTCAGATAGTCGAGGAGCATCTGCTCGTGGTTTCCCTTCAGGGCCACTGCGCCGGCGGCCACCAGTTCCCGCACCGTGGCCACCACCTCCACCCCGCGGGGCCCGCGGTCGATGTAATCCCCGAGCAGGACCAGCAAGTCCGCCCCCGGCCGGTAACCGGCCTGCCTGAGCAAGCTCACCAGGGCCTCGTGGTGCCCGTGGATGTCGGCCACCACCAGGATGCGCTCCGCCAAGAGGTACCACCCCTCAGGCACTGAACTTCTCCAGGCGGCGGCCGTGGGCGAGCATGAGGGCCATGAGGTGCACCGCCCGCATGCGGCCCAGGCTGCCCCGCTGGCAGGCGTGCTCGGTGAACCCCGCCGCGTCCCGGTCCGGCCGCACCCAGGGCGAATGGAGCAGCAGGGGCACGGGGTGCCAGCTGTGGCCGCGCAGGACCGAAGGGGTCGAATGGTCCCCGGTGATCACCAGCACGTCGGGCTTAAGCCCCAGGAGTTCCGGGACGTGGCGGTCGAATTCCTCCAGCACCGCCACCTTGCCCGCGGCGTTGCCGTCCTCCCCCCGGGAGTCCGTGGCCTTAACGTGCACGAAGAAATAATCGAAGTCCGCCCAACGCTCCCCTAACACGACCAGTTCGTCGGCGAGGCTTTCGCCCGGTGTGGGCAGGACTTCCATGCCGGCCAGGGCCGCCAGCCCCCGGTACATGGGATACACCGCTATGGCCGCGGCCCGCAGGCGGTACAGTTTCGTAAACGAAGGCAACGCGGGCAGGGAAGAGAAGCCGCGCAGCAGGGGAAAGTTGGTCCGGGGTTCGTCCCGCAGCAGCGCCGCGGCCCGGTCCACGAACTCGGCGGCCACGGCAGCGGTTTTTCCGGCCGCCTCGTGGAGGGACCGCGGGGGAAGGGGTGGCACCCCCTCCTTCTGGGGATCGGTGTCCGCCACCCTCTCGTCCAGGCCGGGCCCCCGGAAGACAACGGTGAAACGGTGCTCCTTGACGGGCTTCACGATGACCCGCACGTCCCCAACCGCGGGGATGGCCTCCTGCAGGCGCCCGCACACGCGGGCCGTATGCTCCGTTGCCGGTCGACCGGCACGGCGGTCCCGAACCACAGGAGCATCCCCTTTGTATTCCACGGTGGCGAAATTGCCCCGCACCGCCACGTCGCCCGGCTCGAGGGTCAGGCCGATGCCCAGGGCCTCCAGCACCCCGCGCCCGATCACCCATTCCAGGGGCTCGTAACCGAAAAGGGCCAGGTGTCCCGCGCTGCTGCCCGGGGTGATGCCCGGCAGCACCGGGTCGATCAGGCCCAGGGCCGAGGTCCGGGCCAGAGTGTTGAGATTGGGCAGCCGGGCGGCCTCCAGCTCCGTCAAACCGCCCAGTTCCGGCACCGGCAATCCCCCCAGTCCGTCCAGCACCACCAGGAGGAGCTTGGTATCGCCTGGTTGCACCAGTGTGGCCAGAAGCTCGTGCACGGGCTGCAACGAAATCCCTCCTCAATTGATTCCCCCTGATAGTTTCCTCCGGCAGGGGGGTGATCTATAAATACTTAGGCGCCCCTGAAGGAAATCCTTTTCGCTGGAGAACCGCGCTAAGGGGCATCCCTACTCCCGTGTCGCCCGCATCGTCAGGCCGGACCTTTCGCCTGGTGGCTAGAGACTGCCGGTTGGAAGTCTTTCCCTGAGGTCAGCGGTCCAGGGCCTGGGCCTTCAGGCGGTGCAGGACCCTGACCAGACGATTGGCCCGGTAATAGAGGTGTTTCAGGGGCCACCGCACCAGGCGGCGGTATACCGGCGAGGGCAGGACCGTCGCAAGGAGCAGCCCGAACCAGGCCGTGGCGCTCCAGGGCCTCAGGCACAGGGCGCTCCGGAAGTCCTTGCGGGCTCCCTGCCTGTTGCCGCCGGTGAACTGCAGGTAGCCCCAGGTGCGGTGGAAGTTGTAATACAGCCGGCGTCGCATCGCCGGGTCCAGATCCGGAGTTTCGGCCAGGAGCTTTGCCAGGGCCCGCCGGCAGTCCTCGCGCACCAGGGGCTGCCGGGCGGCCGTGAGGCTGGCGGGGTGGGTGCGGTGCAGGACCAGGGGCTCCGGCACGTAGACGCAGGGGTAACGCCGGGCCACGCGAATAAAGAAGTCCCAGTCCTCGCAGCCCCGCAGGCCCTCGTCGAAAAGCCCCACCGCGGCGAAGACCTCCCGCCGGAAGAGCGTTGTGGAGGGCCAAACGAACTCCCCGGCCAGCAGGCGCTCGTAGATCCAACCCTGCGAGGCGCATCCCAGGCCGTCCGAGAGACGGTGGCGCGTGGGACGCAATTCGGCGTCGGCGTGCCACCCGTCGCAGTAGGCCCAGGCCGCCTGCGGGTTTTTTTCCAGGGCCACGAGCTGCCGCGCCAGCTTTTCGGGAAGCCAGGCGTCGTCGGCGTCCAGAAAGGCTACCCACTCCCCGCGCGCCCTTCTAATGCCCTCGTTGCGGGCCGCGGATACGCCCCCGTTTTCTTGCCTGCGGACGTACAGCACCCGCGCGTGGCGCCGGGCCAGTGCGGCCGCCACCGCGGGCGTTTCGTCCCCGGAGGCGTCGTCCACCACCAGGACCTCCAGCACGGGCACCGTCTGGCCGAGCACGCTTTCCACGGCCCGCTCCAGAAAGGCCGCCGCGTTGTAAGCAGTGACGACCACCGACACCTTTCGCCCTTCCATCGCTTTCCATCCCGATCCGAAAATTTTCCACTGAACGTTGGTTGCAGTCCCCTTTATTATACTGAAATCACATTCCGATATCACAGGATGGAGAAGGATTCGGCAGGCAAACGGGGAAAACTTTTACACACGCCATTGGACGACACGAAGGGACAAAGGGCGGTGATGGTCCACGTGCGCCTCACGGTTACCTTTGGCGGTGAGATGGAAGTGGTGCTGCCCGTGCACTACAACCACCATGTGCAGGCCATGATCTACCGCCAGATCCGGCAGCCCGCCCTGAGGGATTTTCTCCACCAGCACGGTTTCGTCCTCGGAGGCCGGCATTTCAAGCTTTTCACCTTCTCCCGCCTGCTGGGCCGGCCCCGGTTCCAGGCACAACAGCTCTTCTTCAGGCCGCCCATCCACCTGGTGATATGCTCGCCCGTGGCGGTGGTGCTGCAGGAGATCGCCAACGGCCTGCTCCGGGAGGGCCGGGTGCGGCTGGGCGAGGTCTTCCTGGAGGTGCGGGAGGTCAAGGTGCGCGACACCGTGGTGCGGACCCGCGAGATCACGGTGCGCATGCTCTCGCCGGTGGTCGCCTACAGCACGGTTCCTGTGGGCACGGGGTCGTACACCTACTATTATTCGCCCTTCGAGCCCCGGTTCCGGGAACTGATCCTGGCCAACCTGGCTAAGAAGTACCTGCTGGTCTTCGGCCGGCCGGCGGACGAAACCGGATTCGAAATCGCTCCGGAGCGGGTGGGGCCCGCGGACCTCAAGATCGTCAACTACAAGGACACGGTCATCAAGGGCTGGATGGGCACCTACCGGCTCACGGGGGACCCGCAATTGCTGGAAATCGCCCTTAGCGCGGGTCTGGGCGCTAAGAATTCCCAGGGCTTTGGCTGCTGCGAAATAAGGGGGGAGTAGAATGCTGGAGGCGGTGAGCCTGCTGGGCCGCGTGCTGGCGGGAGACGACCGGGATATCGTGGCGGGCCTCGTGCAGGAGGTGCGGCGGCCGCCCAGGGTGGAGCGGGTGTACCTGGTGAGGCTGGACTTCCGGGACGAGGGGCTTTCGGCGGACCTGGAAGAGGTGGGTGCCGGGACCGCGCTCCGCTACCGCTGGGTGGGCAATGCCTCGGGCAACAATCCGCAGATGTTCCTCACCACCAACGAACTGTCGTACCTGGTGGGGCCGAGCCTGGCCAACCTGGCGGCGGCCCTGGAGCGGATGGGCCAGGAGAATACGGACCTTTACCGGAACGTGGCCGCCATCCTGAACCGGTTTTTCGGCGCGCTGCCCGACGGCAACAGGGTGCTGGACCTGGAGGCCCTGGGCTGGGCGCCGCCCGGCACCCTGAAGGAGTGGTGGGATAACAAGCAGAAGGCACGGGAGGTGCTGAAGCTGGTCGCCGGCGTGGTCCAAGACCGGGTGCTCGCGGAACTCGGCGTGACGGCCAAAGAGGTGGTCCTCTGGACCGTGTGCTTTCGGGGAAAGCCGCTGGCGGCGGACGAAGCCTACGACCGGGCCATCTTGCACTACAAGGAGGCGGCGTTCGCCGAAGCCGGCACCGGCACGTCCACGGGCACCTGCTCGGTGTGCGGTGCCCGCGACCGGCGGGTGAGCCACGACCTGGCCCGCCTGGACTTCCTGAAGTATTACATCACCGACAAACTCGGGTTCGCCTCGGGGGTAAGCGAGGCGGGCTTCGTCCGGAACTTCCTGGTCTGCGCGGAATGCTTCCGGGGCCTGCTGGTGGCGGAACGCTACGCGCGGCAGCGCCTGAACGTGCGCGTGGGGCCCCTCAACTTTCTGGTGCTGCCGGCCTTCCTGGCGCCGGTGGACCTGGGGCGCCGCGATGCCGAAGAGTGGGCCGCGCGGCTGCACACCCGCATATCCGCCCTGGCCGACACGGCCGCCTGGCTGGAAAGCATCGGCGGGGACCGGGGCCTGGAGGCCGAGCTGGCGGACCTGGTGGACGAACTGCCCCACGAGAACGTGGCCCTGCTGAACTTCCTTTTTTACCAGAAGAGCCAGAGCGAGTTGCGCGTGCTCCGACTCGTGAAGGACGTGGCGCCCAGCCGCATTTCCCAGCTTCTGTCGCAGGCCCACCGGCTGGCCAACCGGGCCGGCTGGTTGCTCGGGGAGGACCGGCGCTGGTGGCTCGACTTTACCAGAATATGTTATCTGGTGCCGCTGCGCACCGGAAGGGGCGTGGAGCATAAGAACCTGCTCCACATCTACGAGGCCCTGCTCACCGGCCGCCCCGTGGGCTACGATTTCCTGCTGGCGCAGTTTCTGGCCCTGGCCAGGGTCTACCTCACCGGGCAATTCGAGAGCACGAACCTCCGCCGGCCGGGGCCCGGATACGAGGAGGTGGAACTGGCCTTCAAGCTGCTCCAGGCCAATCTGCTGCTCAAGCTCTTCCGCGAGGAGAACCTGCTGGAGGGAGGGATGTCTTTGCGCGGGCAGCTCGAGGTGCACGTCGAAGGCCCCATGAAGGACTACCTGGTGGAAATGCGGTACAGCGGCCCCCAGGCCGCCCTGTTCCTCCTGGGCTACCTGATCGGCGAGGTGGGCAAGGGTCAGTTTCGGGCCGGGCACGAGGGCAAGCCTGTGCTGGAAAAGATCAACTACCAGGGTCTGAGCTGGCAGAAGGTCATGCAGCTGAGCAACGAGATCGTGGAACGCCTGCGCCAGTACGACCGGCTGCGCTACAACGAGCGCCTCTACGCCGAGATGAAGCGCCTGCTGGATGCGCACCGTCACGACTGGCCCCTCACGCTCCAGGAGAACACCTTTTACATTCTGTCGGGATACGCCTACGGGATACGGGCCGCGGCCCGCGAGTGAGCGGGGGCTCGCGGCCTGAGGGCCGACCCGCGGCTGCGCTTCCGGCCCCGGGCCGCGCAGGTGAGCGGCATTCCCCGGTTCCGCGCCCGGGAACGGGGGCGCGGCGCTGGCGACGCCGGGGCAAGTCATTCTTGCTGATGGGAGGTTGTGAAAAGTGCCCGAAGTGATTCGCGAGAACGGGGAGACTCTCTTTCTTTACGACGCGTCCATGTGCAACCCCAACGGTGACCCGGACGACGAAAACCGTCCCCGGATGGATACGGAGCGGGAGCGCAACCTGGTGTCGGACGTGCGCCTCAAGCGCTACATCCGTGATTACCTCCAGGACCGGGGGTACACCATCTACGTCACCAAGGCCGAGGGTCTGGTGATCGCCACGGACCGGCTCAAGCAGGTGCTCGGGCGGGAGGACCAGCCCACGCGCAAGGACCTGCCGGAGCTTCTGGCCAAGCTGGTGGACGTGCGCCTCTTTGGGGCCACGATGCCGGTGAAGGGCGAGCGCCGGGGCGAGGGCGAGGCCATCAACCTCACCGGGCCGGTGCAGTTCAACTGGGGCTACTCCCTGAACCGGGTGCAGCTGGTGGAGTCCAACACCATCTCCTCCCAGTTCGCCTCCGAGGAGAGGGCCCGGCAGGGCACTTTCGGCAAGGATTACCGGCTTTACTACGCCCTGATCGCCTTCCACGGCGTGATCAGCGCCCGGCGGGCGAAGGTGATGCAGCGCCTGGCGGGCGAACGGACCGACGTGGCCACGACCGAAGAGGACCTGCAGCTGCTGGACGAGGCCATGCTGAAGGCCATCCCGCTGCAGGCCACGCGGAGCAAGGTGGGACAGTACCCGCGCCTTTACGCCCGCTTTGTCTTCACCGACGAGGAGACCTTCATGGGGGACCCGCGGCAGAGCTTGAGGCTCGAGCCGGACCGCGGCCTGCGCGCGGTGGGCGAGGCCACCCTGGAAATGGGCGGCATGGCGGACCGGCTGGTGCGGGTGAGGGACCGGATCAAGCGCGTCCACGTTTGGCAGGACCCCGAACTCCGTACCACCGTAAACGGCCGCCCGCTGACCCTCCCGGCCTGGCTGGAGGAAGTGTGCGGGGGCGAAAAGGTGGTCCACCTGGGAAGGAATTGAGAGCCTTGTCCAAAGTTGCGGTTTTCGACCTGTGCGGGCCCCTGGCCCACTTCAGAAAGTACTACACCAATTCGTCCTCGCTGACCTACGGCTTCCCGCCGCGCACGGTCCTGATGGGCGTTGTGGCGGCCGTGGTGGGCCGTGAGCGCGACGGTTACTACGAGGAATTCGCGCCGGGCCGCGCCAGCTTCGCCGTGGTCAACCTCACTCCGGTACGGCGCCTGATCCAGACCGTCAACTACGTGCGCACCAAGGAGGAGGACCTGGCGCGCCTGCGCGGCCTGGGCGCGGCCCGCGGTACCCAGGTGCCGCTGGAACTGCTTCTGCCCGCCGGTGAGCACCCTGCCTTGCGGTTCCGCGTCTTCTTCGCCTGCGCGGACGGCGCGGTGGTGGAAGAGGTCGCGGCCCGCCTGCGCGACGGCCGGCCCTACTTCCCGCTGTACCTGGGCCTCACCGAGTTCATCGCCGAGGCAGTGCTGGTGGCCCTGGCGGGTCCGGGCGATTACGAGGTCATGCCGCCGGGAAGGGTGGTGGCCCTGGACTCGGTGCTCAACGCCGAGTTTCTCGCCGAGGTGGTGCTGGGCCGGAACGGGCAATCGGGCCGGCGCTTCGTGCGCGAGCGCGCGCCCTTCGCCTTCGACCCGGGCCGCACGCTGGCCCCGCCCGCGGACGTCATTTTCGAGGCGGAGGCCCGGCCCCTCACGGTGCGGCTCCGCTGCCCGGCCTACAGGTTCCGCCTGCCGGACCGCACCTGCACCGTGGCCTTTTTGGAGGGAGCTTTGTGCGCTACTTCGCCCACAAGGACGAGCGACGACGCTACCTGCTGAGCGCCCACCTGGCCGCCGTGGCCGCGGAGGCCGCGGCCCGCATGCATTCCTGGCCCCGGGGCCGGAAACTGGTGGTTCCGGCCCTGGTGGCCGGTTTTGCCCACGATTTCGGCAAGTATACCACGTTCTTTCAAAGGTATTTGGACCGGGGCGAGGCCGGCGAGAACAAGCAGCACGCCTTCATCTCGGGCCTGTGGGCCGCCTTCCTGGCCCGCGAAGTCGGGCTGGCCGAGGAGTGGCGGTTGCTGGTCTTCCACGCCGTGGCCTACCACCACCGCGACCTGGACCGCCCGGACCGGTTGCTGGTCCCGCCCCGGCGCCTGAGGGAGTCCTGGGAGACCCTCAATCCCGACGAGTTCCGCCGGCTCCGCAGCCTCCAGGCCCAGGTGCAGGACCTCTTCGCCGGGATTCGGTACGTGGCCCGCTCCTTAAGCGCGGCCTCCCGGCATGTCGTCCGGCTGCTGGGCCGGCGCGGTCTGGATGCGGGCCTGTGGCCGGCCCGGGAGTGGTCCTCCCTGCTGGAGCGCTTCCTCGCCGGGTGGGAGACGGTGTACGGGGAACTCTACCGGTGCTGGCGCGGCATGTCCCGCGGCCGGCCGGGGCTCGGCCCGTACTTCCGACTGCTCACCCTCTTCTCGGCCCTCATCGACGCCGACAAACTGCACGCGGCCCGGGTGGACGAGGTGGCCAGGGTGCCCGTCCCGGCCGACGTGGTGACGCGGTTCCGGGAGGCGCGTTTCGGTCCGCCCGCGGACCGGCTGGCGCGGCTGCGCGCGGAACTCTACGAGAACGCGGCGGCCCGCATGGCCGCGGCCCCGCGGGAGCGGCGCCTCTTCACCCTCACCGCCCCCACCGGGAGCGGCAAGACCCTGGCCGTACTCAACGCCGCCCTCCTCCTGAGGTCCCGCCTGGCGGAGCGCACCGGCCGGGTGCCCCGCATAATCTATGCGCTACCCTTCACTAACATCATCGACCAGACCCACCGGGTGTTCTCGGACGTGCTCCGCGCGCGGCTGCCCGACTTCGCGCGCGGCCCGGCCCGCTACCTCCTCAAGCACCACCACCTGGCCGAGGTGGACTTCGTGACGGACCCGGACGAGGAGCGCCCCCTGGATGAGTCCCTCCTGCTGACCGAGAGCTGGCAGAGCGAAATCGTGGTCACAACCTTCGTCCAGCTCCTCCACACCCTCATCGGGTACCGTAACCGCCTGCTGAAGAAGTTCCACCGTCTGGGCGGGGCCATAGTGGTCATGGACGAGGTCCAGAACATCCCAGTGGAGTACTGGCCCCTGGTGGAGACCGCCCTGCGCCGGGCCGCCGAGGAGCTGGACCTGCACCTGATCCTCATGACCGCCACCAGGCCCGAGTGGTTCGGCCCGGACGAGGCCCTGGAGCTGGCCGGGGACCCCCCGACGATGGAGCGGTTTTTCGCCACCCTGAACCGGGTCGCCGTGGAGGCGGACCTGCGGCCCGTGAACTGCGCGGCCTTGGCCGGGGAATTCGTGCGCCGCTACCGCCGCGACCGGAGCTACCTGGTGGTCCTGAACACCATCCGCTCCTCGGTGGACTTCTACCTGGCCGTCAGGGAGGCCCTGGGGGGCCGCGCGCCCCTCTACTACCTCTCCACCAACGTGGTTCCGGCCGAGCGGGAGCGCCGCCTAGCCGAACTGCAGGCCGCCCTGACCGCCGGCCGCAAGCCCGTGCTGGTCTCGACCCAGGTGGTGGAGGCCGGGGTGGACCTGGACTTCGACGAGGTCTGGCGGGACATCGGCCCCATTGACGGCGTGGTGCAGGTGGCCGGGCGCTGCAACCGCCACTTCCGCTGGCCGTGCGGCGAGGTGCGGGTCTTCAAGCTGGCGGACGAGCGGGGACTGCCCGCCAACCGCGTCTATGGCCGGGTGCACGTCCTGGCCGCGGAGAGGGCCTTGGGGGCGCGGCCCGGGCTCCAGGAGCCGGACTTCTACGGACTGGTGGCCGACTACTTCGCCGCGGTGCGGGCCGCCAAATCCGCGGACGAGAGCGCTGCCATACTGCGGGCCATGGAAGAACTGGCCTTCCGCGGCGAGGGCGAGGCCAAGGGCGTGGCCGACTTCCGCCTCATCGAGGACCTTGGCGAGGGCGAGGCCAAGGGCGTGGCCGACTTCCGCCTCATCGAGGACCTTCCGGGATATGTGGAGGTCTTCGTGGTGGCCGACGAGCGGGCAGCCGCGGTCTGGGAGCGCTACCGGGAACTCCTGGCCTGCCGGGACCGGACCGAACGCTGGCGCGGCCTGCTCGCCCTGCGCCAGGACTTCTTCCGTTACCTGGTATCGGTGCCGGCCCGCCTGGCCCTGGGCAAGGTAGACACCACCACCCAGCCGTGCCACGTGCCCCCGTACCTTCTGGACGAGGTCTATGACCCCGAGACCGGGTTCAAGCGGGTGGAGGAGGGCATGCTCGTAATCTGACGGATGCCGTGCTTTGCCGGGCGGCCCTGCCGAGAGGAGGTCCCAGGGGTATGCTCGTAATTTGAGGGGTGATGAGGGGCGGGGCCGTATTGTGTCCCGGATGTGTCCCGGCGGTATACCGGTAATCTGAGGGCTGCGGTATCCGGTGGAGGGCGAGTGGGGATGGCGCGTGGACCGGGTGCCGGCACCGGCCACCACTCAGGCGGGGCGCCGTACCGTCCGCAGCCCGGCCGCGGCGTGGTACGGGCGTCGGCCCGGGCCGGTGCGGTCCGCGGAAGCGGAAGGGGGGAGGGATGGGCGTGACGGCGCAGGAGGAGCCTCGCATCACCGGCAGTCTGGTGCAGTCCTACCTGGTCTGCCCCCGCCAGGCCTGGCTCATGAGCCGCCAGATCTGCCCGGACGAGGACAACGTTTACCTCGAGCTGGGGAGGCTGATCCAGCAGCAGACCTACGCCCGCGAGCGCAAGGAGGTTACCCTGGGCCACCTCAAGCTGGACCTCCTGCGGCGGGGAAACAAAGAACTCGTGGTGGGCGAGGTCAAGAAATCCTCGCGGGCCGTGGAGGCGGCCCGCATGCAACTGGCCTTCTACCTCTACGAACTGCGCGAAATGGGCGTGGAGGCCGAAGGGGAGCTGCTTTTCCCGGAAGAGCGGCAGAAAGAGACCATCGTGCTGGACGACCGCTGGACCGCCCGGGTAGAAGAGACCAAAGCGCGCCTTGCCGAATTACTCCGGCGGCCGGTGCCGCCCCGGGCCGAGCGTACCGGCTTCTGCCGCAAGTGCGCCTACGCCGAGTTCTGCTGGGCCTGAGCCGGAGCGCCGTTGGCGGAAGTTTCTTCCCTCACACGGCCTTCCCCGGCCAGGCCGCGGGTCGGAGCTGGTCTACCGGGTCCCAGCTCGGGCGGCCCGCGTGTGGTTCCGCGCGGTCCGGGCCCGGGGAATACGGTCGGCGGTCGGGGACCGCGCCTTTGCCGCCCCGGTGCGGGCAGCCCTCCGGTGGTACTGGTCGACAGCGGCAGGCGGTTGCGCGCCGTGCGCCCTGCCGAGAGGAAAAGCGCACCAAATGTCGAATGGAATTCACAGGCATCCGGAACCGGCGGGGGCGGCGGGCGTGCAGAAGACGCTTTACGTGTTCACGGGGGGCGTTTTGCGCCGCAAGGAGAACACCCTGTGCGTGGAAACCGAAGAAAAGACCAGGTACCTGCCCGTGGAAAGCGTGCGGGACGTCATGGTCCTGGGCGAGGTGGAGTTTAACAAGAAGCTGCTGGAATTCCTGCACGAGCACGAAATCCTTCTACACTTCTTCGACTACTACGGGAACTACGTGGGCACCTTCTACCCCCGGGAACACCACAACTCGGGCTTCATGATCCTGCGCCAGGCCGAGCACTGCCTGGACCCGGAAAAGCGACTGTGGCTGGCCCGGCGCTTCGTGGACGGGGCCCTGGCCAACCTCCTGCAGGTCCTCGAGTACTACCGGCACCGCGGCAAGGAAGTGGGGACCTATGTGGAGGCCATTAAGGAACTCAAGGACCGGCTCCCGGGTTGCGGTAGCACCGAGGAACTCATGGCCATGGAGGGCAACGCCCGGGGCTACTACTACGACGCCCTGAACGTCATTCTGGAGGACGGCCCCTTCGGCATGAAAAGGCGTACCAAGCGGCCGCCCGGGGACCCGCTGAACGCGTTGGTAAGCTTCGGTAACTCCCTGGTCTACGTGAAGGTGCTGAGCGAGATCTACAAGACCCACCTGGACCCGCGCATCGGATACCTGCACGCCACCAACTTCCGGCGCTTTACGCTGAACCTGGACGTGGCCGAGATCTTCAAGCCCATCCTGGCGGACCGCGTGATGCTCAGCCTGCTGGGTCGGCGGGTCATCGGCGAGGACGACTTCGAGCGCCGCGGGGGCGCGGTGCTCCTCAAGGAGAAGGGCCGGCGCAAGTACGTGGAGGAGTTCGAGCAAAAGCTCCAGACCACCTTCCACCACCGGGCCCTGAAGCGCAACGTCAGCTACCAGACCCTCATCCGCCTGGAACTCTACAAATTGGAAAAGCACTTCCTGGGCGAAGAACGGTACGAACCCTTTGTGAGCCGGTGGTGATGGCAGCGTACGGGTCGGGTGTGGGGACTGGGATGCGCCCCACAAAGACCTCAGTCGATGGGGCAGCCCTCATCCATGCGGCCCTCGGGTCGGGCACGACGCAGGCGTTTCCTTTACCTGTGTCGGAGTGCTTGGCCAAAGGGCCCTCGGCCCCTGCATGGCGGGCAAAGGACGGTGACGCGCGCTGTACGTGATTCTCGTGTACGACGTCAACGTGGCCCGCGTGGCCAAGGTGCTCAAGACCGCGCGGAAGTACCTGCACTGGGTGCAGAACTCGGTACTGGAAGGCGAACTCACCGAAGCAGGATACCGCAAACTAAAGCGCGAATTGGAAAAAATCATCGACCTTGACCAGGACTCGGTGTTGTTCTACATCCTCGACTCCGGGCGCTACGCCGAACGCGAACTGCTGGGGGTGCGCAAGGGTGGTGAGGAATGGATTGTGTGAACACGGCCGTGTCGTCGACCTTCGGTCGCGCAAAAACCCCCGGACATCGACGACACCACACCCGGCGGCCCGCGGCCGCGCCAAGGCCTTGCGTCCCAAGCGCTCCCGGCCCCAACCGGGGCCCCGGCCCCGCGCGCCGGACCCGGTCGCCTTCACACCGCCCGTCACGCCACCCCGCGCCGCACGAGCACAAAATGCCTGCGAGCCTACCTATGAGGAATTGAAACTTGATGCTGGCCTCTCGACTGCGCTCGGAACGAATTCTGCGAGCCTACCTATGAGGAATTGAAACTCGTCTAAGATGTTTGGCGGTAAGTTGTTGAGGTCCCTGCGAGCCTACCTATGAGGAATTGAAACGCTGTAGTTGGGCCAGAAACAGTGTAAATCTCCGGAGCTGCGAGCCTACCTATGAGGAATTGAAACGAGGACCAAGCAGAACGCGGGACGATAGAAAATCAAACTGCGAGCCTACCTATGAGGAATTGAAACACCGTACAGCGTGGGGGTGATGTTTTCCAGTTCTAACTGCGAGCCTACCTATGAGGAATTGAAACTATAACATCCTTGGAAAAAGTATATCGAGCGGTAACCTGCGAGCCTACCTATGAGGAATTGAAACATGAATACCGCTGGCCCAGCTACTGGCGGTTCGTGCTGCGAGCCTACCTATGAGGAATTGAAACGACTGCAGCAGGCCCCGCCGGGACAGCTCCTCCATCACTGCGAGCCTACCTATGAGGAATTGAAACGGAGTCATCGTCCCAATAGAAACCGTCGGGGATTCCTGCGAGCCTACCTATGAGGAATTGAAACCCACTGACCGGGAACAGCACCGCGCCGTGTTTGTCCCTGCGAGCCTACCTATGAGGAATTGAAACAATGGCGCGGAAGTAGCTCCGCCACCACTCCAAGTCCTGCGAGCCTACCTATGAGGAATTGAAACACAACCCAGGTGCGCGGCGAGAACGGGCTGGAACCCCGTCTGCGAGCCTACCTATGAGGAATTGAAACACAACTGCATCACCTCCTAGTCCTGGCGGGCACTTTTCTGCGAGCCTACCTATGAGGAATTGAAACGAATTCAGGAAGGCGCTTGAGCGAGAGAGGGCGAGGACTGCGAGCCT
>Ga0080004_1112232_pt1 | contig 22511 bp, 23 predicted proteins | sample WasSprMetagenome_FD_69207 | JGI IMG/M metagenome (GOLD analysis project Ga0080004, IMG submission 69207) | Sulfidic aquatic microbial communities from Washburn Spring, Yellowstone National Park, USA - WS (SPADES assembly) (version 2) | ecosystem: Environmental > Aquatic > Thermal springs > Hot...
TCTCTCCAAAAGGTAGAAAGGGCGTTAAGATAGGGCTATTCCAAGACCCAGCCTCAGGAAAATACTTCAGAGCAAAAGTACCAGACGACTACCCAGAATGCAGCTAAACCCAGAGAAGCTATCCCCTTTCCATTTTGAAAATAAAATCATTTTTTAACACCTTAGTCTTACACAGCATCTTGTGGAGGGCTTAGTGCTTGGCAACACCTAGCTCTCTAGACAGCCTTCTCAACGTCATTACATCTGAAAAAAGTGTTGTACTAAAATCAGTGTACACCAACTTCAATATTGCTTTTGCAAACTGGCTGAACGAGAAGCTCGCAACGGATGGGCGCGGCGTATGCATTGATGGTGATAGCCAGCTACTTGAATTTGCCCAGAGAATTTGTAGAAGTAGTTTTGTAATTTGCGGTAGTGGAGCTCAATTTGCCGTAGCCATAGTACTTTTCAAGAACATTGAAGAAGGCCTCCATGTAAAGGCTAACACAACAATACATATTCTGCCGCACAGAGCTTCAATGCAAAGTGCAGGTGGGGCTCCGCTAACTTATGTAGTGAGAAGGGTGAGTAGCAATGTTTACACTGTTACTAGGAGTAGCAAAAGCTTAGCTGAAAACTACATAGTTAGGGTATTTGAATGCACACTCTCTGATTACCAGCTACCTCGGGAAGTTGTGGAGATTTATACTGCTTTACGAGAGGTTGTAGAGATAGCTGGTGGATCCGTCAAAGCCCATGATTTTCTTAAGCACCTCGTGAAGGTGAAGGGACTTGATAGAGAGAAGGCTTTAAATGCAATAAGATGTGCTGTACAACTAAAGTTGGTTGAGTACAGCAATGGCTACTTAACTCCACTATGAAGCTTTTGAATACTTATATTTAGGTAACTAGGTAACAAAGTTTTACACCAAGGGTGTCTGCAAATGGGAGGGATCTTCGCGGTTTTGTCTCCTACATATCAAAATGTTGTAGAGCATGTTGTAAAGGGGCTTAAACAACTTGAGTATAGAGGTTTTAATGGAAGTGGCATAGCGATTTTCTCAAACGGCGAAGTTGCAGTGTATAAGGATGCACAACGCATAGATGCTGTTGCTGATAAGTACAATCTGAAGAGCTTGAGTTCTTGGATTGCACTTGGACACACGAGGTATGCTACACATGGCAAACCCCATGCTGATAACACACAACCACATACTGATTGCAGTAATAGAATAGCTGTAGCAGAGGATGGAGTGCTGGCAAATTATGAGGCTCTAAAGGATAGCTTAATTGTTGAAGGGCATAGAATTGTTTCCCGATGTGATGCAGAATTAATTGCACACCTCATTGAAAAGCACCATGCTATTGTAAATGATTTCAAAAGCGCCTTTATGAAGGCAGTAGCGGAAATAGATGGATACTTTAGCCTTGTTGCTATGGACTCTGCCTGTAAATGCTTTCTAGCGTATTCTCGTGGTCCTGCACTATATGTTGGGGTCTCAAAGGATTTCATAACCATTTCCTCTAGTAAAAGTGCTTTACTAGGTCTTGCAGATAGGTACTTCAAGTTAGAGCACAATGAAGTAGCTCTAACGAGCTTTTCAGGAGTGTTCGTGGAGACTCTGGATGGTGTTAGAGTTGAAAAAGTGTTTAACACTATAGATGTGGACCCCAGGTATGCTGATAAGGATGGGTACCCACATCACATGCTGAGGGAAATATATGATGTACCAGACGCATTAATGAGAACCCTTTACACAGTCCAAGAGAAGTACTTGAATTTTGCCGCAAGGCTCGTAATTGATGCTGAAAGAGTGTTCATGATTGCAAATGGATCCAGCCTTCACGCAGCTTACATAGGCTCTTACTACCTCACAGAACTAGCTGGGGTAACGCCAATTGTGGTTAGTGCAGCTGAATTTCCACTCTACCACGTTGATAATGTTGGCCCTGGAACAGTAGTAATAGCAATCTCACAATCAGGAGAGACCAGAGACGTCATTACATCTGTATTCGAGGCTAAGCTTAGGGGGGCTACGATACTGGGCATGACAAATTACATAGGATCAAAAATTGCAAACCTCTCAAACTTGTACTTACCTATAGGAGCAGGGCCTGAGATTGCTATCCCCGCTACAAAGACGTTTACATCAACACTGCTCTTACTCTACTTAGTGTCATTAAAAGCGTCACTGCAGGCTAAGAGGATTGGCAATGACGAGCTTAGGAGTAGTATTAATGAGGTAAAGAAGTTGAGCACAAATCTGAGTAGCTATCTTAGGCACATTGAGTTGCAATCAGAAGTAGTTGCAAAGAGTATGGCACAGTGTAAAAGTGGTTACGTAGTCTCAAGAGGGTTAACATATCCTCTAGCACTTGAGGGAGCACTTAAGCTTAAGGAGGCAGCATATATTCATGCAGAGGGTGTTGAGGCAGGCGAGTTTAAACATGGCCCCCAAACGCTGCTTGAAAAAGGCGTATTTGCTCTCTTCATATTACCTGTAGAGAAGCAGGCTTTGCAGGCCACCTACGATCTAATACCGATGGCTCTCGAAAAAAGTGCCACTACTATTGCAGTAGGTTTTGAGGTGGAGCAGAGGCTTAGTGAGTTCGACGGCAATTTGCTGAAGGTTCTCGTCCCTTATGTGAATAGGCACCTAGCGCCAGTAATACTGAACATACCCCTTCAATTCATAGCGTATAAACTAGGGGTGCTCCTACAAAGACCTATTGATAGCCCCAGGTACTTATCAAAAACCGTTCACTAGCAGATGTATATCTGAGAAGGTCGCACAAAATGCCAGCGCTATCACCAGAAACCCTTATGGAGATATTCAAGCTTGGCGCAGAAGCTATGGATTGCGGGGGCATGAGACTTCATCTTGATAAAGTTTTCGCATTTCGTGGGCAAGGCTCACTGCGAGTGAACTCAAAGAAGGTGGCTGAAGCTGAGGAAGTTAAGGATGAAAATGGTGTATACAATTTGAAGCCTGGGGCTTATAGAATTAGGTATATGGAGGTAGTCAGGGTACCTCTAGACACAATAGCTCTTGCAATACCAAGATCAACTCTACTAAGATCTGGTGCTACAATATATACTGCAGTATGGGATCCGGGCTACGAGGGGAGAGGTGAGGGGCTTCTAGCTGTCTTTAACCCTCATGGAATAGAAATCGAGAGAGGTGCCCAAATAGCGCAATTGGTATTCATAAAACTTGATCGAGAAACAAAGTTTGCCTACAGAGGAAGTTATCAAAGAGAGAACATAGCATTTTCACAATAGAAACAGCCTCTAAAGACTGTGGCAAACTCAATGAATTGAGCTACTCATTTAACTAAATACCTTACACTACGGATCATCGGAGCATCTGAAATCCTAGCGCTAGCTACTTATCATATTTCTTAACATCTACGCCAAGATCCTTAGACACTTGCTCAAGTAACCTGTGTCTTGACTCAGCATCGCTCAAAGAGTTGGCTACTTGAAGAAGTGCTAGTGCTCTAAGGCTCTTTCTAATCGTGATGTCTAGGTTATCAACGGAATCTCTCAACTCTCTAATAGCCTGAATCACATGGAGTAGTAACTCCTGCATATGATTGAGTTCATGTGTGATAACACTGAGATCTGCTTCCCCATGCGCATGCATATGAGTTCCCTCCTCAGCTTCTTCTGCTCCAAGTTCAACAACTTGGTGTTCTTGCTGCATTATCTCTTCGCTAATCTTCTTGATATCATCTTCACTCTTAGGAATGGTCATTCTACTAAATTTAGTCAACTTAAACACCTTGTAGCAGTTAATCCTTCCCGTGGCGTTCTCTTGGACTAAAGTGGCTATTGGGCTAAAAAGCTTTGATACCTTGGACATAACCTTTATTTAGAGCCTTAGATAACATCTTCTACTTTTTCAAACAGGGCATAAAAGAACCCAAAGGTCTTGTGTCTATGGGGCCACGCTCTCATGGTCTCAGGCATGAGCCCAGGGCTAAGGAGGCTGTTTAGTGGTACAAGCTTTATAGCATTCTTATACTTATCCAGCACCTGCATCACAACATCCTCGTTCTCTTCTCTGAATAGTGAGCATGTAGTGTAAAGTATTCTACCTCCTTTCTTAGCTAACTTTACCGCTGCTTCGAGAAGCTCTAGCTGAAGCTTCTGAAACTCTCGTATCTTCTCCTCTGTGATTCTCCACCTAAGCTCCTGATTCTTCATAATGGTTCCACTTGATGTGCAAGGGGCGTCTAGGAGAACTCTATCAGCCACACCACTACCAAGTATCCTAGGGGCATTCCTAGCATCTTCTTTAAATATCTTCACGATCTTTATACCAGTCCTCTTTAGCAAAAGCCTCATACGATCTATCCTCACTTCATCTACGTCAAAAGCGTATATCGTGCCCTGATTCCTCATGAGCTCGCCCATATGTTCAGTTTTCCCTCCTGGTGCGGCACACATATCCACAACAACTTCGCCAGGTTTTGGGTCCAGCAATATGGATGCGAGAGCGGGGGCCTCTTCCTGAATTACTATCTTACCTTCTTTGAAGAGCTGTGATTTATCGAAATTGTAAGGACCCTTGAATTTTATAACTGTAGGAACATATCTGCCTATACTAGGTGTTACCCCCTCTTTTTCGAGAGCACTTATAACTTCCTCTACAGAGCTCTTCAGCGTATTTACTCTAATGCTTATTGGATACACTTGGTTAAACTCTCTTAAAATTGCCCTAGTCTCTTCAGACCCTACAAGCTCTAGTAATTTAGAGATCACTATTTGTGAAACCATGTACTTGTACTCCCACCTTTCTGCCATGCTCCTAGGCTCCCATCTATAACTAGCTATCTTATCTATAAGCCCCCAGAAATACGCTCCAACATAGGGGTGTGTAACATTAGAGAGGAACTTTGATATCCTCTTCTTGAAATAGTTAACAAAAATGCTCTTAGCATCCCTATACCTCGCTTCTTTAATAAACCTCTCAAAGACTAGAACCTCTGTAGCCACCCTAAGTGCTGCACGAAGCCACGGATCCAATATAACTACACTAGGAGCTCCTATGACCTCAGAGACAATTCTGTCAATCAACCCTACCCTCTTCCAAATATCGTAGTATATCGCTGTAAGCACCCTGTCCTTAAATGTACCAGCTATGCCGTACTCTACAAAGACCTCTCGTTTTGCATGCTGACTAGGCTTTACTTCTTCACCTAGCTTTACAGCTTTAACCAATGCTTCAAGGTCCTTAACTGTAATAGCTATGTAGCTCACTATAGACACCACACAATATTAGAGAGTGTAGCTATAGCAATTACCACGCTCCTACCCAAAACTTTAGGTAAAAAGTAATAAAGTTCAAAAAGGTTTTTAAATATAGGAAAAAGCGGAGAAAAGTTGATGAAGTTTCTAAGATCTGAAAGTAGAAATGCAGGTATAGTGGGGTTAACCCTCGAAGATGTTAAAAAAGTTAGAAAAGTAGTAACCGATAAAATGTTTCCAGAAAGATACATAGTATTCTATGGTTTTCCGCATAAGAAGATTATCGTAAAATCAAAAGTATTTTACGCAGATCCGCCTCTCATCAGAGGCAAGGCTATGAAAACAGCTACAAAATTGGTTCGGCAACCTGTTATTGCTATAATTAACGCGGAATCTAACTGCATCACTAAAGATCTTGTAGAGAAGGTTGTAGATGAGATTGAAGCTGGGGAGTACAGTATCTACTTATCTATACCCTACACCTCCACAGAACTTGAAAAGTGGTACAAGAGGTTTGCTAAGCTTATTCTTGAAGTGCTTCCAGATATTGCATTACCTCTCTACCCCTCTTATTCATTGGTAGTTGGAGTAAGGAAGTATTTTGATTTAGAGGAAGAGACTCTTTGGAACTTCGAGCACCTAGCTGTATTCATTGCTTCGCTAGACAGCAAAGCCAGGGTTAGGATAGATGACGCTGGCTGTAAGGATCATGTTCAACCAGTGTTTAGCAAAATGGAGGAATTGTTTGCCAAATCAATGCTTAAAGGTGTTATCAAGCTTGCTGTAAGAAAAAAGGCTATTGAGGGAGAACAAGGCTTTAGGATATTAAGTGAGGCAGGGGTGAAGATACAATGAAGATTTTACTGGCTCTGAGTAGGAACTACTTCAGGCAACTAGTGGACACTATTAATAACATAAAGCCTTTTCCAAAAATACTTGTTGTAAGCAATGATGAAGAAGTTGAGGCTTTGTGTAAACACTTCGGCTTTGAATTTAGAAGAGTATCAGAAGTGCAAAGCATAGAGGAGTTGCACGAGTATGACATGGCTATTTTGGCATTAGAAGAAGATGCTGAAAATATTGCTGTACTAAGGGCTATTAAGGACTTTGGCATTCCAATTATAATAGCATTACAGCATAACAAGAACAATAGAGACATGTTCGTTAGTGAGGGTGTGCATTACATAGTGGATGTAGATGAGTACCTCTACGCTAATTTAAGTGCAATGCTACTGCCTGATACATGGATCTCTATAACTCCTATAAGTCTAATCCCTAGAGTAAAAGTGGCTTTCTATAGAGTATTGAGAAGAGCTCTTCTAGGAATTTCCTATGACGATATAAGGGAGTTGCTTAGTAAACTAGGTCTCAACATATATGCAGAGTTCTTTAACAGATTTGGAAATAGATCAGCGGGTCGTGTGCTTGCTACAGGAGATTACATAGTTATAAGTGGGTTTGAGGAGGATGTCAATAGGGCTGTTAAAGAGTTAGAGAAGCTTTTTAAAAAATTTGAAGAAATACAGGCATCGAGAGTTTCACAACAAATCAAGACTAGGGAATACGGGTAGTTAAAAATTGGATAGCATAGTTAACACTATTGCCCCCCTCCTCCCCTTACTCTATAGACTAATTGCCGCAACTATAATTGCCGTAACCATGTACCTTATTATTAGGTTACTTGAGAAAATTCTACAAGCGCTTCTCAAAGGCGTTGAAGCAGAGTATGTCGCTAGATTATCAGATATGAGTAAACTTTTTCTCTACATATTTACAGCAATTATTGTGGCAGCTGTTGTAGCACCCGAAATCCAAATCTTTTCCATACTCATACTGCTTATAGGATTTGCAGTAATACTAATGTTCCATGACGAGCTCAAGAACCTTGGGGCAGAGCTCTATGTTAGATATAGAGGGGTAGTTAGAAAAGGTGACTGGATAGAGATTGACGGAATGGAGGTTCACATAATTGATTTTGATGCTCTTGGTGTATGGGGGGAGACTGCAAAGTTTGAACGAGTGTTCATACCATACACAAAAATCATTAACAGCATTATCATAAATAAGCTTACGCTATTAGGTCTTGTATCGAGAGTTCAGATAGCGACACCTATGGCATACGATGTAGATTATGTGAAAGACGTTATTGAAAAAGCTGTTGCAAAAATAAAGGAGGAGTTAGCTTCAGAGCCTGAAGTAGTTTATGCGGGCTCCTCTGAAAATATGAATAGTTTTGTTGTGGAAATGCGCATAATTAACATTAGGAAGCTCAGTAAAGTTGTGGCAGTGCTTGAGGCAGAGTTGAAGAAAGAAATCCCAGATGTTGTTGTGAAGGCATAGAGAGTTGTTAGTAAGAGCTACTAAGGTGAGATGCAAAGAAATGAATAAAGTAAAAAGTGCGTGGAGTACGTACTACAGAATTTGGGTAACACATTCAATACTATACAGCTTTTCAACTTCAATCTCCATAACATATTACCAGGCTTACGCAATAAAGGTACTGGGTTTCAGCGTTAATGAGATAGGTGTTACCACTTTTCTAAACCTTGCAGCAATATCTTTAGGCAATGCGATAGGAGTGGTGCTTCTGAATAGAGCTAGGCCTAGAAGGGTGCTGCTGTGGAAGATCTTTGCGTCGCTCAACCTGATCTTCTGGACACTAACAGGTTTTTCAGATCTCGTGACATCGTATGCAATTTACATCTTTGTTTTTATTGCACAGTTTGGAGGAGCTATAGGTGGCTTAGCATACTCTGATACAATAGCTGATGTTATTCCAAGGAGCAGGGCTGTAGAAGTTTTTGGTAGGGTAAATGCATACGCACTTTCATCTTCAGTTGCGGGACTATCTATAGCTACAGCGATATTTCTTTTCCTAAATGTCAGAGAAGCCTATAGGGTAATCTATGTGATATCACTTATTACAGCAGCGATCTCTGCAGGTATACTTTACTTAGTGACTGACCTAGTTAGAAGAGAGAGCATTAAGCTAAGCTTAAAGCAGTTTTATAAAAAAGCCTCAGGCGTCATTAGCAACGCAGCAGTGAAGCACTATACTATGTTCGTTTCTCTATTCACATTCTTTGTCAACATCCCTGGAGCACTCTGGAACTACTACATAATAAAGGTGTTTGGAGGTACTGAAATGTGGATTTCTCTAAACACTATCTCAAGCTCGCTTGCAAACGCTATTGGCAACTACGTTTTTGGAAGAGCTTCAAGTAAAGCCTCTTACAAGAGAATACTTGCATGTAGTACCATTCCAATATCACTAGTGCCATTGCTATTCCTCTTCTCCAATAGCTTAGAGAAGCAAGTACTGCTAAACATTTTTTCAGGGCTTAGCTGGTCCGCATATAACCTCATAACAGGTGCGTATAACTTATATCTAGCTGGCGAAGACAGGGTATACATGATATCACTACTTGGAATATTAACAAACATTTTTGCAGCCATATCAACACGCCTAGGCGCTGCAATAGCGTCCATGAACATGTTGGCAATGCAGCTAATGTTTCTAGTATCATTTATTGGTAGGCTCACCATGTATATAATTGCCAGAAAGCTCATCGCTGAAATATAGAGTCGTTTCCTTGATTTGTTACCACTCTTTTATTCTAAGACCCTAAGTAACACGGTAATTAGGGTTCTTCAAAAATGTGGTTTACGCTTTCATCAGTTACCTATGGCATGCTCTCAGCACTTGACCCCATGCTCTTTATATACATAGCCTACACGTTAGACGTTAGCGGTGTTTACATGGGGATGCTTAGTGCTGCTTGGAGCGCTGCATACATACTTTGCAACAGATTATCAGGTTCCTTGGCGGATGACGGGCATAATAAGGTGTTAGCAATTTTAGCCCTAGCCTCTGTAGCACCTATTTACATTCTTTTAAGTAATCTAAGCCACTTCACAGCACTTCTCGCATACACTCTTCACGCTGCATCAATGGCGTTCCTGAACCTAGCAATATCTGTTACTCTTCTAGAGTATGTAGAAAGCAGTTATTGGGATAAGGTGAACCTATTAAGTAGGATTATTAACAATATTTCAAGAGGGTTAATGCTTATAATAATAGCACTACTAGGATTGAATGTTCTCAACGAGATTCTCTACATCATTGTATTCATGCTACTAATTGTGTCTGTAGTACTTCCACATATATACATATCTTTTGAGAGAAAGTTTTATACAATTGAGAGAACGCTAAGCAGAATTGGGATGTACGTAAAAGCCACAGCATCTCTTCTATATGTAGATCAGCCTAAAACATTTGTAGAGGTATTCTCAAGAACTTGGAATTCTTCTGAAGCGGTCTCACCAGTAGGAATATTAATAGGTGCTATGGGAGCTGTAGCAGTGGGAGACTATATATTCACAGTAATCCCTGTGGTACTGAAGGGAAAGCTACAACTAACATCAATGTGGATCGTGTATGGATTTAGTGCACTAGCCTCTGCAGTAATAGCCCTTACATTAAATAACATTGAAGCCTCTGGTGCACGTAAGGCCTTCACTATTTTCGTACTTAGATTGCTTGCACTAGTCCTAGGCTTTAGCTTTCTATCAGATATGACCTCTTTAGCACTTTACGTAGTGCTTTCATCAACTCTATTCATGCTTCTAGACGTAGTTCTGTATAACACGTATGTGTATACACAAGCTGGTTTTAGAACCTCTAACTACTTTGTTGCAAGGGAATTGGGGTCTATAGTAGGATCTCTACTAGGAGGTGTGGCAATAGACCTGAATCTCTATACCTTTCTACTAATAGCAATAGCAATTGGATTGACAACATCATTACCGCTATTAATAGAGTGACCCTGCTTAGGGTTTAGAGCGCCACCAAAACTGAGCCTCCTCTCGAAAACTATAACCTTAAATCCTTTATCGGCTAAATATTTAGTAGCAGTCATGCCAGCTAGCCCACCAGCACCAACAACAACAACATCAACTTTAGAAAGCTCAAGCCATTCACCTGCGGTGTGCTTCCAAATAGTCCTAGTTATCCTCTCTTCAAGTGTTCTCATGTTTGATACCAAGACTGTAAGCCAAGAGTGGATATATAGGCTTTCAGGATTTAACGTGGTTACTCGACCTCCCCCGCCCTGAAGGGGCGAGGCTTTCAACTGTAATAGTAGTAGTTGCTACGCCTTTATGGCCAAAGAGTGTTTATGAAGAGTAGCTTCGATTATTTTTCTTCATCTGATATTGCATGTGATGAATATTGGACATGCAGCGATGTGAAGTATATGGCCAGGCCTTCCAAGCCGGAGATCTCGGGTTCAAACCCCAGCCATATCTTCACATTATTCTTCATAGGATTATTTTGAGCTACAAGCAACGGTTTGTGAAGGTAACCATATTTAAAAGATGGATGATACTATGTTTGGTTTTGCAGCAAATTAGTTACTTTATAGAATTGCGCTGCTTTTGACTAAATTTAATTAACGAATAGAATTATTATAATTCTTTAGGACTTTTTCTACAATCATCCTGCCCTTCTCTGTTAACGAGTACTTGCCATCGTTCTCCCGAACAAGGCCTAACAAAAGTAACACGTTCAAGTCCTTGGACAGCTCATCCATGACTGAGTAACCCAAAATACTGCTACGCTCCTGATGTTTCACTATTTCAAAGAGTTGCTTTAAAGTAATATTATCATGTCTAGCTATAACCACTAAGACAGTTATTTGTGGTGGAATGGATTTCTTACTCAGCTCTAAAGCCATGGAACTTCGCCAATAAAATTAATATCCTCTGTAATATCATATAAGCTCTGTAGCCTAGGATGATGAGAACGGGGTTTTGATGAACAATATGAAGGAGCCCTCGATCACTGAGACCTAAAAATTTAATCACTAGTATGCACATTCCTTTAATACTCAACAGAAAGGTGCAATCTTTTAATGTGGTGCCGAACTTGTCTGGTTTTCAATGTCACAACAAGGTTTCAAGGTTTGCCTAAGCAAGGAGGGCTAAACCAAACAAACCCAAAAACAAAACCCCTTCTTATTCTTTATTATTTTAAGCATTTAAGTATTTTTCCACTATGTTTAACACATCTTCTAGTTTGCTGTTTCCTTCAATTACCACTCCTCTTCTTAGTTCTCTGTTCCATATTATGAAGCCCGGCGTTGTGAAGATTCCATAGCTCCTGGCCTCAATGACGTCTCCCTCAATTATTTTGTTTATCACCTCTGCGTTTATGTTGGTTTCTATTGTGTTCTTTATTGTTTCAGCGATTTCTTCTGGTTTTGGCTTGACGCCTTTGATGAGTAGGCCATATATAGTCTTCATTGTCTCTAGTACTGTTGTTGAATTTCTTGTTGCTATGTATAGTGCTGTGACGTTCCTGTGTATTGGTAGGGCATCTTCATGTACTATGAAGTTTTTTAGTGCTAGTGCAAAGGTGTTGTTTTTGATAAGTTCTTCGAGTTTTGGCAGGGTTTCGTTGTAGAAGTATGCACATGCTGGGCAATATGCGTCTTCGTATACAATCATGTAGTATTTTGCGTTTAGAGAGCCTATAACGGGGGTTTCATTTGTGTAGATCCTGGGAGGTTTTAGTGTTTCAGCTAAGACTAGAACTTTTGGTACATTGTATATCGGTATTATGACGCCTCTGTATCTTATGTACAAATCTCTCATATATCCTATATAAATGTTCGGAATAAGCTCTTCCTTGATGATGTAGTAGCTTTCAAAGATGTTGAATAAATGCTTAACTGTTTCAACATTCGTTAGGTTTATTGTTGTATAGAAGCCGGATACTGGAAAAATACTCCTATTAGCCAAGACACTTCTAACATTATCGCCTAAATCATTGTATCTTATGATACAAAGTGTGAATGTTATGTTCACAGCACCATTTGTGTCACGTAGTATAGACCTGCTTATGTTTTTCGATATAGCTAGAAAGAGGGATTCAGTTGGTGGCACACTTAAATATACGACAAAAAACGTGTTGTTGCTAATGTTACATCTAGTGGACGTCGTGTATAAGTTAACCGACTGCATACCACGATTAAACATTTCCCTCGTCAATAGATAAATGATTGAGCTAACTGTGACAATCAAGATAATGATAGCTGAAACTTTCTTTATGGGCATAAATAGAAAGTGTTACTCAAGGAGAAATAAGATTTGATGCAGCCAAAGCTTATGAAGCTCCTTGCGATGTTCAGACTTCTTCAAATCGCTTCTTCTCCTAGTATAAAGAAACATGATTGCACCAGACGTGGCAACAATTATCAAAGCTACAATCAAGATCAACTGGGCGTAATCTTTGCTCTTCTGTGCAAGGTTTAGAAGGGTCTTTGGAACTATCTTCAATAGGCGATCAAAGTCTAGCTTAACTGCATAAATATTTGAAACCTCATCAGCAACAGGAATCTTGGTTCTATTACAGCTGAAAGCCTCGCATTTTAGGGCGGGGAGGAGGTCAGAGAGCAGGTTTGGAGAGCTAGGGGTTTCCGAAGACAGATACGGAGACCTGCTATCGAGAGCAGACGAAGAATATCCCCACTTTCTAGAGAAGCTGCAGAAGCTCATCTATTCCTCTAACATGCAAGAGACCATCAACTGATATCCATAGAATCAGCTACAAAAGTCAATGATCTCTGTCATTGCATGTCTGATATCCATCACATGCAATATGAAATTAGCTTGATGGAAAGAAGTTGGAGATCGGGTTCCTCACCATTCAACTGTTTGGTGCGGCGGCCGGGATTTGAACCCGGGATCTCCGGCTTGGAAGGCCGGCGTCCTAGACCAGGCTAGACGACCGCCGCCTCACTCTAGTCATAAGTGCTGTGGAGAGCTGTTTTTAAGTGTTCTTTGGATGCTAAACTCTTTGTGTATTTGCTGAAATATTTGAGTTACTTGCTCTAGATATTCGTTATCAGCTCTGTACCAGTATGCTGGTCTTTCAACGCCTTTTAGCGCTTTAATCATTGTTACTACCCCTCTCACAACATTAGCGACATCCAACATAAAGCTCTTATTTTCTATTACAGGTTCTTCTGATTCGTGGTATGCGAGTGCCCATGGCGGTATTGCTACGCCCATGCTATTCAATACCGCCATAAGATTTTGTATTAATGCCACAGCCCCTGTATCATTTCCTATAGCTATGAATCCTGCAACTTTTCCTTCTAATCTACTTCTCCCCTCAATAAAGATGGCGTTTTCAAATACTGTGAGCCTATCTATGAAGTTTTTCAAAGGGCCTGGGATATTGTACCAGTATATTGGACTTACAAAGACCATCCCATCGCTCTTCTCAATAACTTCGTATAACCTTTTCATATCATCTTCATATATGCACGGTAACTTACATTGATTAACATCCTCAGAAACACATCCTTTACAAGGCTTTATATCAAAATCATACACATCTAACACTATCGCTCTAACTCCCTCTAAATACTCAGCTATCCTTTTGCAAGCCTCAGATGTTAACCTAACATTACCATATTTATGGGGCGAAGAGCTTATAATCAGTATAGACATGTTTCCTAGACTCAAAGTCCAAAACCTCGTGGATCATATTATAGAGTGAAAATTTAAATAAAACAATTATAAATTTGATTAGCAGGTAAGCCGTAGTGAGTTCTATATCAGCTATTAATGTTTGTGCCTGGCTATAAGCACTTTTTCTTGCTCGCTAAATCTTACTAGCCTTCTATAGAAATACTTTATGTACTGTTGAAGGGGTTTACCCGCCATATTGAGCGAATTACTAAGGGAGTGACACTGATAAAGAAGTGCAATGTAAGTAGGTATATGTAAAGGTGCCTGGGTAACCCCAAGAGCCCTCAGTGAACAGTGAAGCACGAGAGAGGGAGAAGAAGTGGGTGAGGGGATGAAGAAGGTGACTAAGACTATCTACGGCTATTTACGAGTACTTACTAGGCTCGAACCTTTCTTGCGTAAATGTTCAGTGCTAGCTCTAAGCAGTAATAAGTGGCTAACTGTGTTGCGAGTTTCTTGAAAACTTTTATTATTGTTATCTAGAACTGAATTTAGAGTACATAGTTTGACAACTTGGTGCTCGCATATGCTTAGCGAAGATTGGAAAACGTTTAAGAGACTTGAAGTTGAGATAAAGAAAACCATAAGTGATGAGGTACATGAATTTCTGACAAAGGTGTTCAATGTATATATAATTAGATTTGGTGCAGATGTGTTTAAGCACTTAGAGAATGTTAGAGATAAACTCATACCTCTTACTACTAGGTTTGATAATGATAAGTATGCTGATTTTTGTGACACATTCTCAAAAACATATAGACAATTGCTTCTCGATAAAAATGTTGATAGCAATATAAAGAAGGGTTTAGAGGAGCTGGCTCAAAAAACAAATGCCTTCTTTAAATCTAAGGACCTCAGTCTCTGTGTTAGAGAATTAAAGTACTATAAACTCAAAGTAAAAGCTTTATTTAAAGATAAGGGACTTAGTAATGCAATAGTTAGTGCAGAATCAGAAGGTCGTGTTGTAGACTCGGCAAAAACTGATGATAATGGTTTTTGTGAAATTGAAGTGCCTGAAGGTAGGTATATTATTTACGTATACAAAGACCTTGGTGAAGGAGAGTACATATATGATGAGCACGTCATTACAGTGCCTCAGGAAATTGAAGTTGTTTTCAACATAAGTGAAACTAAGACACGTACTGAAATAGAGAAAGAGCGTGGAGGCAGACCAATTATAAAAGAGGTTTCATAGAATTTTAACCCTATTAATAGTATTCCTAGGTCTTCTCTACATTCTCTACTTTAAAGAGTAGATTTTCAAGCTATAATAATCTTGCTATACCTTCTTCAAATCTTCAACAAAGATACTGGAATTAATATCGATATAGCACTTCTTTATACCCCCTCTCTGCGAAAACAAGTTTAGCTCTATACCTATGCCATTTAAGAAAGAGTGTAGTACTGCTTTACGGAAGTCCTCTAATGCAGTGACCTTCTCTCCATTTACTTCAGTTATAATATCCCCTACAAATATTTCGCAGTTCTTAAGTAAGGTCTTGTTTGTAATTTCTGTTACCACAAGTCCATTCTTTAACCCAAGCTTCTTCAAAACATTAGGAGACTGCAGAAGTTTTAACCCAAGCTTAATGTGAACTATTCTCCCTAATTTCTTCAACATCATGTAATCGAGGAGAACTCTTGTTGACGGCAATGCTAGTGAAAATTCGTTGTATAAAAACGACCTTGAAAGTATCATTCCAATAACATTACCGTCAACATCGATTAGAGGTGCTCCACTCATTCCAGGTATCGTAGGCATATTTAATAAGATTAGCCCCTCTATTTCTCTATTATTAATCACTGCCTTAACTTCTAAACCACTGACCACACCCATAGTTATGAAGCGCCTTAGAATCCCTTGAGCTATTCCACTAGAAAATACGATAGCTCCTTCGCTAACTAGCGCACTCTCAATCTTAAGGGGTTTCATATCCCTCTCTGTAGCTATAAACATTGTATCATTATCTTCATCCACAGAAGTCACTGTGCCTTTATACACTTCTCCATCTAATGATACTAGGCATAGCTTCTTTGTATCGGAGTTTCTGGAAACATGTGAAACTGTTACAACAGTACTTTTATCTATATAAAAACCTGTCGCAATGTACTCTTCTGACACCTGTACATCACTATATGCACATTCCTTACAATTCACGACAACAGCTACTATAGACTCCAAGACTTGGTCAATTATTCTTTTTAAATTACTCTCAATTATTTTAAAAATGTTCACTGTACTGCTATTTGCAAAGCTCAATAAGCACCACACTACTCAAATATACACTTTGTAATACAATAATATATCAACACTATACCACGTAAGTTGCATGTTATGATAAACTCTACATGTTTATCATTATTTTAAATTCAAACACCACTTAAAAGAAAGCCCTCTAAATTATGAAGATTTTTATATATGAACTTTTAATAGCTTATGCAAATTTAACTGTATGCATAAGTAGTACTAAGGTAGTTGTGATGTGAATAAGAATGGGTAAGTCTGATGTACGTACATATCTTATCATTGTTAGAGGTGTTCTAAGAGGGTTTGGAATTAGGGGGTATGCATATGAAAAAATGATGTTAAAAGGGTTAAGGGGCTTTATAGAGGATTTAGACTCAAATGAGCTCCTGCTTTGCGTCAGCGGGCCCGAGACTTCTCTAAACGAATTCATTGTTGAATTGAAAAATGCTTTACCATTTGTAATAATAAGTGATATTGAGGTTTACGAGTTTGAAGGCTGCTTACATCAAGGAGATGAAGACATCTCATTAATAGTAAAGGATTTTGAGTGAAATGATTTCTTAAAGCTCCTCTATGACTATGGGCACCTTCAATTTTAGTAACATCCTTCCTCTGTACACTTCTAGCTCTACATAACCTTTATCAATACTCTCCTCTATAGCCACTCTAAGGTCTTTCACATTTTTAATCAATTTTTCGTTAGCTTTAACTATTACATCCCCCTCCCTCATCCTAGCTCTATGTGCAGGTGACCCCGGAATTACTCTAACAACCATAACACCTTCACTAATTGTTAAGCCCATAGTGTATGCTATTTGAGGTGTTACTTGTGCTACATATACTCCTATCCATGCCCTAACAGGTCTTCCAAATCTCTTAAACATTTCTATAAATCTCTTAGCACTATTTACTGGTATAGCAAACCCAATACCTTGAGCATATGGAATTATGGCGGTAGTTATCCCTATAACCTTACCTTCTGCATTTACCAAAGGGCCTCCACTATTACCAGGGTTTATAGCTGCATCTGTTTGAATTAGATCCTCTAGTATAATGTCTTCACCTATTATGGTTCTTCCAACAGCACTTACGACACCTAGTGTTACTGATGGCCCTGGGAGGCCTAGTGGGGAGCCTATTGCTAAGACTATTTCACCTACATTGATACTATCAGAGTCTCCGAGAGATGCTACTTTAATGTTCCTATCAATTCTTAGTAAAGCTAAGTCACGCTGTGAATCTAAAGCTATTACCTCAGCCTCCTCAGAAACCCCGTCATGGTATAAGATGACGACCCTCGCCGCACCTCGAACTACATGCGCATTTGTGATGACGTAGCCTGGTTCTATTACAAACCCAGACCCAAATCCTGTGAACTCTTTATATCCAAATAACGAAAGAATGTGCGGTATCTCTGTCGCTATCGTTACAACAGATTCCTTAATGTTATTAACTATCCTTGCTATATCCATACTTAAGTTATGGAGTAAGCTATTTATCGTAAAGACACCAAATTATGTTAAAAAAGTTTATTTTTTAAAAGTTTTTGCTACGGCTAATGCCATCTCATTTATTACCTTCTCCGGGTTCGAAGCCTTCATTATAGCTGACGCCACTAAGACCCCAGCTGTCCCAAGCCTTATTGCAGCCTCAACATCTTCAGCTGTAGAGATCCCAGCACCTGTAAGTATTATGACCTCTTTATTTATCTCTCTAACTTTTTGAACAGTATTTGTAATTATCTCTGGTTTTGCCTTCGAAACTGCTATTCCTGTGCCTATTAACTCAGGTGGTTCTACAGCTATTGCTATGGGTCCTATAGCTGCAACACTTGCTGCAGCAACTGGTGTATCTGCACATACTAGGGTCTCTAAATTGTGTTTTTTGGCTGCCTCAACTATAGCCACGATTTCGTCAAGCCTCAGTTTGTGCTCACTGTGATTAACAAGCACACCCCTAACATTCATGTCCTTCAAGGCTACTACAGGTAGCCACCCTGTATACGCTCCAAATTCGTAGGGATCTGCGTGCTGAGCGTATACAGGTATTGAAACTACTTCTGCTATTCTTCTAAGCTCTGTTGCAGGGGGTATTACAATTGCCTCTACACCATACTCCTTTGCAACTTTCTCAGCTGCTTTTGCTATTTCCAGCGCTTTTTGTCCAAACGCTGTGTTATAGGCTTTAAAGTTTATTGCTAATACCGGCACTTTCAAAACTAACTCACTTGAGTGACGCTACTGTTATATTACTCATGTAAGAGTTCTGTTTTGACTTTAGGCCCTTTGACTTCGTATAGTCTTGATTCTATGAATCTACTCTGCAATTTCTGTAATACTTGTGGAAGTGTCGTGTACTCCATCTCTTCAGGCCCTAGCCTGTGTGGCATGAACGGTCCATGTCTTCTCATGTAATCAGCTATTACTTGTGCTAGTCTCCTTGCTTCATCGAATGCTGGGTCGTCGAACAAATCAGCAGGTCCTATTAGGCGCCCATTCTTAATCTGAAAACCTAGTGCTACAACTCTTGGTGGTCCGTCAAACCTTGTGCACCTTGCATTCCTCTGAGCTACCGGCATTAGTGGACCAAAGTGACTGCCCCTCATCCACCCTGCGACTAAGTGTGGAAATGCAAATGGTTCTAACACTTCGCCTACTGCTGGAAATCCTGACTGCGCTCTAACTATGGCTACCGGGTCGTCTTTACCAACATACTGACCTGCAATTAGGTTTAGCCTTTCAACAGCTACTACAGCAGCAATTTCATTGTCAGTTTTCCTGAACACCTTTCTTACAACAAACCTTCCTGGAGTACCTATGAGAGCAAGTATGTCATATAGTTCCTCTGGAGAATTCATGGTTACATACTTTCCTGCCATAACATCGTATATTTCAAACTTGAATCCATCATGAAGCTTTGGATCTATTACAAGTCCTGCTGTTGTAAATGGGTCAGCAAAGGTTCTAAATAGTGGAAGGTTGAAGGCACCAGGCTCTGTCTTATCAGCCATAAACACTATTACTGGTTCTGCAGGTCTTTCAACAAACTCCATCTCAGCTGCAGCTGGGCCTAGCCCTCTTACATTGCCTGAGAACGCGTCTGACAAAAGGTCTTGCCCTGCTGCATAAAGTCCGAGTTCCTTAGCAACTTTTGCTGCTTCTCTAAATGCATTCCACGCTGTTTCATGGATTTCTGACGCATCAACCCCTTTTCTGTGAGACATTATTAGCTGGAGATCATCTCCCACGTGTGTGACATAGTAATCGACTAGTATTCCTTTGCTTTTTGCTTCTGCAAGCACTTTTGCAGCGGCTGCCATAGTGTCTGGGTGAACAACGTGATGCCCTGCTAGCGAACCTATGTCAGCTTTGATTACAGAGATTGTTGTAGTTTGTTTTTGACTCATATCTTACACCGCATTACTGCGTATTCTTACTAGGTTTTTCAAATTTAAATTTACTTACTATAACTATTACTAGAGAGTATTGTTAATAGCACTTATAAGAATCTTAAAAATAGTTTAATCATGTATCTATTCAATTCAAAATAGCTTGAGTTTATAAGAACTTGTACTAATAATTCTGATAGAAATAATTTCCAGAAAGCTTTTGCTGTCTATCTAAGTAACTACCTGGCTTATTTATTCTAGGTCTACCTGTCTCAGGATCCCTTCGAACCGTTATGCTAACATCTTTTAGGAATTCGTTAAACGCTCGCGAAACGCTTGTTGGTGCTTTGCCCAATCCCTTTACACCAGGCTCGCCCGTAAAAACCATCATCTTATCAACAGCATAATCTATTAAAAGTATATTGTGGTCTACGACAAATATTGGCACTTTTCTTAACCTTGCAACTCTTTTTATAACCCTAGCTATGGATAGTTGATCTTCAACATCTATATGCGAAGATGGTTCATCTAAGAGGTAGACATCTGCTTCTCTTATTAGTGATAATGTGACATAGAGTTTTTGTAGCTCTCCACCACTAAGGGTGCTTACATTCTTTTTAAGTATTCTATCTATACCCATCCTCTTGACTATCTCAACATAGAGCCAGCTATTTTCATTAAATGCGTCTTTATTTGCGTTTCTCACGCATTCCTCAACAGATTCGCATTTTAATTTATCTATACTTAGATACTGAGGCTTGTAGCTCACATTAAGAAGGAGTGAGGTCACATAACCTTCATCAGGCTTTAATTCTCCTGCTAATATTCTAATAAATGTAGTTTTACCTATCCCATTAGGCCCTATAATACCTATTACTTCTCCTTTTCTTACTTCACCCCCTTCGACAACGAGTTCAAAAGAATCTAGCCTTTTACGTATTTGACTCCATGATATTATCTCAACTTCATTCGAAATGATAACCTCATCTCTTGCATCATGAAGTCTAAACGTGATGACCTCATCTCTAATCTTCATGTTTTCTGCAGGTAGAAATCCTTTCAAGTAATTGTCTATGCCTGTCTTTGCTGCATATGGGTTGGAGAAGTAGCCGTAGACACCTGGAATGCCATAGGCTATCACTATGAGATCGGCGACGTAGTCTAGGAACATTATATCGTGATCAACTATAAATACATAGCTTTGCTTAGGCTTTAACTCGTCTAAGGCATGTAGAAGGTTCAGCCTTTCTCTAATATCTAAATAAGCTGTTGGTTCATCAAGTATATAAACATCAGCATTGCGCTCTAAGGCTATAGCTACAGCTAGTTTTTGTAGCTCTCCACCACTAAGAGTGTTCACTTCTTTTGAAATCATGCTATTCATTTTAAGATGTTCTATGAGGTCTCTAAAAATACCTCTTTCATCGTACTTCTTGAGCCACTCTTTTACTGTGCCATGTCTCAGATGTTGCCTTAGTGACTCTATGTACTGTATCTTATGTATTACCTTAAGCCTGCCACTATAAAGCTTTTCAAAGTATTCATAAAGCTGTGTACCCCGAAACCTTGCTATAACCTCTTCCTTACTTAACCGCTCATCTAGCATCCCAAAGTTTGGCACAATAAATCCCGATAGAATTCTCATGGCAGTTGTTTTTCCAGCGCCATTAGGCCCTAAAACACCTACAATCCTATCCTTTACTGGTATTGGAAGGCCGTATAACTTAAATTCATTTACTCCAAATCTATGCACAAGCTTTTCCTCTACTTCAACCGGTAAATTCACTATATGTATTGCTTCAAATGGGCATTTTTTAATGCATATACCACATGCTATGCATTTATCCTCATAGATGATGGGCTTGCCCTGCTTCGTTTCACTCAATTCTATAGCTTTATATGGCTTAGTTTTGTTTATGGGGCAAAATCGTATGCAGGGAACACCGCATTTCTCAGGATGGCAAAGGTCATAATCTATTACAGCAATCCTCACCATTTGAAACAGCCCTGAAAAAATCCTTCTTGATTTTAATTTATCCCCAGTTTAGTGTACTACCATTCTTCCTCTTCCCACTCCTCTTCCTCTTCCCACCACTCCTCTTCCTCTTCTTCCCATTCTTCTTCAAACATCATCTACAGGCACCTAATGCTTTCTTACTTTGCTAAAAATAAAAGCATTTCTCTAAAATTCATGTAGTAGAGTTTGTTGCAGTATTTAGCGTTTCACATAACCTGTGTAGAAGTATCTATGATATGAATGCCTCTCCTGTTCCACTAACACCCATTAGTGCAATGTCATTGCAATGCTTTCTTAATATGGGTAACAGGCTCTCAACAATTCTACAACCATGTGTATATGCATTAAGATTGTTGTAACCTATGAGACCACAACCAATGTTGTTGAGTTTCTGCACTATGACATCAACAATTTTACTAGTAGCTTCTTCACTTTGTAGAATTTTATTGATGTAAGCAATAGTTATAGTGTAGTTTTTGCCTCTACAATGCTCATTTAAGACCTTCATCAGAGTCTTTATCTGTCTTACTCCAAAAAGCTTTAGAAGCATTTCTATTCCTTTGTGCTCAGCTACGTTGCCTCCTCTTTCAAATGCCTTAACTGTTTTTATGTACGCCATAATGACGCTTTGCAAAGGAATTGAGGTACAAAGTCTTACTGAGATGCAGGAACAAGGCTTTTCCTCGCACTCCATTATGTCGGATACTATCCTACAGAGGTCGAATTTTTTTAAACAGTCATCTTCATGTAATACCACTAAGTACAAAATACCACTACCTCAATAGCTAAGCTAAGCCGCCGTGCGTAATGGGTACAAAGGTTATTTCATCAGAGTCCTCAATATCTATCTCGGTATATGGATTAGCAAACACGTTAATGTCAACTCCATTAATTAGTACTAGAACCTCTTCTTCAGATATGCGCCCATCACTGCTTACTAATCTATGCAAATTTGGATGCATACCTAGTGCTAATCTCAAAAACTCCCCTAGTTTAACTTTAGAGCTTAGTTGAATCTCTAAAGACCTCGCTCCTACAACATCTCTTAAATGCCCTAAGAACACTAGTCTTACTATAAATAACACCT
>Ga0080004_1123590_pt1 | contig 22506 bp, 20 predicted proteins | sample WasSprMetagenome_FD_69207 | JGI IMG/M metagenome (GOLD analysis project Ga0080004, IMG submission 69207) | Sulfidic aquatic microbial communities from Washburn Spring, Yellowstone National Park, USA - WS (SPADES assembly) (version 2) | ecosystem: Environmental > Aquatic > Thermal springs > Hot...
TAAGCGTTGGCTTTTGCACAAGGAAGCCATGTATGTCACAAATTATACATTTTAATGCTTCGTTAAGCGCGGACTTAACGTCCTTCTGATCCGTTACAAATTTGTTGGCATCCGCTTTCATTGGACTTAAAACTTGACAAGCGGGGCAAAGGTCGTTTGGTCTCCTTTCTTTTGACAACTGCCAAAGAGCTTCTGCGTGTATATGTTTAAGCATTTCCCCGCTTATTCCGTCAGTTTTTTGTCCATCTGCTAGAATGACAGTTCTGGGCTCTGTAACATTGCCAACAGTTCCTTCATTGTTAAGCGAATGGGCGTCTATACGTATCCTTCCCATAAAACCTATTTCATATATTTTCTCGCTCAACTCTCTTCTCCTCCCTTTTCAGTTCTTACGAGAGCATGAGAAATTATTGCTGCGCACACCAAACGCACTCCATATTGTTCAGCCAAACCAACAACTTCGTCGAGATCTTTCTCGTCGGGTTTAAATGCCGTCTTACCTGCATGCTCACGTTCATACCTTCGTGCGTTTGCATCCAATCTCCTAAGAAACTTTTTTAACGCCAAAGCTAATTCCTCCCTCCTTTCAGCATAATCTAACTCAACAAGCGATGTATAATCCTCATTTATTCCGACAGCAATCCGCAGAGCTTTGCCAAAACTTTCAATGGCGGGATGCTTAAACAGATTATGCAGGTTCGACATACTTTAAAAGCTCCTCCAACTGCAATTTTTCCCAAGAGTACAATTCTTTATTGATTTCTCCACGTATATATAAGCTTTCAAATATTCTAAAATTATCTAATGTGGGATGTAGTAGAAAATCTGATAGGGCTAGAGCGACATCTTGCTTTATTCCCTTTATGTTAGGATTTATCGGTAAAAGATGTCTGTCCATAATTTTAAGCGTTTCTTGACCCGCGCTGGTTTTAGTTAACTCCTTTAGGAATGTTAAATTGTATCTACCGCCTCCGCCCGGCTTTGGCTGCTGTCCAGTCTTTTGCATGACGTTGAAAATAACTTCATCATAGTCTGTCTCATCGTATTTTCCAAGGACCGCATTTACAAGTTTTATCGAGTAATGCACAATAGCTGTGTTTGCTGATATCGGGCAAAATTGCTTCTCAATTCTTTCATGAATTTCCCTGTGAGTTATCAATAGAACCTTCTTCGGATTAGGTATGGAACACACTAAGAAACTTGTGTCCCGTCTCATCAAGTTCCTGGGCCAAACTCCAAACCAGGCAGCACCTATAGACGCTATACACCAAGAAAACTTGTCAACCTGAAGTTGACTGCCTTCATGGTAGACTGACCTCTTTTCCTCCCTATAGCCCTTAGCAGCAGATACGTCTATTGACTGATAAAGTGTTCTTCCATCCTTAACGCTATTGCCTATCTCAGGTATAAAATCGTGTCTGCTATGCATATCAAGTATCTCATTATAATGTTGTATGGCTATGTCTTTTACGTCTTCTATAGGTGGTTTAACTTTCAAATCTTTTCGTTCCTTAAACGTTTGAAACACCAAAAACCAGGCGTTGTCTTCAGTTATTTCAAAAATTTTTGGATCAGGATTTTTCGGAATATTCCCCTCTACATCGACAATATAAGCGGGACCCTTGTCATATATATGTATTATTGCATTATTTTCAAGACCGCCTATCAAGAAAGCTAATCCATAAGCCCTAAAACAATCGAACATTTCAAATCCGGTTTTATTCAAGGTGAACATGCGGTTCATACAATTTAATTTTAATTCAATTAGTTTTAAATAAGTTTCCATTATTCATCAGGAAGGATTCTCTGTCGCTTAGACGTATTATCCTCGCTATTAAGCAATATGCAGTATATGGCTTTAAGGCTTCTATATTAAACATGCCCGTTTCTAAGTTTTTATACATAGTTTCAGCTACCCTTATCTCCGCTGGATCCACATATAACCCGTATTCTCTGCAAACTTCCCTAACAACAGATTCATAATAGCTTATCCATCCAAGCTTATAAGGTGGTATTTCCCTGGCTCTTGTGTGGTGATGATGGGCTATGGCATATTTGAACGCAAGTGCTAAGTATTTGCTGGGAATGAGAGATTTGAAAATAGGGTAGAGCACGTCCGCGGATATTGTTGCGTGTGGCGGGACTCTTCGCTCAGTAATTGTGTGAGCTAATGGAACACTGTTTTCGTGAATTCCTATGCTTTTTTGCCATTCAACATTAAGTTTCCCTATGTCGTGGAGAGCGATGCTCAATGCCAAAAGCCCTTCCACCGTGTTGCTGTTAAGATCCATAATATTTGCCAACAAACTTAACGAATGTATTTCTTTTCCCTTAAGTTTCTGAAATGCCAAAAGACACTTTCTCGAATGCTCTATCCATGTTTCCTCAACATAACTATAGTTTTGCGATGGTTCATACTGCATCCCAGTTTCTGTCGGGTTGAGAGCTGAACCTTTCTTACCTAACATTAAGCCCAGTTCCTTGTCATATTTTGCATAATCTGGATGTATCACGTAAAAACAGCAGGGATATACTTCGCCACAGAATTTAAGATCAACCGACGGCTTCCCACATTCATCATGACCAAAAATGACTTCCCAGAATTTTGCATCGCTTAGATGCTTGTTCAAGACCCGAATATCAATGTTAAGCCAAGGCATGCGTAATAGTTCTCTGTATTTCAGTTTTTCCGGAGCATCATTTATGGTTACGTTTGCCGTTAAAATCTCGCGGATGTTCCTTTCTATCTTATGCCTTTCTCCCTTAAATGTTGCATCTCCTAAACTTAGCAATATTGTGTTTCTGCGCCGATCGTCATTTATCATAACTTTGAAACTTTCGTTTAAGATATTGTTAACAAACTCAAGTTCCTCTTTCCAGCCTACCTTTTTCCCATCGAGAATTTCTGAGATATACTTCTTACTCTGTTCCATTTCACGCGTGCCGTAGGGCGCAGAAAAAGCCACATCGTAAACCCAAACTTCACCTTGACCCCCTTCTCGTGCACATCGACCAATTCTTTGCACGAGAGCATCCGGAGGCGCAAGTTCTGTGATTAATAAATCGCAGGAAATATCCAACCCAACCTCACAGACTTGCGTGGTTATTATCAGCGTTTTAGCTTTTTTATCTCTAATAGAATTCTTCATGCTTTTTTCAATTCTCTCTCTATCCTCGTTCAAAAATCTAGAATGCAATAGATGGACAATAAAATCTTGAGCCTTCAGTTTTTCTCCTACAATCTCATAAAGTTTCTGCGCATGATCCACAGTATTACACACAACCATAATTTTACGATAAATTTCAGCAGCGTCAAAAACGTCTTTTGCATCAAGGACCTTGTCACGCCATCTCAGAACAACATGCCGATCTCTTCTCTTAGGTATATCACTTTCATTCCCCTCCACCACCTCAACTCTGTCGCTGAAAGTAGGATTATCCGTAAACCATTCCACGAAGGAATCGGGTAATGTGGCAGACATAATTAGAAATGGCAACCCTAACCTTGCTGTCCTCTCTAAAAGAACAAGCATACTTTGGAGACCTAGCTCATAATCATAAACATGTGCTTCATCAAAGCATAGGAAAGACGAAACTGCCGCTCCTGCTGGTATATTTCCAAAGTGCACTGGTATGCTTAATGGCGTGCAACAATAAGCTCCAACAGTCTGATCAATCGTTGCTACTATAATGTCGCTTCTGAAGAATGGATCTTTCGAATTTGCACCATGTTGAGGCAAAACAGTGTAGCCCACCCCCATCTTAGCTACTCCTATCATTATACGCTCAGTAACATCCTCAACCAAAGCGCGGGTAGGTAAAGAATAAATCAATCTGCCCGGTAAAGTGTCCACACCAAAAAGTATTGGCGCATATGACACTTCGGTCTTTCCAGATCCGCATGGAGCCCTTAAAATAACTGACTTACCCTCAATTAGATTTTGAGCAGCCTTCATTTGATGAGGATACGGCTCTTTTCCGTCGAGAATTCTCATAAAAACTTCTTTTAACGTGTTTGCCACATCAAATCACCTAGTGATCGCTTTTGTTACTCCGTATCCTGCTGTTTTGTTTCCTCCTATGTTTGAGTATTCTGCATATTTCGCTAGCATAACCGTCACCTTGCTCCATTCGCTTTCCAAATCTTTCATCTCGTAAGCACACCATCCCATAAACCCCACAGCCTTCTTTTCCCGCATAACAGCCAACCTTGTTCTAAGCTTGTAACCGCAAACTCCAACATTCTTACCCAGCCACTCCTTATAAGCCAAAAACTCCTCTTTACCAAAGCGCCTACCATCGCTAAACTTGTTCCAAACACGCATCAACCCACAAAAAATCCTCACGGGGTCGGGAAACATCCAACGATAACTGCTACCCAAACATGGCAAGTAGGTAGGCGTTTCAAAAACAAGTTTAAACCGTTCAGCCGCATTGGCTTCACGCTCCAAATCCGCGTAGCTTTTACTCTTAATGCTTAAAGAGGCTATGCGAAAAACCGTGTCAAAAATCATAACGCTGTTCTGACGCTCAAAAAACTTTAACACGTAATCAGCCAAATCATCCCTCAAAAACCTAAAACCCACATGACAGGGAGAAGTGGGATCCAGAACAAAGCCATTCTCAACCCGCGAAACACTCCTAAAGCGCAAAGGCGTAACACTGTAAGGCTTAGAAACATTCAACTCATGCAAAACACCAGCCGCACTAGGATCCACCAACCTAACAATATGCAGCAACAAGCCCCTAGCCACATGCCCGGTAAAAAACGGCAAAACAACACTCTTCTCGCCATACAGCTCCAAACCAACCTCAATAGGCAAATCCACTCAACTCCCCCAATGGGATTTACATTATTTATCAAGTAATTAAGGATAAAACATGAATTAAACCTTAAAGATTTTTATGTATTCTGTTAGTTGCTGTTAACAGAAAAAAGCAAGCTTTTTAATGTTCAAAAATAGAAAAAAAGGGGATTCGCGGGAGAAATCGACAACGTCTAATAGATTTGACCGGACTATACTACCGGAGCTCGAACTATACTACTTTTTCATTTTCGTTTGCGATATATAGCTACTCCGTATTCTTGGCTGTATCGTACGTATTCAAAGCCAGCTTTAATTAATTTATCTTCTTCTTGAAGGTTTTTGGCGTGTGCTACATGCCACTCGTCACTTTCAAAGTTTATGAGATGGGTATAGAGTTCAGTATTTTTCAATTGTGCATGCCCTAGTAACTGTTTGACATGTAAAATGTCCTTGGTGCGGTGATATTCTATCGTTGCCTTCCAATGCCTAAAAGTGTGGAAATGAATCTGTTTCAGTCTCGGGTTTTGAAGGGTTTTTGCTATTCTTTTTCGCTGTTTCATGAAGCCCTTGCGAATTGTAGCTACATTAGGGTTGAATATGAAATCTCTTGTTTTGGATAAGGCTTTTATCATTGCTATAGTTTTTGGTGATACTTTTATTACTCTGGGGAGGCTTCCTTTGGCTGGGTTGTTTATTGTTATTGTGCAAGACTTTTCGTCAACGTCTGCCCATCGGAGCTTGGATACCTCGCAACCTCTGGCGCCAGTTTCTTTTAATACTTGCAGAAACGTTGCGGTTTTCTTGCCGCAGCCTGCGATTAGCTGGTCGATTTCTGCAAGTCCACACTTTTTTGCCTTCCAAGCGTACTCGAGTATTAGCGTTGTGGCTCCCGCAGCCCACTTTTCGATTCGGGATTCCACTTCGGCCAAGTTTTCGCCTCGTCTTTCGAGACGCATACTCGGCATTCTCTATTATAGTGGAAAGGCTTATTTAATGCTTTCTCTAAAATAGTGGATTGTGATGAATAATGAGAAGCTACATCTTCACGGCCCGCGAGCGAGAGGTCATCCAAGCGTTTCTCGAGGGAAGAATCCCTGAAACCGGCAAGGACATCGGCATGATCCGTTTGAGGATCAGGACCTTTCGAAATCTCTCCAGCGACATTAACCTTTACCTGAAGCTGCGCCAACGATTCGCTGAATCTAAAACCACAACTTCGACATAGCCACTTTTGCACTTCACTACTGCTAGTTTTACGAAAACAATCCTTCCAAAGGTGTTCTGAACCGCATTCGGGACAGCGTATAGAGGACTGGCGCGAGCCGCTTTGCTCAGCGGACTTCCCTTTTTTAACTCGCTTTTGCCGAGATGCCCCGGAAAGCGCTTGTGGAAGACCGGGCGTTTCTCCCGCTGCCATAACCATCACTTTGCCATCTGTTTAAGGCTATAACGGGCACCATAGTCTAACCGTGACTAAAAGGGCGACGATGGCCTTAGACATGTAAACAGTCCTTTGCTGGCTCGTGCGAACAACAAACTCGAACATAAAACCATACTCCACTAGACATTCGCTATAAAACCACAAGAATTTTCTGCCGCTAACAAAGGACACTATCCTTTGGCGAGCACCGCAAAGGACAGTATCCAAAAACGGACATATTCCAATACGTAAAAGCTCAGCATACGGCTTTGCTCAAGCAACTAATAGAACAATTAGATGAAGGCTTTTGTTGATAAAATTTAAATCTTGCTGTTTGTTTTCATAAGCGCATTATGGTAACCATGGCTTTAATGTCTCTGGAAGGCATGTATGCATGTATTATTGCGGTGTCTGGAAGGTTTGGTTATAGAAACTGTTTAACGTAAGAGATGGGGATGATGTGATTGAGATTGTGAAAGGAGGAATGCCTACATGGTTATTGAATTAGTTGTTGCCTTCGTTTTGATTCTTGTTGCGTCTTCTGTAGTTTATTTGTTTGGTCGTTTGTTATCAGCTAAATCTGTGCGTGGTGGAGATGGTAAATCTGCGTATGCTTGTGGTGAGAAAATGAGTTTCGGCAAATTGAAAATGAGCGTTTCTCATTATAGATATCTCATTTATTTCGTAATTCTGGATTCCTCGGTACTGTTAGCGGCTTTTGCGTCGCTTACGTTTCGCACAGCGAATGCCTTGCTCTTTACGGTCTACTTGCTTATTGTTCTTATGTCCAGCCTACTGCTGTTAGAAGGAGGCGACCATTAACGTTTTGTGCTAGCCTTTTGAAGTGGGCGAGGTTGAAGTCACCGTGGGTTCTTCATTTTAATTCTGGGGCATGTAACGCTTGTGATATTGAGGTTGTTGCGCTTTTAACGCCCAGATATGATGTTGAACGTTTTGGCATCTTGCTTGAGCCTTCGCCTAGACATGCAGATATCCTATTAACCACCGGCGTCGTCACTAGGCAATGTGCGGATAGGCTGAAGCGCATTTATGAGCAGATGCCTGAGCCCAAATTCGTTGTTGCCATAGGCGCTTGTGCATGTTCTGGAGGTGTTTTTGAAGGAAATTACAATGTGATTGGCGGAGTTGACAAGGTTATTCCAGTTGACGTTTACATTCCGGGCTGTCCGCCGAAACCAGAGGCCATAATCGACGGCCTCGTGAAACTCTTAAAGTCTGTCGAGGGGGGAAAGCAAAGTGACAAACGTTGATGAGGTTATGAAAGCTTTAAATGATTTGCTTGGAAACAGAATAATTAAAACTAGAACCCTGCAGCCTGAAAAAAGTTATATTCACGTCCAAACTGGCGCCCACAAAGACGCCGTGAGGATTATGCTTGAGCAGGATAAAGAAGCAGGTGTTTCTGCAATTACTGGCGTTGACCTCGGTGGAAAAATTGAGTTAATATATCACATTCGCACCTGCGGCACCATAATTACCATAGGAGCGGAAGTGCCGAAGAAAGACGCGAAAATCGAAAGCATAACAGACATTGTTCCAGGAGCCAATTTCCATGAAAGGGAGGTCTCCGACCTTTTCGGCGTAACCTTTGAGGGACATCCAAATCCTAAAAGGCTAGTTCTTCCAGAAGACTGGCCGGAGAACGTTTTTCCGCTTAGGAAAGAAGTTTCCGTGGCAAATATTCCAAGTAAAATAGAAAACTCTGAAGTTTCAAAGGGTGAAAAGCAGTTTTCAAGTGAGGAAAGGCTGGTAAACATTGTGTTAGGGCCACAGCATCCTGCATTAATAGAGCCTGAAAAGTTTTCTTTGAAGGTTGAAGGGGAAATTGTGAGGGAGGTTGAGCCTAGAATTGGTTATGTTCATAGGGGTATTGAGAAGGCTGCGGAGAGCCGCACTTATTTGCAGGATATTTATTTGGTTGAGAGGATTTGTGGCATTTGTAATGCGTGTCATGCTGCTTGTTTCTGTCAGACGGTTGAGGCAATTATGGGAGTGAGCGTACCGCCTAGGGCAAGATATTTGCGAACGATAATTTTGGAGTTGAATAGGATTCATAGTCACATGCTTCTTTTGGGTCATGCTGGTCTTGAAATTGGATATGAAACATTGTTTCATTATATGTGGCGGGACCGAGAGCCGATTATGGATATTGTGGAGGCGCTTACTGGCAATCGTGTTGTCGCATCATTCATTACTATAGGTGGTGTGAGGAGAGATTTGAAGGAGGAGGATGTGCCGAAAATTAAGGCAGAATTGGCAAAGTTGAAGGAAAGGCTAAGTTTTTACAAACGTCTTTTTGAATGTGACTCGACATTGAAAATGCGAACAAGGAATGTGGGGGTTCTGAGCAAACAGGACGCATTAAAATTGTGTGTTGTTGGTCCTGTGGCACGTGGGTCTGGAGTGGATATGGATGTTAGAAGAGATGAACCTTACGCTGCTTATAACGAGATACCATTCAATGTTATCACTTACAATGAAGGGGACTCATGGGCGAGGCTTATGGTTCGCTTAGATGAAATTGGCGAAAGTATCAACATAATACAGTATGCTTTAGACCATCTGCCGAGTGGACCCTACAGGGTTAGAGTTCCTAGAACTGTGCCAGCCGGAGAAGCCATTGGTCGGGTGGAAGCGCCGAGGGGCGAGCTATTCTATTATGTGAAAAGCAATGGAACAGCATATCCGGAACGTGTTAAAGTGCGCACTCCAACGTTTGCTAACATTCCATCCTTTGTTCGTATCGCAGAGGGCGGCAACATAGCAGATGTGCCAGCCAGTTTCGTAAGCCTTGACCCATGTTTTTCGTGCACAGATAGATAGGGGCGAATTGCGAAATGAGTTTGGACTTAAATTTTGTTTTCCGTGTCCTGGTTTTTCCGGGCTTTACTTTCATATTGCTGTTTACTATGTTTTGTGATTGGGTTGAAAGGAAGATTGAAGCACGAATGCAGAATAGGATGGGTCCTGTTTATACTGGTCCCGCGGGGGTTCTTCAGCCACTGGCTGATTTCATTAAGTTGCTGACAAAGGAGGATATAGTTCCATTTAACGTGAAGAATTTTGTTTTCAGATTTGCCCCCATCGTTTCTTTCTCAATTTTTGTTTTTTCTTTTGCATTCTTACCGATTGATGGAGTAAACGTTATTTTCGGTTCAAATTTTGAAGGCGACTTGATTTTCGTTTTAACGTTGGTTTCTATCGCCAACTTTTTGCTTTTTCTTTCAGGGTGGTCTTCAACAAACCCCTATGGTGCAGTAGGTGCGACGCGGGTTTTAACGCAGCTTCTGGGGTATGACATTCCTCTTTTTGTTCTTGCTTTGGCTCCAGCTTTCTTGGCGGGGAGTCTTAGCATTTCAACAATAGCAAATGTGCAATACATTCCTTTTGCGTTTTTAATTCCATGGGCTTTTGCGCTTTTCATCATCACTCTTCAAGCGGAGTTGGAGAAAGACCCTTTTGATGTTCCTCACGCTGAAACTGAGATAGTTGCTGGGTATGAAACTGAATATACTGGTAGGCGGTTGGCTTTTCTTAAACTCGCTAAAGATGTGCAAATAGTGTTAGGCGCAGCTATTGCCGTTGAACTATTTTTGGGTGGACCTTACGGTCCTGTCTTTTATGGTTCGTCTGCCGTTTGGTATACGTTATGGTTTGTGCTCAAACTTCTCGCAGTCATTGTAATTACTGAATATTTGACATGTATCTTTGCTAGGTTGCGCATTGACCAGGTTTTGGTTGTTAACTGGAAATTGCTTTTGCCATTGGCGTTTCTTTCTCTTGCTGCAGCTGCGGGTGTGGGCTTGTGGCTTAATCCATTGGGAAGGTGAAAGTGGAAAATGGCTAAGTTATCGCCGATTTTGAGGGAAGTGCTTTCGCATGTGTTTAAGAAGCCTGCAACCCGAAGGTATCCGGAAGTTAAGCCAAAAGTTCCTGCTGGCTTTCGTGGTAGGCAAATATTTGATATAAATCTTTGTATTAGTTGTGGGTTGTGCGCTAGGGATTGCCCGGCGAAGGCTATTGAGATGGTTGATGTGGAAGGTAAAATGAGGCCGCTTTTTCATTTAGATCGCTGTATTTTCTGTTATCAATGTGCTGAAAGTTGTCCTAGAAATGCGATAAAGAGTTCGGAGATTTTTGAGCTTGCGTCAACTAATAAGTCTGACTTGGTTGTGAAACCTAAGGAAAACTCTGTGAGCGGAGGCAGCAAATAACATGATTGTTGAGTTGCTTGTTGTTGGATTGGTTGTTTCGGCTTGTTTGGCTGTTTACCTTGATGAGGCAGTTTATTCTGTTGCCTCTTTGGCCTTTACATTTATTTTTTTGACAGTTTTGTATGCGTTGAACGATGCCATTTTTGTGGCTGTTTTTCAGTTAGCAGTAGGCGCTGGTACTTTGGCTGTTCTTTTCTTAGCTGGCGAGATGCTAAGTGAGAAGCCTGATAAGGAAAAGCCTTTAAGAAATGTTTTCCTCGTTGGCGTATTAGCTTTGGTTTTGGCGTTTCCGTCAATTTTCTTTTCTGTTGCGGTTACGCCTGCTAATGTTTCATCAAGTGTTACTTTTGGAGGGGCGCTTTGGGATTTGAGGGCGGTAGACGTGATATTGCAGGGTTTGGTGATATTGACTGTGGCTTTGGGCGTCGCCATAATTCTTCATGAAAGGAGGGAACATGAAAACTAATGGATTATATGATTCTTTCCGCAACGTTGCTTGCGATTGGCTTGTTCGGCTTGTTAACTAAACGTCATTTGGTGAAAGTTTTAATATCCATCGAATTGATTGCCATGGGCGCATCGATGAATTTTGTCCTATTGGCTTCCTCGTTGGATAGGGCATTGGGCGAGGCTTTTCTTATACTTGCCTTTTCCACAGACACTTGCGTAACAGCCATTGTCTTAGCGTTGCTGGTCATAGCCGTCAAGAAATATGGGACGTGTGACATCAGAAAGCTTGCAGAAATAGCCGAAAGCAAGCAAGGCGAAAGTGAGGATGATTAGGGATATCCTTTATTTTCAGTCTGTTCCAAATGAATAATTGAGAGGAGGAGATTTTGAGGCTGCGCCGTGAAAGATTTCTCGAGTTGGCAAAGTATTGGTTTTTACCTTTGTTCTTGGGTTTTGTGATTGGTTTAGCGATATTTGCCATAGTCTGCATTTATAGATTATTGAACTTTGCATCGCTTTTAATCGTAAATTTAAATCCGTTTTTCGTTCTTGCGTCTACAGTTATTGCGCTTCTTGGCGGATACCTGACCGTAAAACTTTTTACAGGGAACAAGGAGTGCGGTTGCGGAACTGAACTTGTAATCGAGAGGTATCATTATAAAAACGGCTTTGTCGGTCTGAGAGATGCTATAGGCAGAACTTTGGCTTCAGCGATAACAATAGGTTTTGGCGGAAGCGCGGGGCTGGAAGGACCAAGCCTTTTGCTTGGCGGCGGACTTTCTTCCTTCATTACCCGAAGGCTAAAACTAAGCCAAAAAGACGTGAAAGCCTTGTTTTTATGTGGTGCTGCTGCGGGTTTCTCAGCTATATTTAAGGCTCCATTAACTGGAATATTGTTTGCGCTTGAGATACCCTACAAGAGAGATGTTGAAACTGAAGTTTTTGTTCCAGCCTCAATAGCTTCGGTTACCGCCTACTTCACTTCAGCCATAACCCTCGGGACAGAAACAATTTTCCCATCGTCAATTTCTACATCGCCAACATTTTCCGCCCTTTTACACGCAATTTTAATAGGTATTTTGGCAGCTTTTGTCGCCTTAGCATTTATGGAAACTCTCGAGAGAACAAACGCTGTGAGCAAGCGGTTAGCCATGAGATTTCCATTGCTTTTAATGAGCGGATTTGTTGGGCTGATGCTGGGTATAATGGGCTTGTTTTATCCGGAAGCCCTTGGGCTGGGTTATGATTTTATTCACAAAATTACCGCAACTGAGTTAGGGCAGTTATCTATTGCAACTTTAGTTGCGCTTTTAATTCTTAAAATTGTAGCTACAAGTTTAACGATTAATTTTGGTGGGAGCGGTGGACTTTTTATTCCGTCGCTTTATGTTGGTGGAACGCTTGGGCTCATTTATGCGCAGATAATGGGTCTTGAGCCAACTGTTTTATATGTCACATTGGCGATGAGCGCTATGCTGGCTGCAACAAGCAAGAGCTTATTGACAAGTATAGCTCTGGTTGCTGAAACTGTGGGTCCAAGCTTTATAATTCTTACAGTGGTTTCTGCTTCAATAAGCTACTTCTTTACGGGAAGCAAGTCTTTCTACAAAAGTCAACTTACAAGAAAATCTGATAGCAACGCATCACTTGGCTCTATGGATGAACATTCAAGTGCAAATTCAAAAAGGTTAGTTCAAACCACAAAACCAACGATGCTACTGTAACCTCCAGAATTGACACAACCGAACCCACCTTCAAGTAATCTACAAGCCTTATTGTCACGCCTTTTCGGCGCATAGTTTCAAGCCACATTAATATCGCCAAAGACCCTAATGGAAAGAAGTGTGGTCCCAAATTGTTTCCAATAATGTTTGAGAATATTAAACTTGTTAAATGCCGCGCGTCTAAGCTGGCAATACTTGCTGCTTGTCTTATAGACAAAAGCCCAAGTATTGTCATCGGCCAATTGTTCATTGCACTTGCGCCTATTGTAACGATGAGGCTGGGAACAAGCACAGAAAAAATTGATGGCAAGAACAAGGTTTCTGTAAAAAGGTATGCAAAAAATTCCACGGCTCCAGTATGCCTTAACCCCTGAACGACTAGGAATATACTTATCATGAAGAGGATTATGTCCCAGTTAATCTCCTTCGCTAGATTTCTTATGCTTTTTCGCTCTTCTTTCAGCGTGGAATGCGCTTCTAATGTGATTTTGTATACTGCCAAAAGGAATAGGGCGCCAGAGCATATGACTATTGAAACTGGAATTCGATTCAAGGAAGCTAAAACATAACCAATGTCAATTGTAACCAGTGTGGCTATGCTTATCCTCAAAAGTGAAGGCGTTATCGGTTGTCCCCCAGCATTTAAGGCTTCAACAAGCTTCATTGAATATAGCTTTGGAACCTTCTTTCTAAAGAAAAGGTAAACCAACAGGAGGCTGCTCACTATTGTTGCTACAGCAACAGGACCCATGAAAATCAAATGGTCGATGAAACTGTATTTGAAAAAGTCGGCGCTTACAATGTTCACCGGGTTACTTGTGATAAGTGGCATCGCTGCAGTGTCAGCAATAAGTCCGGCTGAAAATAGGTAGGCAAGCCTTCCGTCAGCATCTATTTTTAGTTGACTGATTATTTCGAGAACTATTGGCGTTAATATGAGCACTGCACTGTCGTTCGCGAAAAGTATGCTTACGCATGCTGTGAGCAGCGAAATGTAAAAGTAAAGTTTTAATCCGCTTCCTCCAGCCAACCTAACAACTTTCAAGGCTGCCCATTTGAAAAATCCCATGGCGTCAAGCGTCACCGATAACGTTACTATGCCTATGAAGGCTAAAGCGGCATCCCAAATGTCGACAAAAGCGGTTGCAGCATCATCCAATGTAACTGTTCCGAACAGAAGCGAAGCTGCTGCACCTATACCAGCGGCTAGACCTAGACTAATTCCACGCGGACGTCGTATCATCATATAAAGCGTGATTACGAAAATTGCTAAGGCAACCGCTGCATTATAGTCCATGGCGCCACCGCAAAGCAAACCCTTACAGCTTATATAAAAACTGCATGCCAAACAATTGCAAAAACTTATGAAAATTGCCTCAATTGCAACCATACATTGGACAAAATTTAAATCGTTGGCGTTCTATTTTCAGAAAGCTAAAAGGGCTAAGAAGGCGTAAGACACGAAGAAACCGCAAATGGCATTAAATGACGCAGTTCAAAAAGTGAGGTGATGACTTGCTTCCTTACGCACCTTGGCTCGTTTGGGCACTTCCAACATTTTCCAGTTTACTTGTGCCATTAATCGCACGTTTTAACAAGAAAGCGAGGGATTACTTCGCCGTTGCTGTTTCCTTAATCGCTGTAGTGTTCGCATTTTCTATGGTTTCAGATGTTTACTTTAACACGGTGGAGAGCGCAAGTTCAACTATTTCTTGGATTCCGCCTTTAGGCATAAACGCCGGAGTATACATTGACCCGTTAAGCGTTTTGCTTGCGTGCTTAGTCACCTTCTTTGGTCTCGTTATAACTGTTTATTCTCTGGGTTACATGGCTGGTGAGGAAGGCTTAACGAGATATTACTTTTTTATGCTTCTCTTCATAGGTTCGATGACTGGTTTGGTTATGTCAGACAATTTCATTCAGCTGTTTATTTTTTGGGAGATTGTTGGACTTTGCTCCTACTCGCTAATTTCCTTCTGGTATAAACGCCCAGAAACCGTGCGTTCAGCCACCAAAGTTTTCCTCATGACCCGCATCGGCGACGCTTGTCTTTTAGCTGGAATTTGTCTTCTCTATATGAGCTTAGGGTCGTTCTCTTTCTCCTACATTGTTAAAAACGTAATGCAAGTGCCTTTGCCAGTCTTAACGGCATGTGCATTCCTTATGCTTGCTGGCGCCATCGCAAAATCAGCACAATTACCGCTACACACGTGGCTTTACAGCGCCATGGAAGCACCCACATCAGTAAGCGCGCTTCTGCATTCAGCAACAATGGTTAAAGCTGGCGTCTACTTAATTGCCAGACTAATGCTGCTCTTCGGCTCATTAACGGTTTCTATTCCAATGTGGTCGCCAACCATCTTGTGGATTGGCACAATAACAGCATTTATCGGAGCCACATTAGCCATGTCTACAACAGACATAAAAGGCGTGGCTGCATACTCCACAATCAGCCAAATTGGGTTCATGTTTGCAGCATTAGGCGCAACTTCTTCTACATCGTTAGGCTGGTTTGCAGGCTTACTTCACTTAGTTAGTCATGCTCTTTTTCAAGGTCTCGACTTCCTGTTGATAGGGGGAATCATCCACACGACAAAAACACGTGACATGCGGCTAATGGGCGGGCTACGCACGGCAATGCCAATAACCTTTAGTTTCAGCATAATCGTCTTATTGGCTCGCGCTGGAATACCACCTTTTATAAGTTTCTTCAGCAAAGAACTGGTTTTTCAGAGCGTCTTATCGTCTGGAAGTTTCTATGCTGCGCTTATACTTTATGCGTCTACCGCAATTACCTTTGCTTACACTTTGCGGGTCATAACACTCGTATATGTACGCGAAAAATCAGAATATTTAAAACAAGTTCACCTTCACGAAGCATCAAAAATAATGCTTTTCTCAGCTGGAATTTTGGCTTTCCTCTGCGCTGTTGCTGCTCTGTTTGGAAATTCTATTGCACAATTTATGGGCGCTAACGTGGAAATAGACTTAAATGAAGTATTAAGTTCATCGACCTTGATATTCTTCTTAACCCTTTTAATGGGAGGCTTTTTCGTTTACCTGGCTTATTATAAAAAACCGCTTTTAATGGAACAAGTGTGGCGGAAGTTTTATCCTTTAAATAAAATTTTGGAGAATGGATATTTCTTTGATGTCTTCTACGAAAAAGTTGTTGCTGGAGGTGTTTCACTAGCCGCCAAAAGTCTAAGGCATGCTGAAAATGTCTTCTTTGGGCGCGTACCCTACATTTTTGGAGGCAGCATTCTGCAATTATCCAAGATAGTTCAAGAATATGCTGAAAAATCCTTCTTTAATCGGTTACCTCTCCTTGTTGGAAATGGAGTTATGGGTTTGGCTCATGGCACCCAGAAATATTTAGACATATTTGTTGATGAGTTACTCTATATTGCAACAAATAAGACTATGACATCAGCGTCAAGAATTAAGAGAGTAAGGTCCAACTCATTGGAGCATTATGTAGCAGCGGCATTGGTTGGGTTTTTAATAATCCTAATATTGATAATAGTCACTATGCTTAGGTGAGGGAAAATGCAAAACACTTTGTTATTAACGCTACTTTTGCCTGCGCTGGCTACACTGTTTGTTTATTTGTTAGGTAAAAAATCTGCAAAGACAGCGGCTTTTCTAATAGCCTTTATATGCATTGTTGACATCGCGCTTCTTTCTACCCTTGTGCCAACAATTCTGAACAGCGCAGACCACAAGTATGTTGAGTCTTACTATTGGATTCCAGTTCTCCGCGCTTCCTTCACGCTTTTTGTTGACGGAATCAGCTTCTCAATGGCAATAATAACCCTAATACTCATTTTAACAGCCGCCATATTCTCAATCAACTACATGCAAGAGAAAAAGGGACTTGCAGAATATTACGCTCTTTTAGCGCTTCTTTCAGTGGGGCTTGTAGGCGTTTTCATCACATCAAACCTAATGCTCTTCTACTTCTGCTGGGAACTAATGCTCCTACCCTCCTACTTCATAATAGGCGGATGGGGCTACAAAGAGCCATATAGGGCAGCGTTCAAATTCTTCATATTCACCCACGCAGGTGCAGTCTTTGTCCTCTTAGGCATAGGTGCAATATTCATGGTAACAGGCGACTTGGATATGTTCCAAGCGCAAATAGCGTTAATGAGCAGTAACCCGGAACTTGTAAAATGGATTCTGCTCTCCCTCACAATTGGCTTTGCAGTAAAAATGGCAGCAGTTCCAGTTCACATGTGGCTGCCAGATGCACATTCTGAAGCTCCTGCACCAATGTCCGCATTATTAAGCGGCGTAATAATCAGTGCTGGCGCCTACGCTGTATTACGAGTGGCGTTATTAACGGTTTTTCCAGCAGTAAGCGCAACAGAATTCGGAAACTTGTTCCTACATGGACTGACAGTTTTTGGAGTAATATCCGCTTTTTTCGGCTCTCTCATAGCATTAGTGGAAACAGACATAAAAAGGATAATTGCCTATTCAAGCATAGCGCACATGGGCTACGTTCTTTTCGGGCTTTCGCTCTTTCCATTCCAAGAACCCATAACAGGAACAGTCCTACATCTTGTAAACCACGCCGTGAGCAAAGGCTTATTCTTCTTGTCAGCCGGCGCAGTTATGAAACAACTAGAAATTCGTGACATACGTGAAATGGGTGGGCTTGCAGGAAAAATGCCAATCACCGCCACAGCATCGACAACAGCAGCTTTAAGCATAGCTGGAATACCACCCTTCGCATGTTTCATGAGTGAATTCCTAATATTCGTTGGAGCATTTCAAACAATCAACATTGACAACTTCTACCTCATCCCAACAGCTCTAATGCTAGTAGCCACAGTTTTATCCCTAGCATACGCCCTAAGATTCCTAAGCCACGTCTTCTTAGGTTCAACAAAACATGAGAAAGTCGCAGACGCCCCATCCTTCATGAAATTAGCCATGATTATTTTAGCCGTGTTCGTCGTTGTCCTCGGCGTATGGCCCACATTCTTCATACAACTCATAACAACCGTAAGTCTTGTTTAGCGAGGCAAACTAATGATAGAAATTTTAGACGTATCCCTACCCGTAATCGTTTTCGCCTCGTTCGCATTATTAACAATACCAGTAATTAAAGCCGCTCGAAAAAGACAAAAATGGAAAAATGCTCTAAACCTGTGCTGGTTTTTGGCAGTTTTCACCATCGCAGGCGCAACAGTGGCAAATCTAGCATTAAAATATTACTTGGAACCGCCACCTCAACCTTTTCTAAACTTATCGTTAATTGAGGGTTCTTCCGCCATCTTCTCCAGCATGTTCCTCGTCGACGCAGTTTCAATTTATATGGCGATAATCTTCACACTCGTCGGCGCAGTAGCCCTCATATACAGCCTTTTCTATATAGATTCAAACGAAAAGTTTTCAGAACGCTACTACGCTGTTATGTTAATACTCATTGGCTGCGTTATAGGAACAGCCCTCGCCGGCGATTTACTAACACTTTTCATATTCTGGGAAGCCACAGCGGCTGGCTCAAGCTTCTTGATGCTATACCAGAAAACAGCAGGGTCTTTGCATGCTACACTAAAATATTTGGTGATGATAGTAATCGCTTCAGCCTTCATAATCTACGGGCTTTCAGTGATTTACGCTCTTACGGGGACACTTAACTTTTGGGCAGTAAAACATGCCTTGGCTATTCTCGCTGACAAACATTTACTTGAAATCGCCTTCATTTTCATTGCGGCAGGCTACTCCATAGAGGCTGCAGTTGTGCCATTTCACATGTGGCTTCCAGACGCTTACACAGCGGCACCAGCCTCTTCCGCAGCCTTCCTTTCGACATTGGTTGACCAGGGAAGCTACTACGTTTTATTAAGGGTTCTCATCTACATTTTGACGCCGCCAACAGTTTTGCCATGGACTTTTATGTTTGCGGTTCTCTCAGCATTAACGATGGTTGTTGGTAACTTGCTTGCTTTGACTGAGAGAAACGTGAAACGACTATTCGCGTATATTTGCATTGCAGATGTAGGCTACAATCTTGTGGCAATAACGAGCGTAACACCGCTTGGAATAATGGGGAACCTCTACTTTTTTCTTGCTGGTGGAATAACAACAGCGCTTTCATTCATGGCTGTAGGAATATTTAACAGCATGGGATTCAAAACTTTAGATGATTTTTCTGGAGTAGGTAGAAAAATGCCGCTTACAAGCTTAGCCCTAATTTTAGCTGCCTTCTCATTTGCTGGAGTTCCAACATTCGCCGGTTTTATAGCCAAATACATGGTTTTCACGTCTGCAATAGAGGCGAATATGAGTTGGCTAGCCGTCATAGGGGTCTTAACAAGCGTTATCCAAGCAGCTTATCTCTTGAGGCTAATCAATTACATGTATGGTAGAAAGCCTAACGGAGAAGCTGAAGCAAAAATTAAGGAACCAAAAAAACTGCTTGTCCCAATATTTATTCTTGCAATTGCAATAATATTCTTGGGCATCTACCCTACAGCAGTTTTAAATCTCATAGACCCAGTAATAAAGCAGTTTCCTTTTATGCCATAACCCCTCTAAATATTAAATGGAGGAGGAATGGAAAAACGGAGAAGAACAAGCTTATAGCTTTTGATGATTTAAAACGACTTGTAATAGATCATGATTTTTGCACAGTTTGCGGCGCATGTGAAGCTGCTTGCCCAATTCACGCAATAAAAGTCACAGACAAACCAGAGAGGTTGTATGATTGTTCTGAACATTTAGACACATGCCCAATCTGTTACGATATATGCCCACACACAAGCGCACTTTTATACGAAACATTGAGATTCGTTGCAGATGCGCCGCACAGAAGAGAAGCGTTGGGTTGTTACAGAAAAATTGTACTTGCACAAGCCACTAACCCGACGATAAGAGAGGCAACAAAAAGCGGAGGAGTTATAAACGCTCTGCTAAATTTCGCAATTAACCAGAAAATAATTGACAGCGCCATTGTTTCAAAAGTGTCTCCAAGTCTAGCCGTAAAAGTTAAGCCCCTAATAGGTCTCGTGCCAGATGATGCCCTTTCCGCCGTAGACTCAAAAATCATGCCCTGCGCGGTTGCAGAGGCTTTTGGTCGCGCAGTTTTTGAACATGGCAAAGTTCACATAGCCTTCGTCGGCGTTCCCTGTCACGTCCTCGCCCTCCGAAAACTTGAAGCTTGGCAACACAAACTTATCGACAGTCTGGAAGTAACCATAGGGCTTTTCTGCCTCTGGACCTTTTCACTTGGCCGGCTATTAGAATATCTCTTCCAAGAGCATGGCGTCGCAGCCAACGAAATTATAAATGTTGACTTGGAAGGAAACAAATACGTAGTAACTACAGAAAATCGCACACTCAGAATTCCCATGTCGGAAATCAAACAGCATATCATGAACCGCTGCAAAACATGCACAGACTTCACATCTGAACTTGCAGACCTAAGCGTTGGCGGAGCAACCCCGCTAAAAGACTGGTCAATAATAATCGTCAGAACCAAAAAAGGTGAAGACCTGCTCAACTTAGCCGTTGAAAAAGAAATTTTGACAACTAAGGAAATAGCCGTTGAACCAGACGCGCTGGCACACCTAATCAACATATCAGCCCACAAAAGGAACAACGCTTTACAAGAAGCAAAAAACATGGAGGAAAAAGGCATAACAATTCCAACAGCCGCAGAGTTTTACATAAAACCAACACTAGTCGAAATTAGCATGCTAAAGGAAATGAAAGTAGAACAAATCATGACAAAAAACGTCATCACACTAACACCAAAAATGACAGTAAACGAATTCTTCGACAAAATAGCTGAACACCACCACACAGGCTTCCCAATAATAGACGAATCCAAAAAACTAGCAGGAATAGTCACCCTGCAAGATGCAATGAAAGTTGCCAAAGAAAAAAGAAGCCAGGTATCCCTCGAAGAAATCTGCACAAAAAAACTCGTCACAACCTTTCCAGAAGAAACAGTAGCAGAAGCCTTCGAAAAAATGAATAAACACAACATCGGAAGACTACTCGTCGTCAACAACAAAAACAAAGATTTACTAATCGGAATTCTAACAAGAAGCGACATAATGCACGCGTTAAGAACCCAACATTGAACTATACGCCGTTAACAGCGACTAATAGAAGTTATCCAAGATTTCTCGTGGCATTTTGGGCATTTCGTGGTAGGCTGTGTTAGGTGTAGTTGTGGGATTTGGAGGTGGGTGGGGCATGTTTGGGAGTCGCCCTTTTCTCTATTTCAAACATTCTTTTGGAGTAGCGTGAATTCTGTTGAGGTAACGAAAGTCGTATAATATTATCATTTTATTTTTTCTTTCCCAGTTCAAAGAGAAAATTATTTTCGCTGCATAACTGGCAGGAACTGCTGGGAGAAGAAGACTAACCATGGGGACTCCCGCTGCTGGGCCGTAACTGAAGAGCAGAAAGACTAAACAGAACACCACGGGCACACCGACAAGTAAAGTTAGCATCAAAGTTTTAAGAGTTGTCTTGTATTCGCCCTTAGTTTCAATGCTGCGAGTTTGCCTCCATGCAATCAGAACCCCTAAACCCAAACCGAAAACCACTCCGAGACCGCTGAGGATTAAATTAAAATTAACGATTGTCGAATCGAAAATGCATATTAAAGTCCATAACAAAAACAACAAGCCATCAAAGAACACAGCTCTCGGCTTCAACCACTTATCCCCGCACACATTGAAAACAAAATGAACCTATTAAAATTTTCACCACCATCAGAAAGCTTCAATTAACAAAAGTTCATGAGTATCCTGAGAAAGACCTATCCTTATTCCTTTAACGATGACTAAAAGAGAACTTTAGGACATTCTTATTTGGCCCGATCAGCTGCATCCTTAGCCAACAACAAAAGCTCACCAGGATCCCTCCCTATAACCACATCACAATAAACAAGAATATGCTTGGTTGTTTGCTCCACAGTCAACCCCAACTCAGAACCAACCAAAGCACTCCAATTGGTCTTCTCCACACGACGTCAATCCACAGGCTGAACAGGCCCTCCAAAATCGGATACTTAAAAACACAATTATGAAGCCTAAAAACAAAGCTAGACGCCAAACCCTCACATCCAGTGAGAAACTTTTTACAAGTCTCAGTTGTCTCGTAAAATGCTGGCCATCTAGGTCCAGTACGCTTAACTAAGCCTGCCTTCTCCAACTTTTTCAAGTAGTAATGAACATGCTGGCGGCTCATTCCAAGGAGCCTAGCCACCTTCGTAGGATAATTTTCGTCAATTAACTTCGGATTGGAATGAGCCTTGTCTGAACACTAGAGTTGTAAAATTTTACTTTTAACAGACTTTTTACACCAAATAAATGTTCTAAAAATAAAACCACAAGAATTTTCTGCTCTTTGCAAAGGACACTATCCAAAAACGGACATATCCAAAACATGCGATTCCAAAAGTTTAAACTGAATTTTAACTAACACCCGCATCGCTGGCATTAAAAAGTGGACAATTATAAAGATGAAAACATAGAAAAAGGGGATTGTGCGGGAGATATCTCCATTTTAGACTTTTCTGGCCGGACTATACTACCGGAGCTTGTTTTTATAGTATTTGATTTTGTTACGGGTTAAAAGGCTTTTATCTACAGTTTTATGTGATGAGGAGAAAATGTGAGGTTTTGTTATGAGAAAAAATTGGATTTTTAATATTCTTCGCTTTCGCTTTCGCCTGGCGGTTTTTCCGGTCCTTTTCCTTCTTTTGGTTTTGTTGCTGCGATCACGTCGTCTATGCGGAGTATCATTGATGCTGATTCTGCGGCTGACTTGACTGCTTGTTCTTTGACGATGACTGGTTCGACTACGCCGTTGTTTAGCATGTTTTCTGTTTTTCCTGT
>Ga0080004_1154007_pt1 | contig 22505 bp, 22 predicted proteins | sample WasSprMetagenome_FD_69207 | JGI IMG/M metagenome (GOLD analysis project Ga0080004, IMG submission 69207) | Sulfidic aquatic microbial communities from Washburn Spring, Yellowstone National Park, USA - WS (SPADES assembly) (version 2) | ecosystem: Environmental > Aquatic > Thermal springs > Hot...
ATTAAGAGAGGAAATATAAAAATGTTGTTTAAATTGTAGGTTTATTAGATATGCTTATGCTTGCTGCTACTGGTACGTATCTATAGTATTTTGCATAACTTTCCTACCTTAAATGTATGTTATGGTTGATCTGATTGAGGGTGGAGGAAAATACGAATTCAGCATAGGCAGATACTTAACATGGAAACGATGGTGAAGGAACTTAGCGAAATACTACTTATCGTAGGATGGAATCTATTCTATCAAGTGGGGACGTTTACGTGTGCGTGGAGGCCTTGGCAGATGATAGAGTTTAACCATGGAGGCTTAAATGATTAAGTGAATAGCTATGAATTCTTTAAGGTGAGGGGATTGTGTATATGGGACATTAAAATCATGCATAGAGCAGCCTCTATAAATTTATATGGATAGTTTGGTTTTAATGTTGGTGGTGGGTGTGAGTCGAACATTTGTGGAGATTGAGATAGAGGGGAGGAGAGCCTATGCCCTGTTTGATGCTGGCTCGATGCGTTCCTACATTAGGAGGGAGTTTTCTTCAGATGTTAAGCGGAGAATAATGCCTTTTGATGTAGGTTTGGGTGGACGTATTTACAGGATTACAGAAGCTTGTTTAATGGAGTGTGCTTAAAAGGGAGGAGTGGATTAGAATTAGGGATTTAGTGGATAAGGATGATTTAACTCTTGAGGAGGCTTTAGAGTTTAGAGACCTTGCTGGGAAAGCAATTAAGGAGTATGAAGGTAAGCCTGAAGTATACAAGCTACACATATACTCATGCATAATAGTTGATAGCTAGAAGAAAGGATATGGAGAGCAGAGCTTAAGTGAAAACTAGCTTAGCATACTTTACCACTGCAAAGCTAACTCCAAGCTAAATATTAATACAACATAAACATACACAGCCCAGAACTCGGCATGATGAAGCAGAGCTGAAAACAGAGAATCTCAGCTTTGTGGCTTAATTTCGAAATTCGCAAATTATCCATATAATAGAATGGAAAAACCTTAACATTACTCCTTAATTCATATCGAATTAAAATAAAAAGTACGATTATCGAAGAATTAAGCCATAAAGCTGAATCTCCAACTTCAGTTGTTAAAAGGCGCTGTTCCCGGCGTAAGGTTTATACGTGTCTTAGCAATATTACCCTATGTTTTCCACAGCTGTTCTTAGGGGTGTTAGGATTAATGCTTTAAGGAGGAGGGTATGGTTTAAACTATCAGTATGGGGGAGGTCAATAATTGATTTAATAATAAAATGCATTAAGGGTAAAGTACTTAGTAGCGTAACGAAAATAGTAATTAAGATCCTTAATCTAGTTGAGGATATACTCCTAGGGGTGATGGAGGTAGGGTTTGAAGTAGCTAGGAGATATTTAGGTCAAGCATTAAGATGGGTTTATGTTAAGGCTTTAAGCTGGCTAAGAGATGAAGCATACATACTCCGCCTAGTAATATCATACATATGTGTGTGGAAGCTTAAAGATCCTCAAGTAGGTTTTTGGTGGTTTATTATCAGTGAATAACTCTTTAAGTAGAGTTAAGCTTCGTTTCGCAGGTTTAGAGATTGAGTTTACTGATAGGGATAGGGGTATTCATCAGGTTTTAGAGTTCGCTGAGAAGAGTACTTGGTATCCTATTGTTGTATTCGGTCCTGAAGGGTGTGGTAAAACGTCTTGGCTTAAGCAGAGTGTTGAAGTATTAAGGAAGCTTGGGTTCGATACTATCTACATTGATCCCATGCATAGAGACTTCATTACCTACACTGATGTATGGGATGTTGCGAGAAGATTTGCTGAGGCTGCTGCAGAGGCTGTTGATGTAGCTGGGGTTAAGCTAGCTACATTAGCTATAGACTCAGTTAAGGAGCTTCTCAGCAGGTGGAGGAAGAGGAGGATAGCTGTTTTAGTGGATGATGTTTTCCAAGCTATTGGACTGGATAAAGCCTCTATATATGTTAAAAGCCTTTTAAATTTAATTGAGTATCCACCTCAAGACTACGAGAAGATAGTTGTTGTTGCAGCTACAAGCGAAGGCATTTCAAGATGGGAGATCGGTAGGCATAGGTGGGCTTTACTAAGACCGATGTGGAACATGAGTAGGAAGGGGTTTGAAGAGCTTTACGAGAAGCTTCCAAACCCCAAGCCTCCCGTAGAAGAGGTTTGGAGACTCGTAGGCGGTAATCCAGATGCTCTCAGAAGACTTTATCAAGCTGGATGGAATACAGATAGTGTTACTGCAGAACTTGCTAAATCAAAGCGTTTAACCAAAGACTTTGTCAGAAAATGGGGGCAGCACCTCAGAAACGTTGTTGACGACCCAGATAACCTCTGGGAGGAGATCCCTGAAGAGCTAGTGAATGAGCTTACAGCAAGAAACCTCATAGTCTACGACATGTACGATAGGGATCCATGGTTCTGGATAGATGAACCACCACCTGAAAGAGATTTAGAGATTGGTGTTGGAAGATATGTTGCATGGCAGACACCACTACATAGAGAAGCCGTCAAGAAAGCTCTGAAGAGATAAAACACACTAGCGGAGAGTTGGAGGATTATTGAAATACATATCCTTATAGGAGCTAGACTTGCCGACAGCTCTAAGCAAATCCTAAAAGTCTTAAGCAAACAACCCCCACTAAATAGGACTGAAAACATCCATAAGAAAGGGGCAGCCACAAAATCTTAAGCATCTTCAATTTAAAGCCTTGAGCTCAAGAGGGGCATGTCCAACTATTATTTAGCTATTCATCAACTTCAAAGCTTATCTAAGAAAGGTTTATGAGTTGCTGGACACACCTACTCAAAATTAAACTGGTGTTAGAGAAATGAGCATTTATCAGCGATTTTCTAAGTGTTTCTATAAATGCTTTTAAGAAATCATCAAACTCCTTTTTAGGCTTCTCAACAAAAAGATTTCTTTCAAAAGGATCTTCTAAAACCTCCCTTCCTACCTCTAATCTTTCTTTATTCCTTTCTAAGACATCTCTATACTTCTTATAGTATAAACTTGCCTTTATTTTTCAATGATTTCATCTCAAAATCTTCTACGTAAAATCCATGCTTTTGAAGAACAAACAAATCGTAGAAATCCCTAAGCTTCTGGGACTTCCTTGTCAAAATTGCTCTTACCTTCTCACATAAAATCTCTTTTTCATCATAAGCATTTATTTGAAATGGCTTGTAAAAATCCAAAAACTCTTTAAAATATGCTCTTTCCTCCCTTTTTAAGTCAGCTACATCTAATAAAGTTTTTACAAACACATTCTTGGGTTTGAACAAAACGTTTTCAACATAATTTACCTGAATTTTTACGAGCTCAGAGCCTTTCCAAAGCTTAAAAGTCGCCATTCTTCCACCACCGCCAAATTCTAAGAATTTTTTGTCCTTAAGCTTAGGCTTAAAATCCAAGCTAACTTGCTTGCAGGCCTTCTCCAGGATAAAGCCAAAATCACTTATTCTGCTCAGAAGCTCATTCCTCAGCTTTTTTCTCCCTAAATTTTTCCAAACCTCCTGATTCTTCCAAGTAAAATCCAAGTCTACACTAAACCTGTAGTAGCCGAAGTAGCATTTTACTAAGCAGCCTCCTCCCTTGAACAAATAATTTTGCCCTATGTCTGAGTAGTAAATCTCCTTCAAAATCTTATGCAAAGCTACGTCTTTCTCTATCAACTCCAGGTTTTTAACTCCTGATTTTTCTGAAATGAATTCAGACAAGCTTGGCATTTTCCACAACTCTTAAAAAAGTTTTTGGATAGAACTTCAAGTATGTTTTAAGCCTTCTTTTCTCTAAGTTTTTAGCATAATCTTCAATAGTTGAAATTATCCTTTCCTCAGCGACATTCCTATACCTAGAAACATAAATAAAATCTAAAATGGTCTTTTCCGGATCTGAAAATTTAATCCCATCCCTATTGATAATTCCGAAACCAAAAAGTTTGCTCTTAAGCTTGATGAACTTAACCTTCTCCCCCCGCAATCCTTATCTCCCTTGGCCTAAATATCTCATCGTTTAAAACGAATATTACGTTAAAAACTCATGTGTTAAGCCATTCAATCTCAAAGAAGTGTAAAGCCCAAAGTACCAGTTAAGCCTAAGCTTATTCATTCCTAAAGAAATCACTTTGTAAGTATCTATAGCCTTTTTAAGCTTAAACTCTTCTAAGCTTTTAACATAATACAAACCCCTCAAAATTCTAACAAGAAACCGTAATGTATCATGTAATTTATTGTATGCATAGTGTTTGCTCCAAACTCTTTACAGACTTCCTCCACTTCTTTTCTTGTTGCTGCCTTTCCACCGAGATTTGAAAGAATGTACTTTGTTATCAGTTTCATAACTGTTATTTATATAACAACCCTTTAAAAAAGTTTTAGGTTGTTATATAAAGCGAATCCGCAAAAGCTACTATGACTGTAACAAAAATAAAGCACACATAATTGCTCGTTTGGCTTATCCAGCTTTATGACTTAACTAAATTTTCTGTTAACCCTCCTTCCCCTTACGGATTGGAGGAGGTTTGACGAGAGGCTTATTAGGTGTGATGAGCTTCTTCCAGCCTAGACTTTCTTGAAGGCTATACTGCATGGCTAAACATAGCTAAGAAATAGCGATCAAGCATATATAAAACACTAATAAACCTAGAAAGCTAAAGCAATAGCTAAAAACTAGGAATTTAAACCAGAAGAATTAAGCCGCAAAGCTTTAAATTATACTAAATGTAAATGATGGTGAAGTATGATAAGCCATTACGAAATTACCCTTAATGAATTGAAAAGTAGCTTGTTGAAAGAATTTGGGGATAAAGTTAAATCCATAGTGGTCTACGGCTCTGTAGCAAGAGGAGAGGCGGATGAGGAAAGTGATTTAGATGTTTTTATTGTTCTTGAGGATAACTCCATTTATAGAAGAGTTTCAGATATAGCATATAAAATTGATTTAAAGAATAGAACAGCAACCTCAATATTTTGGGTAACTCCAAAAGAGCTTATGAAATACTTGAAGAACGGCTCACCATTTATTGAAAATGTAGCTAGTGAGGGTTTTGTTTTGTATGACGATGGAGTATTTACCAGAGTTCGTGAAAGTATCTATAAGAAGAGCTGATAAAGCCCTTCTAGCTGCTAATCGAGAAGAACCTATTAGAGGATAGTGTTTCAAGAGCTTACTACGCTATGTTCTATGCAGCTCAAGCAATTCTATATATGAAAGGGTTAAAAGCGAAAAGTCATGCTGGAGTTAAAAGCTTATTTGGGAACATATCGTAAAAAGGGGATTATTAGCGAAGAACTTGGAAAAGCATTTTCAAGAGCCTTTGATTTAAAACAGAAAAGCGATTATGAAATACAGATTCAACTTGAGGTGAAAGATGTTGAAAAATTAATTAAAGAAGCTGGAGAATTTATAAATAAAATTAAGGAAATTTTAAAGATTAAATAAACCCTGAGTTCCCATCAAGTAAAGCTTATGTTTGGTCCGATTCTTTCTGTCAGGTTAGAGGAGTTATGTTGAGTTGCTTCATAAAGTCTGAAGTGGAGATAAGAGATAAGAAGCTTCACAGTCTAGATATTGTCACAACCTGATGAAGTTTACAAAAGATCAGGAATAATGTGAGATATTTCTTACGAGAACTTGACGATAAGTTTTACATATAGTAACCGTGAACAATGAGGTTGTAGCATATCTTATAAATGTTAAATATAAGATTAAATGATGGTTAGAGAATGGTTGAAATGGGTCTAGTATCCTTACTAGAAATAGATCTTAAGGAGCTAGTAGTATCAATCGAGGAGAAGAATAAACAACCGTAGCAGTTAGGTTTATCCCACGAGCAAAAACATCCCCTGTAGCATTTATATCTCCAACAACATCGAGCTTTTTGACTGGTGATGACGTGTCAATACCAACGTTGCCAGCGAAATAATTATTTCCCGAACCGGCAACATTATAAAATAGAACTGGTACCAATTGCTGAGCCAGTATCATAAATGTATCTTGAACCTCGAATTCCATTTTATATGTTGCCGATTAAAAGCGAGTTGAAAAATATGTGAAGAAACATCATCATTAACCAGTTAATAAACTAGTTGGTACAGGGTTAAAGATTGCTGCAATGTAACCCAATTTTTCCCATTTATCCATATAAATAAGTTGAAAAATATAAATAAGGCTTTTTAAAACTAAGATTAAAGTGAAAAGTATGGAAATAGGGCCTTACATTCATAGAGTCAGACAATCTTTAATTAAAAACAAGAAAAAAATTACATTGTATACTTTAGGTTACTTTGCTACTGGATATGTCGTAACTTTAGGATTATACCTTTTAGCAAATCCAGGTTATCTAAAACCATGCCCACCAACTCTAGCACCATACAAGTGTACTGGTGTTGTGGGTTTAGTTAGAAATTTAGCGGTTAGACCTGATTTCTGGCTTCAAGTTGCAACCTGGCCTCTAACATTACTACTTTATTTAACTGATAGTACATAAATTCCAACTAAAACAAAATATTTTGACTATTAAAAAATCCGCCGAAATTTTTGTTGTTTTGTGCGCACTAATGGTAAAATGAACAATTTATCAAGCAATTTGCCGAAAAAATAGCAAAATCAAATTCAAAACAAACTTTCAAACAGTTTTTGGTAGTATTACGAACATAATTTAAGAAATTAACACTAAAAAATGCCCACTCACTAAGTGCAGAATCATCAAAAAATCACATGAGGTATTCTTCTATTTCTGGAGTTCCAACTACTTTAGCAATTTCAAGCATGACATCTTTCCTGAGATTTCTTGCAACCCATTCCTGGGCTAATATCTTCAATTCTCTTTTATAATCAACGACCCATTTCCAAACGCTTGGATGAAAGAAGGTGGTTTAAAGCTGCCTAGAAGGTTATAGAGGTTTATCTGGATGAAGACCATGATATCTTATTTATAAGATTTAAGGAGCCGGAGAGAATTGAGCTAGGTGAGTCCTTAAAACAAAACGTCTGCAACACTCTTTACAGAGGAGGAAAACAACGAGATTACAGCACTTGAAATAGTGGGTGTAAGTGAACTAATAAAGGAACTAAGCAGGTAGTAGCAAAACCTCTACATAGAAAAGCTATCAGAGAAGTAATAGTATCACCATAGTTAAAGAGGAAAAACCAATAAGGCTTATTCACAGCACTCCTGCCTCCCAGCATAAGCTTTATACGTATCTTAGCAATATTACTTTATGCTTTCCGCAGCTGTTCTTAAAGATGTTAAGATTAAAGCTTTAAGGAAGAGAGTATGGTTTAAGCTATCCCTGGAGGAAAGATCAATAATCGACCTAGCAATAAAATACGTTAGAAAGGTTAAGAGTAAAGTTCTCAATAATGTATTAACGAAAATAGTAATTAAAATCCTCAGCTTAACTGAGGACCTATTCCTTAAAGCAATGAGTATAGGGTTTGAAGTAGCTAAAAGATATGTAGGTCAAGCATTAAGATGGGGTTACGTTAATGCTTTAAGCTGGCTAAGAGATGAAGCATACATATTCCACCTAGGAATATCATGGATGAATACACCACCAACATACAGATACGAAACATTAAAAGTAGAATGCGTAGAATAGAAGATTTGCTTTAACTCTTAAGTGAAGTGTACTAATGGATTCATTTATGAGGAGCCTTAGCATAAGCTACTAATGGCTAGAATACGTAGAGCTTGTAGAGAAGATCCCAAAGATTGTTAAATCAATACTACGCATAAACTATATCAACCCTATGTATAAGGAGATTGCTGTAAGGTTTAAATGCCGTTAGACTCCTACCCGGACTTGAAGTCTGCTTCCCAGGTTCACCTACAGCTTGCTTTAAAGTATCTTGATGAGGGTAGGAGCCTTATCGGGAAAGACCCTACTCAGGCTAGTGAAAAGCTCTATAAAGCTGCTGAAGAAGCTGTAAAGGCTCTCACAGCATACTTTAACCTATCCAACATTCTCTCAAGCGTTGAGAAGAGGGGTAGATGGACAGTTACAGAGCTTGAAAAAGCTGTTGAAGCCATTAGCGAGAAGCTTGGAGCATGGTTTAGAGGGTTATGGGATACTGCATGGACTCTACATGTCTGGGGATTTCATGAAGCAAAACTCAACTCAAAAGCAGTAGAAATAAGACTACCAGACATAGAGAGAATAGTTATAGAAACACAGAAAAACATGAAGGAAGAGAAGTAGCTACCCAATATTTACATCATCACTCCTGTACGGAGCCTCTTAAGATATTGAAACGTAATTGTTGCGGTAAAGCCCCACAAACAATATAGCTTCCCGGGAAAGTTAGGTGTAGATTAATGAATAGATTTATATGCTAAGTGCTAGGATGAAAGTTAGAGTGTTTATTGAAAGCTTGTTTCCGAGATGAGGAATTCATCCCTGCCGTAACGAGATATACTAGTAAGCCTTCCGAGAATGTTTGAGAGGCTGATAGATACATTACTAGATACCTTGACGGCTATCGCTGAAACATTTATCTCTCCAACAGTGTGTGAGGGAGCTTATAGCAAAAACCTGTAGTGTACAGCATACACAATGGAAAACCATAGTGCTGAATAGATAAGCCACCTAGAAAGATCTGAACACAATATTGGTAGGCGATAACTTAACATGACTTCCACACGGAGAGGCTGTAGAAGGATTCTGGTGAAGAGAGGTGAGTAGGAGCAGAGATCAATGCTTTAACCAACACTTGGCCACGTCAGCTCTGAAGGAGGCTAAAAATGCTTTAAAGCTTGCCAATGAGGAGCTTAAGAGCTTCCGCGGGGAGGCTTTAAGGCTTAGGGATGCATGTGAGAAGGGATGGTTGGCGGTGCTTCTAGCAACCGATGTCCTCCTGGCTGAGCTTGGCTTCAGGAAGCCTGAGAGCTACGCTGAGAGGAGGATACTTCTCAGGGAGCTTGAGAGGAAGATGCCGAGAGCTGCTGAATTCAGCCTTAGAGACAGGCTTGGGGCAAGAGGCTACTACCTCCATATCCTCGGCTACCATGAAGGCTCACTAAGAGAGGAGGAGGCTGCTGAGGAGCTTGAGAAGGCTAGAAAATACGTGGAGGACGTAGAGAAACTCATCAAGGAAGCGAAGCAAAAGAAACTTGGAGAGCGTAATCATCATGGTTAGATCAAAGTCTGCTCTGCACGGCAAGAAGATGGAAAACCCTCTAATAAATAGCTTTAACATCTGTAGCATAATGTGAGAGCCTCACTTAGTGGGAAATGTTAATAGAGTGTTAACTTAATAAAGCTGATGTATGAGGAGGGTTAAACTATCCTTCGCAAGAGGTTTAGAAGTTGAGTTTTGTGATAGGGAGAGAGCTATCCAGCAGGTTGAGGAGATCGCTGGGGAAGGCACTAGGCTTCCAGTAGTTGTCTATGGGCCTGAGGGATGTGGTAAGACATCTTGGCTTCTGCAAGCTGTTGAAGTCCTTAAGGACCTAGGCTTCAGCATTATATACTTCAACCCCTTAAGAAGAATGTTTCTCTCCGAGGTTGGTGTTAAGAGTATTGAGGAGAGGATTCAGGAGGTGTTGAAAGCCTCCTCAGAGTATGTATTAGCCAGGTTTGTTTGGAGCATTATAGACTTAGCGAGGGAAGCTATTAAGATCGGTAGGAGGAAGCTCACTATTATTGTTGACGATGCATTCCAGCTTATAGATGCTAGGGAGGCTTCACTTATTGTTAAAGGCTTACTTGAAATCATCGAGTACCCGCCTGCAAGCTACGAGAAGATCGTAGCTATAGCAGCTACTAGTGAGGGTATCTCAAGAATTGAGATCGGTAGACATCTATGGGCTTGGATAAAGCCCATGTGGAACATGAGTGGAAAGGGCTTTGAGGAGCTTTACGGGAAGATACCTGGCTCTAAGCCCCTATTCGAAGATGTTTTGAGGTTAACAGGCGGTAACCCAAGAATACTTGCACAGCTCTACCAATCCGATTGGAATACTGATACAGTTGTTAAAAGCCTCATAGACTCCAAGAAGCTAGATGCATTTACATCCTCCCTCAGCAGTGATGAGAGGATGTGGCTTTCGGAAGCGGTTAATGATCCTGACACACTCTTCACAAGGGAGAGAATACAGCTACTAAACAAGCTTGTTAATCTAAACCTAGCTGTTGACGCAATACCGGGAAGAGAGCTTAACCGATGGATAGATGAACCCCCGCCCGAGAAGGATTTAGAGCTTGGAATTGGAAGACACGTAGCATGGCAAACACCACTACATAGAGAAGCCATTAAGAAAGCTCTCACAGCTTAACTCTAAGATGTTGTGAAGACTAAGAATCACGTAGAGCCTCAACATAGATGTAGTTAAACATCCCAACCGTACAGATAGCCCTTAAGAGAGGCAATCATAATATGTATTTATGTGTGAACTCCCACCATTACATGGTCTTAAAGACATTATCTTATATGCGGAGAAGCTGTTGAAGAAACGCTTAAGGAGTATAGGCAGTGTCTATGGGTAGCAGGAATAGAGTTAAGCTTCTCTTCACCCCTGGATTAGATGTCGAGTTTACTGATAGGGAGAGAGCTATCCAGCAGGTTGAGGAGATTGCTGGAGAAGATACTAGATTCCCCATAGTCGTATTCGGACCTGAAGGATGTGGGAAAACGGCTTGGCTTAAGCAAAGCGTTGAAGTTCTCAAGGAGCTTGGCTTTGACGTTATCTACATAGATCCTGTTCACAAAGACTATGTTGCCTACACTGATGTGAGAGGTATTGTTGATAGATTGTCTGAAGCTGCTGCGGAAGCTATTGGTGTTGCTCAAGTTAAGCTTGCCACCCTCGCTATAGATCTTGTTAAGGATCTTCTCAGCAGGTGGGGGAAGAGGAGGATAGCTATCTTGGTGGATGATGTTTTCCAGGCTATTGGGCTTGATAAGGCTGAGATCTATGTGAAGAGCCTACTTGGATTGATTGAGTATCCGCCTGCAAGCTACGAGAAGATAATAGCTATTGTTGTTACTAGTGAGGGTATTACTAGGGAGAGGATTGGTAGACATAGATGGGCTGAGCTAAGAACAATGTGGAATATGTCTAGAGAGGGTTTTAAAGAGCTTTATGAGCAAATACGAAGGTGGACTTCAGGCAATATACTGGGTTTTGAAGATGTTTGGATGTTAACAGGCGGAAACCCAGGTATACTTGCCCAGCTATACAGAGCTAGCTGGGACATCAATGCCGTTACCACCACCCTCATCGAGGATAGGAAGCTTACATCCAGCTTCATCAACAAGTGGAGACGTTGGCTTGAGGAAGCAATCAGAGACCCCGACATCCTCTGGGGCGCTGACACACCGGAAGAGCTTGTGAACGAGCTTACAGCGAGAAACCTCATCATCTACAACATGCATAGCAGAATAAAGATACGATGGATAGACCAACCACCACCCGAAAGAGATCCTGAACTCGGCATCAGCAGATACACTGCTTGGCAAACACCACTACACAGAGAAGCCGTCAGAAGAGCAGTTGAGGAGTACAAGTAGTGAGAGCTTTAAGGCAAGAGCAGAGCTCAAGGACGGATTAAAGCCCTCTACAAGTGCCCTACATACTTTAGGAATCGCTATCAATAACCAAGTTAAGTAGTAAGTAGTGCTTCGGCAGCTTAATACTTAATAATCGTTTTCCATTTAAATTGGTATGGATTAAGGAATTAGGTAAGTGAGCATCTTGAAGAGAGCTGTCCTACACTTCGCTGATTTCAAAATTGAACTTGTCGATAGGGATAGAAGTATTCAGCAGGTTGTTGAGTGGGCTAAGGAGGGTACCTGGTGCCCAATCGTTGTATTCGGTCCTGAAGGATGCGGTAAGACTGCATGGCTGAAGCAGACTACAGAGGTTCTTAGGGAGCAGGGGTTCGACGTCATTTACATCGATCCCATACACAGAGACTTCATCGCCTACACAGATATAAAGGATGTTATGAAGAAGCTGGCTGAAGCAGCTGTGGAGGCTATCGATGTAGCTGGGGTTAAGCTAGCAACCCTAGCCATAGACTCAGTTAAGGAGCTTCTCAGCAGGTGGAGGAGGAAGAGGATAGCCGTTCTAGCGGACGACGTCTTCCAGGCTATTGGGCTGGATAAAGCCGGCATATATGTGAAGAGCCTGCTGAACCTTATCGAGTATCCGCCGCAAGACTATGAGAAGATGGTTGTGATTGCTGCTACGAGCGAGGGAGTCTCTAGGAGGGAGATTGGTAGACATAGATGGGCTGAGATAATGCCCATATGGAACATGAGTAGAAGAGGCTTTGAGGAACTTTACGGGAAGCTCCCAAACCCCAAGCCTCCCATAGATGAGGTCTGGAGGCTTACAGGCGGCAACCCATACATGCTTGAGAGACTATACAAGGCTAAATGGAATGTAAACATCATAATTAATAGGCTCATAGGGGAGAAGGAGATAACACCCAGCTTCACCAACACGTGGAGGAATTGGCTTGAGAAAGCTGTTGAAGACCCAGATAATCTCTGGAGCGCTGACACACCAGAAGAGCTTGTGGACAGGCTTATAGCCAAGAACCTCATAGTTTACAACATGTACAATAGGGATCCCGTATTCTGGATTGATCAGCCACCACCTGAAAAAGATTTAGAGCTCGGTATCGGTAAGCACGTAGCATGGCAAACACCACTACATAGAGAAGCTGCTAGAAGATGTTTAACCGCTGAAGAGAGACTTCAATAAATGAATTTATAAACAGCGGCGCTTCCCAAAGCTTAGAACCTAGTAATCTGTGAGGTTTCATTGCTCAACAGAAACACTCTATATCCAGTATCCCGTCTTAGAAAAGATTTTGGGATAGTCCCAATTTTCAAACCTCAACTATATCTAAAGGCTTTAGTTAGAGTGTTATTAAATAACAAAAAAGGTGAAGGCGCTAGATTACTTAGTTTGCGCAGTCTTTGAACTCTTTAGCAGAGTCTTAACTTTGTGTACATTTAGAAAGGAGGGGTTTAAAAACAACATATGGAAAAGGTGAGATAGTGAAAAATGTTGTCGCCGTTATCAAGACAGCCGATGATTACAGCAAAGTAGAGAGCGCCATTCAACATGCTGTAGAGTTTGTTGGGGGATTAGATTTAGCGCAAAAATATGACTGCATAGTTATCAAAATAAATCTATGCGATTTTAGAGACCCAAACACAGGCGCCATAACGCACCCCATGTTTCTAGATGCCTTTTTAAAATACTTGAGGGCCGTTTTTCCTAGCGCTGAAATCTGCATTGTTGAAAGCGATGCAACAGTAGCTCGTCCAAACCTCTTTATGAAATGGTTTGGTTTTGATCGTATCCTGAAAAAATGGAGGGCTGAATGGGTAAACTTGACTGAGTGCAAGACGTTCAAAAAGGAGATAAGAGGACGCTACTTTTCAGAACTGGATGTCCCAGAAATTTTTAAGGATTCATTCTTCATTACTTTGCCGAAATTAAAAACCTCAATTGTTACAAAGATAACATGTGCACTCAAAAATCAGTTTGGATGTCTTCCATATCCGGACAAGATTAAATTTCATAAGCACCTTGACGACATAATCGTCGACGCTAACCTAGCTTTTCACCCTTGTCTATGTCTCGTGGACGGTGTGATTGGGATGGTTGGAATTCAAGGTCCAACTTTTGGAACTCCAAAACGTATGGGGCTTGTCATCTCAGGGGTAGACCCTGTTGCTGTGGACTCTTTTTGCGCCAGAATATTAGGCTTTAATCCATACTTCATTGGGCATATAAGAAAGGCCTCACATACAGGAATAGGCTCTATGCATTATAAGGTGATAGGCGACTCTACTTACGATTTAAAGATTGATGCAGAGTGGGGTTATACTGAAGCTCTAATGATGAGAATTGCACAATGGCTCCGAAACAGATCTCAAAGGCGGTGAAGCATGATTAGAACAGCAGTTATTGGATGCGGAGCGATAGCTCAAAGAGCGTATCTTCCAACCTTAACATCAATTGAAGGTGTTGAAGTGGCAGCTGTTGTAGATGTTAATGAGACCTTGGCAAGAGACATGGCTAAAAAGTACAAGGTACCAAGGTATTTTAGTGATTACAGAAAAATCTTACACGATGATTCTATTGATCTGGTATGTATTTGTACTCCATCCTACCTACATGCCCAAACATCGTTAGACTTCTTACGAGCGGGAAAACATGTACTAGTCGAAAAGCCATTTGCATTATCAGTCAAAGATGGAAGAGAGGTTTTAAGAGTGGCTAAACAAAATAATCGCAAAGTGGCCGTAGCTTATGAGTACAGATACTTTCCCAGCATGAAAAAGTTGAAGGAAAGAATAGAGAGCGGGCGGTTAGGGACAATAACCTCAATATTAGGTGTTGCTCACACCCACATTCCTCTAACTTGGACAAAGTCGACTTGGCTTTATCAGGATGATGTCGGAGTGCTTTACGACTTCACACCTCATCTAATCGATACAATTTTATGGCTTGTCGCTTTAGATGTAGAAGAAGTCGTGGCTTTCGGCCAAAGATACCCCATCGATATGCCATGTTTAACCGAGGCTGAAATAATGCTGAAGTTCAAAAACAACGCAACGGCTTTAGTTAGTGTTTCTTGGCTTACGGGTACAACGCTATTCACGCTAAGCATTTATGGCACCGGCGGATGGATACTCGAAGACGTATTTTACGACCATTTTATAGAAGTTCACGGGACGATTCATCCTATTAATGAGTTGAAGAGCTCTCTGCGCAAAACACTAAAAAATGTTGGAAGGGCACTAAGTGGAACTCTTTTCGAGGGCGGACTTGCGTTCTACAAACCCTTAATCTCAGACGTCGTACAAAACATTGAAAAAGGTGATAGAGTTCCCGTTTCCGGAGAGGAGGCCTTAAACGTTTTAGCAGTCTGTGAAGCTGCGAAATTGAGCATTACACAAAAGCGCATCATTAACATTAAGGAGATGATGGAGGACTGAAGGTATTGTCTGTTCCGCAGAACTTTATGGACATCTACTCATCATCCATCATCTATAGTATTTCGCGCAACTTTTTCTACGCGTGCTAAGGCGTTGCTAAATTTTACGTTTTCTTGTATATAGTGGTGTTTGGAGGTGAAGAGTTGTTTAGGAGATGTTCTTGCATGTTTGGATAATGTTGAGGAGTTTGTCTGTAAGCTTTATCATCACTCCGGTGCTAGTAGGCCGCCTAGGAATCCTCTGGGTATTTTGAAGGCTTTAATTGTTAAGCATTTTAGGAATACTCCAGAGACATTGAGAGGATGAGGAGTCCGTCATTCTTCCCAGCTTACGTATTTCAGAAAGTGCATAGGCCCTGAAAGGCTTGAGGCGATAATGGAGTATGTGAAAAACAGCAATATCCATGATCTTTAATCGTCCCTTCAGAGTCTTCTAGACGAAGTAGATGCGACGACCGCAGGTTTCTGTTGTACTTTGTACAAGGAATAGGCCAGAGGCATTAAAAGAATGCATAAAGTCCGTTGCTCATTCAATTTTTGATGATGAGTATGAGATACTTGTGATTGACAGTAGTGATATCTCTTTAAGTATAAAAAACGTGGAAGAATGCTTGAAGTATGGTGCCCGATACATTTACATGCCAAAGCTTGGGCTAAGTATTGCAAGAAATGAAGGTATAAGAGAATCAAAAGGTGAATTCATTGCCTTCACCGATGATGATTGTATAGTTGATAAGTTTTGGTTAGAACGTTTAATTAAAAATTTTGGTGATTCTAAAGTTGCATGTTGCACTGGACGAACAGTAACATATTGCACTGATCCACTAAGCCTTACATTTGAAAAATATTATGGTTTCGACCGCGGCCCGACACGTAGAATTTTTGATAATAATGAACTTAGATTAAATTTTACATCGTTAGTTAGAGCTATCCCTTACATAACAAGGCGACGAATAACCACCGTCGCTCCAGCACCTTTTTCTATAGGCCTTGGAAACAATATGGCATTTCGTCGAGAAATATTTAATGAAGTAGGTTATTTCGATGAGAGATTAGGTAGAGGCACCCCAAGTGAGGCTGGTGAGGAAATAGACATATTTTACCGTATTCTTAAAGCTGGAAAAACAATAATTTATGATCCAAGAGCAATTGTATTTCACAAACATAGACAGACAACAAGGGAAATTATAGATGCAATATATAGTTGTGGGACAGGAGTAGCAGCTTTTCTCAAAAAACATATGAAAGCAGGCGATCTTCGAGCTTTCATATATTATGTGGGTAGATTAATTAATTTATCAATCGCTTCACTTTCATATTGCCTAACTAGTGAAAAGATTGCCGCTAACTTTACTATGGTGGAATTGAAAGGGTGGATTGACGGTCTATTTAAATATTGACTTTATCTCTTATGGGAGATATAAATGACGTATAAGTAAAACGACCTTAGTGTAAGCGATGTCGGTTTCTTAACAACATCTAGTATGATGCACGCTAGGGTGTTGCTAAATTGATGTTTTCTTGTTAATTTTATGTTAGCCTTATTATTGCCCTTTATCTGTTCTGGTTTTCAAACTTTATGACTGTTAAAGCTATGAGAAGTATGGCTACTACACATAGTAAGACGTAGATGAGAATGTTTCTTACCTTTGACCTTGTGGTTTTCTAAGCTTAGGTATTCCTTAAGCTTGAAATAACTCTTTCAGCTGAAGCGCGCGCTTGAAAGCTAAAATCCTCTCCCTAACACGAGTATCCTCTCCATCCTCAAATATTCAAGCAGATTAACCATAAATATACTAGGAAAAAGTTATGCGAAACACTACTGTCGTCCCATTAAGAACGCATCAGGGATATTATTCTAGTTTGTAGAGAGCCGCATCTATTTTATCATGGTTTAGGTCTTTAAGCTTCCTATTTGTTGATAAGAATTGTAGGATAATAATAGGATTAGAATTGAATCCTAAGAGGGTTATTATATTACTCCGAACCCTACCTAGTAGAAACAGCTTAATGTACTCCACAACAAGTTAACCTCAGCCGAATATAATTGAATATATAGCAACTCACCCATTATAGTCACAGAACAGAATTTTAAAATGTGTGAGATGTGAAATGGTTAGTGACTAATGCTTATAAGGGATGAAGCTAAGGATAATTAATGGGTAAAGCATCAATAATAGTGCCAACATATAACTGTGCAGGAAGCATTGGAAAGCTGCTTAACACATTAACGAGGCAAAGCTATAGTAACATTGAAATAATAATTGTGGATTCAAGTAGTGATGGAACAGATAAAATAGCTGAGAAATATGGTGTAAAGGTAGTTAAGGCTGAAAAGCTAGGTCTAAGCTACGCTAGGAATATTGGTGTTAGAAAAGCTAAGGGGGAGTTTCTCTGCTTTACTGATGGGGACTGCTGGGTGGAGGAGAGATGGGTGGAGAAGATTGTAGAAGACTTTAAAAATCGAAGAGTAGGATGTATTGGGGGATCAGTAATAATTGAGCCTGTAAATGTTTTAAGTAGGTACATGGGTGAAACCATAGTTTCCTTCTTTCCAAAATATAACTCAAGAAAATACATAGTAACAATAAGTCAAGTAGTTGAGCAGCCATTCGGTGATGTAAGATTACCTGTAGGATGCAATATGGCGTTCAGAAGGAAAGTATTGGAGGGCATAGGTGGATTTGATGAGGGTTTTAAAGGAGGATATGAGGAGTTTGATGTAATGATTAAGCTACTAAGGGAGGGATGGCTAATCCTCATAGATCCTGAAGTAAAAGTATATCATGAAGTACAAACCTCAATAACAAAGCTAATAAGAAAAACCTACAACTACGGTAAGGGAGCTAAGAAATTAATTAGGAAATACAAGCTACCGTTAAAACCTAAATTTAAGAGAGGGTTTGAAGGAGTATTCAGAAGCATAAACCACTCAAAAAACACATATGAAAAACATGGAAGAATCGAAGTCTTCACATACCCAATACTTGACATACTGTTTGGATTATCATACTACCTAAGCTTCACCATACATTAAATAACAATAATTTACATCATTCCTCCATAATTAAGAGCTACCCAAATTCATAGGAATTAAAGATGTTCAAATAATTAACAATCAACGTAGAGATAGCAATTATTACTCCTTACTTTAAGGCTACAGTTAAGGTAATGAATGTAACAGCTTAATAAGTCAAATATAATATATTAGCTTTATGGCTTAATTTCGAGATACTGTCAAGTTAACATGTAGCAAATCCGTAAAACCTAAAGCCTAATTTGACAGTATTTAATTTCGAATCTCGTAAATTCACACATATAATAGAAGCGAGAAAAATTCGATATCGTTTCTTAATTCATACTGATTTAATATGAAAAGTACGATTCTTAAGTATTAAGTGCTAAAGCTATATATTAAGTTTCCAAGTCTAAGTAATAAATTACCTCAAGAAAGACTGCAAGAATAAGAGATAGAAGATAAACAGCAGAATCCAAAACTAACATGCCAAGCTATAAATATATAAGTCGAAGAGCTGCCGGAAAACATATGAAAACTTATAATTCATCTAAACTCTCCAAGACGTAAGTAAAAGATATGTTAAGAAACATATAAGCCTCCTTTAAATGTTTAATATACTATCCTAAAGTTCTTAATCCATCCAAAGAGTCTTTCTATAACACTCTTCATCTTCTTGTAAATGCTTAGATTGTAAAGTTCTTAATCCATATGATGCTTATATTGTATAGTTTAGGTTTCCTATCATTCCTTGGGTTTACAGAAATGTTTGCTTGAAGGTTCTCCTAACTTTATCAGTATTGTATGCTGAGTCTGTATAGAGCTCCCTCGGCTTCCCTTAAACTCTCGATAAGTATTATAAGCTTCTTGAAGTCATACTTGTTTCCAGACTCTATGGCTATGCTTAACAGAGTCCCTATCTGCACATGCATGTATCTCTGCCCCTTCCTATGCTTAAAGCCATCATATCCTACTGCTTACCAACCCTAGCCTTAGAAGACGGTAAAGGCTTAACGACATTCACCACCATCAATGAGCTTACGAAATTCCGCAAGAAAACATGCTCCAAGCAAGCTTAAATAGTTTAGACAAGTTCATAAATTATATTTGGATTGTTATGTTTACATGTAGTTATTCTATTAGCTTTAAGCTTAAAGCATTAAGAAGAATATGGTTTAGACTCTTATTGGAGAAGGAGAGACTATATATTTTAGTGTAGTAAGCCTAGTGTGTATGCGGTGAGCTGTGAGTGAGAACCCGCTTAGGCTTCCTAGCAATACTAGTATTTTTCCTTGCATATTTACTCTATAGTAGTTTTATAAGTTTTACTATATGTTTTGACCCTAGTCAGTATCGAGAAGTTGATGGGCAACTGCTTAGAGACAATAGTACGGTAAGCGATTCTGATTTGTATGCTTATGCCGGCTGGCTATACGTAAGGGGGAAATCTGAATATTTTTTAAATACGAGTAGTGGTCAACGGTATCCACCCCTCATGCATCTTACAGGTCACCCTCCTCTCGCCATGTACCTTATAGGGTTATCAATAATTGTTTTTAATAACCAGAATATAATGAGCTTGGTTTTTGCATCTCTAACACTTACAACTACCTACATTATCTCTAGGAGGGTTTTAGGAGGAACATTCTTCACATTGATTCCCCCATTTATTCTATGCTTAGATAAAATGTTCCGCAACTTATCAACAGTAAGTAGGCTCGATATTTACCTAACCTTCTTCATCACACTCTCAGTAATACTATATATTTATGCTTTAAAGAGGCCAATATTCTTCCCGGTATTCTCACTTGCTTTAGGCTTAGCTATAGCTTCAAAATGGTCAGCTGTCTTCCTCATACCTGCATGTATAATATATCTAGTAGTTAGGAGGGATTGGAAGGGATTAAAGCTTCTCCTATTAAGCTTACCTCTAGCTGCGCTATCCTACATATTAGTGTTTACAGTATTCTTTATAAATGGCTATACATTTCAAGAATTTATAAGCCTTAACCTAGACATTTTTAAAGCCCAATTTGGGAGGAGATATCAAGTAGGGAAAGCTCCATTCTGGATTCTACTGAATTTGTTAACAGGTATAAGTGGACCTGGAACAAGCCAAGTCATATACATTTCAAAGACAGGAGAAATAATAGAATATGGACCTGTTGTATGGGGTCTTCATATGCTGGAATGTTTTAACCCATTTACATGGCCTATAACATTTTCAGCATCAATACTAGCCGTATACTATGCATGGAGGAATAGAGAGTATATAGCCCTATTTCCACCGTTTTGGTTTTTCAGCTTTCTAGCCTTCATGATAAATATGGGCTCACTATTTGAATGGTACCTACTACCAATACTACCAGCAGGATACATAGCCATAGCCTATACAATTAAGAACATATATATAGATTCGAAAAATAAAAGATTTGCAAAACTCATAATAGCAATATACTGCATAGCAATAGCGATATGGAGCCTATTCATTAAAGTACCTGATTTTATACCGTTAAGCTAAATAGACATATTAAACCGTTACACATAATGTAGCTTTAAAGTTTAAAATCTAAACATATGAATAGCAGATAACATAAAGCTGAGGGTAGCAAATTTCCTAAGGTTTATTACATAATTAGCCCATATTTATGTTGAAGTATTTCATTGAAGGCTTTGTGGCTTAATTTTGAAATTCGCAAAATTATCTATACAATAGAATGAAAAATCTTAACATTTACTTTCTAATTCATATATCAATTTAAAATAAAAGTACGATTATCGAAGAATTAAGCCACAAAGCCCATTGAAGAATTTATTTTCCTTCACTATATTGATTTATAATCATCATATTAGTTATTAATGCTGTGTTATATGATTCAGCGTGTTATATAGGTTTTAGTTTGAATCATCTTATGCTATTATTGATCTTCTGAATCTTTTGCTTTTGTTAAGTGAATTTGAGGTTATGTTGTTGAGAATGCTTTATCCTCTTGAATGATGAGTATATGATTCTATTAGGTCTCTATCTGAAGGGGCTTTGCATTATGTTAATCCCAGCTCTTCTAGTGCATGTTAAGCCATAAACATTATCAACGATGAATGCTGGTCCTCCAATACAGTAGTTTAAACATTTATGAATTGTTGTGATAAGAATATTTCTGATGGTAAGCCATCATAGACAGTATCATGTTCCTATCGACATCCAGCATAAATCTAATACTCTAAACTATTAACCACAACACATTCCTCATTCAACACTGCAACTCTTCTAAGGAAATATCTGGAATTCATAGGTATAGAGTTAAACAAACTCAAAGAGTAGTAGGAAGTCCAGACTATACAACCTAAGCATCTACAAGATGTTGATTACTGGACTGTTAAGCTGTTGAGGGTTGAGCTTTCTAAGGATGGTGTTAACTATAGCCTCAACTTTATAGAATTGTTAAGGAGCTTGGATATAGATTGATAAAGCCTAAACCTAAACACTATAAGGCTGAGGAGGATAAGTGGGCTGATTTTAAAAAAGTTAGGGAGTTAATGAGTAGCTTCAAGGTTCTATTCATAGATGAATCTGGAGAAGCATCAATACTGAGTTAAGGAGGGTTCTAGCACCTAAAGGATCAAGCAATAGTAAGAGTTAACAATCTACATAGGGAGGGTGTATACGTATATTGTACATTGAATGCTCGTAGCGGTGAGGCATTCATAAAGCTTAGGAGAAGGCAACCAATACACAACCATGAGCTTCCTATACTCATTAAAAAGACATGTAGGTAGGGGGAGAATATATGTCGTATGGAATAACTCCTCAGCCCACCGCTCAAAACACATATATGAGCATTAAGGAAGGGTATACATCAAATATATTTGCCGAAATACTCACCTGAGCTAAACGTTGTTGAGGAGGTATTTAGGGAGCTGAAGATGGAGCTAGCAATAAACTATTCCAAACCTAAACCAACTTAAAGAAGCAATATAAAACTTCTTCAAAAATAGAAACTACAAATTCAATATAAAACAAGTATACTCTTAAATAAGAATTTTGTGGCTGGTTTTGGATTGCTGCTTCTAGGCTGGTGTGTTCTTTATGATGGCTATTAGAGCTGTGGAGATAAGAATGTTCTTTAGGATTTCCTTTATAGCTTCTATTGGCTTCATACCTCTACATCTCCTGTAGGTTTCTAGGTAGAGGCTTAGATTGTCTTTACATATGCTCTGTAGACAGCTAGCCATGGCCTAAGCAGTGATGCTCTGTTCCCGCATCCGTTAATATGGTATTCCCCTAACCCCTTCTGAATGGTTTACGTATTCATGCCTATATCCCGCCCCACTCAGGCCGAGGTAGGATTTGAAGAAATCTGTATATATTGTTGAGCCCTCCAATACATGCCTCCCAATTATCTTTAGGTTTCAGACTCAACATCTCCTGATGGAATATAATCCTCCATACCACACCTCCCAACGAGGATGAAAACAGCTGGCTTATCCTCTCCCCACGCTCCACGTCCACGCCTCTTAAGACCTCTAC